>Ga0160428_1001557_pt1 | contig 16882 bp, 13 predicted proteins | sample SolpanmetagenomM_FD_108198 | JGI IMG/M metagenome (GOLD analysis project Ga0160428, IMG submission 108198) | Solar panel surface microbial communities from Lawrence Berkeley National Laboratory, California, USA - M | ecosystem: Engineered > Built environment > Solar panel > Unclassified ... | reverse complement strand
TCGCGACGGGCAAGCGTGATGGTTCGATGTGGTTCGGCGCCGTCTCCGCGGGCATCGATCGCGACACGGAGGCGCTGCTGTGGTCGGTCTACGGCACCGTCCAGTGGCTCGATGCGACGCTTGGCCGCTATGTCGAGAGCGGTGCCGGGCGCCTCGACCTGCGGTTCGAGGCACGTCAGGTCAATTCGCTGTCGAGTGTCCTTGGCGGGCGGATCGGGATCGTGCGAGACCTGCCGTTCGGGTCGGTCGCGCCGCAAATCCGCGGCGAATGGCAGCATGAGTTCAACGGCAGTTCGGTGCAACGGTTCGATTACGCCGATATCCCCGAGCCATCGCAATATGGATTGTCGACCATCGGCTGGCGGCGCGATGTCTTCACGCTGTCGTTCGGCAGCCGGTGGGTGTTGCCCGGCGATTGGGGCCTTGATCTCGATCTCGGCCTGCGCGGGGCGGCGGGCCAGACGTCCGGACAGTTGCGGGGACAAGTCTCGAAGAAGTTCTAGTGCCGGTTCGCCGTGGGGGTGCCGCAGCCGCAACGTCGTACCCGTCGCCGGTCGAACCGAGAGGCATCGGAGCGATTCCCCGGTTCACCCGGACCTGATTCAGCGCCCCACAGGGACCAGAGGTGAGCCCTGAGATCCTTGGCAAATTCTTATCACGCGAGGTTGAGGGCGCGTTTAATTCATCGCCCGTCGCGTCTTCCCCAGGTCGAGGAAAGTGCGTGCGCTCCCGGGCAGGCGCGCGTCCGCGCAGTTCGATCATCAAGGGGTGCGCGCAGGCCGTCTGACGGGATAGCGTGCGGCATGGCTTTCCCCAAAACCACGATTCGTCACCTCAGCTATTTCGTCGCGCTGGCCGAAGCGGGCAGCTTCACACGCGCCGCCGAGCGGATGGGGGTTTCGCAACCGTCGCTCTCGCAACAGATCCGCGCGCTGGAAACCATCGTCGGCGCGGCGCTGTTCGAGCGCGGTGGCCCCGCGATCCTGACCCCGCTGGGGCGCGACTTGCTCGAGCGGGCACGGCGTATCCTGCTCGATGTCGTCGATCTCGAGGATTTCAGGGCGACTTCCGCCGATCCCCTGGTCGGTACGATCCGGCTCGGGGTCTCGCCGACGCTCGGCGCGTATCTGATGCCCGCGCTGGTCGCGCGATTGCACCGCGAGCATCCGACGCTCCGCGTCCATGTGCGCGAGGGGCTTCCCACCGCACTCGCGTCCGGGCTTGCGACCGGCGTCCACGATCTGATCCTGGCGCAGCTGCCCGTGACCGGCGGCCCTTTTCACAGCGAGCGGCTGTTTCGCGAACCGCTCTATCTCGCGATGGCGTCCGATCATCCATTGGTGGCGAAGGCGATCATCGCGCCAGCCGATCTGCGCGGCACCAGCCTGTTGACGCTGCAGCCCGAATATCGACTCGCCGAACAGGTCGCGGCGATCGCGGTCGATGTCGGCGCCAGCGTGATGCGCGACTATGAGGGGACCAGCCTCGATGCGATCCGCCAGATGGCGGGCATGGGCATGGGGCTTGCCGTGCTACCCGAGCTCTACGTCCGGCAGGAAGTGCGCGAGGGCGACGACGTCGTCGTGCGGCCGATCAAGGGCAGCCGCTACTATAGGGAAATAGGATTGCTGTGGCGGCAAGGTGCCGGCCGCGCACCGGCCTATGGCGTGATCGCGGGGTTGCTACGCACTGTTTTTGCATAGGATATTCCTATCGAAGACATAGGCCTAGCAACATTGTCCTAATGCCGGGGATGGGAGATATTTGTCTCCGATCACAGGCGAGGAGTATATGGCAGGCGAGCACATCGGATGGCGTTCAGCAGCCGGGTGGCTGGCGGAGATCGTCGGGCCCGACATGCCCTATGTCCGGCTGACGATGATCTACGGCGTCGCGATCAGCCTGTTGTCGCTCGCCACGCCGATCTCGGTCCAGCTGCTGATCAACAGCGTCGCCAACATCGCGATGCCGGCACCATTATGGACGCTGGCGGGGCTGCTGCTCGGGTTGCTGTCGGTGGTCGCGGGGCTGAGCGCGATGCGGTTCTGGATGATGGCGCTGTTCGAGCGCCGGCTGTTCGCGCGGATCGTCGCCGAGATCACCGTCCGCGCGGTGCATGCGCAGAACCCGTTCTTCGCCGACCAGAATCGCGGCGACCTGTTCAATCGCTATTTCGACCTCGTCGTCGTGCAGAAGGCAGTGCCGAGCCTCGTCATCGGCGCGTTCACGATCATCCTGCAATCTGCGGTGGGGCTGATCGTCACCAGCTTCTACCATCCCTTCTTCCTCGCCTTCAACGCGATCCTGCTGCTCGTCATCCTCGCGATCTGGCTGCTCTGGTCGCGCGGCTCGATCCGGTCGGCGGTCGCGCTGAGCCACGCCAAGCACGAGGCCGCGCGCTGGCTCGAAAGCGTCGGCGCGTCGAACGGCTTCTACAAATCGAGTCGCCATTTCGATTTCGCGATGGACCGGTCGGAAGCCGTCACCGCCGCCTATGTCGATCGCCACCGCCGCTATTTCCGCTACAGCTTCACGCAGACGGTCGCCTTCCTGCTGCTCTATGCCTTTGCCAGCGCGGCGCTGTTGGCGCTGGGCGGCAACCTCATCCTGAGCGGTGAATTGTCGATCGGACAATTGGTCGCGGCCGAACTGATCCTTGGCGGCGTGTTCTACGGCGTGTCGCAGCTCGGCTGGTATCTCGACTCCCTCTACGATCTGGTCGCCAGCGCGGAGGAATTGTCGCTGCTCTACGCGATCCCGCAAGAGAACACGGCCGTCGCGGTAGGGCAGTCGCCCGGCGATGGATCAGTACGGCTCGACCGCGTCGTGACCGAGGGCGCGCGGTTCGATTTCGCGCTCAGCGCGGGCGAACAGCTCGTCACCCGCGCGGACGGCGGGGCCGAGCGGCTGCTGGCGCTGGTGCTCAAGCGCCATGTCGTGCCCGAGCGCGGGCTGGTCCTGGTCGGCGGTGCCGACATGGCGACGTTCGACATGTATCTGATGCGGTCGGAGGTGATGGTGCTCGACCGGCCGAGCATCGTCGAGGTCACGATCCGTGAATATCTGACGCTCGCCGCGGCCGCATCGACCTCCGCGGTGATGCTCGACGCGCTCGAGACGGTCGGCCTGCGCGACCGCGTCGCCGGGTTGCCGCACGGCCTCGACACGCCGCTGGCGGCCTCCGGTTATCCGCTGTCGATCGGCGAGGTCATGGCGCTCAAGCTCGCCAATGCGCTGCTGGTGCGCCCGCATGTGCTGATGCTGTCGCAGCTCTACGATCTGATCCCGACCAGCCGCCTTGCCGAGGTGCTGCGCCAGCTCAAGGCGGCGGGTACGACGGTGCTGCTGTGCACAGGTCGCCCCGAGGATATCGTGCTCGACGGCTGGTTCCATCTCGAACCCGATCGGCAACGCCGCTTCGACAGTTGCGCGGCGCTGGTCGCCGCGACTCAGCAGGGAGCCGGCAATGCCGTATAAACCCGATCGCCTCGCGCATTTCCGGACGCTCGCCGCGATGCGCGCGCCGCGGGTGGCATCGGCGGTGGCGTGGATGCTGGTGCTGGGCATCGCGATCGCTGCGGCGATCATGGCGCTGGTCCCCTGGGTGCAGACCGCCGACGGCACGGGGCAGGTCGTCGCGCTCGATCCCGGCGACCGGCAGCAGCAAGTGACCGCGCTGGTGCCGGGCAAGGTCGAGCGCTGGTACGTCCAGGACGGCCAGCACGTCGCGCGTGGCGATCCGATCGCGCGCGTCGTCGATCTCGATCCCGACCTGCTCGCGCGGCTGGGGGCCGAGCGCGCGCAGGTGCAGGCGGAGATCGCCGCGATCCAGCAGAGCCGCGCGGTCGCCGGAATCGACGTCGCGCGCACCGGGCAATTGCTCGCCGAAGGGCTCGCCGCCCGCCGCGATTACGAGCAGACGCAGATCAAGGTCGCCGACGCGGGTGCCAAGCTCGCCGAGGCACGCGCGAAACTCAACCGGATCGACATCCAGCTCAACCGCCAGTCGGCCCAGCTGGTGCGCGCGCCGCGCGACGGCCGCGTCCAGCAACTGAATGCGGCGAGCGGCAGCGCGCTGGTGTCGCCCGGCACGGTGCTCGCGGTGATCGCGCCCGAGCGCGTCGAGCGCGCGGTCGAGCTCTACGTCGATGGCCGCGACATGCCGTTGATCCGCCCGGGCCGCCCGGTGCGGCTCGAGTTCGAGGGCTGGCCCGCGATCCAGTTCAGCGGCTGGCCATCGGTCGCGCAAGGCATGTTCGACGCGCGCGTGCGCACGATCGACCCCAATGCCGCCCCCGACGGGACGTTCCGCATCCTGGTCGAACCGCGGCCGGGCAAGCCGGGCTGGCCGACCGCCACCTTCGTCCGCCCGGGCGGCAAGGTGCGCGGCTGGGTGCAGGGCGAAACCGTCCTCGTCGGCTACGAACTGTGGCGTCAGCTCAACGACTTTCCGCTCGAATTCGGGCAGCGCGGCGCGGCCTCGGCGAAGGCGCAGCCCAAGCCGGTCGCCAAGCCAGGCACGGACGAAACCGGCAAGGACGGGGACGCCAAGAAATGACGTGGGTGCCTCTTCTTCGCGGCGCTTTCCTGCTCGTCCTGCTGGCACCCGCCGCCGCGTCCGCGCAAGCCGCACCGCTGACGCTCGACGAGGTGTTGCGCGCGTCCGCGCAATCCGCGCCGCAGATCGTCGAGGCGCTTGCCAAGGTGCGGCAGGCGGATGGCCGCGCGCTGTCCGCGGAGGGCGCGTTCGACACCGTGTTCGACGTGGATTCCAAGTCGCGCGTCGCGGGCTATTATGACGGCACCGTCGTCGAGGGGCGTGCGACGCGCCCGCTCACCGGCAATGGCGGTTATGTCTATGGCGGCTATCGCGCGTCGCGCGGCACGTTCCCGGTCTATGAGGATCAGGCGTATACCAACAAGCTCGGCGAGGCGAAGGTCGGCGCGCTGTTCGCGCTGCTGCGCGACCGCGTGATCGACGAGCGTCGCACGCGGCGGACGATCGCCGGCACCGAGATCGACGTCGCACGGTTCGAGGCGGAGATGGTCGCGATCGGCGTGCAGCGGCGCGCAGTCGACGCCTATCAGGCGTGGGTCGCAGCGGGCCTCCGCCTGCGCGCCTATCGCGACCTGCTGAACCTCGCGGAGCGGCGCCGCAGCGCGATCGGTCGGCTGGTGACGCTCGGCGCACGCCCCGAGATCCTGCTCGTCGAGAATGACCAGAATCTCGTCCGGCGGCGTGCGCTGGCGGTACGGGCCGAGCAGGATGTCGCCGTTGCCGCCAATGCACTCTCGCTCTATCTGCGCGACGAGGCGGGGGCGCCGGTGACGGTGTCGGACGATCGCATGCCGACAGATGCCGGCGCGCTGGCTGCGCTATCCGTCGCGGCGACCCGAGCGGGGCCGATCGAGCGCCCCGATTATTGCGCGGTGCTCGCCCGGATCGACCAGGCGACGTCGCGGCTGGCGCTGGCGGAAAACGACCTGTCGCCGCGGCTCGACCTGCGTGGTGAGGTCGGCAAGGATGTCGGGGCAGTCGGTTTGGGTGGCCCCAGCCGGACGCCGCTCGAGGCCGCGATCGGTTTCCGCTTTAGCGTGCCGCTGCAAAACCGCGCCGCCAAGGGCCGTGTCGCCGAGGCGCGCGGCGAGATCGACGCGCTGGGCCAGCGCAGCCGGTTTCTGCGCGACCAGATCACCGTCGAGGTGCAGGGTCTCGTCATCGCGCTCGGGGCGGCGGAGCGGCTGGCCGCGATTGCCGATGACGAGCGTCAGCTTGCAGACCGCCTCGCGACGGCCGAGCGCCGTCGCTTCGCATTGGGCTCTGCCGACTTTTTCCTCGTCAACCAACGCGAGGAAACCGCCACCGATGCGCGGGTACGGCTGGTCGACGCGCAGGCACGGATCGCGTCCGCTCGTGCCGAACTCGCCGCGGCGACCGTCGACCGGGATGCGTTGCGGCTCATCCGCTGATCACAAGGGCGCGAGCCGCTGCGCCGGGTGTCGCAATCGGGTCGTGGCAGCCGCACCTTCAACTGGTTCGTGTTGTATTTCCGCCTGATCGCCAGCATGTTGTTCGCGGTGATTGCGCCAGTTCAGGAACCAGTGGTCGAACCAATGCGCTTCAGGCGCTGCCACCAAGGGAATCGTGATGGATGAGTTTGCACGCTTGATGCGGATGGAGGGTGTGCGCCGCCTCGATGCCCCGCAGGCGAAACCCCGCGGTCTGGTCGATCAGTCATCTCCAGTCTCCGCCCAGCCCGTGGCCACACCGCTGGAACAGCAGCCCGGTGGCCACGCGTGGGTTACCGGAGGTCGCGCGCGTACTGCGCTCGAGACCGCGCTGGAGCGCCTTGCCAAGGAGATCCGCGATGGACGGCGTGGCTGGGCGACGGGGATTCTCCAGGATGGCAGGACCGTCACTTTGCCTGCTGCGTCAGGAGCGGCAGCCCTGCTTGGCACCGCAGATCGCCAATCCCTGCGACTCATGATCGTCGGCGGCGACGGCTGGACCTTCGTGATGCATCCGCTGATGGGGGTCGCTACGCTGGATGACGATCCCGCTCCCTCCGAATAACCCGGGGGTCGGACGATCGCATCCACGTGGAGCGGCGCTCCTCAACCGTAACCAGGTCCTCGCCCGGGCCGCTTTGAGAGCCGGTGACCCGGGTTGCATGATCCCGTCCGGTTCTTGTGCCTGTTGTCTTTGAATGACCCGCTCGCGCGGCGGCTTTGGCCCGGTCCGGTCCCAGCCCGCCCAGTCATCATCATCACAAATTCCGTAACGAATCATCAGCGTAACGACCATGCCATAAACCGGGGGCATGGCCTTGCGTCTCGCATGACGCGGGTGCGAGGAATCGATGCTGAAGACGCTGATCGCTGCGGTCGTGCTTGTTACCGCGATGACCCCCGGGACCCTGTTTGCCCAGCCTCAACCCGTAAAGCCGATAACATCGCCGCCCACGCTCATCGTCGCTATTTCGATCGATCAGTTTTCTGCCGATCTTTTCACCGAATATCGCAATCACGTTACTGGTGGTCTTGCTCGGTTGCTGGACGGCGCGGTCTTCCCCAACGGCTATCAGAGTCATGCGGCGACCGAAACCTGTCCCGGCCATTCGACGCTGCTGACCGGGATGCGGCCTGCGCACACGGGAATCGTGCTCAACACCTGGGTCGACCTGAAATCGCCGCTCGCCGACAAGACGATCTATTGCGTCGAGGACGAGACCGAACCGACCAACACCCACGACCGGTATTCGGTAGCGGCGACGCACTTGCTGGTGCCGACGCTGGGGGATCGGATCAAGCGGGTCTTTCCGACCAGCCGGAACGTCGCGGTGTCGGGCAAGGATCGCGCGGCGGTGATGATGGGCGGCCACGCGACCGACGAGAGCTGGTGGTGGAACGGTGACACGAGGGGTTTCGCAAGCTTCGCAGGCCGACCGATGCCCGAAGTCGTGCGGCAGGCGAATGCTTCCATCCGCGCAGATCTCGGCACCGCCCGGCCGGCGCTGCCGCTCCCCGCTTATTGCGCGTCGAAGAGCCGCGCAATTGCCGTAGGCGAGCAGACGGTGGGCACCGGGCGTCTTGCGCGCGCTGCGGGCGATGCCGAGGCTTTCCGGACGTCCCCCGACGTCGACAATGCGACCCTGGCGCTGGCCGCCGGGCTCGTTACGTCGATGAAGCTCGGTCAGCGCGCGACGCCCGACCTGCTCAGCATCTCGCTCTCCGCGACCGATTACATCGGTCATTCCTATGGCATGCAGGGGAGCGAGATGTGCGTTCAGCTCGCCAGCCTGGACCAGCATCTCGGCGTGTTCTTCAAGGCGCTGGACGCGACCGGTGTGGATTATGCGGTGGTGCTCAGCGCCGACCACGGCGGCATCGACCTGCCTGAGCGCGGCACCGAGCAGGGATCGGCGACGACGCGCCGCAGCCGGTTCGACATGGCCGCGGTGGTCCGTCAGGCCAGCGCCGAAAGCGGTGTTCCCGCCGCCGCACTGAATGCGCGCGATTCGAACGTGTACATCGATCCGACGATCACCGGCGTACGCCGCGCCCAACTGGTTTCGATCACCCGACGTGCGATCCTGGCCCAGCCCGACGTTGCCGCGGTCTTCACCGCCGACGAGATCGACGCCGCGCCCGAGCCGAGCGGTCCCCCCGAAACCTGGCCGCTGCTGATGCGCGCCAAAGCGAGCTTCTACCGGCCCCGGTCCGGCGATCTGATCTTCGCCCTGCAACCGCGCGTCGTGTCGCGGCCGACCGGGAAAGGCTATGTCGCCGGGCATGGCAGCTTCTGGGACTATGACCGGCGTGTGCCGATCCTGTTCTGGCGGCGCGGTATGCCCGCGTTCGAGCAGCCGCTGTCGATCGAGACAGTGGACATAGCGCCGACGCTCGCGGGCTTGCTGCATCTGCCGCTCGCTGCGCCCGCGATGGATGGGCGCTGTCTCGATCTCGACGCCGGCCCGGCAACCACCTGCGGTTGAGGCCGTCGAGCGGACTATCGAAAAACGCGACGACGACGCGGGACCGTCACGGAGCGTCCGTAAGGCCGCTTCAGCGGGACATGAGCAGTCGATCGTGCCGCCAATCGCATCGCCCTGCATGTCCGCAGTCGAGGTCTTGCTGATGACGATATTGTCGATGCCGATCGGTGGAAACAGCGAGAGCTGGACCTCGCGGCTGTACGGCATCCCTTGGGCGACATCGATACCGTTGATCAGATTGACGTTATACTCGCCGCTGAGACCACGGACCGAGATAAACTGACCCTCGCCGCGCGCCGCCGTATCGAGCCCGCCATAATTGGAGCCGTTTCCCTGCGACCCGGCGCCTGAAACCGAACTGAACATCACGTTGACGCCCGGCAGACGCGCGAGCGCTTCGGTTACGTTGCGGTCGGGATGCCTGGCGATGTCTTCCGCCGACAGCACGTTCACCGTGGTGGAAGCCGCCATTTCGCGGGCCGCGGGACTGGTCGCGCGCTCGCCGGTGACGAGAATGTCGTCGACACTGGCCGTCGTATCCGCCGCGACGGCTACGGGCTCGCGACGGCGCAACGCGACGGGCTGCCGACGCGCCGATCCTCTTGCCGCCGGACGAACGATGACCGCGCCATCCGGCCGCTGGTCATACCCCACGCCGGTTCCTTCGAGCAGCCTACGCAGCGCGGTTTCAAAGCCAAGCGCGCGATCCACGCGATGCGAGACGCGCGGGCGAAGATCATCCGCACTGAACGGCACGGATCCTGAACCTGGAAGGGTCATCACCATGAAGACACGGCTCGAGATAGATTTCGTCTCGGACGTCTCGTGCCCCTGGTGCGTGATCGGACTGCGCGGGCTCGAAACCGGGTTGTCGCGCGTGGCCGATTCGATCGAGGCCGACATCGTCTTCCACCCGTTCGAATTCAATCCGACGATGCCGCCCGAGGGCCAGAACATCGTCAAGCATATCGCGCAGAAATATGGCTCGTCGCGGGAGCAGTCCGCCGCGACCCGCGCCATGATCCGGGATCGCGCGGCAGCCGTCGGCTTTACGATGGTCACGGATGACGACAGCCGCATCTACAACACGTTCGACGCGCACCGCCTGCTCCACTGGGCAGAGACGCAGGGCGTGCAGCGGGCGCTCAAGGAGGCCCTGTTCGCGCTGTACTTCACCGACCACGGCGATCCTTCCAGTCACGAGGCTCTGGTGCAGGTCGCGACGGCTGTCGGGCTCGATCCGATCGAGGCGAAGGCGATCTTGTCGTCGGACCGATATGCCGATGACGTCCGGAAGGAGGAGCAGCTCTGGCGATCGCGCGGCATAAGCTCGGTTCCGGCCTTCGTGATCAACGAGCGGTATCTGATCTCCGGCGGGCAGCCGCCGGAAGCCTTCGAGCAAGCCCTGGGCGACATCGCAGCAGAAGCTCAGGGCGCAACCGTCGCAGCCGGAGGATGATGCTGGGGGCTATGCCATGATCGATCGCAGCGCGATCGGTCATGGCATAGCATCGGCGACTGCCACTGAGCCAGATTGGTCGTTTTTGGGCCGGGATCAGACCTGCGCCATGCCGCCATCGACCGGCAGCTCGGCCCCGGTGATGAAGCTGCTCTGGTCGCTGGCGAGGAACAGCGCGGCCGCGGCCACTTCGTCGGCACGCGCCATACGGCCGAGCGGGATGAGTTTCGCGAGCGCCGCGCGCACCTCGTCGGATGCCGCGGCCATCATCGCGGTGTCGGTCGGTCCCGGCGCCACAACGTTGACGCGGATGTTGCGGGGCGCGAGTTCGTTGGCCCAGGTCCGCGCGAACGAGCGCACGGCGGCCTTGGTCGCCCCGTAGACGCCATAGCCTTTGGTGCCGATAGCGGCGGCGATCGAGCCCACCAGCACAATCGATCCACCATCCGGCATGATCTGCGTCGCAGCCTTGGCGGCAAACAGCATCGCGCGCACGTTGAGGTCGAAGGTCCGGTCGAAATGATCCTCGCTGATCGCGTCGAGGGTCGCAAACTCGGCGATGCCGGCGTTGACCGCGAGCACGTCCACCCGTCCGGCCTCGTGCCTTACCGTCTCGAAGAAGGCGGCAAGCGCCGTCGGATCCGCAGCATCGACACGGCGCGCGCGAAGCTTGCCGGCCCCATGCTCGACCTCCCCCTCTTCGGCGCGACGACTGGTGGCATAAACCGTGGCGCCTTCCGCCGCGAACCGCTCTGCGATGGCGCCACCGATGCCGCCATGGCCACCGACCACGACGGCGATTTTCCCTGAAAGCATGCCCGAACGTCCTCGCATCATTGATGATGACAGGCAAATATAAGTTCTATATCTAATCACAAGAAGGCACCTGATGGTGCGTAGATATAGAGGCGTATACCGATGGCCACAGACGTGCTCGAACTACCGCTCGATGTCGCCGCGACGCGGCCCATCCTCGACCATATCGCCAACAAGTGGACGGTGCTGATCCTAAGCGTCCTTTGCACCCAGCCGGCGCGGTTCAACGATCTAAAACGCCGTCTCGATGGCATCACCCACAAGGCTTTGTCCGAGGCCTTGAAGCGTCTGGAACGCAACGGCCTTATCAGTCGTAAGGTCTTGCCGACGCAGCCGATCGGCGTCGAGTACACGATTACCGATCTCGGCTGCTCGCTACGCGAACCCTTTGCTGCCCTTTACAACTGGGCGCTCGCCAATGGCTCCGCGCTCGAAAGCGCGCAGTGTGTCTATGACGCATCAAAACGGGGCGACGGTTTGCAGGAGGAGATCTAGGGTCAGGATTCATAACCACCGGGTAACGGCTGCCACGAGGTAGATTGCGCCGAGGAAGTTGGTGGCGAGCTAGTCGTAGCGCGTAGCGATGCGGCGATAATCCTTCAGGCGGCAGAACATGCGCTCGACCGCGTTTCGACCTTTGTAGAGCGAGCGCGAGACGATCGCTCTGAGCGAACGCCCGGCCACCAGACCCCTGGATATTTCTCGCGCTCCGCCAGGCTCAAACCCGCATCGACCGCCGGCGCTCGACCGGACGGATGCCGCCCGACGGCGACAGCACCGAGAACACCGAGGACGATTTCCGGTCGAACCGCCGACCGATCGAACTCATCGACTCCCCCGCGCCGCCAACGATCCCAGATTTCCGCACGCTGCTCCGACGAATAGTAAATCCGCTTGCGCTGCTTGATCGCTCACACCCCTCTCACTTCGAGAATGGCGCGTTGCGACCACCGATTGAACCCACCCCCGCTCGTGGACATTCGAGGCCAGTTTTCAGCTCCCCAACTTCGGTCATCCATTCATGTAGGCGGCAGGGCTGTGTAGATGTCAGAGAGCTCTGTCCTTCCGTCATTCTCTTCCCAAAAAGGTTTCGACAACAAGACGCTAAATGCCGCCGCCAGTCAGGCGGTCCCAATTGCGATGCGCAAACCCTTCACGGGCGGCATCGTCAAGCGTGCAGCCTTCAAGGAAGCGGCGCGGTGCCCCGCCTTCCCGGTATTGATAGGGGAAGTCGGTCGAGAACAGCAGCCGCTCAGGCCCGACGATCTCAAGGCAGCGCTGCAGGTAGGTTTCGCTCCACATGCCGCTGCCGGTCACATACAAATTGGCGCGCGCATAATCCGCGAGCTGGCGACGCAGGTCGAGCGCACGCTCGAAGACGGTCGAGATCCGCTCGAGATAGAACAGCACTACCTCCCCCCAATGACCGAGGATGATCTGCAAATCGGGCAGTTCGTCGAACACGCCCGCTGCAGCCATGCGGACCCATTGCAGCCCTGCTTCATAATGCCAGCCGAGGCCGAAGGCGGCCAGCGCGAGGTCGGCGCGCTCGTTGATCCCAGAATAATTGGCGTCGCGCACCGCAGGCAGCGGGGTCTGCGGATGGATGAAAAGCGGCACGCGCAGTTCCGCCGCTTTAGCCAGCATCGGGCGGAAGGAGGAATGGTCGAGGTGTCGGTCGCGCGTCCGACCGCACAGCAGCGCGCCCTTCAGGCCAAGGTCACGGACAGCGCGCTCGAGTTCGCGCGGCGCGGCCTCGGGATCGGGCGTCGGCAGCGCCGCGAACCCTTGGAAGCGATCAGGATGGCGGGCGCAGGTCTCGGCGATCCGATCGTTTACGCGGTACGCCAATTCGACGGCGACGGCGGGAGCCAGATTATGGAGCCCGGGCGTGGTGAGGGACAGGACCTGCACATCGACGCCTTGCTCGTCCATCAGCGCGAGGCGGCCCTCGCCGAGATCGGCAAGGCGGGCTCCATTCTCGCCGCCATCCGCAAAGGCCGACACCGGATCATGCGGCAACGGCGCGGCGCTCCATGCGTCGCGCACCTCCTGCGGAAGGATGTGTTCTTCGATTGCGATCAGGCGCATGGATTTACTCTCTGGACGGGGACGAAACGGGAACTGACCGAACACGAGTTAGGTCCACTCGCGTTTAAGCCGTACCAGTTTCGAAGCGCGATCTGTAACGCGCCCAGCATCCTTCGCGCCTCTCACGACGGGCTGGAATGACCCGATACGCGCCCTCACAGGTCGTTTCCTCTCCCCTTAAATCGGATGCTTATTCATTCTCTGGCTTTGGCGCATGCTGGCGCGGCAGCTTGGACGTCCGATGGCGCTGCCCGGTCGAGAGCGACGGGAGACTTGCTACCTCGCATGGACTTGAACGCGGCGGATGGAATTCAGGTATTCGTCATCCACACGTCATTCGACCCGTAGTATCCTCGCATGATGGTGATTTCCTTCGCAGCATTCCTCGCGACCACAGTTGCCGATCCGGTCGGTGAAACCCGCGCGCAGAACGAAACCAAGGCGCTGGCGCAGCATATCCGCCTCGATGCGAACCACGACGGCTTTGTGACCTATGCCGAGATGCTTGCTGCCAGCTTGGCCATGATCATGCCGAAGGTGCAGATCTCAGAGCAACTGCCGAACGATCGCATGGCACATGCCGAGTTCGATCGCGCGGACAGCGATCACGACGGGCGAATATCGGCAGATGAAGCGGTCGCTGGTGCAAATAGGATATTTGACGAGGCCGACACGGATCATAACGGCCTCCTGACTCTGCAGGAGCGCGGCGCCTACATGGGGCGCTGGCTTGCGGCCCTTCAGCGCGAAATCGCAACGTGGAAGCCACTGCCCTGCCAGCCCGGTGCGGCTTGTTCCACCGAGCGCTATCATAGCGGGAGTGCGCTAAAAAGAGACCCGTAACGATCGCCCCAGTTGGCATGGATGACTGCCCCGTTCCAAGGATCGCAGGATGGTTCGACAAAAAACTGCATTCATTTTGAGGTGCCTTGCCGTCAGCGGCTTGCTTGCAGCGTCTCCCTCGGCAACCCAAGCCCAATCGGCATCAGTTCAGGTTCCGATCCGCGAGGTCGACCTGTCCGACGGAACGCGGCGCTACGTGGTGACGATTGAAATCGATGGCCACCGCATCGACGCCGGTCTCGATACGGGTTCGGTGGGGTTGCGCGTCCTTCCAGGCGTTGTCGACACCGCGGCGACGATGACGGTGGGACCGGTACAGCGATATAGCTACGGCGCCGGCACCTTTCTTGAGGGACCAGTGGTGCGAACAGCGGTTTCTGTTGGGGGCCTGCAGAACGGTGGCCGCTGGCAGATCATTCGTGCGATCGGATGTAGCGCTGCGCGTCCCGATTGCCCTGCTGCCCACGTTGATTCACGCAAATTCGGTATCCAAGGCAATGGCCTTGCCGGCGAGGGATTTCGAGCGATCCTCGGTGTTGGCCTGGCAGACGCCGACTTGCCCAATCCGTTTCAAGAGATTGGCGCGCACCGCTGGATCATCGAACTTCCCAGGCCCGGCGAAACTTCTAGCGGGCGCTTGATCCTGAACCCAAGCGACGGACAGGTGACCGGGTTTACACCCCTACTTCTGGCGGATCCGCATCGGTCGCGGGCGAATGACGCGGTGCGAGCATGTTTGGAGCACGATGGCGGAAAACCCATTTGTGCGCCGACGCTGATTGATAGCGGGGCCCCGGGCATCGAACTGGTCAACCACCGCGCCGACGTTGGGTGGACCGAGGGCGTGGGCGCGCGGCTAACCTTCGAACAACACGCTGATACGGCGCTGGGGATCCGCTTTAGCGTAGGCCGCAGGGCGCAAGCATCTCGGTTCGATGCAGTGGCCGATCCGCGGGTGGATGGCGTCCGCATCCGGTCGGGCCTGTTGACCTATTTCGCCTACGACGTTCTCTACGATGCCGATCACGGCACGGTGGCGGTCAAACCACGGCCAGCCTATTCAAATGGGGTTGCTGCATTCGGCGGCGATCATTCAAATTGACCCAATCCTGGTCATTTAGCGCTAGCTGCACGCTTCCCCAAAGCCGCCGCTTGTTCATGTGCCCCTCGCTTCCTTTGGTCATTTGACAACGACATCGGGAGAGGTGCGATGCCGCTTCTCAGCGGCATTAGCTTCAATTAGCTTCAGGCGATGACCAATCCTCAAGCCGATGCCCTTGCGTTCGAGAGCCCCAAAGATCTTGCCGGCTGGCTCGCTGAGCACCACATGGACAGTGGGGAACTCTGGGTCCGCATCTACAAGGCAAGCTCGCGGCAGCGCTCGGTTACGTGGGCCGACTGCGTCGTAGAGGCGATCCGCTTCGGCTGGATTGACGGCTTGAAGCGTCCAGGAAACGAGCACTGCTATTTCCAGCGTCTGACGCCGCGCCGGGCGGGATCGAGCTGGTCAACCAAGAACCGTGAACACGCCGATCGGCTGATCGCTGAAGGGCGCATGACCCCCGCCGGGCTCGCCCATGTCGAGGCCGCGCGTGCTGATGGACGGTGGGATGCAGCCTACGAGGGCTCAGCAAACATGGTGATACCTCAGGACTTCTTGGATGCGCTAGCGGCCCTGCCCGAGGCCGAAGCATTCTTCCGGACGCTCGACCGAAAGAACCTGTACCCGATCTACTACCGCCTGCAGACGGCCAAACGCCCGGAGACCCGCGCGCGCAGAATGCAGCAGATCCTCGGGCAGCTCAGTCGAGGTGAGCGCTTCCACTGAAAGGACCAGTCTCGGCCATTCGCGATGGTTTTTCGCCTTCCCAACTTCGGGCGCTTCTTCATGTCGGTGCAACGGCCGCGTTCAACAAGAATTTTTGATAACTGGCCGACGCCATCCCTTGTGCACCGAGGTTTTGAAGCGCTGGTTTCAAAAAACTCAGGGCAGCTGCTACGCAAATCGCATGGCAAACATCCGCAGCTATGCGTCGACCGACCTCGACTCGCTGTACGCCATCGCCGTCGCCACGGGCGATAGCGGACGTGACGCATCTCGTGAGTTCCACGATCTGGAACTGCTCGGGCATGTCTACGCTGCTCCTTATGCCATTTTCGAACCCGAACTCGCGTTGGTCCTCGAGGATCAGCACGGAGTTGCCGGATACTGCGTAGGCGCACTGCACACCCGAGCATTCGAGACGCTGTTAGATCTACGGTGGTGGCCAGCGTTGCGGCAGCGGTATCCGTTGTCACCCGTCAGCGGCTCAGATTGGCGTTTGGCCGGGGACGCTGGCATTATAGAGATGATTCATTATCCGCCCCATTCACCCGACTGGCTGGTAGATGCATACCCTTCCCAGCTTCACATCAATCTTCTGCCGCGCCTCAAAGGCCAGGGTCACGGTCGCAGGATGTTGGCCGCATGGCATGACCGATCTCGAGCGACGGGCTCCACAGGATTTCACCTCGGCGTCGATCCGACGAATACGTCGGCGATCGGCTTCTACGAGGCGACAGGACTGGAAAAGCTGTTTCCTGCAAACTCGACCGGCACAGACGACGTCATATGGTTTGGAGCCCGTGACTTTCGTCGAAACGGATAACTGAGCCGTTTGGGGCAGTATAGACGCACGCTTCGACCGGTCCTGCCGACCGACCTGGCCCAATTGTGGACGCCGCGCGGCACTCGGCGGACCGCCACAAGCGGACGTTGGTTCATCCCGATTGCTTTCATGGAGATTCTCATGATCAAACTGAACACCTCTACAGCAGCTGACCTCGAATGCTTGAAGTTGGTGGGCTCCTCGATCGCGCTGACGAACGACGTGGCGGTCACGACACCGACCCCTGGGATCGACATCAATAACTGGCAGGCCGCGCTGCGCCGCGCATCCGCCAGCAGCTTGCGTCCTAGCTCTGCGGCTCGGAGGCGAACGGCGTGCCAGGCGTCGAGCAGCGGACGGATAATCTGCCCCAGGTCGGTATGGTCGGCGAGCAACGCATGAACATTATGCTCGAACTTGCCGCCCATGACAGCGGGAACAACCAGACCGAACGTCTTCATCAGGCCCCGGATCTGGTTTGACAGCTCCGTGCCGATCCGCACCAGCCGGGTCCGCGCCGCCACCAGCGT
>Ga0160428_1001556_pt1 | contig 16898 bp, 12 predicted proteins | sample SolpanmetagenomM_FD_108198 | JGI IMG/M metagenome (GOLD analysis project Ga0160428, IMG submission 108198) | Solar panel surface microbial communities from Lawrence Berkeley National Laboratory, California, USA - M | ecosystem: Engineered > Built environment > Solar panel > Unclassified ... | reverse complement strand
GACCGTCGGACCCAGCGCATCGACGGCATCGTCGTCGAGCAGATCGACGACGATCGGCGTACACCCTTCAAGCGTCGCCAGTGCGTCGCCGTTCATGTCGAGCGCGATGACCTCTGCGCCTTCCCGTACGAACGACTGCGCGGTTGCGCGACCGATACCCTGCGCCGCGCCGGTGACGAGGGCGCGCTTGCCGACGAGTCTGGTCATGTTCGGTCCTTGCCTGAAAGATGGTCGCTCTGCCGGAAAACGCGATGCGCCTCGGGCCATGGCTCGCCATCCGGGAATGGCGCGCGCTGGAGTGCCGCCATGCGGATCTGCCACGCGGCGATCTCGGGATGATCGCGCTCCGCCCGTTCGAGGCCCGCGGCATCGAAGTCGTCGGCGAGTTCTAGGATCATCACCAGCCGGTCGCCCGACCGGAAGATCTGCATTTCGACGATGCCGTGCTCGTGTTGCGCACCGATCACCGCGGTCGGCGTCTGGCCGACGGAATGCGCGCCGTCATACGCGGCGGCCGATGCCGGATCCGGGTCGAGATCCATGATGCGCACGACCCTGCGCGTACTCATTGGCAGTCTCCAGGCCGTAGAAGGACGCGGCGGCGCCCCGGAACAGGCGATCGCACTCTGCGCTTTGCAGCCCGGTGAGGCGGTGCGCCTCATGGACCCAGTCCCTGAAATCCCCGCCGGCCAGCTTCACCACCGGCCAGTCGCTGCCCCACATCAGCCGGGCGCCGAAACAGGCGACGAGATGATCGACATAGGGGCGGAGCGCTTCCGCGGGCGCACCGGGGGCCTGCTCGGTGCGAAGACCCGACAATTTGCACCACACACCTCGTTCGGCGAGGGCGGCGAGTTCGGCGCGCCACGGGTCGAGACTTCCCTGACCGACATGAGGTTTGGCGGCATGGTCGATTACCACCGGCAGGTCGGGCCAGCGGTCCATGAAGACGGCCAGCATCGCAAGATGTCGCGGCTGGACCAACGCATCGAGCCGCAGGCCGCTGCGGACCATTTCCGTCAGAGCGGGCTCCACTGCCGGATCCAACAGGCAATCCGTGTCGGCGATCGCCTGCAACATCGGCCGCACTCCGCGGAGTTTGGGCGTCGCGGCCAACACGGCGATCCGTTCGGGCGCGGACGGCGCGACGAGATCGACCCATCCCACCACGGCGCCGACCAGCGGGGTCTCCGACGCGACGTCCAGCATCCAGTCCGTGTCGGCGTCAGTCGGTTGCGACTGGACCAATACGGTCGCGACCAGCGAAATGCCCTGAGCCGCGGCCGCAAGATCGTCGATCGAGAAATCGCGATAGAGCGCCGGCTCCGCGTCGGTCGGCCATTCGTGTCCCGGCGTGTCGAGTGCCCATAGGTGATGATGGGCGTCGATCACCTGCACGGCGTCACGCCATGCCGAGGATCCGTTGCAATGCCTGCTGGAAATGGCTCGCGAGCGCATCTTCCGCCGCATCCGCGTCGCGATCCGCGCAGGCCTGCAATATTTCGAGATGCTCGCGCAGCGTGCGCAGTGCCAGAGGCCTGGTGATGAGCCGGTCGAGGCGAACCAAGGTGACGTAGTTCTTCAGCCGCCGCGCCGTGATCTCGATCAGCGGGTTGCGCAAGGCCGAGATCAACGATCCATGCAGCTGCTCCTCGAGTAGCCCGAGTCTCTCCTCCTCCGGCGCGCCCAGACCGCTCTGTTCCAGTATTTCGACCAGATCGCGGTGGTCGGCAATCATTTGCGCGATGTCGCGCGCGTCCCCCGTTTCGGCGAGCGCTCGCGCTCCGGCGCGCTCGATCAGCGAGCGGAACTGGTACGTTGATCGCGACAGTTCCAGATCCGCTTTCACGAAGCGAATGCAGGATCGCGCATGAACCTTGACCAGGCCCTCCGTCTCCAATGTGCGCAGCGCGTCGCGCAACGGCTGGATGGTCAGGCCGAGCATCCGCATCAGCTCGTTTTGCGAGACTTCCGCCCCGACCGGAATAGTCCTGTCGAACAATCCTTGCAGGATCGCCTGATAGGCCTTCTCGGCCATCGTTGGATCGGGGCGGCCCGAAATGGTCGAGGGGTCGATTGCCGATGGGGCACTGATTTTGGAACGTGACATGTTGCGTCATCATGACCGCCTCGAGTGGAACGATCAACCAAAAACCCGCTTTCCTCGCAAGTGATATATCACTCATCGCACAGACCGGATCAGCAGGACGAAGAATGCACCCACCAGCACCAGCGCTCCAGCGACCATGAAAAGGACCGGGTAATCGTTTCCCGTCGCCCCAAGCAGCGCGGCGGCAAGGACCGGGCTGAGAATCTGCGGTACGTTGACAGCCGTGGTCAGGATTCCCAGATCCTTTCCGGTGTCTTCGCCACCCTCGCTCTGGGGCAGCACCTGCGTCATCAACGCGAGGTCGACCGACATGAAAGCGCCGTAGCCGAACCCGATCAACACTGCGTAGACCAGCATTCCTGTGAGGGTGGGTTGGACCAGTGGCGCCACGACCGCCAGCGCCATGACGACCCCGGCAATGAACACCAGCGGCTTGCGACGCTGCCACCGGTCGGACAGCCAGCCCGCCAGCAGACCGGAAACCACGAGTGCAACGAACGTGATCGACGACAATTGCGCGATCGTTCGGTTGGCAGCGCTCTGGCTCAGCCCGATATGATCCTGCAACACATAGAGCAGGTACGTCACGATCGCCTGGTAGCCCATGTAGATGGTGAATCGGCCGAGGAACGCCCAGGCAAAGTCGGGATGTTTACGGGGGTCGATCCAGAACGACCGCAGAAAAGCCCCGGGCCGGAACGGCGGTGGCGACGCGAGCGGCTCGCGCGGTTCCGGGTTGAGCGCAACGAAACCGATACAGGCGACGATGATCGCAACGCCCAGGATCCCGTAGGCAAGCGTGAGATCGTGCGCGAGCAGCCCGCCGAACACCGTGCCAGCCGAGACGCCGGCAGTCATCGCCGCGCCGACGACGCCGGAGACGAACCCTCGCTCCTCGGCCACGAAACGATCGGCGACGATCGTCGTAAGCGCCGGCTGCATCGAATTGAGACTGATTGCCGCGGCCACCCATATAGCGGTCGCCGTGACGATGCCCGGCGCATGCGGCACGAGGATGATCGCACTACCTCCGAGGAAGCCGCCGATGACGATCCACGGCGTCCGACGACCGAACCTGCTTCGCGTCCGATCCGAAAGCGCGCCGGCGAGCGGGGTCGCCATCGTTGAAAATACCGAGGTGATGGCAAATACGATCCCGAGCATGCGCGTCTTACCGGCCGGATCGAGCGCCTGTATCTGGTTGGGCAGCAGGACGCCCAGCACCGCCGCGTACAGCGTCAGCAGCACGAAGAAGACCAGGCCGAGTGAGACGATCAGCCGCCAGTGTCGCGGTTGGGCGGCCGGCGACCCGGCCCCCGGCAGTACATCGGCTGGCAACGAACGTGTCGTCATGCCCCGGTTGCCGGCTCGAGCGGTGAATCCTGGCGTGAAGCGCGATTCAATCGCAGTCCGTGACCTGGAACATCGCTGCCGAACATCATGCCGTCACGGACCTCGAACGTTTCCTCGACCAGATGGTCGAAGTTCTGGAAGCTGTATTCCAGCCACCGCACACCGGGCAGTGCCAGCGCCATGTTGAGGCCGACTTCCAGGAAGCTGTTGCCAAGCGTCACCTCCACGTTGTGCTCGCTTGCCAGCCACCCCGCGCGCATCACGTCGCCGACCTGCGCATGCACGTTGAGCATGTCGCACGCATGCTGCTCGAGCAGGCGGCGCTTGCCGGACAGGTCGAGATACTCGCCGGCGTTCACCCGCGTGACGCCGTGACTGCGGATCAGCTTCAAGCCCTCGATGTCATCGCGCGGGACGGGATCCTCGATCCAGTAGATGTGGTGTCCCGCCCGTTCGAACGTGGCGAGCGCATCGATCGCCTGCTGCGCGTGCCATGCCTCGTTCGGATCGATCATGATCGGACGGTCCGGCCCCACCACCCGGCGCAACAGGTCCAGCCGGTGGACATCGCGGTCCAGATCCGGATGACCGACCTTGATCTTGTATCCGCGATAGCCTTGCTCCGCGGCGTTGCCGAACAATTCCGCGAATGCGTGGTCGGACAGGTGGAAGTCGAGTCCGCTCGCATATACGGGCACGGATCGCCGTTCCGCCCCCAGCATCCGCCAGAGCGGCAATCCCTGTTGCTGTGCGAACAGATCCCATACCGCCTGTTGGATCGCTTCCTCGAACGGCAGGGACATGCGGCGCACGTTCCCGCCGCGCGGGCGCCGCACGGCGAGCGCAAGAGCGCTTGGCGCCTTGCCGTCGAGGTCGGGCCATGCCTGTTCCGCGAAGATCCGCTCGATCTCGGTAGCATCGGGCAGCACGCTGAACAGCGCTTGAGCAAAACCCAGGCCCGTCCGACCTGTCCCGTCGGTCAACTCGATCGCGGCGACATTGACCTCGGTGGTGCGCACCTGCGAGTCCCCGACCGGACGGTCGCGCGGAAACTGAAAGCGCGTGATCCTGTACGAGACGATCCCCTGCCCTGACTTCATTATTTTTACCCGTCACTGATATCTCAGTTATGACATTCGCAAAGAATATCCGTCCATGCAAGGAGCTTCTTTCCCTCCTTCGATCGCTCCCCGCCATAGAATGAAGAGCCGAACGCCACTATTTTTACTGCTGATATATCAGTTTATACATTTACTGCTTTTTCTGCTTGCTTGAGATATCGGTTCACGGCATCTTTGGCAAAAGAGCCGCAGTAGACCTGCGTGCAATCGGGGAGAGAGTGATGATACGGTTCCGGACGATCTGTTTGTGCTCAGCGGGCATTGTATCCCTCGGCCATGCGTCGCTCGCATCGGCCCAGACCGGCACGACACCCACGGCACCGCCCCCGGGATCGCCTCAGGCTCCCGCATCCTCGGCTGCCCCGGATACCGCCGCATCCGCTGCTGCCGAACCGCTCCAGCAGTCCGATATCCAGGACATCGTGGTCACGGGATATCGCGCGTCCGCCGAGCGGTCCGTGGCAGTCAAGCGTGATGCGGCTTCGGTCGTGGAGGCAGTGACCAGCCAGGATCTCGGCCGGTTCAGCGATGTCAATATCGCCGACGTGCTACAGCGCGTGCCGGGAGTCCAGATCGAGCGGAACGACAGCGGCACGGCCGGCGATCGCGCATCGATCCGCGGATTGGGGCCGAGCTATACGCAGGTCACGATCAATGGTCGCGTTCCGCTGACCGGCGGCAACGAAGGCATCGCGTCGCTACGGCAGGTCAACCTCGATGTTCTGCCGACCGAAGTCATCTCCGGGATGCTCGTCTACAAGACGCCGACCGCTGACCTCGTCGAGGTGGGCATTGCCGGGGAGATCGACGTTCAGACGCTCAAACCGCTGGACTACCGCGCTCCTGGCGGCGGAAAGTCCTTCGGCAGCATCACCGCGCGCGCCGATTACGACGATCAGACACGAAACCTGATCCCGCGGATCAGCGGGATCGTCGGCACGAAGCTTCTCGACGACCGGCTCGGCGTGTACGTCTCCGGTCTGTGGTCGCGCAGCGACACGTCGAGTTCGGAACTCTTCTCCCGTTTCGCCACGCGCGATCTCTCTTTCGACGACAATTCCGACGGCCGGGTGGACCGGGTCGAACGGAACGTATTGGTGCCCTCGCGCATCACCACGTCCAAGAACGACGGCAAGATCACCCGCCTCGCGTTTAGCGGCGGACTTCAGTTCAAGCCCAGCGACGCATGGGAGATCAACGTCGACGGCACCTATTCCAAACTGCTGAACGACCAGTTCCGGCCGACCAGCGATCTGCAGCTCAACGGCGCCAGCAGCATCTATGACGGCGTGGCGCGCCCCGGCGGCTATACCACACGCGACGGACGTCTGATCGGTTTCGATACGTCGCGCCTCGTCTATGCCGGCGGTACCGGTCCGGGCGTCACGCTCGACCCGCAACCGCTGAAATTCTTCAACGATCAGTCTTCGATCGTCGCAGGCGGCAACATCAAATATACCGGCGAACGGGTCCGCGCGAGCGTGGATTACGGCTATTCGAACGGCCGCTACGACCAGGATCTGCGGCTGTTCTTCGGTGGAACCAGCGTGCCCAATCTCAACGTCCGGTTCGACGGCAGCCCGGAGGTGCCGTCGATCACCGGGGTGTCGAACGTCACCACGCCGCCGGGAGGCGTCTTCAACGGATTCTTCGGCCGTAAATACTTCAACAGCTCGCACGCGCACGCCATTCGCGGCGACGTCGCTTTCGACGCGACGCCGGACATCATCCTGAAGGCCGGTGCGCGATATCAAAGCACCACGATCCGCTTGCGCAGCACCTCGCTGTTCGTACCCGCGCCCGACGCGGCGACCGGCTTCACCACCGCCATATCGCAGCAGCTGCCCGGCGTGATCTTCAACGGGACCAGCGCCGATTTCCTTACCCGGTTCGATTTCGGCGTGCCCGTGCCCTATCTCGATTATCCGGCCGCCGCCAATCTCGTGCCGGCGTTGCGAGATGCCGCGATCGACACCGAAGACGGCTCGTTCGCCGTCACCGCCTTTGAGAAAACGACGGCGCTGTACGTGCAGGGGGACGCCGAGGGTACGCTTGCGGGAATACCGGTCAAGGGCAATGCCGGCGTGCGGGCGGTCTATACCGATCTCACCTCGAAATCGGCGCAAAGCACGACGATCCTGAACGGTCTCAACGCGACGCTCAGCCAGACGCTGACGCCGACGATGGACACCCATCGCTACTGGACGATCCTGCCCTCCGCCAACGTCGACCTCCACCTTTCCAAGCCGCTCCATCTGCGGCTCGGCGTGTCGCGGGTGATGTCGCGTCCGGAATATGAGGATACCGCGCCGCGCAACGCGGTCAGCTATTACGACCCCACCGATCCTCGCGTCGATCCGAGCCAGCGCGGAACCGCCACGCTCGGTAACACCAAGCTGAAGCCGCTCACCGCGTGGCAGTTCGATGCGACGATGGAATATTATACCGGCGGCGGCGGAGCGGTGTATCTCGGCGCCTTCTACAAGAAGGTCGACAACTTCATCCTGCGAACGGTAACCCAGAACACCACCATCCCGTCGCAGGGGGCGATACGTTTGGACGTGACCCAGCCGGTCAATGCCTCGAACGGACGCGTTTACGGCGCCGAGGTCGGGCTGAACCAGCCCTTCACCTTCCTGCCCACGCCGTTCGATGGCTTCGGCGTACAGGCGAACTACACGTACATAAATTCGAAGATCAACATCGACGACGCCGCGACCACGACGTCCTACGGCTTTCCCGGCGCATCGAAGCATAACGCCAATGCCGTAGCCTATTACGAGAAGGGCCCGTTCGCGACCCGCATCGCCTATGCATACCGGTCGAGCTATTTTCAGGCGCTCGGCGGCGGCAACGATCGTTCGGCGCAGCCGACCTTCACCAAGGGATACGGGCAGCTGAACGCGAGCATCTCGTACCGCCCGATCGAGCATCTCGAACTGAGCGTGACCGGAACCAACCTCACCCGGGCGAATCGACGCGACTATATCGTCGATCCCGACATGTTCAGGTCCTTCATCCAGCGCAGCCGCACCGTGGCGTTCGCCATTCGCGCCTTCTACTGATCGGCTGCCGGCTGCAATGTTCCTGGGCATCGACATCGGCACCTCCAGCGTCAAGGCGGTTGTCCTGGACGCAGCGGGAAGCGTCGCCGGGGAAGGCATAGCGGCGCTGACGGTCCAGCGCCCGCATCCGGCCTGGTCGGAGCAGGATCCGGACGCATGGTGGCACGCGACGAATGCCGCCGTACTCGCGATCGACCCGGCGATGCGCCGGGCCGTTCGCGGCATCGGTCTGGCCGGCCAGATGCACGGCGCGACCTTGCTGGGGTCGGACGATCGTCCGCTCCGCCCCGCGATCCTGTGGAACGACGGGCGAAGTGCCAGCCAATGTACGGAATTGGAAGCGATCGTGCCGGACCTGCCCACGATGACGGGCAACCGGGCGATGCCGGGGTTCACCGCCCCCAAGCTTCTCTGGGTCCGCGATACCGAGTCCGAAATCTTTGCCGCGATCCGCACGGTGTTGCTGCCCAAGGATTATGTGCGGCTGAAGATGACGGGGGCAAAAGCCTCCGATGTATCCGACAGTGCCGGTACGCTCTGGCTCGACGTCGCCAACCGGACGTGGAGCGAGGCAATCCTCGAAGCGTGTGGTCTCGATCGGAGCCACATGCCGCGCCTGTTCGAAGGATCCGACGTCACCGGCTCGCTGCGCGCCGAGGTCGCCCGGTCCTGGGGTATGGCGCCCGTGCCGGTCGCAGCCGGCGGCAGCGACAACGCCGCCGGCGCGGTCGGTATCGGGGTCGTGCGCGACGGCGACGCGTTGCTATCGCTCGGGACATCCGGCGTCATCTTCGTCGCCACCGACAGCTTCCGCCCGAATCCGTCCCAGGGGGTGCACGCTTTCTGCCATGCCCTGCCGCGGCTGTGGCACCAGATGTCGGTGCATCTGTCCGCAGCAGCGTGTATCGACTGGGTAGCGCGGATCACCGGTGCACGCGGAGCCGCCGAAGTCTTCCAGCGCGCGGAATCGGCCGGCCCCGCCAGCGGTCCCGAACTCTTTCTTCCGTACCTTTCCGGGGAGCGCACCCCGCACAACGATCCCACAGTGCGCGGCGCGTTCCTGGGCCTCGACAACGATACCGATGCCACCCGGCTTGCTCAGGCCGTGCTTGAAGGTGTCGCCTTCGCGCTGTCGGACGGGCTCGATGCGCTGGCCGAGGCAGGGACGCGTGTCGACGCATTGTCGCTGATCGGTGGAGGAGCCCGTTCCGCCTATTGGGGAAGCACGATCGCTGCCGCTCTTGAGACGCCGCTCGTATATCTCCGCGGTGGCGAGGCCGGCCCGGCGCTCGGCGCGGCACGACTTGCCCAGCTCGCCGTCTATGGCGGGGACCCGGCGGCGGTCTGCACAGCCCCACCGGTCAGCCATGTCGTCGAGCCGGACCCTGCCCTCATCGACCGGCTGGCCAATAAGAAGCGACGTTTCCGTGAGGCTTATCCGCGGATCGCCTCCCCTCCGAAAGGCTCCTGAGATGCACACCGACTATTTTGCCGACGTCCCGACCATCACGTACCAGGGCCCGGAAAGCGATACGGACCTGTCCTATCGCTGGTACGACAAGGATCGCGTGGTGCTCGGCAAGACGATGGCGGAGCATCTTCGCTTCGCCGTCTGCATGTGGCACACCTTCTGCTGGTCCGGCAGCGACGTCTTCGGCGCAGGCACCTTCCAGCGTTCCTGGGCGACGACCGGGGATCCGTCCCGGAATGCTGCCGCGAAGCGGCGCGCCGCGTTCGATTTCATCCGCAAGCTCGATGTGCCGTATTATTGTTGGCACGACGTCGATGTCTCGGCACCGTCCGCCGATGTAGCCGAATATGGCCGGCATTTCGGCGAGGCGGTCGATCATCTTGAAGCGCTTCAGGCACAAAGCGGAATCAAGCTGCTGTGGGGCACCGCCAATCTGTTTTCCGACCCGCGCTATGCCGCCGGTGCCGCCACCAACCCCGATCCCGAAGTCTATGCTTGGGGCGCGATGCAGGTGCGCGCCGCCTTGGAGGCGACCCATCGTCTCAAGGGTGCCAATTACGTGCTGTGGGGCGGTCGCGAGGGGTACGAGACGCTGACCAACACCGACATGAAGCGAGAACTCGACAACCTTGGCCGCTTTCTCAGCCAGGTCGTGGAGCATAAGCACAAGATCGGTTTTACCGGTGCCATCCTGATCGAACCCAAGCCGTTCGAACCGACCAAGCACCAATACGATTTCGACACCGCGACGGTTTACGGCTTCCTCAAGCGCTTCGGGCTGGAAGACGAAGTTCGCGTCAACATCGAGGCGAACCATGCGACGCTCGCCAGCCATACGTTCGAACATGAGATCGCCACGGCGAGCGCGCTGGGCATCTTCGGCTCGATCGACGCCAACCGGGGCGATTACCAGAACGGCTGGGATACCGACCAGTTTCCCAATTCGGTCGAGGAGATGACCCGCGTGATGCTGGAGGTCGTGCGGGCGGGCGGTTTCACGACCGGCGGGTTCAATTTCGATGCCAAGGTGAGGCGACAGTCGCTCGATCCCGTCGACCTGTTCCATGGGCACATTGGCGGGATCGACACAGTCGCCAAGGCGCTGCTCAATGCCGCGGCGATCATCGAGGACGGTCGTATCGATGCGTTCAGGACCGAACGCTATGCGGGTTGGGACGGCGAACTCGGCCGCAGGATCCATGCGAACGGAACGTCCCTTGCCGACCTCGCCGATCTTGCGATCCGAGAGAATCTGGATCCTCAGCCTCGCTCCGGGCGGCAGGAATGGCTCGAAAACACGCTCAATCGCGTTCTGATCAGGCAATAAGCGGCGGCCTTGCAGCGATCATCGGTGCGAACATACCGGGCGACATCCTGACCGGCCTTGGATGGTCCACCGTCTCACTCGTCGGCAGCGCGTCGATGGGCATCGCTCTGACAGGCAAGACGGCGGGAACAGCTTGCAGGGGGCGAACCAGAAGACGGTATCAAAGGGCAAGAGCGTAGACGTAGTGCTCATCCAGATACGCACGGCCCGCCAGTGTCTATCGCGATCCTTGTCTCGCCCCTAAGGCTCGAACTTACGGCTTGATTTGAAGCCTGCGGTAGGAGCCCGGGGGGAATTTTGTGAATTTGGCGGCGGACTTCGAGCTGATCATCGGTATGTTCCTGGTGGTGGTCGGGCTGCACTATCTGGCGCGGCGTCTGGCGCTGCCGCCCGCGGCGGCGTTGATCATCGGGGGGTGCGCGGTGGCATTCGTGCCGGGGCTGCGGGGGATCGCGATCGATCCGGAACTGGTGCTCGTGCTGTTTCTGCCACCGCTGCTGATGGACGGCGCGTGGTTCACCGCGATCGCCCCGTTCCGGCGCCACATGTCCGGCATCCTGTCGCTCGCGGTCGGTGCGGTGTTCTTCACCACGGCGGTGGTGGCGATCGTCACCAAGCTGCTGCTCCCCCAGCTGCCTTGGGCGGCTTGCGTGGCGTTGGGCGCGATCCTTTCGCCGCCGGACGCCGTCTCGGCGCGGGCGGTACTGCAGCGGGTCAAGCTCCCGCGCCGGCTGACCACCTTGCTGGAGGGAGAAAGCCTGCTGAACGACGCTGCGGGACTCGTCCTGTTCCGGTTCGCGGTCGCGGCGGTGCTGACCGGCAGTTTCGATCTTGGCACTGCGACCGGTACGTTCTTCCTGCTGGTCGGCGGCGGCGTCGCGGTTGGCGCAGCGATCGGCGGGCTGTGGGTCGCCCTGCTGCGAAGGCTCGGCGAGGACACGCTGATGATCGCGGCGACCGTCCTGGTCTGCTGGAGCGCGTATATCGCGGGCGAACTGCTGCACGTCTCCGGCGTCATTGCCGTCGTGACGGCGGGGCTGACCTGCGGCTGGTACCAGCACGTCGTCTTCACTGCGAGCGTGCGGATCCGCGCGATGGCATTCTGGCAGGTGCTGGTGTTCCTGCTCGAAGCCGCCGTCTTCTTGCTGATCGGCCTGTCACTCCGAAGCCTGCTGGACCGCGTCGGCGGCCTTGGCGTCGTGGTGGACACGATGGCGCAGCCGGCGCTGCTTATCGTCCTGGCGGTGATCGGCGCGCGCTTCCTGTGGGTTTTCGGCGTCGATATCCTGGTCGCCGCCGGGCGCCGCATCGGCGCGACGCGCCACCAGCCGCTCGGCGCGCGCGCTGCAATGGTGATGAGCTGGGCGGGCATGCGCGGCGTGGTCACGCTGGCGGTGGCGCTCTCGCTGCCCGAGACGATGCCGGCGCGCGACCTGATGCTGGTCACCGCGTTCGTCGTGATCCTGGTGACGGTCCTGGTCCAGGGGACGTCGCTCGGCTGGGTCATCCGGCGCGCGCAGCCGCCCGAAGACGGCAGCGCGCGGCCACCGCTGGATCTCCACGCCGCCGAGACGATGGTGTTCCGCGCCCAGCTGGCGGTGGTCGAACGGCGAGCGATCGGTGCAGACGGCACGATCGTCCATCCGCAGCTGCTGCGGCGCTACCGCACGCGCGCGACGGCGGCAGACGCGTTCGACGGCACGGCGGAGGAGCGTGATGTGGCGATCGCCAGCCATTTCGACGTGATCATCGCCGCGGTCACCGCCGGCCGCGAGGAACTCGTCCGCCTGCACCGTACCGGGCGTATCGACGACGAGACGCTGCACGATCTCGAACACGACCTCGATCTCGAGGAACTCGCGGCCGAGGCGGCGAAGGGTTGAGCCGGGCCGGCGGTTCGCGATGGCCGGAGTCGATCGGCGTGGCACACGGTCCGCGCGCGCCGGGCCCGGCGCGTTCCTCGAAAATACCGATGCAAGTTCCTCTATTCCCTGCGAACGCAACGCGGGTAAGACATGGATGCGAGACAGACGCGGTACACCGCGCGGTCGATCGCATCGATGTGGAGAGGACAGGATATGAGCGACGATGGTGCCCGGCTGTCCGCTGCCCGGCTGACCGGCTTCACCAGCCCGGCGGTGCCGGTCGCCGCGATCGGCCTGCCGTTCATCGTCCATCTGCCGCCTTATTATGTGAGCGAACTGGGCCTCGGACTCGGCACGGTGGGACTGATCTTCCTGCTCGTGCGGGCGATCGACCTGCCGCTCGATCCGTTGCTCGGCCATTTCATCGATCGCACGGGCAGCCGCCTCGGGCGCTTCCGGCCCTGGCTGCTCGGCGGCGCGGCGGTCATGATCATCGCGTCCTACCTGGTGTTCATGGCCCGGCCAGGGATCACCCCGGTGGCGGCGTTCGCCGCGCTGATGCTGCTCTACGCCGGCGTTTCGAGCTTTCAGCTGAGTCATTTCGCCTGGGCCAGCACGTTGTCCGCCGACTACGACCAGCGCTCGCGCATCTTCGGCTGGCTGCAGACGATGGCGGTGTTCGGCATGATCCTGGTGCTGATGCTGCCGCCGATCGCGAGTCGGGTGCTCGCATCGAAGGACGCCGGCCTCGGCATCCACGCAATGGGCTGGTTCGTCATCGCGACGGTACCGATCAGCGTGCTGCTCGTTCTCGGCACGACGCGCGAGCCGCGACGGATGGTGGCGCGCCTGGAACCCAGGTGGCGCGACATGCTCGAACTGTTTCGCAACCGGCTTATGATCCGGCTGCTGGTGGCGGACACGCTCGCCGGGATCGCGCCGGGGATCACCGGGTCGCTGTTCATCTTCTATTTCGAGCATCGGCTGGGCTTCGGCGCGAGCGTGGCGAGCCTGTTGCTACTGGTATATTTCGTCGTCGGCATTCTCGCGGCACCGCTGTGGATGAGACTCGCGGTGCGCATCGGCAAGCATCAGACCGCGACCGTGGCGGCGCTGACCTTCTGTGTCACCAACGGCGCCGTGGTCCTGCTTCCGACCCACGACATGACGAGCGCGGTGGTCGGGATGGCCTTCGCCGGGCTTCCCTATGCGGCATTCCCGTTCCTGATGCGCGCGATGCTGGCCGACGTGATCGACGCGGATCGTTTAGCGACCGGGATGGACCGGACCGGCCTGTTTTCCGCCGTCCTGACAACGACGACGAAGGTCGCCTATGCCGTGCCGATCGGCATCATCTACCCGATCCTCGGCATGATCGGGTTCAGCGGCAAGGCCGGCACGACCAATACGCCCGGGGCGATTACCGGGTTGGTCGTGCTGTTCGTCGGTGCGCCGGTGGTCGTGATGCTGATCGCCGCCTGGGTTATAGCGCGCTGGCCGCACGGCGCGCGAGAGCATGCCGCGGTCCAGGCCGGGCTGGCGGAACGCCTTGCCGTGGAGGGCGGGCGCCCGGTGCGAACGGAAATCGTCGATCGCGACCCGCTCTACGCCGCCCCGATCTGATCGGGGCCGGTTTCACGCGAAGATGCCCGGCGTGCCGGGTGCGAGCGGGCATGCGGCGACGATCCCCGGCCCGCCTAATCTACGACACCGCTTGGCACAGCGACTCCATCGACGTCAGGAGATCGCTCTCGCCGCGAGTCGCGCCCTGCTCGTCCGTGCGCGTCATCCCGGCCAGAATCGTCGCATCGGGTACGCTGGCCTTCAGCGTCTTGATGATCGGCTGCATCCGCCGGAAGCTCCGTTCGTCGAACAGGCCGAGGATGCAGATCACGCTGGCGTCGGCCGCGACGATAGTGCTCGACCCCGACGACCGCGCCTGCTCCGAGACGTCACAGCCCGCGCGCCGGAGCAATTGGCTGGCCATCCGCGCGACGGCGATGTCCAGCGGCCCGCGCCCCGGGACGCACAGGATCGAGCGTTCAAGGTTCGCGCAGGCCGTACCCGCCCCGGCATTCGGCTTTTCGAGCGGCGCCAGGTCAGACGCGTCGGGCAGCGTATCGGGATGGTCCTCGAGCGCCTCCAGCACCTCCAGTGTGGTCTCGCCCATCGCCTGCAACGCATCGCGCTCGACCACGCCGCGATCGACATCCGCCGCCGCAAGCCGCAGGCCGCGCAGGATGACGGTGTCGTAATACGCGGCGAGCGTCATGCTCTCGAGGTGAATCTCGGCCTGCTCGATCGCTTCCTCCGGATGCCCGGCGAGCACGCGCTGGTAGAAGGTCTGCGCCGGCGACAGCGCCGGGCGATCGCCGAGCACGACGTCGAATATCTCGAACGCCGGGATATGCCGACCCAGGACGACCAGCATCAGCGTCAGCGGCATCGACAATACGAGGCCGAGCGGACCCCAGATCCACGTCCAGAACAGGGCCGCGATCACCACCGAGACCGGGGATAGGCCGGTCGAGTGGCCGTACAGCAACGGCTCGACGACATAGCCGACCAGCGGTTCCACGGTGAGGAACAGCAACGCGACATAGCCGACCATCAGCCAGCCCGGATCGACCGCCGCGGCCAGCGCCAACGGCCCGACCCCGGCGACGACGACGCCGACATAGGGGATGAACCGCAGCAACCCGGCGAGCACCCCCCACAATCCGGGCGACGGCACCCCGATCAGATACAGGCCGATCCAGATGACCGTCCCGAAGCTGACATTGACGACGAATTGCGACAGGAAATAGCGGCTGAGCCGTTTCGCGCCCTCGTCGAGCGCGACCGTGGTGCGGTGCAGGTCCGCCGTGCCCATCAGCCGGATCAGGCGATCGCGCAGATCCTCCTTCTGGAACAGGATGAAGATCGCCACGATCAGGACGATCAGTGTCGTTTCGATCGGCGCTAGCGCGGGGAGCAGGTAGCTGCGGATCTCATCCATCGCGCTTGGCGGCGCTTCGCGGATTTCGACCGGGATCGCCGCGCTGCCTTGCGGGCGGGCCAGCGAGGCGGACCCGGCACGGCGGGCGCGCTGGCTGGTCTGGCTGCCGCTGCCGCCATCCGAGCGCAGGATCGCGCCGAAGCGCTGGTGGATCGCGACGCGCAGGACGGCGGCCTTGGCGGTGATCCGCTCGGCATAGGCCGGCGCGTCCTTGGATAGGGTCGCCGCCTGGCTGAACAGGATCGCGCTCGTCGCACCGATCGCACCCAGCGCCAGCACGATCGCGAGAAGCACGGCCGGCGCGCGCGGCACACGCAGCTTGCGAAATCCCGCGACGATCGGCGCGAGGAGGAACGACAGCAGCACGGCGAGGATGATCGGAAGCAAGACCGATCGGCCCGCATACAGGGCGAAGGTGACGATCGCGGCGATGAGCCACGGCGCCGCCGCGTCGAGCGCGCGTCCCTGCTTCCACGGGCCCATGGGACTGCGTCTGATAGTCCCCAACGTATCCCGGCGCTCGATCATGGCTGCAGTTCCGTACGACATTTCGTCAATCTTCGTATGCCGTTACCTGCTTTAAGATAAGATTGTAGCCCCGCGCGTCGCTTTATCAAAAGCGCCACGGAAGATGCCGCGCGCGAGGACGATATGTCGTCAAGAACTAACAGAAACCGAAGGTGATCGATGCCCAGGCGAGGGTCGCCTTCGACGATGCCGACGGCCTGATCCGCCTGTGTACGACGCTGATGGCGCCCTAGAGCGACGGCCGCCGCGCGATCATCGGGCTAAATATCGCCGAGCGCTACCGCGACGTTCTAGAGCCGGATGCCGAGCCGCGGCGCCGCCCAGGTCATCATCGAATACAAGGCGATCGTAAGGGCGCATCCGGCGATCAAGGCTGGCCAGAACCCGAAATTCCGCCGGAGCAAGGCGGGGATCACCAGGAACATCGGCAGCGACGGAAGCACGTACCAGAACGTCGCGCCGGCGTGGAAGGCCATATTCTCGGCATCCGGTCTGTCCCGCCACAGCCAGATCATCCCGAGCACGGAGACGAGCGGGAGCGACGCGACCAGCGCACCGAAGCCCGGATAGCGTTTCCCGATCGCCGAAGCCGCAGCGACCAGGATGCCGGAAACGGCCGCTTTGACGATCAGGTACAGCATGCCGTTCCATCCCCGATCTCGCGCGATCGTGGCAAGCAAATCCGCTCTCGATCCTCGCGGCGGACAGGAGCCCGATCGACACACCCGTCGACATCGGTCGCGGCTCAGCGGAATCGCGCCACGGCTGACGCAGCTCACCCGCTTGGCGGAAGTTCCCCGCACTGCCCGTAGACGCGAAAAGCCGCCGGCCCGGGGGCCAGCGGCTCGGCGCTCACGTATGACGGTGAGACTATGCGAACTTGACGGTCGTCTTGGCCTTGCGGCTGCGAGCGGCTGCGCCGATCATGCCGAAGCCGAGGATCATCATGCCCCAGGTCGCCGTTTCCGGAACTGCTGCGACAGCAGGCGTGATCGTGAAGCTGGTAAGAGCTTGCACGCCAGCGTTGCCGGTGCTGCGAATGTACTGATAGCCACCCGAG
>Ga0160428_1001555_pt1 | contig 16909 bp, 20 predicted proteins | sample SolpanmetagenomM_FD_108198 | JGI IMG/M metagenome (GOLD analysis project Ga0160428, IMG submission 108198) | Solar panel surface microbial communities from Lawrence Berkeley National Laboratory, California, USA - M | ecosystem: Engineered > Built environment > Solar panel > Unclassified ... | reverse complement strand
GACCACTTCGATTTCGCGGCCCTCCTGTTTGGCGACAGGGGGGCCGTAGTCGTTTCAGGGCTATCTCGCGGCGATGGTCTCCTGAATGGCGGTCACGACTCGCCAGGGCGAGCACGACCGTAGCCGCCCATGTCGGCCGGCCAGGACTGTGAAGTCAACGCCGAGCACCCCACCTCGATGCATTTTTTGGTGCGACGGTGCTCATGCACCGTGGTGCGGCAGTGCGAACGTACCTAAACACCCTGGTGCGCTGGTGTCGTTAGACCACCGTGCAACGGTGCGTTAACGCCAGGGTACGAAGGTGCGAGGATACAGCGGTGCGCCGGCGCCGTCGTGCGGAGGTATCGCGGTGCCATGGTGCAGGTAATCGCCGTCGTTGGCCGCAAGGGCGGGATCGGCAAGACGACTGTCGCGGTCCACCTCGCCGGCGAACTCGCCGCACGCGGACGCCGCATCCACTTGGTGGATGCGGATCCGCAGGGATCGGCCGCGCAGTGGGCGGCACCCGGCAATCTCGGGCTCCCCGTAGATCACCTGCCGGTTACGGTCGACAGCCTCAAGGCGTGGGTTGGGCAGGTGAGGAAGGTCGACGCCGAGGTGCTGATCCTCGACTGCCCACCCCACCTGGACGCTGCGCTTGGCGCCGCCGTAGGCCTCGCGGATCTGGCTCTATTGCCGTGCGGCCCGTCAGGGCTGGACATGATGGCGATGGCTGAGGTGCTGGCCGTGGTCAGACAGGCCCGCGAGCATCGCGCCGGCAAGCCTGCCGCGCTCATCATCCCAAACCGGGTTGATCGACGGACCGCCGAGGGACGCGAGATCGTGGACGAGCTGAGCAAGCTCGGAGAACCCGTTGGGCCGGCGCTGGCGTACCGGTCGGCCTTCGTCCGGGCGTTCAACAGCGGCGACACCGTGGGGGCATTCGCGCCGGGCTCCCCGGCCGATACCGAGGTGAAGGCGGTGGCAGACGCAATCGAGAGGGCAGTGGCGTGAGCGGAAAAAAGACGGGATCGGGCTTGGGTGCGCGGATGGCAGCTGCGCCGCCGGTGAGCGCAGTGGCCGCTGGCTTTGCCGCCGCGACGGAGGGCGAAGTGCAGGGGGGCGCGGAGAAGTCGGAGCCGCCGGCGAAGGCCGAAGTTGTGGCGCTCAACATCCGCCTGCCGAAGGCTCTGCACCGCACCCTGCGGGAGATCGCCTTCAAGGATGAGACCAGCATCAATGCGATCCTGATCCAGGCCACGGAGGAGTGGCTGTCCAGATCGCGGGGATGAAGCACCGCCGCACCCCTGCACTTCGGCACCGTAGTGCTTCCGCACCGCGGTGCTTTCGCACCAGTGCACCCCGATACCATTCCAGCGTGCGCTACTTCACCGGCGGCAGATCCGGCACGAGCATCAGCCAGCGGGCACGACTTCCTCAAGCCTGAGGGTTCGAGCCTCATCCACCCACACCCTGCAAGACACGCGATGGAGCTCTTTACCCTGCACCCGTGCCTCAAGCTCGATTTCGTGGGGGTCGAGCGGCAACGGTGCCAGCATGGCTTCTGCGAAGGCGGCCAAGGGACTAACGATGTACAGCCGGTCGCTATCGCTGAATGGTGGTGCCCGCCGATCCCAATACACCAGATCAACCGGCAGCTCACTGTTCGGAGAGAGATCAACCGAGCGTACAAGCCGCGGCACGGCGAAGGTAACATCACCACTGACGCCAACAACGCTAAGACCGCACTGGTAAGTCTCTGCGTTCGACCGGTTCTCTAAGCGAACGGGGATCATGAACCGTTCGCTGCCCGGCGTGGGGTCAATCCAACCACGATCAAGCACCCATATTCGTACAGGCTGCTCTTTCCAGTTCTTGAGCCAGGGGCGTGCTAACCCACGCAGTATCGCGATAGCCAGCAAACCGAGCATCGCTCCAACACAGGTGCGAGTTATCGCGGCCGGGACGTTGTGCTGAAATTCCACCTCCACGCCGGTCAGTGGGACCAAGCCGACCAAAAAGGCCAGGATGGCTCCGCCGAGGGTCCAGAACATTCCCCAGGCAAGCGCCTTCTGAGTGATCCGGCGGCCCTGGATCCGCAGCTGGCGCAGCGGCTCGCGTGTTCGGGATGGCGGGCGAGGCAATTCTATCTCGACACGACCGGGCATCCGACCTTCACAACTCCTGTCTGGCACGACCACTGGTGCGCCGCGGCCCAGCCCTGGGCGACAGCGCCGACGCTGCCGGCGATGGTGAACAGGCCGACCAGAACAGCGAACACCCGTTCGCCCCGGGTCAGGTCCAAGCGCTTGCGGACCTCGATCGGTTTGCCGTCCCAGTAGAGGGTGCCGGCGTCATCGACGCCCATGTACCCCATCTGTTTGACACTGATTTGCCGGATGCCGGCTGGCCATTGAGACGTGTCCGCAATCGCGCCCGGGTCTTTGTAATTCTGCGCCACGCGGCGGTCTCCGGCTCGAAACTATGCTGTGGGGAGCCCCAGGACGGCGATGATGAAGCCGAGGGGTACGACGGGCCCAGTATGGTGCCCAGGCCGCTCCTGGGCCAGATCTGAGGCTAGCAGCGGCATCGTGCGGGCCGGACTGGCCACCCGGACGGCTCCGTAACAGCGTCCACTGTTACGCGGGGAGGGCATCTCGGGTTCGCATGCGCCTGCCGATCCGCGAGACCGTCATGGCCGAGACCTTGAAGCCCCTGGCGATCGACCGCGTGCTCTCGCCCGTGCGAATGGCGTTCTCGATGCGGCTCACCTTGTCGTCGGCCATTGGCTCGCGGCCGCCCGGCGGCCGGCGGGTCGCGATCTGGCGGCGGAGTAGCTCGACCTCGGCATGGGCGTCGCGTAGGGCGGCCTCCTGTTCCTTGACGGCCGCGGACAGGCCTGCGTTGGCCTCGATGGCGCGCAGGGCCAGGGCACGCCACGCCTCTTTGCCGGACCCGGGCCCGGTCGCCGGCGGCACCTTGACGGCGTGAGTTTCAACGTCGGCGTTCGGCTCAGGCCTCATGATCCTTGCCCAACTGGTTCTCCTGGCTTCGCCGGTTGAGCAGATCGCCAAGCTTGTCCTCTGCCCGCTCCAACGCGGCCCACGCCCCGTCTCCCGCGTGCCTTCTCGCGGTGTACTCGCGGAGCATCCCTATGGCGCGCTCCGTTCGCTCGATCTCATCATCAAGCGACGCGCGCTCCCCGGATGCATCGTCGGCCATGTCATCCCTCTATCAGCCACCCGCGCGCGAGGCGCCGTACTATTCGCATAGTCGCGTTTATGGAACCTGTTTTTCAGTGTCCGACAAGTGCTCACGGGCGCCCGCAAGATCCGCCCCGGCCATCAACTTGCCCAGGCCAGTCGTACCGCCGCGCGCGGGGCGCGGCGTTACTTGCCGATGGGATAGGCGTCCTACGGCCTTAGATCACTCTTCCAGCTGGCGCTACTCGTCGTCCGCCTCGTCCGCGTCGTCGTCATCCGCCCATGGAGCCGCCTGCTCTGGCACATGGGCATCCACCAGCTTGCTGAGCATCCGCCTGGATGCCTTAAGCTCCCCCTCAATCTTCCAAAGCACAACGGACATGGCCATGCGTCTGTGATGGTCCATCGTCTCTTTTGGGAAGCCGTGAAGCATCATGTGGACGGCGGTCATAAGACTGCCCGCGCGACCCATCGAGCCAAATACCTGCGCAAAGTGCAACTCGTTCTGTACGGCCTGCTCATGACTTTCCATTCGGACGGCGCTTCCTCTCGATGTCCTTAGTGTGGGGGTTCCGGCGTGCCTTCGACACGGGGCGCAGCCGGAGGCCGAACCGCCACCGTAGCCCTATGGCTTCGGCGCAATACACAACCGCGAGTCACCACGTCAATCGCCCGCCAGTTGTGTGAAGGCACTACCGCGTACACGCAGCGTGTACATGGAAGCAGATAAAGACCAACCATGGGTTTATCTGTCGGCTTCCAGAGTGCTGCGGTGATACTGCTTTTTCCTCAGCGCCACACCTGAGAATGAAGGGATTTCAGGTTGCAAGATGCCAAGCATCTTTCAGTTATACGACGTACACGGATCGTGTACATGCTGGACGTATTTATTTCTGCTTGATCTATCACGAACCGATGTGGTTAATTAGAGGGGACAGACGTTAGACCACCACGGCATCACTGCGACCATGCTTACACCCAGCCAGTCCCGAGCTGCACGCGGCCTTCTCGGCCTACGCCTCGAAGATCTTTCGGCACGCACGGGCATCGCCGCGCCAACCATTGGCTACTTCGAGGGGGCGGCTCGCCGCACCCAGCCCGCGGTGGTGAAGGTGCTGCAGCTCGCCCTTGAGGAGGCCGGCGCGGTCTTCATCCCCGCGGACGCGCACGGTGGCCCGGGCGTCCGCCTGCACGCCTCGGCAGACCGGTGAGCGCCTGGGATGGATGACCGCGCAATCCGCAAGCTTGAGTTCGCCGGCCAGATGCTGGCCAGCGGCGTGGAGGGCTTCCGTGCCCGGTGGCTCGATACCGCGCCGGACCCGCAGAACTTCACGATCATTGCCCCCGTGACGTGCACCGAAATCGGCCGCACGTTGCACAAGTACTATTTGGCGCTACAACTCGCTGGAAAGCCGGCGTATGACATCGCTAGCGACATCGAGGGTATGTTGAAGGACATATCCGAGCTTCTTATGCGTATTGAGCAGCACCAACAGTGCAGCCGTTACTTCACGCATGACGTGCTGTTCTTGAACCTGCGCAACGCGCTCAAGTGGGGCATTTGCGAGACCCCGAAGGGCAAGCGGTTCGTCAAAGCGTGGTTCGCTTGGTGAGGCCGCAGCTGGTCCTGCCTGTCCCCTTGGCTGTCGTGGACATGGCGGCGTCGACTGTCCTGCGCGCCCGCCCCAGCCGTCGCGCTAAAATCTTCGCCCGGGAGGTGGAGGCCTTCCGCGTCGAGCTGCTGCGCCAAGGGCACGGCCCCGCGGACGCCGCGGACTTCTCGCGGTCGTTCGGGACCACCGTCCGGCACCGCCTTCGGGAGGCCGCTGGCGAGGCACACCAGTAGGATGCACGGGGACGCTTAAAAAGTCCTCTTGACACAATCCGATCCATCCATCATCGACCAAACCGAGGGCCCAGAAAATGTCGGCCTGACGCTTTGGTGAGATCCATGGTCACGCTGACTAGGCCGCAGTTCTGCGCCGTAACCGAGGTGGATCACGTCACCCTCGGCAACATGATCCGACGGGGCCAGACCCCGTTTGCGGTGGATCAGAAGGCATCCGGCCGCGGCTACTCGATCTTTGAGGCCTACCTGATGCTGCTCGCCAGAACCCTCGTCCGGGTGCACCACATCGAGTTGATCCGATCGGCCGAGATCGCCGGCAGTCTCCCCGCTGTGCTGCAGCTGGCGTGGCAGGAGATCGGGCGGACCGGCAAGCTTCTGGCCGGCGGCACGGATCGCCCCGTGGTGGAGATCATGTGCGGCCGCGTCGAGCGTGCTGGCCAGCTTCCGGTGGCGATCTGCGGGACGGATCGGGCGATCGACAAGGATGTGCGCGCCCTCGGCGGCGGCGTCCTCGGGTCCGTGCGTATTAGCGCCTCGCATCAGGCGGCTGAGCTGATCCAGCGCGCCCAGCGGCACGCGGTGGAGATCCCGTCCGAGTTCTGGTCCGCCCCGCTGATGTATCGCCCCCGGCCGTCGACCACCCCGGCAGAGTTCGCCGCCCTCGCTGAGGCGGGCGCACGCTGATGCCGGCCGCGGGCGAGAACTACATCAGGGCCGCCCTGGACCACGCTTGCGAGGCTGTGGCCCGCACCGCTTCCGGCCGCAACGCCGCGCTCAACCGCGAGGCCTTCGGTCTGGGCCAGCTTGTCGGTGGTGGCCACCTCGACCGCGACCATGCGGAGAAGCGGCTGTTCGATGCCGCCGAACGGTCGGGCTACGTCGCCAAAGACGGCCCTGGTGCCGCGTGGGCAACCATCAGATCGGGCCTCGACCACGGGGCCCTGGAACCGCGTGCCGTGCCCGAGGGGGCACGGATGCCCCCTGAGGGGCAGTCCGTGCCCCGCGCCCGCCAGCGCCCGCAGACGGATACCCTGCCCGACTGGACGCCGCCGGATGCCACGGGCAAGCCCACCCTGCAGTTCGTCGGGCGGGATGAGCCACCCGCATTCCAGGGCGAAGTTCGGCGCCACGTCTACCGCCGCAACGGCGCGGCCGTGCGCGTGAAGATCCTCCGGGCCAACGGCCAGTGGTCCAACATGTACCGGGTCCGGCGCCCAGGTGACGGCACCGAGGGCTGGCAGGCCAAGAAGCCGGCCGCCTTCGTTTCGGTCCCGTATGTCGGGCCGGCCCGCATCCTCGATCTGGGGCCACCCGAGGCGCTGGTGTTCTGGACGGAGGGCGAGAAGGACGCCGACACCCTGCGCGCTGCCGGACAGCTGGCTTTGACCTGGGGTGGTGCTGGCGATGTCCCTGCCGAGGCCGGGGACTACCTCGCTGGCCGGCACGTCGTGATCCTGGCGGACAACGACCGGGCTGGCCGGGACTGTGCGGCCCGGAAGCTGGCGCTGCTGCAGGCCCGGGCGGCCTCGGCTGTCGTCGTGGATTTCACGGAGCTGCCCGAGAACGGCGACGTGTCGGACTACCTCGCTGGCGGGGGCACGATCGATGGACTGATGGCGCGTGTCCAGGCGGCGCGATCAGCGCCGGCAGAGGCCTATGATGACGCCGGGCGGTTCCCGCCGCCCGAGGGCGAGCCGGTCAGCAGCACGACACAGCGGACCCGCTTTCCTGTCCTGCACCTCGATGAGCTTGAGATCGGTGACGATCCGGTTTGGCTGATCGACGGGCTTTTGCCGGTCTCCGGGTTCGGCGTGGTGTACGGGCCGCCGAAGAGCGGCAAGTCCTTCCTCCTGGCCGATGCCCTGTTCCATGTCGCCATGGGGCGCAGCTGGGCCGGCCGCGCCGTGATGCAGGGCGCCATCGTCTACATCACCGGCGAGGGCGTTGAGGGGTTCAAGCGCCGCCTGATCGCGATGCGCCGGCACTACGCCGTAGAAGGGCAGGGCGTCCCGTTCGTGATGGTGCCGGTGGCTCCCGACCTGGGCCACGCCAGCGGCGACGATGCCGCCCTGATCGAGGACGTGCGCGCCTACCTCGCCATGATCGGCAACCCGCCGGTGCGCGCCATCGCGATCGACACCTTGGCGCGCACGATGCGGGGTGCCGATGAGAGCACCGCCAAGGACATGACCACCTTCGTGGACAACTGCGACCGGATCGGCGCCGCCTTCGGCTGCATCGTGGTCGCCGTCCACCACGCGGGCAAGGATGTGTCGAAGGGCGCCCGCGGATCCAACTCCCTCGACGGGGCCGTGGACGTGATGTGGAGCGTCGAGAAGGGCGAGGCGTGCAGCACCGCCGAGATCGTCCACATGAAGGACGCGGAGGCCCAGGCCAGCTGGCAATTCCGGCTGCTGCCGATCGCCCTCCGCAACAGCAGCGCAACAGTCCAAGGTGTGACTGCTGCGGTGGTCGAAATCGTCACCCAGCCCGGTGAGGCGCAACAGGCCGCAACAGCGCGCAACATCTCGCTGCCCGACCGGCCGCGCCACCTGCTGGATGTCCTGACGTATGCCCTCGAAGAGATGGGCGAGTTCGTGAAGGGCGATCCGAACGTGCCGCACGACAAGCGGTCGATCTCGCGCGATCACCTGCGCAAGTACCTGCCAATCAAGGGCTATTGGGAAAGCAGCACATCCACCAATGCGGAGCGGACGTACCTCTCCCGGGACATCAGCACCCTGGTTGCTCGCCACATCGCTGGCGCTGCATCGGGTCGGCTGTGGCTGCTGCGATGACCCAGCGCAACACCCCGCAACACCGCGCAACAGCACCGATTTGTTGCCCCCCGGTCTACCGCTCCGCGGGCGCAGAAGTGGGCGCGCAACAGCCGCAACACACGCCTATAGGCGTGTTGCGGTGTTGCGCTCCCGCGGCGAGCCCCCAGGCCTCCCCGGCTGATGGGAGGAAAAAGCCTGCCCACGGCGGCAAGGCCACCACCGAGATCCGGGCCGTATCCACCCCGGGATGCGCAGTGAGCGCGCCGAACCCGTCATGCTCGTTTGGTCAGGAAGTACCCGATGATGAACGCCCAGCCCCCCGCCGGCTCGCCGGTGATGTCCGTGGCCGAGCTGCTGGCCGTGCTGCCCATCAGCCGCGCGACGCTCAACAGGCATTTCAGGTCCGGCCGCCTGCCCGTGCGGAAGCTGGGGAGGCGCACGCTGGTGCTCCGGTCCGACTTCGACGCGTTCGTGGCCGGGCTGCCGACCAGCAACGTGACCGGCGACCGCGGCGAGGGCTAGGCCGCCAGCCACAAAGGCCCACGCCCAGCTTGGCCGCAGGAAGGCCGCCAGCGGCCGCCCCACAGTCGTGGCTGCTCAGCTGCGTCCGGTCGCCCCGTCGCCGTCCTAGGTCACGTGGGAGGCTCCCTGAGGCATCCTGGCCGGGGGATGCAGGCCTATGCCCCCGGGGACGGTTAAGGGACCGTGGCAGGGCTCCCCCCAGCCGCAATGCGGGCCAGCCCTGTGATCACGCGCTCCAACCGTCCGAGATCCCTCATTTCGCTGCGCTTTCCGCCCCCTCTCTGAGGTCGATCCGTGCCCGCTGAACCCCTAATCCTCGGCACCCCGGCCCTCGCGGCCCTCATCGGTGTCACCCCGCGCCGGGTCCAGCAGCTCGCCCAGGAGGGAGTGCTGGATAGCGAAGCGCACGGCACCTGGGACGCGACCAAGGCCGTGCCAGCCTACATCGCCCACCGGCTCGCCCAGGAGACTGCCCGCACGGCCCAGCGCACCGGCGGTGCCGCCGAGCGCCACGTGGCCGCGAAGGCCCGCGCCGTCGAGCTGCGCACCGCCCGGGAGGAAGGCGTCCTGTGCGACACCACCGAGGCGGTGGCCATGGTGGAGGAAGTGGTGGGCACCATCCGCGCGGGCTTCGGCGGCCTCGCTGCCCGCGTGACCCGGGATCTGACCTTACGCGCGGTGATCGAGGGGGAGGTGGACAACACCCTGGACCGCGCAGCCGTGCTGCTGGCCCGCCGGGCGGCCGAGCTGCGCAAGGGGAGCGAGCCCGAGGCAGGGGGCACGGCTGAACTTTCAGCCGTGGCACCGACCCGCACCCGTACGCCGAGGGCCGGCCGATGACGTTGCTGACCCCCACCCTGGTGCCGTCGCGCGCCGCGCTGCTGATCGCGCGGGCGGCTGCCCTCTGTCCGCCGACCCGCCGGACCACGCCCGACGCCTGGGGGGCGAGCAATCGCGAGTACCCACCGAGTTCCGGCCGCCCCGGCCCCCGCGATCCGTTCGTGACGCCCTATTGCGTGCCCTTCGGTCGGGCCGTCGCCTCGCGCCGGTACCGGCGGTGCGTGTTCGTCACCTCGGCGCAGTCGGGGAAGTCGGAGACCATCCTGGACCTGATCGGCCAGCGCCTGGATCAGGCGCCCGCGCCGATCCTGTACGTGGGCCCCAGCCGGCAGTTCGTCACTGAGCGATGGGAGCCCCGGGTCATGGCACTGTTCGATGAGGCGCCGGGCCTGGGCAGCAAGGTGGCTCCCGCGCGGAAGAACACCAAGACCCGCAAGCTGGTCGCCGGCGTCCCGCTGCAGCTGGCGCACGCCGGATCCTCGACGGCCCTCAAGTCCGACAGCTTCGCGCTGGCGCTGACCGACGAGGCCGACGAGCTGCTGGCGAACGTTAAGGGCCAGGGCGATCCGCTGTCCCTCATCGATCGCCGCGGCGACGCCTTCGCGGACTTCACCCACGCCATCGTCAGCACGCCGAGCGAGGGGCGACCCGAGACCGAGGTGGACCCGGTGTCGGGGCTTGTGTTTTGGGTGTCTCGGGAGCCGGCCAAGATCGGATCGGTGATCTGGCGCGAGGCGCTGGCCGGCACCCGCCACCACTGGTGCTGGCCCTGCCCCCACTGCGGCGAGTTCTTCGTGCCGCGCATGTCGTGCTTGGTGATCCCCGACGTTGAGACCAAGCACCCGGGTGGCCGGGTGACGAAGCGCCCCCCGACGCCGGCCGAGGCCAGGGCGACCGCCTTCCTGGCCTGCCCACGGTGCGGGTGCGCGATCGGGGAGGAGCACAAGGCCGAGATGAACGCGCGCGGCGTGATCGCGGCCCCAGGCCAGCGCATCACGCCCGCCGGTGAGGTGATTGGCGAGCCCGCACCGAACCCGGTGTTCTCGTTGTTCGCCAGCGGCCTGTGCTCCCCCTTCGCCACCTTCGCGGATCGGGCTGCCGAGCTGACGGCCGCGAAGGCCTCGGGCCGGCCGGATAAGCTGCAGGCCGTGGTGAACGCCACCTTCGGGGAGGTGTACGCGCCCGGCCCAGTCAACCCGCCCAAGTGGGAGGACGTGAAGGCCTGCATCCTGCCGTACCAGCTGGGCATGGTACCGCGCGAGGGCACCGTGTTGGTGGCTGGGATCGATGTCCAGAAGCTGAGCCTGTACGTCGTCCTGCGGGTGTTCGGCGCCCGAGGCAGCTCCTGGCTGGTGTCCGCGGAGCAGTTGCACGGGCCCACGGATGGCGATGAAGTATGGGACGCCCTGGCTGCAACCCTGACCATGCGCCACGGGGGGCTGAATGTCCGCCTCGCCCTGATCGACAGCGGCTTCCGGCCCGACAAGATCGACGCCGGCAACGAGCACCGGGTGTACGAATTTTGCCGGCGCTACCCGTGGCTGGTGAAGCCCACCAAGGGGCGTCAAACCCAAACTGTCCCGCTCATCAGCAAGGCCCACGAGGTGCGCGCCGATGGTAAGCGGCCGGCCTACAGCCTCGACTTGGTGACTGTCGATACCGACCACTTCAAGAGCTTGGTCACGTCCCGTATCGCGACGCCGGCGGGCCGCGCCGGTGCCTTCGGCCTGCCTGAGGACATCAGCGAGAGCTACTGCCGCATGATGGTGTCCGAGGTGCGCGAGGTGATCGCCGGCAAGCCGGTGTGGACGCCTATCACCCGGGACAACCACTTCCTGGACTGTGAGGCCCTGGCGGCCGCGGCTGGGCGGCTGTTGAACGTCGAGCGGATCCCGGAGGGCGTGTCGCGCGATTGGGACGCGAAGGCGCCCGCGCCGCTGCCTGCAGCTGACGCCGTGCAGACCGTGGCGGATGCTGTGCCCATGGCCGCCTCGCCAGCGCCCAAGCCTGCGGCCAAGCCACAGCCGGCCGCCCAGACCCTGCGGGAGAGCCTGTCGGCCCGGTTCTCGCGCGGATCCTTCATGGGGCCCCGCTGATGAACAGCCACGTCCCTCCCCCCGGGCGCCTGCCGGACGTGATCGACGCCGAGGTGGAGGCCGAACTAGCGCGGCACAACGCCAGAATGCGCGAGCTGTTGGCCGAGCGGGCCGGGCTGTCGGTGCGGGTGGGCGGCCCCTGGGCCGACCCGCCCGCCGAGCGCCGAGACTGCAAGGCTCAGGCTGCGCATGCCCTTGGGATGAATGAACAGGCCTTGACCCGTTTCTGTCTTGACTATGCCGATGAGCACCCGGACCGGCCGCCCCTGGCAATTCAACCGGGGGGACTGCGGAATGGACGTTGGGTTGTATTCACGGATCGTGTAAGAGCCGCAAGAGAGAGCGGCAAGCCTATTCGGCGCCGTCCGGTCAGATCCGACCAAAGATGAGCAAACGTAACAGCTACACGGCATCAGTCTTGGCCGGTAGCTTGGCGGTATGGATCATCGCCCTGCATACCTCCCTTCGCGGGACTTGCTCACTGAAAACATTCATGTGGGTGTGCCCCGTGACTTGAAGCGCGCACTCACGGACGTTGCCCGACGCGAGGGCAAGTCGGTCAGCAGCGTGGTCAGGGAGGCCGTTGCCGACGCCATCGAGCGCGGCAACGGTCCCCAGGATCACGCCACCGATCGCCGGGGGGCACGCTGATGGCGTTCCCGGTTCACCGCATCGCCAGCCAGTTCTACAACCGGCCGCTTCTGCTCACCCCGCAGGCCGCGGACACCATCAGTGGTGTGTTGTTGGCCCGCATGGGGGAAGGCGGCTTGCAGCTGGGCCGCGGCGGCGCCGGGGGCGAGGATACCGCCCAGACCACCACCACGCTGTTCCCGGCAACCGTGGGCCCCAGCGGCACCGTGCAGGTGCACACGCCCCAGGCCAGCCGGTTCTACGGCGAGGTGGCGCGCACCGAGGAAGGCGCGCCGATGCCCTACCGGCGCACCCAGGAGGGTGTGACGATCATCACCCTGGTGGGCGAGTGGGTAAACCGCGGCGGGTACGTGGGCGCCTCCTCGGGCGTGATCTCGTACGAGGGCTTCAAGTACCAGCTTGAGGTGGCGGCGCGCGATCCGCGCACCCGGGCGGTGCTGCTGGACATGGAGAGCCCAGGGGGCGAGGCCGTGGGCGCCTTCGAGGCGGCCGCGGCCGTGCGGCGCGTGGCCCAGGCCAAGCCGGTGTGGGCGATGGTCAACGGGCTGGCCGCCTCGGCCGCCTACGCGATCGCCTCGGCTGCCACCCGCATCATCTCGATGCCCACCGGCATCAGCGGAAGCATTGGCGTGGTGCTGGCCCACTTCGATTACAGCGAGATGCTGGCCAAGGAAGGCATCAAGCCAACCTTTATCCACGCCGGCGCCAACAAGGTTGACGCCAATCCTTACGAGGCCCTGCCGGCTGCTGTGCGCGACAAGCTGCAGGCCGAGGTCAACACCTTTTACGACCTGTTCGTGGAGACGGTGGCCGCTGGCCGCCCGGGCCTGACCGCCAAGGCCATCCGCGGCACCGAAGCCGGCACGTTCATGGGCGCCGAGGCGCTGGAACTCGGCCTGATCGACGCCCTGGGCACCTTCGAAGGGGCCCTGGCTGAACTGTCCAGCAAGAGCCCCACCGCGGGGCGCACCATTCAAGGATCGTCCGCCAACATGACGCCCGCTCAGACCGCCGTGGCCATAGCCGCGCTCGCTACCGCCGGGGGTGCACCCGCGGCCGCTGACAGTGCCGCGGTGCCCGGCGCCTCCACGACCCATCAGGGGCCGGCCGGCACGGGCCAGGAGCCCGCGCCTGCCCTTGCACAGGCCAGCGCCGACATGTGGGCCGAGGTCGTCGCGGAGCAGAACGCCCGCCTCGGCCTGGGCCAGCGCCCTGCAGCTGTTCCGGCAGCGGGTGTTGCCAGCCATCAGCCCGCGTCTGCCGCCACTCAGAGCAGCGACGACTTCTGGGCCGAGATCATCCGGGAGCAGAACGCCAGCGCCGGGTTCCGCCAGGGGGGCACGCGATGATGAAGGCCCTTAAGACCCTCATCGGGGCCGCCCAGCGCAACGACGCCACCGCGGACGAACTGGCCGTGTCCGTGCGCGACGCCGGCACCGAGCTGCAGGCTGCGCGCGCGGCCCTCGCGCAGGCCCAGGAGGCGTACCAGGGCGGCTTGTTGAACGCCGATGATCAGTACCTGCGCCGTCTGAGCGACGCCCGCACTGAGGCTCAGATCCGCTTGGATCGCGCCGAAGCGATCGCCGCCACGCTGGCGGAACGCAACGCCGCGGCCATCGAGCGCGAGGCCCAAGCCGTCAAGCTGCAGCAGTACGAGGCTGCCAAGCGGCGGGCGTCGGAGATGCGCGACGTGCTGTTGGAGATGTACCCGGCGGCTGCCCAGGCCGTGGTGGACATCATCCGGGCCCTCGCTGAGACGGAGATCGAGGTGGCGGCAGCCAACAAGGATCTGCCGGCCGGCATGTCGGCGATCCCGGGTGTCGAGGTGTCGCTACGGGCCATCCAGGGCTCGCTCCCGCACGTGGTGAGCGAGACCGAGGAGGAGAGGTGGTGTTTCCCCGGGGACGATGATCCGGAAGCGGTAGGCCAGGAGTATGTCGAGGTGTCGGAGGACGGCCGCGGCCTCCTGCGGCACAGCCGCGGTGGTGTCGAGTACCTGATACGGCGCAAGTTCATCAGGCGCGAGCATTCGGCCTTCATGGCCGCCGAGATGCCTGACCGGTTCGCGATCGCGATCAACCTGCCGGGCATCGGTGCGAAGGATCCGGCGTACTTCTCGCCCCTCCGGCGGGAGGGGGTCATCGATCCCGAGGCCGTTCTGAAACACCTCGACCGTCCGGTGATCGTGTCCGCTCCCTCATCCGCCCCGAAGGGCCGGGTGGAGTGGAAGCCGGCCGATCCGATCGATGCGGAGGCCGAGCGCCGCGAGTGCGCGACCGTCTTGGATCGGATCCGCGGGCACGTCTGACGTTTCGCCGGCCGCGCCGCAGCGGCCGGCAGTATCAATATGCGGGGGGCATGGTGACGCTGCCCGCGACCCCAGTGAACATCGGTAGCAGGCCTCCGTCCCCGCGTACTTTGTGCACGGTCAAGGCATGCTGGGTCGCAGATTTTTCTTTGACTGCAGCGTCACCCGCACGTCTGCAATGGGTGCACGCTGTGTGAAAACGGAAGCGCACCCCGAAATTGTAGAACAATCCTCTACGCGGCAGACAGGCAGCCCCGCTGGAGGACGGTTCTGACGCGGTCTGGATGTCTATTCCGGCACTGCCTAGGTTGCCCTCGGGAAATTCTTTCTACCGCCTCCGCGTTTTCACACACCCTCGGTGGCAACCGGACCTTGGCCTTCCATCCGGAAGCGGACGTTTCGCCCGCGACCCGTTCTAGTGGTCGAAATCTAACGGTTGGTCCCCGCGCGCGAGGTCCCGCAGCGGGTGGAAAGCGGCCGTGCCAGAGTGCGCCCTTTGTGGCGGGCTGCCACAACCCAGGGCCATCGCGCCCGGCCGAGAATGGGCGTATACAGGACCATCACTGGCTTCGGTCCCGGTCGCCAGTGCCTGAGAGTAGCGTGCGCTCCCGCCCTGATTGCGCGGAGCACGCCTGTGTCACGCTACTACTTCGACATCCACGACGGCACCTCGATCTTCGACGACGTGGGCACCGAGTGCGCTACCTTGGACGGTGTGCGGGTGCAGGCCATGCGAGTTCTCCCCGAACTCGCACGAGATCGGGCCATCGAAGGCGGCAACCGGCAGACCTACACGGTGCTGGCGTCCGACGAGGATCACCGTGCAGTCTACTCTGCGACCCTATCGCTCGTAGGTCTTTGGCTGATCCGCTGAAGATTACGCCCGCTCAGGGCCGCAAGCAGCCCCCCGTGAGTGGGTACCAACCGTCAGATTTCGAGCACTAGCTACTCAGAGTGCCACCTTTGGGCCTCTGACGCAGACACAAGATCGTGCCGCAGTCACGGCTCGGACGATACCTGTTCAGAGATCCATGCTTGCGCCTCGTCCAGTCGCTTCCTGTGGCGACGTGCACAGGCTGCAGGCGCAGGTTCATGCCGCTGCTCGGTCTCCCAGGTGCAGGTAGTTGGGTCGGAACTCGGCCAGCGTGCGCAGCCGCGGCAGGTCGAGGATCGTCACCCGCCCCCTCCTCAGCTCAATCAGACCCTGCCGCCTGAGTTCCTGGAGCGTGCGGTTCACGTGCACGGGCGTGAGCCCGGTAGTGTCGGCCAGATCCACCTGCGTGATCGGCAGCGCGTAGCTGTCCTGCTCGGCCAGCCCCACCGCCCGCAGGCGGACCAGAAGCTCGCAGAGCAGGTGCGCAATCCGCTCCGGGGCCGAGCGGCGGCCGACGTTCATCAGCCACTCGCGCAAGGTCGCCTCGTCCACGAGCTGGGCCATGCGCAGCCCTCTGGCGATCTGCGGATGGTGTGCCAGAAGGTCCGCCACCGTCTCCGGCGCGAGGCGCACGACTTCACAGGCCGAGAGCGTGGTGATGGTGTGGTCCATCTCGCCCAGCAGGGCGACATCGAGGTCGCACAGGTCGCCCGGCACGAGGTAGGCCAGGATCTGCCGCGCGCCGTTGGCCCGCAGCTTGTGCCGGCAGGCCATGCCGTCCATCACCAGGAACACGCCTTCAGGTCTGTCGCCCTCGCGCACGAGGTCGGTGCCGGGCGCCACAAGACGCGTCTCTGCGCTGATCTGCGCCAGCATCGCGCGGTCCGCGTCCGACAGGGCCGTGAAGCCCTCCAGCTTGCGGATCAGGGGATTGCGCGCAGCCACGCCCGGGTGGAGCGGGTGGATAGATGCGGTCGGCTCCGGGCTCGGTGCTTTGCCCGCCCGTGCGGATGCCGACGCCGACAGCTCGTCCAGAACGGCCATCACATCGGCGGGCAGCGCCGGCTTGCTGAGCCAGGGCGCGCCCTGGAAGTCGCCGGTCAGTCGCTGATCCTGCCGCGCGGCCGAGTGGACCAGGAAGGGGACGGCCCACTGGCGTAAGGCCCGGGCCAGTCCGGTGCAGCGGCCGTCCTTCAGGATCACGTCGATGACGGCCAAGGTGGGGCTGTCCTGCTCCAGCAAGCTCAGCGCCTCGGCCACCGTGGCGGCCGGCCCGAGGACGCGATAGCCGGCGTTCTCCAGAGCATCGCTCAGGTCCACGGCGATGACGGGATCGGTCTCGGTCAGCAGGACGACAGGCTGCTGCGACATCGGGTTCATGCAATGCTCCGGATGGACGAGCCGGCTGCCTTCCCGCCGACGCAAACCTCATTAACCGAAGCTATAATCATGACTTAGGGTGCTCGGAAGGTGGTCCCGAGGTTGGGTGTGGTGCCCAACAATTGGATTGTCCACTATCGAACCGACAACAATCCCTTTTGCATTGCCGCGACGGCAACCCATATCAATATCATCGCCAGCGGACGATTTGGCAGCAGGCGCTTAGGAGACCACTCGTGCTCTTGCCCCTCTCGGGAGCAGAGCCGTGTCTCAGCCTCAACAGACCGCCGTCCGCAATCGCCTCCTGAAGGCGCTCTCACCTGACGACTTCGCGCTGCTCCAGCCGCACCTGGAGCCGATCACGACCGAGCTGAGGCAGTCGCTGATCAAGCCGCACGAGCCGGTTCGGCAGCTGTACTTCCCCGAG
>Ga0160428_1001554_pt1 | contig 16912 bp, 16 predicted proteins | sample SolpanmetagenomM_FD_108198 | JGI IMG/M metagenome (GOLD analysis project Ga0160428, IMG submission 108198) | Solar panel surface microbial communities from Lawrence Berkeley National Laboratory, California, USA - M | ecosystem: Engineered > Built environment > Solar panel > Unclassified ... | reverse complement strand
CTTCTTCTTCTTCTTCTTCTTCTTCTTCTTCTTCTTCTTCTTCTTCAAGAACATGCTAAGCTTCTTCTAGAACTCGCTAAGACCGGGCATGTCAGATGAAGGAAGCACAGCCAACGACCGTGACAGGATGACAATAAGGAGGACTGCATACACGAATCTAATCCAAGCATGGAATGGATGAAAAGAAGACAGGAAATCCCAGTGAGAAACAAAGAAAAAGTGTAAGAAAGAACGGACTTCGCGACAGGATGACAAGCATATCCAACCTCAAGCATCCTATTCGATCGACAGGGAAGAAGGGAAGTCCAGGGAGAAAGAAAGGGAGAGGATGGGAGGTGATGTGGAAATTAATAAGAGTTCATCCTTCATGGATCTATCTATGTCTGTCTATAAGTAGACTAATGAGTGAGCAATACTTTACATCTATTCTTTATAAGCCATAAAAGCCATTATGATATTCATCTACTGAGCAACAGTTTCGACGACATCTTGTGTCGCAGCGTCCGTAATCTTGGCACCATTTTCACCGGTAACGATAGGAGCAGCAGCAGCACTAACATCCACACTCATCGCCATCTCCGTCAGCACACCGCCCATCTTAATATCCCCATCAAGTGGCAACGGATCCTCATAAAACTCAATATCAAGACTGCCGTTCACACTGCCCGCCCCAGTAACCGAGCCAACACAGCCCTGCCCCGTCAACGCTCCAGCAATGCCTTCATGACTGAAATCCGAGAAACGAAAAGCATCGCCCCCTACCTCACCAAGCTGACTGAGATCAAAGTCGAAGCCTTCACCCAAATTCATGCCCAGCTCATCGAAAGACTGGTCTGCAGTACCATTGGCATTGGCCTCTGTGATGAGTTGATTGAGGTGGCGGGTGAATGGCGTCATTTCGGCTTCCGTGGTCAATGTCATGGCGTTGTCATTACGAGAAGGTGACGGAGTACGAAGACGATTATTGTCGTTGTTGTTGGGACGGTTCAGTGCCATCCAAGATCGAGGAGTAAGTATTTGGCGTTTCCGGGCGCTGGAGGTGGGCGAGCAGAAGCTCTGTGTGCTTTGGCTGCGTCCGCTCTTGGGTGTATGTGGGAGACGGAAAGGTGATGGTAGGCCATCGGTGTTGGATTCGAAGAGGTGCGAGAAGTCGTTGTCGTCGTCGGGATTGGGCGTTGCAGATCGAGGCGCGATATTCTCTTTATCGTTGGATATGGCCATCAGCTCAGGATCGATGAGCGAAGGGTCGATTGGAGTCAGAGTACGTGGCGGGGCTGACTTGATAGGGTCGATAACGATGATGGGAGCGCCCAGGGAAGGAGCGTCTAGTACTTTGAGCTCGCCAGCCTTGCGTGGCGAGGGAAAGATTAGGCGACAGGCTGCTCGACCATTCTTTTCCTCGTCTAGTTCAATCGGGCTATGGCGAGAACCGACAACGCGTGGAGGACTCGACTGAATAGCGTGCTGTAGTGCTGCAGACATGTTCGACTGTTGTCGTTGAAGCGTGGTAGTAGGCACTTGTGACGAAACACTAGATGTTCTTGCCAGCTTGCCACCACCACGAGGTCTTCGTGGTCTCGGCTGTTGTACCTCACTTTGCGAGCCCTCTGCTTCAGCAGCTTCGATTGCTGGATCACTGTCAGGTGGTACTTCGCCATTTGCAATCATTTCTGCCCTTTTCTTTTTGGACATCCGCGACTTAGGTCGAGTGACAGTCTGTGCAGTGCCGCCCTTGTACCATCTGTCTGGTGGCCTCATTTGTTGCCACTTCATTAGCCAAATCCCACAAGGATTGCAAATGCGTATCTCCTCGAAGCCGTTGTCTGTATCCTTTTGGTTTACAATCTTCTTGAAGTGCCGGTATCGAGTGACCTTTCCATTATCATCAGATTCCATGGTCTCGGTTCCAATGATACCAGTCTTCTCTTCTACCGTGCGGTCTTCAGGATCACCATCGACATACTGCAGGAAGAACTTGCGCCATGTTGGAGTACTGATTTCGCCACAGTTTTTGCAATATGGAGGTGGTTTGCCATCCACAATAGACTTCTCAAGTCGCTCTTGTATTGCGCTCTTCCGCTTCAAGCTCGATCCATTGTAACGACTTGACCTGGTTTCACAGCCAACATTGTTGGACATTTCCAGGTCTGGAGACGTTCTGGGATTAGGACCGCTATCAGCTTCACTGCCAGGTATCGCGGGTAGAGTAGAGGAGGCTCTTTGAAATGTCGGCAGAGAGTAGGTTCGAGAAAGTGTGGCCTCTCTTGGTGCAGGAGCCTCACTCGATGGAGCTGGAGTATCCTGATATTGTGACGCTACCGCACTCACTTGTGAATGTCGACGTTTACGACGTCCTGTGCCTCGGATATGTGGTTTGTGGCGAGGCATAAGATGTTGTGGCAGCAAGTCAGCATTACCAGGCATTACCTCAGTCAGTGTCAAGCCTGGGGTTATGTTGTCGTTTGGATCCTCTGTGCTCTGCCGCACCTGATCAGCAGTAGATTGATTAGATTTGGGCAGAAGATGCTGATGCTGCTGGTTTTGTGAAGGTGCAACGTCCATATTTGTAGGTGATATGCCAGTATCCTCGTTCTCTGTCAGACATTCATCAATTGCACCACTGACAAACCCAGAGTCTGCGAACGTAGACACACGAGGAAGAGCCGGACTAGATGGTGTCGGTGAAGGGCGATGCATGACTGGTGGCGAGGATGGAACGTCTTGTGGAGTTGAAGCAGATTCGCTCTTCTCTGGTGAGGTCAATATACCATCGAAGCCGTCATTAACAAAGGGCGATATATAACCATCAGATGAGTTGACGGCAAGTTCTTGTGCTAGATTCGTGCTTGTTCTTGTCAAGCCAGATCTACGAACAGGTCCAGAATGTGGTCGTGGTGTTGGAGGTCGCATGCCACCATCGCCAAGAGCAAATTCGGATGTCGAAGCAACACCACCCAAGGAAAGTCTGTGACTACGTATAGATGCAGCTGTACTCGCCGTGACGCGTAGATCACCAGTGTTTGCAGTAGAGAAAGCAGAAGGTCCACGCCAGTCAGCCTTCATCGTGCGAGCACGTTTGCGTGCAGGACCATCCTCGCCTTGGCTAGTATATTCTTCCTGGTAGCTCTGAGATTGAGGTGGCTGCATTGCTTGAGACATTAGAGGTCGTCCATGCACAGATGCTCTTGAAGAAGGTCTTGTTTGTGTCATTGGCAGTGGTGCTTGTAATGGCGTCGTAGATCGGGATATAGGCTGGCCCATTTGACTTCCATTCCACGAGTTGCAATCTTGAAAGCTGCCTTGCTGTTCCAACATTGGAGTCGGTGGTTGACTCATTTGTTGCGGTGGCTGTGGGAATACTGGGTTCGCTTGCAGAAAACTGCTCCAAGCAGCAGAATCAAACCCGTCCATCCCCGAAACACTTTCATGCCTGTTCATCTCCATATTTGCAACGTATTCATCCTGCAGTAACGTGGGTACTGGCACAAGCCTCAGCTTAACCTCCAACGTCTCTTTTACTCCAGCTGAAAACAGTCCCAACAAATTCTTACACACGCGTCCCGTGACCATCGTCTTTGATTGATCCGCGGGAGCAGTGGGAGTTGAGCTTACGTTTGCCAGCATCCAAGACAGCATACCCTGACCGACTAGCGGTGTTTCGTACTCGGAGTAGTCGAAAGCATATACGGTGTAGTCGTGACCTATTTTTTGGACGAGTTCGGGACTGGCGGATATTATAGATTGTATACATGTTCGTAGCTCGATGACGCCGATTTCTGTGGAGTGATCGATGTAGGCGGTTTGGATGTGAAGAGGTTGGGGACAGCGGGCTAAACAGTTTGTGCGGTTATTGTCGTCGAATGTGTATAGGACCTTGACTGTTGAGAACTGATTAGCCGAGTGTAATGATGGACCAGCCAGCCAGAAGACTAACCCTGCATCAGACGTCCCTGTTGCTGCTGCTCTTGCTGAGCATTGTGTGTCATCATTGTGTCGTGAGTTAGAGGTTGTGATGCAGGAGCTCCAGAGGCTGATGACGAAGTGTACATTGATTATAGTAATCCGAGCAACGAGGAAGCAGGCGAGAGAGGCGGTAAAGTCCAGGCGTGCAGAAGAACGCCAGGCTAAGAAAGTTACAAGCAGATCATCGAGGTCGTGTGCTGGTTGGCAGTCGGATCAGTTGAACGAGAGAGATCAGTCGTAAACAGAGACACAGAAGAAGGAAGGGTTGCGTTTTATCATCGTCGCCGTGGATAGTGTAGTTGGAGTATGCAGCTGGAGGAATTCATGGAATTGAACGTCGAGGTCCAAGTGGAGCTTCGTCTCTATGAGACACGAACAAGCGCGTTAAGTAAGTCGAGACGCGATTATGACGATCACTAATTGAAAAATAGGTTTCATACTAAAAGATTAAATCCTATCTCCGTGCCTGGGACTTTTGACCGCATCAAGCGAGAGGTAGCTGACCTTCTTTTGCGCCCACAACAACAACAGCATCTACACGCATCTAATCATGGCCGACGCCAAAGTACAGTAGGCTTGGTCCTCCCCGATCTATCTTGTCCAGCAACTAATTCTTCGTCTAGAGATCTGCTCGCAAAGCCTCGTCAGGAACTCACGTATGTCCTCCAATTATCTTCGTCTTCTCTGCAGACACTCCTCCGTATGCCCTCCATGCCACCTGCTGACACACATCCCAGCGAGTACGAAATTGCCCAGCTCGAAGAATACGAATTCACCTCAGGCCCGCTCTCCATACTCCAGACCGCCGTACGCTCCCACACACAAGTCCTCGTCTCCTGCCGCAACAATCGCAAACTCCTCGCTCGTGTAAAGGCATTTGACAGACATTGCAACATGGTCTTGGAGAACGTCAAAGAGATGTGGACGGAAGTGCCAAGGAAGGCAGATGGAAGCAAGGGCAGACAGATTAACAAGGATCGATTTATCAGTAAAATGTAAGTGCCAGTGGTTTCGTTGTGTACAGGCGGTGTGCATGTCGAGGCTACAGCGGGCTCTTGGGCCGTGCTTACGGATGTTTCAACATTGGTGGACAAAAGTCTCGGACTGAATCAATGAGCAGTTATGACGATACGATCAAGTGCTCACTGAAGAAGTCTTCAAGCTGATTACCAGAACCGTACTGACAATCCGTTCAATCTTAGGTTCCTCCGCGGTGATTCAGTTATCCTTGTTCTGCTCAGCTGAGCTATCGAAATACAACATAATGAAACGAGTACAGCCTACAAAAAGACTGCGATGAGATACCCACGCATAGTAGCAAACATAGTCCGAAACAGAACGAGCTCCAGACACAGCAGACTCTGCTATTGCTCATCATAATTTCGGGGCGCTACACCCCAGCAAGGGAGGCGCGAAAAGCGCGGCTTGGTAAACAGACTATCTGCAGTCATGTGGGACACGCAAGAACCAGGGATGGACAAGGAGGTATAGACAATACTATACAAGTAGCTGTACGTATGAGTGGGACACTATGCTCAAAGCGATACCGTGACAGTACGCAGTCTTTTTCAACTCAAAGCAGATCCCTATCTCGTGACCCTGCACATGCACGCATATACAGCTCGACCCAGAATACAAGTACAGCAAGCTTTCTCCGCCAAAAGAACTCTGTTCACCTCTGAGCACCACCAGAAACTGCGCGATACCGCGTCTCCGTCCACAAACTCCAAAAAACATCCTTGCTCTTCCACCAGGCTAATGTGTCTCCAGCCGGACGTGCTCACTCTGAAAATCGTACCAAAATAACAATGACTCATGGAAACGTCCAACCACTCTTCCATGCATAACTTACTATATGTACTGCTCTGAAAGATGAGTCTTCGCCTATCAGGCAACATGGTCAAATCGAAACTATACAGAGAAGATTAGCATGGTCCCTGCACTGAGCATGACACAATGTAAAGAAAGCCTTATGTCTTTTTGCCTCGTTTCGTTTTTGACAGGTTGTCTTCTGTTTTCTTACTGCTCTTTTTCGTTCGGTCACGTTCTGTTTGATTGACGCTCCCCTCTATACATTGAAGTCATCCATCTTGTTTTTCCATCTTTCCTCTATTTTGCAGCAACATTCCCCGCTGCATTGGCATTCTCGCCACCATAACTCCACTCACTTCTTAGCTCACCTATCACAAAACACCTTACAGGCTCACCCATCCATCCAATCCCACCTCCATACTCTCCTATGCCCAACCACGTTTCAACCTCAAAAGCATCACAAAAACACCCTGTCCACTAATCAGCCAACAGATGTCTGCACACCTTACTCTCGTGTCACCACCGACATCAAAGTCGATTACTTACCTTCTTCCTCGACATGTACGCTGATCAGGTCAAGTCACGATAAGTCACGGGCAGCAGGAACACTAGCCCATTTTCTACAAAGGAAGAAGAAGAACACTATATCATGCAAATGAGAAAAACCATCATATCATGGCAAAAGAAAATGTATCATGCGATGCAAAGAACAGAGGCCAGAGCAGAATCGAACCGAACTAACCCGGAATCACAAAGGTCAGAAACTCACTTTTAGACACAAGCGAGGACATGATTTGCATTAGGGACTATTTCAGCCATGGTGAAGGTGAGCTTCATAATCATACGACGCCCAAATGAGAGTGCAGGTGAAGGCCTGTCTGTTGGATATGATGCGAAACATTTCAATTCCAGGCGCAGTAAAGGAAGCGATGCCTATAGTAGCTTGATCTTGGACGATGTATCAAAAAAGGTCAAGCCTTCCGAACCACTTACCCTCAATTACACAAGTTTACACAAGAAGAACATATTGAGACTTCGAAAATAGATAATGCATCATATTCTAAGCCTGTTCTTTACGTATACAGTTGGAGTATGCATGCTAACAACGACCGTCAGACCAACCAATCCTTTTCTTTCTATCCATCGACCAACCAATCAATCCACCAATCGCAAGAAACATGCACGTACGAATACTAACATGATACTTCCACCCAATACCCCCGTCCAACCTGCCAGAACACACCAATCCCCATATCAAGACCTCCTAACACTCCCTTGCCTTCCCCCTTTCGATGCATACTTAGCATCCAACTGATTCTCAGCCCAATGTGCTCGATTAATCCAGAACTTCAACTGCCTCTCGGTATCTCTCAGCTTCTCGCTCAATGTTCCAGAGTCCTTAAAACGTCTCATAGCATCCAACTGCTGTCTCAGCTGCAGATTCTCATCATAACGAGCATCAAGTTCACTTTTTAGGCGACGGATCTCGGCATACAGCGTGCCGATATTGAGTTTCATGCTTGCTCGCTGGCCATCAGAGCCACTGGTATATTCACTGCTCGTGTTGCGCGACAGTATCTGGTCATTGCTCGCTCTAAAGTTGAGACGCAGGGCGATTTCAGGCTCATTTGGCAGAGGCAAAAGTTGCAGCGGACGAAAAGTCGTTTGTCGATGTTCGTATTGCTGTTGGCGAGGTTGACTGGTATGGGGATTGCTATGTCTTATCTCATCATAGGTAGAGTCTTCCGAGGGCTCGGCAGGTCTTGATCTTTTTGGAGAGCTGGTCTCGATACGAGAGCGCTTAGACTTGAGAATAGCGTTGGGATCGGCCGATGAGGGAGCAATCTCTCTAGGTTGTTCGTGCTCTTCTGCACGTGGAGAAGGTGTAGGTCGTGGAGTCTGTCTGAGCTCTTTACCAGGTCCAACAGTATGCATCGGAGATGATTTCTGCTGCGAGGCCGAATGAGGAGTCGCCTTCTGGTGATGACTGACCGCTGGAGATATTCTGGACACTGGTGTCATTGAGCCCTGATTATCGTTACTCTGACCATGTACGTCGTGCTGCAGCGACCTATAGGATGCTCGTGCTAGAGACGCACGATCCGCTTTGTACAAAGGAGATAGCACACTATCCAACGAGCCCTTTGGCGACAAAATCTTCTGAAAACCAGGCGCTGGTAGACCATCTAATTTGTGAGCAGAAGTCGTCGTTGTATCGAAACTAACTGGTAATGACAACTTGACAGGTTCCGCGAAACCATTCAGCTGGATAACAGGAAGTTTTGCGTTCTCATCTGGCACAGTAGCGACACGGTTCACATCAATGGAGTCTTCGTCCTTTGCACGATTATCACCAACTTTCTTGTACTTCGGCCTTGGTGACTTCCTAGTAGGTGATGGTGATGGTGCTGGGAATGACACAGTAACAGGAGCAGTCTCATCCCCAGATAACCTCTCCCACCAAGGAGCACTCTCACCACTTCCTCCGGATGAGCGGACAGGAGCTCGATCACCTGGTAGATGCAATGCTGGCCAGCGAACCCTTTCGTCAATGCTTTGCAAAGCCGAGCTTGAGTAGGAGAAGTTTCGAGAACCACTTGCAGCTCGAAGATCATGGTGAATGGAGGTAGTGTTGCTAACGGAAGCGCTGCGGCTTAAAGATGATGAATCTTGTCGATTCAAGTAGCTGGAGCCGCCAGATTCTGGGTAAGTAGTAGATTCTTGATCAGCAAAGCGACTGATGGATGCGATATTGGGATTGCTAATCGATTTGGTCAGAGAGATTGATCTCTTTGGACGCAATGAAGGCACAGACGGACGGCGATGTGCAGTGATTGAGTCGTGGCCATGTCTATGTTTCGTAATGTATAGGTGGCTGGATTGTGATGCAGAACGAGAGGCAGTCAGTCCTTGAAGAGCACGAATCTGGAGGACTACCTCTTCCCAGTCACGAACAAGCATCTCTATCACCGCCGCTGCAGCATTGGCGCGGCTGACACCAGCTGCGATCTCCGGTCCACAATCCGAGCTCTTGATCTTCTTGTTTTTCTTGCCTGACAGTAGTCCTCTCTTGGGTGTGTTGTTGTTGCTACTAGATTCGGAGTTTTTACGGCCATCGTGAAACTCAATCTCGTCATTGAGGTTGCCAAGCAGCAAAGGAGCAAAGACTACGCCAAACGTGCGTGGGCTCATACTCTCCGAGCCCGATGGTGATGAGCTTGTAGATACCTGCTCGGCACTACTCTTTACAGCCAGTTTGAGATAGGCTAAAAGTCCAAATACTGCGCAAATCAGTGCGAGACGCTGTTGAGATTGGACACTTAAAATCGCCAGTGCGATGAGCTTTGATCGCGGTAGGCTTTCGGAGTCGTCCGAGGATGGTAGCTTTGTGATAGGAGGGCCTTCGATTTCCGCAAAGGCTTTGAAAGTAGACGTGGAACCAAGAATACCACCCGGTAAATCGGAAAGGAAGCGCTTGAAGGTTGAGGCAATGTCATGCACGTTGTATTGAATGTGTGAAGGTAGGTCTGTAGAGCAGATAGTGGTTTCCACTGTAGCTGCCCCTTCTGCAGGTGTGAGTCGTGCTTGATAGTAATCATAAATTGCGTGGATGACGGTTGATTGTCCAGGAATACGAAAGATTCCAGGTGTGCTCCGTCCTTAAAGAGTTAGTATAAGAAGCAGAACAAAGGGCAAAGAGACTTACCATGCTGAAGTAAGTACTCCGCTGTGGCTGCCAGTGCAGTAGGAATGATCATACGCGATGCTGCAAATGCCGGTGGGACAGTGAATACACTGACACCTCCGAGTCGACAAATGTCTTCAAGGCTGTGGCTCTTTGCGGTTGATGCTGATCGACGAGAGGTCATGGCGGTTACGCTGTGCTTTCGTGAGAGGCGTTGAAATAGGCTTTTCTTTACAGTGACTTTCGAAGGTGTATCTGTAGATCCATCGTGGCTGCAGCGTGACGTGGCTTCTTGTTCGTGGTCGGCGCTCATCTCAGATAGTCCAAAGCGCCTGGCTGTGACATTGTAGCTGTCAATGTAGTTTGCTGATAAATCATGTTTCTGTATGGTGCTTGTGCTTGCGAAAACGTTCGCTATGCATTGTTAGCGACGCATAGGCATCGAGAATGTTTTGACCTAGTTGATCAGATGCTGGAAGAACGTACATGGTTCGGATTGAGCTCTGTTGAGTAGAGATGCAGCGATGTGGAGGTCGATACTAGTCGGCTCAGAGATTCGTGTCTTGTCAGAAGGATATCGTGTCCGATTGGGGATGACAAAAGTGTCGAAGGATGATCTTGGTCTTGGGTCGAGCGAGTCCCTGTCCTGCTCTTCGCTGCGTCGTAGTGGTAGAGTGTCTTTACCGATAAGTTGACTCTCGCTGTCGGTACGGGGATGTCTCTGGAAGGAGAGCGATCGCCTGAAGACTTCCATTGGCTATCAAAGCGCTGGGCGGCAGCAGGTCATATGCGATAGAAAACTCGCTGATTCGCGATCACCCTGGTCGAGTATTGCGCATTGGTTCGATGATCGCTTGACGACGTCAAGAAGATGCTCGCCTCCAGAAGTTCGGCGCGGACCGTTGTTGTTGGTGGAACATGTAAGAGAGAGGAAAGTGCCATGCAGTAATGGCCGCCAACCTGCAATATCGTACAAATCTCTCCACGCACGACTTCAATCAGTCTCACCCTCGGTGAGCACGTACTCGAGGATGTCACTCAGTGTGAGGACACCCTTGAGTCTACCATTATTATCAATGATCACGAAGCGATGCACTCTGGATCTTCTAATCGTGTCGAAGATGGCATCGAGTCTGTCTTCAACTGTGCAAGTGTATATACCAGGAAAGTCCTCGGAACGCTTGAGAAGAGCCTCGCCAACTGTCAGATTGAGATCATCATATGAACCGCCTTTGATCAATGGTAACACGTCTACTGCCTCAAATACGTTTATCACAATGCCATCTTGGTAATCCAGGATAGGGACACTAGAGATGCTTTTCTTGACCAGCATCTGAATGACATCCATCACTGGTGTGTCCATATGTGCGTACTTTAGACCAGAGTATGTCCCCATGTTAAGATCCTTCAGTGGCTTCCGCAAGTTCTGCGTTTCTTGAACGTTGACAGAGACAAACTTGAGGATTCTGTATTGCGTTATGACGCTGATGACCATGGGGCGCCGCGTCTCGTCGTCATCGTCGATAATGGGAATTCTGTGAGCCCTTGACTGTACCATTCTCTTGCAAGCTTCGTAGAGAGGTCTGAGCGGATGAATCGACACGGTCTCGATTGGAGTGACATTGATGGCTTTCTCGATATCTTGATACGGTCAGTTTACATCATAGGCTTCTTGATCTGCTTTCCACACATACCACGAAGGCTGCTCAAGCGAAATTGATCGATCTCACCAAGCGCGTCCGGATTCTGCACATAGTACTTGATCACGTTGATGTAGTCGGAGGTTGTCAGCAGACCTGCAAATGAAGAGGTCTGAGAGTCCCAAAGGGGCGCAGAGACGATGCCTAACGCATAAAAGTCAGCGTCTGCTCAACAAGCAAGACGGCCTCTTTACTTCACCATACCATTCTGAGTCAGGATATTCAAACTCTTCTTGACCAGTAATGCCGTATCGAGGACGATCAAGCGGAAGCTGAGAGGCAGGACATCGTACGTCGTTCTCTTCCTGAGAAAATCGCGGATTGCTTTCTGCGAAGTAAGACTTAGCACAGATCACGCGACACCAAGATGACGTTCTTGGTCTGATTTTCGACGATTTCAACGTACCAGTGCTATGAGTTGTTCTGAATCTAGAGGACTAGGGGTCCTTTGCGGAGGCGCCGCCTGGTTGACTGGCTTGGAGGTAGCACGGGGACGGAGGAAGGAGGATGGCGCTGCGACACCAGGCACCTCAACGGAAGTGTGTCTCTCGTGAGAGGATTTGGATGGTTCGGTCATGATGGTCTTTCGGTCCTAGTCTGTGATGATCTTGTTGTCTGAATCGTTAGCTAGGCTCACGTCGAAGCATACAGTGTCAGAGAAGAAGGCAAGCGAGAGGCAGTAGATAGCGGGCGAGTGAGCGTAGTTCGAGGTTGACTAGTTTCACTGTTTGCACATCTGAAACTCGCGCAAGGGAGCATGCTCCGAAATGTGGGGTGGTGGGGAAGAGGGGATAAGAGATGAAGCATTGTCAAAAAGATCATATAGTCCTATTATTACACAGCATAGAAGGTGTTGGAACGATTCCTCCATACAGGCTCTTCTACTTCGGAATGCAGCTGTCTTAGTGTCCCATGGAAGCCAAAGCAAAACTCTTGTTTCCAGAAATCATCCTTCTGATGCCTGCATGAGGCTTATCCTTGGAGAGGCTCAACTCAACTCATGCTTAGTAGCCTTCCATTTTCGTTTCCTATTATTACTCCACGATGATGCTGGGGTATCTCATAACGCCAAACCCAAAGGAAACTGCTCAAAATATGCTATTCGTTTATCGTGTCCAGCCATACTGTCCGAAGGTCGGACCAAGATTATGCGGATTGAAGTTTGATGACTGTTGATGTTGCTGTTGCTGCTGTGATGGGATCTGGAAGGAAAAGCCAGTACCAACCGGAGGTCTAGATGCTGATGCCGACGCTGGAGATGGAATACCTGGCATTGTGAGGGGAGAAAGTGCTGAATGTGCTGGAAGGATGGGTGGGAATGAGGGTGATGCTGCAGGATAACCAGAAAAGCCAGCATATCCATTGCTGTTTATACCGTGGTTGCCATTGACAACACTGTTTCCATTGACATTGCCGTTGGTGCTGACACTGGGAAAGCTGGGTATGGTTGATTGTCTCTTGACTGGTCGCTGCGGCGGCGTATCATCATCATCGTCATCAAATGTAAGGTCGATGACGTCGTCTACTTTGCGCTTGAGCGACTTTGGCCCTGCTGACGCTGCAGCAGAAGGTGCTCTTGAAGAAGCAGGCGTTTGGAAGTAAGATGTCGTGGAAGCTGATTCGGCTCGGTGATGTCCATGGTGTCGTGAGTTTGAAGTGATTTCAATCAAGTCATCGATCTCGTGTACTGGTGTTGCTCTTGCAAAATTGGTTGAAGGTTTCGTAAACTCTTGGTTCTTCTTTTCTCGAGCCTCACCGGTTCCTTGGCGCCACTCGCCAGTAGGTTCGATCGTAACCTGTTCAGCGGAAGTTCTGCTCAAGATGTCTTGAACGTATTCGTCAACTACGAGATCTTCGAATCTACACGGTTTGTTGCAGGTTGGACATGCCCATTGCGGAGCTTGTTCTTGAGTTTGAAGAAACGACATAGCGTCAAAGCATTGGTTGTGATTGCAATTAATACCACGACAAGGAATTTGCATGCGCATGGTAGAGAGCGGACACTTCAACGACATGACAGTTGACGTGGCGACAATGTCAGGATCGCTGGCCTTTGCTTTCACTTTGATTTGGGTTAGCCAAGTTGTGGTGATAAGGTGATTGCCAGACTCACTTTCTGAAAGCACTTGCTGTTTCGCAATTTTCTTTCCAACCTTGATCTTGTTCACCAACTCGTCTACAGTGTGCTTCTTCACAAGATACACGGCATGGAGATACTTGCTCGTGCTCGGAAAGTTCGATTTGTCAGAAGTAGCATATGCAAGATGGATCTTGTTCGTAAATGCAATGTTTTTTCGCAGGAATGGGGTGATATCTGCTGGTCGCGTTGTGCCAGGTTTCTTCTTGATACCTCGCAAATTACCTGTGTAGGTTTCCTCGTTAATCTTAACCTCGACTGCGCTAGGAAATGTAATGTCGATAGGATATGAGGATGATCCAGGATCCATAGCACAGTAGAGCATGATTTTCAGAGATTGATCTTGTTTAAGACGATCAATCATGGCTTGCGATAGTCTAAAGGAGGACTCAGACGAGCCTCTCTCTGTAGCTGTCACTTCTTGGATATTAGCCATGCGTTCAGGTGCAAGATTAATATCATCATTTTACCTTTAAACTCGATCGCATTTGTGATAGGTTCCTGAATGGTATAGAAAGGACTCGCTTTGAAGTTTAGGCGTCCTTCGGTGCATTGCGTCAGTGCTTTTTTCGCAAAGCAAAAGATCTATCGAGAAAGCTCACCTGCTTTGTTCTGTGTTTGCGGAGGCCTCGATGAACCAGATCCATTCGTTGAAGGGCCAGGCGCATAGACAGTGTGGTTTTTGGGCATTTGCGCAGATTGTGCCGAATGGCGATTGTCGGCTCCTGGTAGAGGGGTTCCGTACTGATTGATCGTGTCGAATAATCTGTTGAACGCGCCAGGATCCTCGCTGATGTCGGATATGCCTATTGTGATTCAAGAAGGTCAGATGGTGTCTTTACGCCGAGGTCAGATAGAGAGAAGGTCAATGTGGGACGCTCTCACGTTCGTTGATTCGTGCCTGGAGAGTAGCCTTAACCCCGGAGACGGGAAGGCCCTCGCTTTTGCATATTGACTTGAGATCTGCGTTGAGTAGTTGTTTGACTTTTCTCTGTAGTTGGTCTGATCTATGTCTGAGACTACTGTCCATGATCTTGTTGAGATTGCGTCTCTCAAAGGTAGCTTGTCAAGCTCGACGAAGAGCTTGGTTGGCCAGGTGCACAAGTAGCGGGAGCGGATAGCCAAGGCTGTGATCGAGAACGAGGAAGTGGTGAAGAAATGAAGGCCTAGTAGATTGCGAGAGGGTGCTGTAATAAGCCCAACTATCAGAGCACCTATAGTAGTAGTCGACAGAAGTGAAGCCTAAGAGTGGTGGTATGACCAAGATCTTTCAGTACTAGCTCTCAACGCCAGTGGATGGTTTGTTGCGAGTGGCGTCCAGTTTGTGCCAGATTGTCCTTGTTGCTCAGATATTGAAGTGCTTTGACATGACCGCATGCAAGAGGGCTTCCTGCTCTTTGACCAGTGGCAGAAAGTGAGGAGTGTGTTGCCTAGCCTCGTTCACAAACTGGGAGGTCCTTCTTGGTTGTCGGTTGCATGTCGGACGGGGCCAGCTCCGGCGTGGCCCAACTTGTCAAGAATATTTACACACGATCTCATAACATCTTCATCGTCATTCACGCTCCTCCGTCCTACCCAACCATTCCCCGTCGCTAGAAACCATGGCAAAATCATCGCGAGCCTCTTCAAACAAGCGCAACAGTCAAGCACTGCGGGCCAAAGTCTTTGATCCCGCAGCCGTTGCCAGAGCAGAAAGACTATCAGCAAAACTTCAAGAATTAATCACACAACCCAAGGCTAAAGATGCAGAAGTTATGGACGTTGAGCAGGTTGAGGACGTCGACAAGTCAGATTCGAAGCCAGAAGACGCATTGGTAACAGAAGGTATGCTCAAGAAAAGGTTGCTACAATCTTCCAGCGACTAATGCGGATCGACTCTAGATATGGAGGTAGACGACAGCAGTAAAACGACCAAGACTTCCGCTAGGAAGGCAGGGAAGAAGACAGAGCGCATTCATCAGAACAAAAGAAGGGGCAAATCTCACTCGACCATTGTCTTTCCCAAATTTGACAAGAAGAGGAGATCCTCGCGAGTTCAGAAGTCGAAGTCGAAGAAATGATCTATTTGCATCCTGGATGCGCATATGACGAAAAGGAATTTTAACATCTACGCCTGGCTGGACAAACTAGCGGCTCGAAAGCACTGTACAGGATTAACAGGTCTATCTTGTCGCATACATGATTGGTGCTGTACGGAAACATGTCCCTGGAACGGATACTGGCGTTGCATAATCTGCGAAGGGCAAACGATACCCATGATTTATGATTGCCTCAACGAGATTGGTCGTTCGAGCTCAGACAGTTAGGTTGAGAGAAGTTGCGTTAACGAGACTGGTCGATTGACAAAAGAGGGAAAGACGTGCTATCTCATGATTTAAGGATACTACAAAACCACGCTCGGGCGGTAGATGGAGTCCGCTGTATAGTTGGACGTCCCATCGTCCTGCTCAAATGTCAAGTCGAGCTTCGGATAACGCAGTCAACAAATTCGACAAGGTTTCATAACCATCTTATTGCCGGGATTGAGCTGCAGCACGCTGCTTACAACGAGACTGACCTGAATGAGAACTTGGACAACAATAGATACTGCTTCGATGGCTTGCGTTCGCCGCTAAAAACTTCCGGCAGGGCTCCAGAGTCTCAGTTCTGGACTACCTATATTACACATTATGCTCGGGATATAAATGCAGTGTTCTGTCTCTCCGTCCACGAAACTCTCATCCCAGCACTTTGACTCTTGTTTGCTAGGTCCTCAAAGTCCACGTTGTAGCGGCTGCCCTAATCAGTCCTTTCCCAAGTCACTTCGCTTAACACAGCATCAGCTGGCCTAGCATGAAATACTGCGCTTCTGACCGAATCATGCTTGACATCGAAAAATGTCCAACTCTTTCAAATCTCCTCCTCAATACAAAACCCCCTTCGTACTCTGCATCTCCCCCTCACCCACCCCCATCCTCCTCCCACACGCCATCCCCAGCGCACCCGCCAGCGCCTTAAACGCGCTCTCCGCCCTATGATGATCATTATCTCCCCTCAGCACATCCACATGCATCGTAACCTTGGCCTCCTGCGCAAAGCTCAACAGCCCATGCGTCAACATCTCCGTGCTAAGCTCGCCCACCTTCTCCCTCTCCATGTGCAAATTCACCACCGCAAACGGGCGATTACTCAGATCCACGACCGCCCGACTCAACGCCTCATCCAGCGGCGCATAGCTATGTCCAAAGCGATACAACCCCAGCTGACTCGTTTCCGTGCTCGTCAGCGCCTTATGCACGGCGTTGCCCAAAGTGATGAATATGTCTTCGGTGGTGTGGTGGTCGTCGATGTGCAGGTCGCCTTGGCAGCGCAGCCAGAGGGACCAGCCGGCGTGTTTGGCGAGGGCGTGCAGCATGTGGTCGAGGAAGCCGATGCCGGTATCAATGTCGACGTACTGGGAGGGGGATTCTTGGAAGGCGTGTTTGTTTGTGCGCGAGGCCCAGGGGATGGAGGGGATGGAGTCGAGGGCGCCGCCGTCGATGCAGAGTTTGACTTGGACCTGGGTTTCTTTGGTGTCGCGGTTTATGGTGGCGGAGCGAGGGGTGAAGGAGAGGGAGTTTGCTGTTGCCATGGTGG
>Ga0160428_1001551_pt1 | contig 16935 bp, 12 predicted proteins | sample SolpanmetagenomM_FD_108198 | JGI IMG/M metagenome (GOLD analysis project Ga0160428, IMG submission 108198) | Solar panel surface microbial communities from Lawrence Berkeley National Laboratory, California, USA - M | ecosystem: Engineered > Built environment > Solar panel > Unclassified ... | reverse complement strand
GTATACCTCGCCCCACCTGAAATCATTCACGGAACGAATCCGGATCAGTGGGGTACCTATAGCCGAGGAAAGCGTCGCGCAGTTTGTAGTCGACAATCAGGCGTTGATCGAAACCGTCGAGCCGTCGTTTTTTGAAGTAACGGTTGCGATGGCGTTTGCCCATTTCGCCCAACAGCGGGTCGATCTGGCCATTATCGAAGTTGGTCTTGGCGGACGGCTGGACTCAACGAATGTGATAACACCCGCCGTTTCGCTGATTACGAACATTGGCTACGACCATACCGATATTTTAGGAACGACTCTGGCTGAAATTGCCGGTGAGAAGGGGGGCATCATCAAACCCGGTGTACCCGTAGTCGTTAGCGAAACCCAACCCGAGACGGAACCTATCTTTCGGCGAATTGCTAAAGACAACAGCGCGACGATCACCTTTGCCGATCAGCAGTGGCAGGTAACGGACGCTGGTTTGCTAAACGGGCACCGGCAGTTCCGGGTAGCGGATGGGGGTGAAACGGACTACGTGCTGGCGCTTGATCTGATCGGTGGATACCAGCTAAAAAACGTAGCCGGTGTACTGTCGACCGTCGGGCAGGCGGCTGGCGAGTGGCCCGTAACCCCCCAGCAGATTGCTTCAGCACTGGCTAACGTGACTGGGCTTACGGGACTAAAAGGACGATTCCAGCAACTGCACGATACGCCCCGCGTCATTGTCGATACGGCCCATAACCAACCCGGATTGGTAGCTTTGTTTGACACGATTCAGTCGCTGCCTTATCAAACCCTGCATCTGGTCGTGGGCCTTGTTGCCGACAAAGACCGCGCAGCCGTACTGGCTCAGTTTCCCCAAAATGCCCGCTATTATTTTTGCCAGGCCCAGACACCCCGAGCCTTACCCGCTGACCAGTTACAGCAGGAAGCCGCTGAGGCCGGGCTGTCCGGAGAGGCTTTCCCGGATGTCAATGCCGCCCTTGCGGCCGCCCTCGCCGAGGCTCAGTCCGATGACCTGATTGTGGTCACGGGTAGTAATTACACCATTGCTGAATTAACCGATTTATAGTATCCGTGACGCGTCGCAAACAACATCGCTTTCTACAAAATCAGGCTAGTGCCAACGTAATCGAAGTTGGTAAACCACAGTATAAATTCATCAAAGGAAACTGGCGCGCCGAGCAGTTTGGCAACGATAATCCCATTGTGTTGGAACTTGCCTGCGGCAAGGGTGAGTACACGGTTGGACTAAGTCAGGCGTATCCCGCTGTTAACTTTATCGGTGTCGATATCAAAGGCGACCGGATTGCCAGGGGGTCACAGGCGGCACTGTCGCTGGGATTAACCAATGCCGCGTTCCTGCGTACTGATATCAATTTTATCGAAGAATTCTTTGAGCCCGGTGAGATCGATGAAATCTGGATCACGTTTCCTGATCCACAGCCGCGTCCCCGGCAGGAGAAGCACCGGCTGACTCATCCACGTTTTCTGGAAGTTTACAAGCGGCTATTAAAACCCGGCGGCATACTTCATCTAAAGACGGACAGCCCACTTTTATTTGCGTACAGCCTGGAAACTGTACAGCAAAACGACTTTACAAATGTAAAATATACGACTGACCTATATACATCGGCTCTTAACAATGTTCATCTGGGCATAAAGACAAAGTACGAACAACTGTTCTTTGATAAGGGATTTACAATCAACTATTTACAATGCAAAACGGGTACAACCTGTTAAGATTGTACCCGTTTTAATTCTGTAACTTAATTCAGTTTACATCTATTTACGTTCTGGAAGTGTATTTGTAAATAGATGTAAATTTACTTAATTAAATAGTTTAACGATAAGGTCAGCAACCCGGCTCGAGTAACCAAACTCATTGTCGTACCAGCCAACAACCTTTGCGAGGGTACCGTTTGCAGCCGTCAGCTTCGAATCAAAAATGCATGAGTGAGGGTTGCCGATAATATCAATCGATACGATCTCATCGGTTGTGTATTCCAGATACCCCTTGAGTGTTGTTTCAGCAGCTTGCTTGATGGCATTGTTAATTTCCTCAACAGTAGCCGCCCGTTTCAGCACAACGGTCAGGTCAGTCAGGGAACCGTCTGGCGTAGGAACGCGCATGGCATTACCATCCAGTTTGCCTTTCAATTGTGGTAGTACGAGACCTACTGCTTTAGCCGCGCCAGTTGATGTTGGTACGATCGAGAGAGCAGCTGCCCGAGCCCGTCGCATATCGGAGTGCGGAGCATCCTGCAGGTTCTGATCGGCGGTGTACGCGTGGATCGTGGTCATATAGCCACTTTCGATACCGAATACATCGTCCAGTACTTTAGCCATTGGGGCAAGGCAGTTTGTCGTACATGAAGCGTTCGAGACGATCGTTTCGTTGCCTGTTAACGTGTCATCGTTTACCCCTAATACTACAGTAGGAATGTTGCCTTTGGCAGGAGCCGAAATGACCACCTTTTTAGCACCAGCCTGCAAGTGCATACCAGCACCGGCTTCATCAACAAAACGCCCCGTTGACTCAAGTACTACGTCGATATTGAGATCTTTCCAGGGAAGATTCTTTGGATCACGTTCCGCATAGGCATTGATGCGCTGACCATTGACCGTTAGACTTTCATTGTCTGATTCGACTGTGCCTGAAAACCGGCCGTGTACTGAATCATATTTGAGAAGATGAGCTAGTGTAGCATTATCTGTGAGGTCGTTTATTGCTACTACTTCAACATTCTCCTTATTGAGCAATGTACGGAAAGAGAGACGTCCAATCCGACCGAAGCCATTGATGGCTACGCGTATTTTTTCCATGAACTGTTAATAGGTTTGATTCAGCAGCAAATATACGGAACATTATGTGGGTACCGGCAAGTCAGAGCCGTAGTATAAGGGGCAGATGGGCCACTTTAGTAATCAGTACACCTATTTAGTAACTACATCTATATCAAAGCTAGATTTTAGCAAAATACCACAATATTACTACTATTTGTTAGTTTTTCGCAGCCATTTTGCGTGTTTTTATAGCATTTAACTATAATTTTACTAATATTTTTGCATAAGTTAGTTTGCGTGCTAAACAGGTGCATTTATTTACTAAATGTTGTGGTTCTATAGTACTCCCGTAAGTTATGATATTAGCTATATCAGTATTAGCATAAATCAGCTAAGCACACTTGCATAAGCCTTAAACCGCGTACGCTTTAGGGTAATAAATAGGGTAGGAGGACGAATAAAAGCTTACAAACAGACTAAACGACCACTCTTAACTCGTACTAAATAGCTTACCTTGTACACACATCATTACTTATCAGACTAAGACTAACTGTCATTAAAGTATTGCTTCCATCACCTACATATCACTCAAACAGACACCGGAAATAACCACCACAAGAATACATCACCGTCAGATCCTAACTGATTCACTACCCATCAATACCGAGTATAGTAATGGACCGAAACTAATACGACTAAAAAATCGATACAAGTCATATAGCGATGAACACCTTCGATTAAACCAGCACCAATCTATTTTTCATTCATCACTTATTCGTAGTTCAGTACATCGAACAATTATCACCAACAATCAATTTTATATGCATACTGATCTGTTCATAACAAGCTCCCGACCACAGGGATACATTTTTTACTTTATAGCCAACGTACCTGTAATCGTTTTAAAGTCCACACCGGCACGCAGAAACATTTATTATCGCATATATTTAAAGTATACAGCATAGCCTATTATCTTTGATCTGCGCTTCTGCCTATTATTCGCTTATATATCTGCGAACAGAAGATTATTCTGATCGTTTATACAAGTTCCTGATTTTGAGTAAGTTGCGTATTTTTAGTTATTTCATTACTTTATTTGTATGACCGCACAGATTGAACAAATTTGGTCCGACCGGACATTGCTACAGCAACAGGAATCAATACAGATCATTCACGATGTAATTCATCAATTAGATAGGGGAGAACTGCGTGTTGCTACACCGGCAACAGATGGGAGTGGTGACTGGACGGTAAACGAGTGGGTAAAAAAAGCCATTCTTCTGTACTTCATCTCCCAGCAAATGAAACCAGAAGAGGTTGGCATCTTCTCCTACCACGACAAGATTCCATTGAAGACAAACTTCGTCGAAGCAAAGGTCCGCGTGGTTCCTCCAGCCGTTGCCCGTTATGGATCATTCCAGGCTCCCGGCGTAATTTTAATGCCCTCGTATGTAAATATTGGTGCCTATGTGGATGAGCGTACCATGGTTGATACCTGGGCTACGGTCGGCAGTTGTGCGCAGATTGGTAAAGACGTTCACCTGAGTGGGGGAGTTGGTATCGGTGGTGTTCTTGAACCACCACAGGCTTCTCCGGTAATTATTGAAGACGGCGCTTTCATAGGATCACGCTGCATTGTAGTAGAGGGGGCCCACATTGGTAAGCGAGCGGTATTAGGAGCGGGCGTTACTATTACTGGTTCGTCGAAGATAATCGACGTAACGGGGAGTGAACCGAAGGAATATCGTGGTTTCGTTCCTGCTAACTCAGTTGTGATACCGGGCAGTTATGCTAAAGCGTTTCCTGCTGGTGAGTACCACGTTCCCTGCGCCATTATTATTGGCCAGCGCAAAGAATCAACTGACCTCAAAACATCATTGAACGATGCGCTTCGCGAGAACAATGTATCTGTGTAGCTCTAAGTAAATCAATGACAGTTTAACTTTACAAAAGTCAATCTCATCATTTAGGTTGCCTTTTGTAATTTATAGTAATGTAAATATAAGTTTGCGTATTATCTCGATTGATTTTTATAAATATCTATATAGCTTTGTCTATCTTAAACACGGATTTAGATAAATACATTATGAATATAAATGACAAGATTAAACAGATACTCATTGATCGTAATTTTTCACCTTCGTACTTCGCAGACGAGATTGGTGTGCAACGTTCCAGCATATCACACATATTGTCAGGGCGGAACAGGCCCAGCTTCGATATTATTCAAAAAATAATTCGTCGCTTTCCAGATCTTGGGTACGATTGGATTATGGAGGATGAGTCAGCCGGACAACCCGCGCCAGCCCCAACAGCGTACCGACAGCCCGTCGCGACTGGTTCAGAACGGTATAATCCTGGCTATTCTAATCCAGTAGCGCCACCGACTCAATCATCAGTGCCCATCAGGAGCAGAGTACGCGAAATAGCTCCAGCTCAACCAGAACCAATACTGGACGAGGAGTTTCCAGTTGAGGAAGCAGGCATCGAAAAACGCGTTGAACGCATTCTTCTTTTTTATACAGACGGGTCATTTCGGGAGTTTCTTCCTTCTGTCTAGATGGCCGGCTTTACCAGTACTTTATCTGCAAACAAACTGCTCATGTCTTACTTGATTTGATCAGTGCTCTCATTCAAAAAAGGGCCTGTACGATGTGTACAGGCCCTTTTTTGAATAGCTTGTCATAACTGACTGTAAAGCAATACTTTAGTGTTCCACGTGGATATTCTTCGGTTGACTGTCTGATATACAGCCTACCGTTGCCGTAGCGTTTCTACCGAATGGGGTACGCTTATTTTGCTACGCAATGCCTGGCAATCACACTCTAGGTTACTACACTTTGCACTCCGCAGGATTCCCGTATCCTGGCTGTGCTTGCGATTAATCTTCCCCAGGTACGAAATCCAGTCGTGGTTATGATATGGCATTCGACTAATGGCGTCCGGATCAGACTCAACCCGCTATACCTACCGCTGGTTTCCCCAAGATGGCTTGAGATGTCGACCTGCGCGGCAGGCCAAACCCACCCAGACGACATCCTACCCACTGACGGCCCGTGCGCTAACGGGCGATTGTGAAACGAGTCGGCGGGTTCGGGTTGAGGTAATCCTTGCGCTATCAATTTTTCGAATTTATTTACGCCCAATGGCGATGGAGTCAATGATACGTTATTCATCCAAACAAATTCTTGCCTGGGTCGGGTGAAGCAATCCACTGTGTATGACCGCCGGGGACAGATCGTATTCCATAAACTCACCAATCTGGCTTTGGGAGCTATCCCAAATGGGATGGTACGTACCGTGGTGAAGAAAATGGCGCGGGTGTCTATCCCTACCGGGTTCTTTTCGAATCGCTCAACGGACGTATCAGTATTTTTACCAGTGCGTTAAGACTGCTATGATACTACTAATTTATAGGAGTTACTGACAACATTCAGTAGCATACAAGTTGTTGTATAATTTATATTATGTTAAGTAAAATAGCAAACTAAATGGGGACTGCCTACCGACAGTCCCCGATACACTTACCTTGTAGCCTTCCTGGTTAATTAGCAGGTTCTACACAAACAACTTTACGTTCTTCGTACTGCTTCAGGATATTCTGCAGGTTCTCCAAATTCTGGGTTACTTCCTGATCGTCCTTCGCCGTTTTAGCTTTCTGGAAGTATGGCAGTGCCTGCTTAAACTTCCCGCATACCTGCCCATCTACTTCTTTACCGCGCTTGTTATACTCGGCCATGTCCATCGCATCGACGGCACTTTTCATGCGAACAGCTTCGTTGAAGTACGTTACGCCCATCCCGAAGTTAGCGTCGTAGTTACCCGGATCAATGGCAACCGCTTTTTTGTAGTAATCGATGGCCATCGCCCGGTCGCTGTCGAATTTCTTTTTCGACTCGGCCAGCTTCTGCTCATTACCAGCCGTAGCGCCTGAGTTGGCAGCCGCTTCCTTAGCAGCAGTCTCTAGTTGGGCAATCGTCGTCTTCTGATCGGCAGCCCGTTTCTTGACGTCGTTCAACTGACGGGTCAAATCAGCATTCTTGGGCTGTTTTTTCAGGGAAGCACTCAACCGGGCTACCTCACCATTGTAGGTATCGAGCAATCCTTTGGCGTCGGCTAGCTTTTTTGCCGGGTTACCACTCTTCTTGCTGTCACCTTCCATCTTCCGGATTTCGTCGTCGAGCTTGGCAGCACTGTTGTCGTAAATCTGACCAAGCAACACGAGATTTTGTGGATTCTTGGGATCTTTATCAGCCTGCTTCTTCAGGTCAGCTACAGCCTCTTCCATCCGGTTCGAGGTCAGCATAATGTTGATCCGCTCGTTTACCAGATCTTTATTGGTCGGGTCAATAGCCATTCCCTTTTCAAGGGCAGCCAGCGCCTTATCAATCTGTTTATCGTTGCGGTACAATTGTACCAGCGAACCATACACAACGGCATCTTTTCCCCCATTGGCCATGTACTTCTCCAGCAATTCTTTTGCCGTTTCATTATCACGAACCTGCTGGGCACCAATCGCACCGTAGAGCGGAGCGGTCGTGTCTTTCGTATTGATTTCCGACGCTACCTTCAGCGATTTTACCGCATCAGCGTAGTTTTTGCCCTGAAATTTGGCGACGCCCTGCTGCATAAACGCTGCGTACAGCTGCTGCGACTTCAAAGCCTCTTCAGCTTCCTTGGCCAACCGGCCGGGACCGCCTTTCTTATCCTTATCGAGCTCGATTACCTTTTTGAATGCATCCATGGCGGTCGTAGCAGCCGCTGAATCCATACGAATGTACTGATTGGCGATCGACTGATAGGTCTTGGCACGGTCCATCCAGGTGCTGGCTTTCGCCCCCGCCTTGGCATCGGCAATGTCTTTATCGCTCTTTTCTTTCTCCTTTTTGACGGCGTCCATCTGCGCCTGATCCAGCGTAGAAGCGGCCCCGCCCTGCTGGTTCTGAGCGTATGCCCCTACCGACAGACAACAGGCGACTACTGCAACTGCAATTGATTTCATGTGAAATTGGGGTTGTGTTTTATCCTTTTTTAACAAACGAAATTACGGAATCTATCCGTATAAGCGCGAGCCTCTCAAAAATGTTTGAGCCGCCCGGCCGATCAATCCTATCGGCACGGGCGGCTCAACAGCTGCCGTCAGTATGACTTATTCAGCCGCTTCTGACTCGGACGAATCAACGACAGGATCATTCTCAGTACCTGCCAGCGCTTCCGTTTCCTCATCGTCTTCGCGCTTGATCTTCGTCACTGACGAGATTTCATCGTCGCCCCGTAAGGTAATCAGCCGTACGCCCTGCGTATTACGTCCAATCACACTGATAGCAGCAATCGGCGTCCGAATGGCGATTCCTGACCGGTTGATAATCATCAGATCATCGGTATCGTCGACGTCGAGCACGGCAACCAGCCGACCGACTTTCTCGGTTACTTTCAGGGTACCAACACCTTTAGCGCCCCGGTTTGTCACGCGGTACCCGTCAATATCGGACCGTTTGCCATAGCCTTTTTCTGATACAACCAGTAGCTGGGCATTCGGTGAATCGATACAGACCATCCCGATTACATGGTCAGCGGCATCCTCATCGTCCAGCGAAATACCCCGCACCCCGGCGGCCGTACGGCCCATCGGGCGCACCCGGCTCTCGTGGAAACGAACCGCTTTACCCACACTCGACGCAATCACAATGTCGTTGTTGCCATTGGTCATACATACACCGATGAGCTGATCGTCTTCATCGATGGTGATGGCAATGATCCCGTTCTGCCGGGGACGCGAATAGGCTTCAAGCATTGTTTTCTTGATCGTCCCCTGCCGGGTACACATCACAATGTAATTATTGTTGATGTAGTCTTCGTTTTTCAGGTCAGACACGTTGATGACCGCGCGCACTTTATCGTTGGCTTCGATATTGATAAAGTTGGCCAGCGGCCGACCTTTCGAGGTACGCGACCCTTCGGGCAATTCGTAAACAGGCAACCAGTACATGCGTCCCTTCTGGGTAAAGGCCAGCAGGGTATTGTGCATCGTCGCCGTAAACAGGTGTTCGGTAAAATCTTCTTCCTTCGTCGCTACTGCCTTCGCACCTACCCCACCCCGGCTCTGCGCCCGGTACTCCGTCGTTGGCGTGCGCTTGATATAGCCTTCGTGCGAGATGGTGATAATCATATCCTCGTCGGCAATCAGCGACAGATCACTGATATTACCGTCGCCAAGGGCATTGATCTGCGTCCGACGGGCATCACCGTACCGACTGCGGATATCGATCAGTTCGTCGCGGATTACCTGACGCTTCCGGTCTTCATTGGCCAGAATTTCTTTCAGGTCATTGATCTCCCGCATCAGTTCGTCGTATTCCGCCTGCAGCTTGTCGCGCTCCAGACCGGTCAGGCGTTGCAGGCGCATGTCGAGAATGGCCCGGGCCTGTAACTCGCTCAGGGCAAACTGCGTCATCAGGCCCGAACGGGCAACTTCCGGATCGCGCGACGAGCGAATCAGGTTGATTACCGCGTCGATATTATCGAGCGCGATCAGCAGCCCTTCCAGGATATGCGCCCGTTTCTCGGCTTCCCGCAGTTCGTACTGCGTCCGGCGGGTGACTACTTCGAACCGGTGCTCGACGTAGTACTTCATCATATCCTTCAGATTGAGCAGCATGGGCCGCCCCTTCACCAGGGCCACGTTATTGATACTGAACGACGACTGTAGGGCGGTATGCTTGTACAGGTTATTCAGCACTACGTTCGGGATGGCATCTTTGCGCAGGTCATAAACGACCCGCAGGCCGTCGCGGTCCGACTCGTCACGGAAAGCCGTGATCCCTTCGATCCGCTTCTCGTTGATGAGTTCGGCGGTCTTTTCGAGCATGACCGACTTGTTGACCATGTACGGCACGTCCGTCACGATGATCTGGGTCTTGCCTTTGTTTTCTTCGATGGTGGCGTTGGCCCGCAGCACCACCCGGCCCCGGCCGGTTTTGAACGCCGACTTGACGCCTTCCAGGCCGTAGATCGTGGCACCGGTTGGAAAGTCAGGTGCCTTGACATACTGCATCAGCTCGTCAACGTCGATCTCCGGCTTGTCGAGGTACGCAATAATCCCGTCGACCACTTCGGTCAGGTTATGCGGGGCCATGTTCGTAGCCATACCGACGGCAATACCCGACGAGCCATTGAGCAGCAGGTTGGGCAACCGGGCGGGCATCACACTCGGTTCTTCGAGCGAATCATCGAAGTTAGGCTGGAAATCGACCGTTTCCTTGTAGATATCGGTCAGCATTTCCTCGGCAATCCGCTTCAGCCGGGCTTCGGTGTACCGCATAGCCGCCGGGGAGTCGCCGTCGATCGACCCGAAGTTACCCTGTCCGTCAACGAGTGGGTAGCGCAGGGACCAGTCCTGGGCCATGCGTACCATCGTATCGTATACCGATGAGTCGCCGTGCGGGTGGTACTTACCGAGTACTTCCCCAACGATACGGGCCGACTTCTTATGTGGCTTGTTGTAATTGACACCCAGTTCAGCCATCCCAAACAACACGCGCCGGTGTACGGGCTTCAGCCCGTCGCGTACATCGGGCAACGCGCGGGAGATGATAACCGACATCGAATAATCGATGTAGGCACCGCGCATTTCGTCTTCAATGTTGATGGGAATAATGTTACTGGGCGCTTCGAGGTCGGGATTTTCTTCCGCCATGAGTAAGTGGGGTTTCGCAGAAAATTACTATTCCGATGCACATAAAAAGCGCACATCGCTATATAGACAAATATACAAATTTTTAGCGACAAAAGAAAAGAAACGGGCTAAGACGGCCGCTGGAACGCGTATAAATGGCGTTCTTTCGCGACCACGCAATCTTTTTTCCGGGACCCAACCGAAGCGGGTATCATCTATATCAAATACAATTCTATTTCATCGGTAACACAACCTCGTTTCCCGGTAACACCGGCTCTTTCTATATGGCAGCTTTGATACGCGGATCGAACCGGAACGGCTCGGTAGCAGTCAATCGGATCTGGCTGAAATCGGGATGGGCCGGGCTTAGCAGGTAGTTACACTCCCCCGGTACGATAGCCGACGGAACCCGCAACACAGCCGATTTGCCCTGCATCAGCCAGTCGCTCCCCCGCAGCTGGCACATACCATACTGCTGAAAGTCAGCCCAGTCAGCAGGCAGTGTATCCGGCTCGACCGTTTCTATCGCTACTGTGTCGGGAATGTCGATGACCATCACCCGGAATAACTCATTGAGCCCTTCCCCACTCCGATGTACGACGTTTTCCAGGCAGGCCAGTGCGCGACTCGCGGCCGTGTAGATGACGAACTGCCCCCGGCTGTTCCAGCGGGCGGCCCCACCCGAAGCCGTCAGGCGGTCGGCGTACTGTGCTTTGGTAATTCGATAAACCAGCATGGTCGGTTGGCCTACGCCAGATCACCGTATTCGATACGAACGACTTCATCCGTCACCAGATCAATACCGCCGGACGTATGCAGCAGGTCAAACGGCACCTGATTACCCAATCCATAGGCGGGTTTGTCCATCCAGCGCCGGAATGCATCGGCCGCGCCAAACACGGCTTCCCCCGTTTGAAACAGCGCCATAATTTTCAGCACCTTTTCGCTGTCCTGGGGATTTAGCTTCTTCTGCTCACGCTCGTACCGCTGAAACGTTTTGAGCGACGTATCGAACACCTCTGCCAGCTGCTCACGGCGATAGCCCGTCAATTCAGCGATTTCGAAAAAACGCGTGGCCGACACCCCTTTCAGGGCCGATAAAACAAGGGCGGTGCGGTCTGGAATTATCATGGCACAAATCTAGGTCATTTGTCCAGTAAACTAAGAAATTTGTCTGAAAGTTTACACGTCTATACCCAGCGGTGCCAAAAGCCGCTTTTTTAGAAACAACCCCCCGTACAGGCAGTTATCCGGGCATGGTACCAGTCAGGTTCACTGATCGATCTGTCACCCTGGTTTCTCCACCTCTTTTTATGCCGCCTGCCGACGATACCACTACCCTATCCGAATCCAGTACGTCTCTATTATTTTTTGAGGAATCGCCCCACCCCGACTTACAGGTTTCGGTGATTATACCGGCCCGCAACGAAGCCCACCAGCTGGTCGACACGCTCGATGCCCTGCGCCGGCAGCAACACCCCGACGGAACACCCCTGCCCCCTGCCAGCTACGAGGTCTTATTACTACTGAATAACTGTACCGATAACTCGGAACTGATCGCTCGTCGGTACCAGCACCAGTTTCCGGCATTTCCATTGCGGCTACAGGCCCTGCAGCTGCCGAAGCCAATGGCGAACGTCGGCACAGCGCGTCGCCTGGTTATGGATGAAGCCTGTCGCCGGCTTCAGCTGGTCAACCCAGCGCGGGGCATCATCGCGTCGACGGACGGCGATACGGTAGTCGATTCGCAGTGGGTATACCAGATCAGCAAAGCCATCGGTCAGGGCAACGAAGCCGTGGGGGGCCGTATCCTGACCCGCCCCGACGGTTGCCCGGTGCGGGTCAACCACCTGCGCGATGTCACGTACCGTATGCTGATTGCGCAGCTCGAAGCCCGGCTCGACCCACAACCCAACGACCCCTGGCCCCGTCATTTTCAGCATTTCGGGGCCAACATGGCCGTTACCTGTACCGCTTACCTGCGCGCTGGAGGATTGCCCAACGTACCCCACCTGGAAGATGAAGCGTTCTACCGGGCTCTGCTGCGTACCGACGCCCGCATCCGCAAAAGCCCGGATGTGCGGGTGTTTACCTCGACCCGACTGACCGGACAGGCAACGGTTGGGTTTGCCGAGCAACTTCGCTACTGGCAGCAGCAGAACCAGACCCAGCAACACCAGCTGGCCGAGCCCGCCGACGGCATTATCCACCGACTACACTGCCGGCAACAACTGCGGGCGATCTGGCAACAGCGGCAGCAACCCGATACGTCGGCCGTTGTCCAGCAGCTTGCCCTCGTCGCCACCGCATTGCCACTCAGTATCCATAGCCTCAATCAGCTACTGACCCGCTGCCGCTATTTCGGCGAATTCTGGGAACAGATCGAACAGCAGACGGGCACGTATTGGGCTACCCGTTACCCGCCCGTAGCGATCACGCGCGCCATCGCCGACCTTCGGCGGTGTCTGCACGGAGTGCCGCTTCTGACGACTATCGCGCCGGTGCGCTGACGTCTCACTCTGTCGGGTACGTTATCGCTTACGAAACAGATCCAGCCGGTAGGTATCGGCCCGCTGACCCAAACGATGTTCCAGGGGGCCGTCTGCGGTAGCGGCCTGGAGGAAAAATTCGTGAACGGCATCACCCGTCAAGGGGTAGTCGGGGACGAACGGGGTCCAGTGTACCAGCAGCAGGTCCCCACCGGTTTCCAGCGTGTCGATCATCCGCTGCCGGGCCGTTGCTAAGTCGGCTTCGGAGAGATAGTACCCTACTTCCGACACAATAATCAAATTGAAGGGCCCAGTGGGAAACGTAGCCGGAATCGCCATGACCTCCAGCCGGACGGCGGGCTGATCGGCCAGTCGCTGCCGGGCTTTTTTCAGGGGCAACTCACTGGCATCGACGGCCAGTAGCTGGTCGCACCGGCTGGCCAGCTGACGGGTCAGTATGCCGATGGAACAGCCAATCTCAAACGCCGATGCGTACCGCTGTTCCGGCAGTGCCGCCAGGGTAGCTTCGTATTTCCGGCGTTCGTATTCGCTGGTTTCAAACGACCACGGATCATCGCTGGCCCGGTACACATCGTCGAAATAAGTTGGTGGCAACGAGGGCATACGTAGTTTGTGGTTTGTGAAGTTCGTGGTTGTCGTGTTGCAGCCGTGCCAGCGACAGGCGCACAAACGGTTACTCTAAAAACAGTTCGTACGGCCGCTCGAAGTGAGTAAGCAGTTCGGGAGACAGGTAAAACGCGGTCGGGTCATCATCGATCAGGCGGGTAACCTGCGAAACGTGGGCAGCAATGGCCCGGTTACGCTGATCGATGACGGTATCGATGCGTACGTTCCAGACGCGCCGTTCGTCGGGTCGGGGCATATCGTCGGGTCGGCCCAGTTCCCACAGCCAGATCAGGTACTCCAGTACGCGAACGGGTGCCGTCAGGTGGGTACGGGCCGTCTGTAGCAAGTGCCAGGTTGCGCGATGATCGCGGTGCGGGTCGCGCTCCCAGGGCACCAGAATCGTTACCGGGTTTACCTGCTCGATCAGGTCGGTGAGGGTAGCCACAGCGTCGGCAAAACCGGGCTGACCGGGCACCGGAACGGCAGTGTCGCGCAGGCGCATAAACGTGCAGGCCCCATCGGAAACGCCCAGCTGGCTCAGGGCGTCGCGGGCTTCAGTCTCGCGCAGCTCACGCAACCGACCGGCCGGATACGCCGGTGAATTCGGGTGCGACATACTACCGTCGCTCACAAACACGACGTGTACGGGCAGACCCGCCTGCCGGAGCCGGATGATCGTACCGCCACAACCCAGTGACTCATCGTCGGGATGCGGGGCCAGTACCAGCGTAGCCCCCAGCGACGGCACATCGTCCAGCAGCTCCGCCCGCTCATCGAGTGCCCGGGCTTTTTCAGGTCCAGAGTGCATGCGCAGGGGTTTGATTCGTCAATACGTACCGGCCGATAGCAACCAGCGTAGCGTCGGGGGCGGGCTGACGCAGGTACATGGTCAGGTCACGGTGAATGCGCTCGAACGGATGCGGCCGGAGCAGTCCCCGGGCACCAACGCACCGTTCACAGAGCGGCATGATCTGCAGGCAAATGGCTTCGATGGCCGTGCGGGTCATGTTGGCGTACGCAACAATCGTTGCCGGATCAGTCTGGTTAGCCAGCCACTGATCGGTTTTATCACCCGCGCTGCGCAGCCACTGATTACCCGATTCGATCAGGCAGGCCATCTCAGCCAGCCGGGTTTGCTGGATGGTATCGTCAAGGCGGTGCATGTCGGCCAGAAACCGGCGGGTGGCTTCGAATAAAGCTTCCGCCCCACCCAGTTGCACAGCTGCAAACCGAATGGCACCCCCGCTGAAATACGGCTGATCGAAGTACCGGTTTGGTTCACCCAGCAGATCATCGTGCTGGATCGTCACGCCCGTAAAGTCAAGCTTAAAACTGGCCGATGCCCGCATACCGAGCGGTTGCCAGAACCGATCATCGACAGGAATGGGCTGAACCCGTTCGGTCGGTACGACCGCCATCTGCCAGCCGCTGCGCGAACCGGTCAGTTCGCCGGTAATCAGCGGCCGTGGTATCCACCCGGCCCCTGAGCAAAACGTTTTGGCCCCACTGAGCCGGTAGGTATCAGCATCCAGCTGCTCGATACGAATACCGTCCTGCGCCTGCGTGTTCCAGACGCTGAACAGGTGCCCCTTCTCGCGCACATCGGCATACCAGCGTTGCCGCTGGTCGGAGGCAGCATACAGGTGGATGAGGTACAGCGCGTTGATGTGTCCTTCGTAAACGCGGCCCACCGCCAGATTAGCCGCACCAATACGCTTGAGCAGATCGAGCAGCCGGGCGGTTTGTCCACGCTGAAAATCGAGCGGCTGGCCGGGCAGCGTAACGGCCAGCAGCCCGGCGTCGGCCAGCCACTGAAATGCCTCAACGGGAAAGCAGCCCTCCGCGTCGGTATCGGGTGCAGCCGCAGCGATGCGGTCGACAAGCGTATCGAAAGCCGACGTACCGGGCAACCGGGTGTGTATACTGATTGGCAGAGGTAGGTTCATACCCCTATAAGGCCTGGATCAGGCGGATTGTTTGGCCGGTCAGGCGTTCAGCCGTATATACCGGTCATAAAGCCGGTCACGGGTGCGCTTCAACCGCATCTTGACGGCGCTCTCCGAGAGGGCGCACTGCTGAGCGATTTCGCGAATCGACAGATTCTGTTCGTATTTAAGCTGGAGCAGGTAGATCTCCGACGGGGGAATTTCCTCGGCCAGCCGGGCCAGATCGGCCAGCCGGTCTTCGAGCAGATCCTGCCGGTCGGCGTCCGGCAGTTCAGCCAGTTCATCCTCCGATACGTCTTCGCGTACCATGCGTTTGCCGATCCGCAGCTGATCCAGGCAGTAGTGGTGCGAAATGGCGTATAGCCAGGTAGAAAAGCGGGACCGGTGCTGAAAGGTATTGATGCTTCCCAGCACTTTGATAAAGATATCCTGCGTAAAGTCTTCGGCTACGTCCGCATCGCGGGTAATCGACAGGCATTTGTTATACACTTTGCCTACGTATCGGTTATAGAGCGTTTCAAAGCAGTCGGGTGCCTGCGTGTCGCGGTAGAGTGCAACGAGCGTTTCGTCAGCCAGTACATTGTTGGTCATTCGTATCAGGGCTAAGGGCTAAGCAATAACCCAAATATAACGCCTTCTTCAAAAAAGTAACTACTCAGTTACAAGTCATGTATGCCAATGGTATGGTAATTGACCACGAAACCCCCACAAATCGGGTATATATAGCGAAAAAGCGGTATTTCACCCTAAAAAAGGCGAAATACCGCTTACTCAGTATTGTTACTCTTTTTTGACTTACCGGTGCTACTTAGTTGATATACAGCCATTTCCTGTACAGGCTTTTCTGGGCGTCGGATGGACTGCTGATCGGCTCCAGGCGGTAGCTGACCAGTGTATTAGCCCCCAGCGTGACATTGATCCGGCGCAGCAGCCCCCCCCGGTTCACCAGCAGATTGAGCGTATCGCCCACGGGCCGACCCACCAGCAACCGGTTCAGGTCATCGCCGACCCGCACCTGATCGATGGCTACGATCTCATCGCCGACATTCAACCCGTCTTCGTACGCGCCCGACCCGCGCCGGACCTCCCGCACCGTTGTCCGGCCATTCGTTACCGCTGTACTCGCACCCAGAAATCCGTCGCCCCCCTTCCCGGCTCCGTTGACCAGTTGCAGGCCCACGGCGTTGAAGTAGGCATTGTAATCGATGGGCTCGGCGGAGTTGACACCCACGTTGAAAAACGCGTCCAGCGGCCGGCCAGCCATCTGCTCGGCGGCTTTGCGAAATTCCTCATCCGTAAACCCGCGCTGCTGCTGCTTGTAGTACGTCTGATAGAGGTACCGCATCAGGTCGTCCATGTTGCGCGCGCCGTTGCTGCCCGACAGAATGGCCAGGTTCAGCAACGTGCCGAGTACGCTCCCTTTGCT
>Ga0160428_1001550_pt1 | contig 16940 bp, 3 predicted proteins | sample SolpanmetagenomM_FD_108198 | JGI IMG/M metagenome (GOLD analysis project Ga0160428, IMG submission 108198) | Solar panel surface microbial communities from Lawrence Berkeley National Laboratory, California, USA - M | ecosystem: Engineered > Built environment > Solar panel > Unclassified ... | reverse complement strand
GGAAATTATCGGTCTTATTCCTAATAACGTTTTAAATAGAGTTTTTCCTTAGTCTATATAAGGAGGTCTAGTTACCTCTTATTCGTTTGTTTTTAGTTAAGTCTTATTTATACTAATATTCCTATAATATCATAAACCTTATTATATCGTCCTTACGTCATCACACGTTATTATTAACTATAGCTTTATCTAACCTCTCTTAATATCTTCTCTAAACGACAGCTAAAACTACGCGAAATTGCGTCACAAAACTTTGTTATCTAAAATAGTAGAAATTCTATATTTTACGATTATGGACTAATTTAGGCTAAGCTTAGCTAAGCTTAGCGTAGCTAGAAATTCTAGCTTAGTAAATTATATGAATTCTACATAAACACTCTAAATCGTCTTCTACTATAATAGAGTAGTACGAGATATAAGGTAAGAGGGTATAATATTACTAATAGTAAGACTATAGCGAGTAGGTATTATAGAGCTAGTACTATAGGTACTATAGAAACTAATCTTTAAGGAGTCTAAGACAATATACTTATAATATAATATATATATAGGTCTAGAAAAGTATAATCTTTATCTTAATAATAACTTAATAAGGTTTATGTTCTATAATAAGGAGACTATCTTATAACCTTTATTATACCTTATAACTATCCTCTCTCTTTATCTCTAACCTTTCTTAATAGATACCTCACCTTCTATATTTTCACTATATACTAATAAGGTTATAGTCTTAAGACTTATGTACGTTAACTATTAAGATCTATTATTAATACTCCTTATATACTATAAGTACCTAACTATACCTTATTAAAACCTATAACTATAATAGAATCTAAGAAAGAGTATATGTCTTAATTACTCTTTACGCTTTTCTTATATATAGTATAATTAGCTTTAATTGTTCGTAGTAGGCCTAGTACTATCTTAATAACGCTTTGTCTTTCATAATATTTATAGTAATTTTAGCTTTATTTACTTTCTACCTTTAGTTTTATTTACCTTATATCTTTATTTACTTCTATTTACTTTTCCTTATTACTTTCTTTCTTATTTACCTTTATGTCTTTACTTTAGTATTATTATATTACTATTATTCTATTCTAGAGTAAGTATATAAGTTGTCTTATCTTCCCTTTTCTTCTTCCTTTCTTTTCTTATCTTTTTATAATATATTTCTTTAATTTATATATAGCTACGTATAATTATCATCTAATTTTTCTATCTATACTAGTAAGTTCTTATTATCGTTTTATTTATATATTACTAACGTTATAGCCTTATGCCTCCTAAGGTTCATCTCGAGCCTCTAGCGCTAAATATAGCGTATAAGTCTATTAATTAAGCTTCTTACATTACTTAGTTATATAATACTATAGCTAGCGCTAATATTACTTACTTTAATACTACTTCTATATTACCTTATTTCTATAATAGTAGTAATTCTTAGTCTTATTAGTATAGGAAATAGTAACGTATAATAACGTAAGGACGATATAATAAGGTTTATAATATAATGAGAATATTTAGTATAGATAATGTAATAGAGTAGTACTAGATATAAGGTAAGGGGGTATAATATTACTAATAGTAGGACTATAGCAAGTAGGTATCGTAGAGCTAGTACTATAGGTACTATAGAAACTAATCTCTAAGGAGTCTAAGGGGGTATGCTCGTAGTATAATATATATATATAGGTCTAGGGCGGTGCGATCTCTATCCTAATAATAACCTAATAAGGTTTGTGTCCTATAATAGAGAGACTATCCTATAACCTTTGTTATACCTTATAACTATCCTCTCCCTTTATCTCTAATCTTTCTTAGTAAGTACATTACCTCCCGTGTGTCTACTATATCGATAAGGTCGTAGTCTTAATACTTATATATATTACTTATTAAGATCTATTATCGACACTCCTTACGTGCTATAAGTAGTCGACTATACCTCGTTAAAACCTGTAACTATAATGGAATTTAGGAAAGAGTGTACGTCTTAATTACTCCTTACGCTTTTCGTATAAGGTGTAATTAGTTTAGTAGGTATTTATAGTGAGTCTAGCGTTACCTTAATAACGTTTGTCTTTTGTAACGTTTAGGGTGATTTTAGCTTTGTTCACTTTTTACTTTAGCTTTATTTACTTTATATCTTTGTTTACCTCTGTTTAATTTTCCTTATTCCTTCTTTCTTATTCACTTTTATATCTTTACTTTAGTATTATTATATTACTATTGTTCTGTTCTAGCGTAGGTATATAAGTTGTTCTATCTTCTCTTTTCTCCTTCCTTTCTTTTCTTTCCTTTTTATAATATTTTCTTTAATCTTTTATATATATTAACGTACAATCATTATCTATTCCTATTTACATTAGTAAGTCTCCGTTATCGTTTTATTCATACTTTACTAACGTTATAGTTATGTCTCCTAAAACTTATCTCGAGCCTCTAGTGTAAACTATAGCGTATAAGTCTATTAATTAGGCTCCTTATATCGCCTACTTACGTAACACCGCGGCTAGCGCTAATGTTACTTACTTTGATACTACTTCTATACTAACTTGCTTTCGTAATAACAGTAACTCCTAGTCTTATTAGCTATATTATCGTTATAAACTTGTTTGCTCCCTTATATATATTCGTTACTCTATACTAAGGTTATTACTTATTAGTTTCATAGTATCCCGAAGCGGCATAGCTACTTATGTAGGTCCTAATAGACTCCGTCTAGGATGTTTACGATCGTCGTGCTTAGCCTAGTACTAGCACGTTTAATATCGAGTTTGCTAACTTATAGGCTATTATAGATAGTAACTAAGATGATCTTATTAGTTAATATAGTAGTACTAGTCGTAGTACTACCTCGGCCTCTTCCCCTATTAACGCCGCTACTTTAGCTAGATTATCTAGTGCCCCTATTACCCTAGTTGCCCTTTAGTAATATAACGTTTCTTCTCTAGCGTCTAGTCCCCTTTTTTTAGTTACTTAGTCTAATCCTATCCTAGTCTCTATAGTTTTAGATCTCTAAGATAGTATTATCTCCTTACGATTAGCTACTAATACTATATCTAATCTATAGTTCTCTATCTACTTAGATGTTTTGAGTCTTTATGCTCGTGTTTCTAGTCTAAAGCGCGCTATTGTTAGTATTAAGAGTTGTATTACCTCGATTATAGCTTATCTTAGTACCTCTATTAATTCTAATGTAGATAGTAATATAGACAATAAGGAGTTTCAGGGGTTTAGTAATACTACGTGATTACGTAGTACTAGAGTAGTATAGGGTTGTTTCTCTTATTCTATATATTAGATCTTTTAACTTATGTATAGATTTAGCGTTTTTGCTTTTTTAAATATTTTCTTATGATTTCGTAACTTCGTATCATCGCGTCGTCGTAACTTCTTAGATGAAGTTTACTTACGACCCTTTCTTTTTAGTATTAATACGTTATTAGAGTGTTGTCTATCCTTAAACTCCTTAATCTTTTCTTATACGTTCTCGACGTTCTCGATTAGTTCAATTATTAGGTTGTCTTAACCTACCTACTTAATGAGGTAGTAAATCCTCTTTAGTAAACCTCTAATACTTTTCTCTAAAATTGTTTCTACTTCCTATTCGTTATTACCGTTTATCTCTTCTAGCGAGGGCTTAACATTAGGTCCTTAATAGTACGGTTCGATTAGGTTTACATAGAATACTAGGTGTATTCTCCCCTATAAGGGTAGGATCGTTAGTCTATATACCTGTCGGCCTACTATTTCTTTAATAATAAATAGTCTAACATATTTTGACCTAAACTTCTTTTTTAGTCTTAGTAAACGTAAGTTTTTAGAATTTAGTATTACTTCGTCTCCTTTTCTATAATGTTTTAGTATATGCTTCTTATTATAATACTTCTATTACGACTCGATTATAGAACGAAGGTGTTCTTATAACGACTCTCTTATCTTATCTAGTTTAAAAGCTCTTTACTTAGCTTCTAGGACTTCTATAAGGAGTTTTCCTTCCGTTTCTTCTACGTCTTCTAGGAGTAGAGCGTTAATCCTAGAGATATAATAAAGTAGTAACGTTCCTAAGGAGGCCTATTTTAAGTTATTATAGCTAAATTCTGCCTAATGTAGCTAGTATAGCTAATTATCCTAGTAGTAGTTAATGTACATCCTTAGATATGTCTCTATAACTTAGTTTTGTCGCTCTATCTACCTATCCGTTTTAGGGTAGAATGTAGTACTTAAGTAACGTTTCACCTTCTACCTCTAATAGAGATCTGCCTAGTACTTACTAATAAAGAGTGAACCTCTATTACTAACGATTAACTTTACGAATCCCTATTTAGAGAAGATCTCTTTTTCTACGAGATCGGCTAGCTTATAGGCCTTTATTTCGACATCTATAGCGATATAACGAGTATATTTTGATAGTCTACACACCTATACTATAATACTATTAACGACTTTTCCTCCTATTATTATAAGGGGTAGTCCTACTATAAAGTTAGTAGACTAATAGCGTAGTATTTCACCTAAACCTAGTATTAGTAATAATGTTAGTTTACTATAGGGTCAGTGCTAGCGTGACTTATGTCTTTAGTATATATTACATAGTTTTATGTACGATTTCACGTCGTATCTTATAGAGGGCCACTAGTACTTCTACTATAACGTAAACATGGTCTTTTCTTCACCTAGGTAGCTCGCTATAGAGTCGTTATAGTACTGTTTCAGTAGTCGTGCTACTAGTACTTTATTTTTAGGAATTATAACGAGTTCTTTTTCATCGATCATACGGTATAACACGCTATTAGAACGTTATTAATAAGATTCTTTATCTATACTATCTTCTAGCTTACGAATTATGTTACTATAAGTCCCTAACTAGGACTATATAGTACCGATAAGGTCTAATAAGCTATCTAAACATTCATTATGTATACTATCCGTCTCTAAGATAGTGTAAGGATTAACTACGGAAGTAGGGTACGTGTAGCTAACACGTCCTACTACGTAGGCTTCCTAGCGTAAACTACCTCTAATAGTAGGATCACTTATTACTTTAGTAGCGGACTATAAGGTAGGTAATCTATAGCCTCCAGTACTAGCACTACTAGTAGGAACGTTGTCTATTAGAGAGGGGTCTTTCTACCTAATTACTCGATTTCTTAGCGTTATTACTACTAGAAGTATACTAGCTTCTATCTAGTTATAAGTATCTTTACTTATTAAGTTACGTAGTACAGTAGTTATAGAGTCATATTTAGCTTATAACTTACCTAGTATATAGTAGTTAGGACGTCTTGATAGTCCGTTAGTAGGGTTTAACTTGCCTAGGGTATGCTTAATAACGATGTCGTATTAAGATAACTCCTCTATAATTCAAGCTTGCCTCTACGAAAGCGTCTTAGTACTAAGGAAGTACTTTAGGTTATTGTAGTTACTAAGAATCTTTGTCGTCGTCTTAGTAGAGTATAAATAACACTACTAATAGCGCGTGACCTATTTAACTACTAGGAGTTCTTTATTATAAGTAAGATATCTAAGTTTAACATCGCTAAGTTTTCTACTATAGTAAGCAAACGAGCACTATTTAGGGTTATTACCGTTATCGTGCTACTATATCGCTATGCTAGTAATCGCGAAGTCTAACGTATCTATCTAAATCTATAACTCTTTTGTGTTATCGAAGTATTAGAGAGTTACCGCGTCTTAGAAAGCACGTTTAAGTCTGTCAAAACCCTACTAAGCTTTGTTAGTCTATTTAAATAGTAGGGGTCTCTTACTATCCTTCAACTTCGGTTTCTTAGTTAGTCTATTAAGGGGGCAGTAGTATACTATAAAGTTGTCGATAAACTGTTAATAGTAATTAGTAAATCTAACGAACTCTTCTACCTATTTAACACTTATTAGTACTAGCTAGTTCTTGATAGTTTCGATCTATTCTAGCTCTATAGCTATACCGTTAACGCCAAGCACATATCCGAGGAAATCGATCTTTTGTACTAAAAATATGCATTTAGAAGCCTTTAAGAATAGGCTATATAGTCGCAACCGTTCTAGTATAGTAACGACATCGAGTTTATGTCGCTTCTTAGTGTTAGAGAAGATTAGTATATTATCTATATATACTATGTAGACTATGTTAACTAGGTCTCCTAAGATACTATTTATGTGTAACTAGAACGTTGCTAGTGTATTAGCTAATCTAAATAGCATTACTATGAATTCGTAGTAGCTGTACTAACAACGGAAAGCTGTCTTCTACTTATCGCTAGCCTTGATACGGATTCTATAGTATGTATCTCTAATGTTAATCTTACTAAACCACTTTTTTCCTACTATTTAGTCTAGTATCTTAGTAATAAGGGGAAGTAGGTAGCAATTCTTGATTGTTACGTTATTAAGGCCGCGATAGTCTACGTACAGCCTTAGGTCTGTTATATTTTTCTTAGTAACAAATAATATTAGTACCCTAGCTAGGCTCTTACTTAGTCTTATTTGCCTCGTTTTCAATTCCCTGTCGAGGTACTTACGTAGTACCTTCAACTCGTGATCTCCGAGAGCGTATATCGGTCCGTATAGAGGTTTTGTGTCTAGTATTAAGTCGATAGTATAGTCGTAATAGTTCGACTCTAGTAGTTTCTCTACTTCTTTATAACGGAATACGTCTTCAAAACCTTCGACTAGTATCTATAATAGGACCCCCTAGAGGTGGTCTATTATAGGGTGGTCCTCAGTAACCTCTATAAATCTGTAAATAGAAATCCCTAGTAGGTCTAGGTTCTCTAAATATTCTCCCTTTTCTCTTTCTATTAACGTTTTCGTAGTAGTATTAGCTTAGAACGTCTACGAGCGCGCCTTCTAGTTTATATCTAGGTTAGTTTAGTATAGCTATAGTTCTCTAAGAAGGATATTATAGGCCTTTATGTCTATAGAGTAGAACCTTTGTTCTTCTTCTCTAACCGTTCCCTTACTATCCGTTAACGTAATCGTAGTAGTGCAGTTTCCGTATACTACGAATCGATGTTTATCTAGAGCTTCTATACGTAGTACACCGTCACTAGTTACTTATAGGCCCGTCGAAACTACGAACTTCTACGATATAAAATTCAACCTTATACTAGAGTCTATAAGAATACGTATATCTACTTCTAATCTAGTGCTACTATGTTTTACCTTAATATTAGTATCTAACTATTCTGTTATAGGTCCCTTATAGGTACCTAGTTAAAGTGAGGCTATAGTTATAACTAGGCGTTCACATTTTTTGCCTTTAGATAATTTAGCCTAATGTGCCTAACTTTATTACAACTATAGCATCAGGGCTCTAATTGTCCTTTATTGCCGTTATTCTAATTATTTCTAATTAGGGTATTATTAGTTAACGATGTTAGTTTATAGTTGTTGCTTGTCTATAGTTAGGTTAGTACTACGCCGTCTTTATTATATTTGTTATATTTTTAATAATTGTTGTTTTTTGTATATTTATTATTTTTGTAGTTTTTGTTATTATTATAGTTTAGTTTAAATAAATAGTTATTACTTATAGAGTCCTTCTATCGTTCACGTTCTTCGAACCTCCCTTTTTTGTAATATAGTAGTCTCGATCCGTCGTTCCCTTCGTAACAGCGTTTTGTTAGTCTACGACTATTAAGTTTCATAATTCCTTCTAGTCTTAATAACTATGACTTAACGGCGTCTCTTGTCTCTAAGATAGCTAGAGTCCTTCTATATTTAGCTCTTAGTTCTTAATTAACACCTTATATTAAACTAGCGATGTATTCTCGATCCGTTATAGGGTCGTCGAAGGCTTCTCTAGCGTATTCGTTAAGGTACTAAGCGAAGTTAATGATAGCTTAACCTTCTCTTTAGTAGGCCCTTTTGAATTTTACTTAATATTTGAAGCTTCGTTCTTAGTGATCTATTACGGAGTCCTTAAGCTAGCGTTGAAGGTGTTTCTAAGTTTCGTTAATAACTTAATCTATCTCCTTAAGATGAGTCTACTAACGTGTTAATAAGTTTCCTTCTAGGAACGTTACTATATAGCGTACCTTATTAACGTCGTTATAGTAGATATAACGATAAGCCTTGAAGATATATACGTAGGCTTCGACAAAGTCCTTTATGTCTAAGAAACTATATCCTTAACGGAGCTTTTTAGAGGAATTAACACGAATTAGTTTTTCGCGTTATTGTTCCCTTTAGATAACCTCGTCGTCGACGCTGAGGGGTGCTAGTCCTAGAGTAGCATACGCGCGAATTAGAAGTAGTGTTAGTTCCATCAATTCTAGTACTATATCGAATCCTTAGGGGATTGATGCTAGTCTTATAAAGGGTTGCTAGTTTGCTATAACCTAGTTAAGTCCTACTTATAGCTCTACGAGTTGAACTAAGATTTGTCGTTATAGATCTTCGTTTAAGCTCGGCATTATTAGAGTAATTACTAGTGCTAGCTTAGTACTTAGTAGGATACTAGGTTCCTGTATTCCTATTAGAGGTTCATTATAGTAATTAGGATCTTATATTAACATGTTAGGTCCTAGGGTTACTATAGTAGTTCCGTTACAGGAACGAAGTCTAGGTGACATTATTCCCTATTACTTATAACTAAGAGTATAGTTTTAAGAGAGATTAGAATTATAATAGAGTAGTACTAGATATAAGGCAAGAGGGTATAATATCACCGATAGTAGGACTATAGCGAGTAGGTATCGTAGAGCTAGTACTATAGGTACTATAGAAACTAATCTCTAAGGAGTCTAAGGGAGTATGCTCGTAGTATAATATATATATATAGGTCTAGGGCAGTACGATCTCTGTCCTAATAATAACTCGATAAGGTTTGTGTCCTATAATAGGGAGACTGTCCTATGACCTTCGTTATACCTTATAGATAAGACTTAACTAAAAACAAACAAATAAGGGAGTAACTAGACCTCCTTATATAGACTAAGAAAAGTCTATTTAAAATGTTATTAGAAATAATCCTATAAATTTCCTATTAACTGTGTTTTAATACTAAAAACGGTTATATGAAATCTAATAGTACTATAGTTCACTATCTACTAATTATACTATAGTCTAATAATTAGCTATGTCCCTATTATAAACTCGTTTACTCTCTTATATATATTCGTTACTTTATACTAAGATTATTACTTATTAGTTTATTTAGTATCTTACTATAGTATAGCTTCTTATGTATGTTTTAACTAACTCTATTTAAGACGTTTATAACTACTATATCTAGCTTAGTACTAGCACGTTTAATATTAAGTTTATTAACTTATAAGCTATTATAGATAGTGACTAGGACGATCTTATTAGTTAACATAGTAATACTAGTTATAGTACTACCTTAGCTTCTTTCTCTACTAACGTCGCTACTTTAGTTAGATCGTCTAGTACTCCTATTACTCTAGTTACTATTTAGTAATAGAACGTCTCTTCTTTAGCCTTAAGTCTCTTCTTTTTACTTATATAGTCTGATCCTATCTTAGTCTCTATAGTTTTAGATCTTTAAGATAATATTATCTCTTTATAGTTAGCTATTAATACTATGTCTAACTTCTAGTGCTTTATTAACTTAGATGTTTCGAGTCTCTATACTTATGTTTCTAGCTTAGAGCGTGCTATTATTAATATTAAGAATAGTATTACCTTAATTATAGCTTATCTTAGTACTACTATTAATTCTAATATAGCTAGTACTATAGAGGATAAAGAGTTTAAGGGATTTAGTAATACTTCTTAATTAAGTATATCTAAGTAATAGAGTAATAGTAGTTTTCTACTCTATACTATAGATTAATTTATGTATATTCTAGCGTTTTTGTTTTCTTAATATTTTTCTTGAATTTTGTAACTTCGTACTATCGAACTTCTTTAATAAGGTTTACTTATAACTCTTTCTACTTCCTATTTATTATTACTATTTATTTCTTCTAGTAAGGGCTTAATATTAGGTTCTTAATAATATAGTTTAAGAAGGTTCATATAGAATACTAAGTATATTCTTCTATATAATACTAAGATTGTTAGCGTATATACTTATTAGCTTACTATTTCTTTAATAATAAAGAGTCTAATATATTTTAACTTATATTTCTTTTTTAGTCTTAATAAACGTAAGTTTTTAGAATTTAGTATTACTTTATCTCCTTTTCTATAATATTTTAGTATATGTTTTTTATTATAATAGTTCTATTATAACTTAATTATAAAGTAAAGGTGTTCTTATAATAACTTCCTTATCTTATCTAGCTTTAACGCGCTTTACTTAGCTTCTAGAACTTTTATAAGGAGTTTCCCTTCTATTTCTTCTACGTCTTCTAGAAGTAGGGCGTTAATCCTAGAAATATAATATAGTAGTAACGTCTTTAGAGAGACCTACTTTAAATTATTATAGCTAAATTCTACTTAATATAGTTAGTATAACTAATTATCCTAGTAGTAGTTAATATATATCCTTAGATATATCTTTATTACTTAGTTTTATTACTTTATCTACCTATCTATTTTAGGGTAGAACATAGTACTTAAGTAACCTTTTACCTTCTACCTCTAACATAGGTCTACCTAGTACTTACTAACGAAGAGAGAACCTCTATTAAGCTTGCTTAAACTACCGGTCCATCGCTTACAACAACTTTTACGGCACCCAATACCGCAATCCTACATGTGCACCAAGTGGCGTCAAGAGCCCGGCTAGGCCCCTCGTGTCGCAGTACAACAGGGAAAGAGATACGGCGTGGGTCAATACGTGGATCACATCGTAAGTTCCATAAAATAATTCAAGTTCAGCATTTCCTAACTCTCTAGATCATACATCAATCCTAACGGAAAGCGCAGATCGCTGAAGTGTGAACGTGACGAATGGCCGCCTGCTCACTTTCAGCAAGGAATTCTAGATGGATTTATTCGTCTTATACCCTCAGATCAGAACGGGGCTGCTGCTAACGACAAAACTGGGGGTTGGAAGGGCTTTTGTCGTTATCCTCCACAACAACAAACCTCATACGAGGGCGGACCTGTATCCTACTACGGAGACATTGTCTATACTACGATATATCGCTCACAGATCACAACCTTAAACGTGATGCACTACGAGTACGTCTTCTATACCGTTTGTCTGCTTCGAAATAAATCCATTGCTAACTTTTCTAAGCTATACGAACATGCCTACCTATGCTGGCGATTATGATGGTCTTACAACTAACCTATGCTACCCGGCAACCCTTATCCAAGACCCCGGCTTTGCCCTTCTTAATGAAGACGACTATTATTACGGTAGGCGTGCCTACCAGACACTCGACTATCGTGATCCTCCTACTCCTTACTACACCAGCGGTAAGAAGCGGCCATATAAGCGATCCATCATAGTATCCGCAGGTTTGAGGAATGAAGACCATTTCATGGTATTAGACGCCGACCCAGAAGCCGTCACGCAGCTTGATACCGACTCAAGCACCTATTATCTTGATGAAACACGTACCCGCATGATTCATGACAGTGGTAGTCTCACACGTGTCCTTCGGACGAAGAGCTTTATGAATTGTTCGACCTTGAGCGATGCGCCACTCACGACTGTCTGCAGGAGCAGGAAAAATCAATGGAATTAGCACAGTTACTGCGCCAGGATGAAGAAGGTGTCATCCCTATTCCACTATCTAGAGACGGTTCCAATGTCATCACAAGTGTAGGTAGTGAAGGGGTTACTTCGACTAGCTCATTGCAAGGATCATCTATTCTAACAGCATCCTTGAGTGCACCGTCCGTAACTGCTGTGGTGAGTCGCGTGAGCAGTGCTGTGGGAAGTCTTGTCACGCCGGCGCCAAGAATCATACAGCGCGAAAACGGAGAGCGTGTCGTTATGCAGGCTGTTGAGGAGATCTTAACTCCCGAACAGGAGGAACGAAGCCAACGGAAGGCTGAATTGCTTGCCCGCAGGATGAAGCGGAGGACAAAAGCTAAGAGGGATGATGACTTTGTGGACGATATGTGGACGGAATGATTTGCTAGCCAGCACTTTAGCACGTCTCATTGGTGCCTGTTCACGATGTCGTACCTGCGTTATGCTTTGGATAATCAAAAATTCCTGCCAGTCAAATCACAGTTTTATTTTTGATGGATTCGTTTAGAACTCTTAACATAACTCGTAACATCAAGGCCAACTTATGCTGAGAGTCAGTAGCAACCTGATTGAAGACTCCCAGATATCGGTTGAACTGAATTAATGATGGCGTTATTGCTATTGCGCATGCCAGTCCTCATCCCACTTCTCTTCATTTTGTCGTAGCATATCCTGCCTCTTCTCCCTCCTTAGCTGCAGCTCATCACTCCTAAATTCGCGTTTTGCCCTTAATCGAGCTCTTTCTAAGCGCTCGGGTATGCTGCCAGATCCTCCTTCCTGTGCCGCGCTTATATCCCAACCTGAGTCTATATACATCTGGTACGATGCACGCGTTTCCTCGTCCGGCTCCTCGCATTGAGGCGGGCCTTCCATGCTTTCGAAAGTCGGTGAGTCATTAACGAAGTGAGGCACCCATACCAGCGACATCCAATTCCTTATCCACACATATAGCGGATTCTCCTCCTCATCCATACCATACGCCGTGTTCTCCTGCCAACGCTCCACCTCATCATTGAAATGATTCCAAGCCGTGATCGTCTTCCTCTTCACGTTATAGATCAGGCTCGTACCACCATTCTTAGCCCGAGTAAGGTTAATGACGCCATCGGGCATCAAATCCGTTTGATCTTGGTAGGTAGGATCACGGGCGAAATCAAAAGCTTCTTCAGACGCGCCTGAGTCCTCTTCCGTATTGATATAGCAGAGTGGCACAGTTTCGTAAGTGATTAGAAAGTCGGCACCGTTGTCAATGACAAAGGGTAGGCGGCGGAGCAGGGCGAGCGCTTCGGGGTCTGTAAAGCCTGCCTCGGCTGCGGCAGTGGTGTCGAAGTCTGTCGCAGCGTGTTTTGGTAGGCGAATATCCTGCGGGGTGAGGTATTGAAGATCCGTGAGCAGAACGTAGAGGGTTGTTATACTAATAATCAGAGCGGCGTGTTGGTCATCAGCGAGAGAGAGGTTATTAGAGGAATTCATCTTTAGGTTCCAAAGGTTAATAGTGACTAACAATAGTGAACGTCGCGAGGTGCTAGAGTAGTGTTGCTACGCAGGTCTAGAATAGTATCGACGGTCGCCCAAAGTGACCAGATCGCGCCACGGGCTAAAAACGCTATTTCCTTATTTCCTTATTTCCTTATTTCCTTATGTTTAACTAAAATTTGAATAGATTTCGATTTACTAGTATAGCTTATGTTAATATACTTCCTATGCCTTTAATTTGAAACTAAATTAACATTTATTATATAGCTTATTTCTACGTCGCGTTTGACTTTAAATCGCTCTTAACCTATAATTTAAGAGTATTATATTATTATATAATTTGATTTCAAATTAACTATAGCCTATAGATTAAGATAACTACATAGTATTATAGTTAGTAACTAGATATATTTAGAAGTATACGCTTAGGTCGATATTAAGTTATACCTTCTAATAGTATCGATATTATAAGGTCTAACGCTAATTACGTAATGTAACTATAATAGTTAAGTACTAGATATAGGTAAGGAGACTAATATAACCTATAGTAGAATAGTACTAGATATAGATATAGATATTATAGAGCTATAGCTAGGTTTCCTACAGAAACTAATCTCTAAGGAGTCTAAGGGATATTCTCTATATATATAATATTTATACTTCTAATAGTGTAGATCTTTAGTCTAACGTTATTTTAGTATAGAGACTATTTAGGTATAGTGTTACATTACGTAATTAGCGTTGTACCTTATAACTATTCTCTTCTTTTACCTTTAACCTTTTCTTATATTTAGTGTTATAGCGTAATAACTATATTTGTAATAGAGTAGCGCTAGATACTAGGTAATAAGACTATAATATTACTAGTACGGGGACGATCACGAGTAGGTATCGTAGAGCTAAGACTATGTATCTTATAGAAACTAATCTCTAAGGAGTCTAAGGAGAGTTCCTATATATACACGATATATATATAGATCTATAATAGTAAGCCTATTAGCTTAACGTTATTCTAGTTACGGGTCGTTACTAATAAGGTTTAGACCCTGTGACTATCGTTATGTCTTATAACTATCCTCTCTCTTTGTCTCCTTCCTTTTTTAGTAAGTAGTATATACTTAGGACTTTGACGTTATACTAATAAGGTCATCGTTTTTGTACTTATATATAATACTCTAATAGGGGTTTAGGTTCGATTCTAACTATAGTCGTCGCACTTAACTATACTTTATTAAAACCTATAACTTTTGTATATAATATAGGAAAGAGTGTATGTCTTTATTTTGCTCGTGTCGCTTTGTTTATAAGGTGTAACTAGTCTAATATTAACTTATAATAAGACTAATGTTATCTTAGTAACGTTATCGTTTACTTCTTTATTTTTGCCTTTATTTATTTTCTTTTTGTATTATTTTCACTTATCTATTTTTACACTTTTGTTCACTTTTCTACTTAGTTACTTATTTACTTCCCTACTACCGTTCCGTTATAGAGTAAATATATAAGTCGTATTCTTTTCCTCTTTCTCCTTCCTTCTTTCTTTTCCTTTTTTATATATAACTTATTATATTTATTCTATCGTTAAATATTATCTTTTCTATTAATACTTCTCTTACTATTTAGTAAGTATCTATTATTGTATTCATTTAATTATATTAACAATTATAGATATGTCTCTAAAAAAGTATTAAGTACCTCCTTCTTTAGCTAAGGCTCCTTTACTAGTACTATGTTAGTTCCCTTATTATATTACTTACCTTTATAATACTATAGTATCGTATAGTAAGGCTAAGTTTAATATATAATTAGTACCTCGTTATTTCTATAAGATAGTAGCGTTAACCTCTTATTAGCTTTATACGTATTATAAGCTTATTTACTTTACTATAAGTACTTTGTTATTAGGAGGCCTTTTAATATTCTAACGTTTTCTTTCTATATAGTATCCTCCTAAGACATAACCTTTAGTTAATATTATAATAACTTTAGTAAGGGACGTCTATTAGTAGCGTTGTGTTCCTAGTGCTTCTACTAGCGATCCTTAGTTTATTAGCTTAGTAGCTATCGTTAATAGTAATTAGGATAATGTCGTTACGTCCTATAGTAGTATTAAGTCCTAGGCTACTATCGAGGCTTCTTCTCTTATCTCTTCCTTAAGTACTTCTTTAAGTGCTCCTTCGAGTACTTCTACTACCCCGGTTCGCCCCTATAATTAAGCTACTACTACTATAGTACCTTATACTACCCTTATTATCTATTTAGATCTAGCTCTAGTTTCTATAGTTTTTAACATAGCTACTACTATCCGCGATATTTAGGTAGTTTAGTAAACTACTATAGATATAGTCTTAGGTTTAAAGGACATCGTTATTAAGCTAGTACCTCTAGTAACTACTATAGATACTACTATGTACGACATATAGGCTAATACTTCTAATACTTAGGACATGGTTTATTAATCCTAGTATACTATTAACACCTTCTTAGAATATCTTTTAGAGCTAGAGGAGCGTGTTATTAGTATAGATACTAACATCTATTTAATATTAGCGTCTCTTTATACCTATCGTCGTTCTCCTACTAAGGTAATTGATATCCCTATAGAGGATTTAGAAGAAGGTAGTAAGGATTCATTATTAGAGTCTAGTTAAGGGCTATTTTTCTTATTCTTTTTCTTTTTCTATTTTCCTATATTTTAGTGTCATTTTTTATGCATTTATAAGGAGTTTTTTGTTTTTAATATTATTTATTCATTTATGTACTTATTATTATTTATATTCTAGTTCCTACTAACGGCCTTTACTCCTTATTATCAAGCCTTTATTCCTCGTTATTAGTCCCTTATTAATAGGTTTTTAGTTCTTTTTGAATTTATCGATTTTGTCTTACGCGTTTTCTAAGAACTCGATAGGTTCTATCGTTAGAGCGTCCTATCCTATCTACTTAACGAGGTAATAGGGCCTCCTTAGCTTACCTTATAGGCTCTTTTCTAAGACTATCTTAACTTCCTATTTATTATGCCTATTTATTTCTTCTAGTAGAGGCTCGATATTAGGCCCTCGATAATATAGTTCTAATAAGTTTACGTAGAAGATAGGATGTATTCTTCCTTATAATATCAGAATCTTCAATTAGTATGCTTATCGTCTTACTATTTCTTTAATAATAAATAGTCTTACGTATTTTGTAGAGTATTTTTTCTTTAGCCTTAATGATCGTAGATACTTTGTATTTAGTATTACTTCCTCTCCTTTTTTATAGTGTTTTAGTATATGTTTTTTATTAAAGTATTTCTATTAGTTCTTGATCGTAGAACAAAGGTGTTCTTATAACTCCTCTCTTATAGAGTAAAGTTTTACTACTCTTTCTTTAGCTTCTAGTACCTTTTTAGGGATTTTACTATCTATTTCTCTCGCGTCTTCTAAGAGTAATACGTTAATACTATATATATACTAGAGTAGTAATATCCTAAGAGAGGCTTATTTAGAGTTATTAGAGCTAAATTCTACCTAATGTAGCTAGTATAGCTAATCGTCTTAGTAGTAATTAATATATATACGTAAGTACGTTTCTATTAGGGTGAAAAGAGTACATTTCTTTAGTCTATCTAATGCCTATATAAGCAAAAATTCAAAAACAATTAATTACAAAATTTAAAAACAATTAGTCAAAAATTCAAAACAAATCTTAAAAACTCCTAGAAAATTCCACAAAAATCGTAACAAAATCCTCAAAACATGCGTAAAGGTAATCTTTAAAGAAAAACCTAAAAATAAGCAGAAACTATATGTTAGATATAGTTAAAACATCTTAAAAAGAGGTTTTTAAATCTCTTTATGTTATG
>Ga0160428_1001549_pt1 | contig 16956 bp, 16 predicted proteins | sample SolpanmetagenomM_FD_108198 | JGI IMG/M metagenome (GOLD analysis project Ga0160428, IMG submission 108198) | Solar panel surface microbial communities from Lawrence Berkeley National Laboratory, California, USA - M | ecosystem: Engineered > Built environment > Solar panel > Unclassified ... | reverse complement strand
CATAGTACTCATCATTTCACAATGGGCATCACACTCTCCACTGCACGATGGTTAGCACCAGCATCGTTTGTGTTTGATTTCCTCGCACAAATGTATGGTATGAATAGTAAACCAAATATGCAAGATATTCATGATAGAAATCTTTCATTCTGGTCTCCAAACCCATATTTTATCGGCGCTTTCTTCACTCCTCAGCAAATCTTTCAAGTCGTGTGGTTGTATAGATTATGGAAGTTAGACAGTAACAAGCCAGAAGAAAAGAAAGAATTGGAACCGATTGTTAATTTTGTCCCGTATTATGCTTTGGGTAACATATGTATCGGTACATGGTTAGTATATATCTTTATCACACAATCTTACTAAATATGCTGACATGGTATAATCATAGGATGTTCTTTTGGAATACAAACATGCTCCAAGCATCAAATGTTTGTGTTTGGATCAATTCTATTGCTCAACTCTATTACGTCTTTGCATGTCTTGGTAAAATGAATACATCATCCACATCTTCGATTCTTACACATATTGTATCAAAAACATTCGCTGGAATTGGAGTTTTAGATCTTATTCACAATACAAGTGCTGCTTATTTCAAAAACGAGCTTCCTTCAACCGCAATCAAAGCAATTACTGGTCTTGGATTCGGTGGACTTGCATTGGGTAGTGATTGGATCTTTGGGGGGTGTTTAGTCTATGATTTAATTGCCTTGTCAGTTGGTCAAGCTACATATACTTCAAAATCATGGTCAAATATGCTTGCAGGATTCGCTGTCGGAACTGCAGCTATTGTTGGTTTGAGAAATTATATAAAGTAGGTAAAATTGAATCATGACTTTATGGCCATTAAAGCATGGTCTGATCATAATAATTAACTAGTCCACCGTATGTTCAGGAAGCATTCGATTACCAGGCAGTGGACAGAGAAAGTAGAGAAGATATAGCATGATGATTAACCAAGGTCATATTAGTATATTGTCGATCTTATGTTTAATGTTATGTTACATATTTGAAATGTGAAAATCATTTTGTGTAATGATATTCTACTGCGTTATGTGATTGAACATTTGATTATATGCAGCCTACAAAAGCAGGAGTATCGCATGTTCTAGAATAGGCAAGTTGAAGCGAAACTCTATAATCGTACAAAAGTCATGACGATTATTTGACGCAACAGATATCCTTACATGATCACGCCGATCTAATTTCCGAGGAAGAAATTCCGTTGAAATTGATCCAGATCTGTAAACATTGTCCAAACCTTATCGTCTCTGTACACGCAACCGATTCGAAAAATCTGTGGGTTACCAAACAGGAGAGATGTGGAGAAATATATAAAGCCTCCCGCGGAGATCGCTCCGTTCATCTTCTTGTTGTCCATTACAATAATAAATGTAGTAGTCTGTTACAATTCTTCGGAGATTGCTCCGCGTGGAGAGTGCTCCGCATATATACAATCATATTCACTTATCACGGTAAGTGTTCTTATTGTATGATTTTATTATTCATATCAAGGGCATTTCATCATAACTACTTTTATCTTAAATATCATACAGCAAAGTCCAGGAAACAATTGAACAATGGTTCGCTTGGGACAAGAAAACATATTCGTGGCATGAGAGCTGGGCTGAATTCCATATGCATGCACACTTTGTCGCATCTAATTGGTCTTATATTGTCACGAATCAATTGTTAATCCATCTCTTCTAGCCAGGTTAATATTTCGGCCAGCAAAGTTTCGACCAGTCAACAAACATCTTCAAGATTGACATCATCAACAAATATTTTCAATCGACATCATCAACCGGCATCTTTTCAGCTTCGTTCATTCTCTTATTACCATCTACAACATAATCATTCCGACTTGTCTCTGATTTTATCATAAAAGTCTTTCCAAGACCAAAAGTATCATCTGCAACAATAGCCTGAGCTTTTTTGAAATTATAATCCTGCAAACCTTTACAACCGCAATAAGCATGTTGAAGTGCTTCGGTTCTCCAGAATGACAACTCATCACGAAGATTTTGTTCTGTTTGTTTCAAAAGTGTGTTGAGCATACTTTGTGTACGATGATCGACTTCCAAACCTCCGACATGCTGTTTTTTCTTAGCACGACATTTGGCAGCTGCTACTCTATTTTTTTCTCGATACACATCCTTTCTTTCTACACCATCATACGATTTAAAAGATGATATAGATGATGCTTTTCTCCTTCTGTCTATCTTGGGCGATGTTTCAGAAGATTGAGGAAGAGAAGAATGATATTGTTGAGGAATAGAATTGTTTTCGGGCTGGATTGGCCAATTCAGATTCCAAAAGTTTGTCGGAAGATTGTCGTCTAACGATTTGTAGTTGGGGTTCATTGTTTTGATATTGTCGGACATTGACATTGTATTTGAAGTATCCCACATCGTTGACAGAGGTGAGTCTGAGTCTTCATCAACCGGACTTGATGTCGCAGTACTTGAACCAAGAGAGTCGTCTGTGGTGAGAAATTCACCATGGGTCAATTCCGGTACTGGTGGCCATGAGAATCCATTTTGCATTTGTTTTGGTGGAATTGGTGAAGCTAAATCATCAGAATTCCATAACGGTCGAAAATCGTCTAGCATCTTGATTACTAATGACGAATGTCGTGTGCGGGGTTTTAACGAAGCTTTCAAGATAAATATTCGTCTGAATTATAGAATGGGATGAATGTTTGAGTCCAGCAATTCGCAGAGGGAATATTATCGACTTTATGATATTATTTGCCCGAGGAGATAATTGATAATCAAGCGTCGAAATCGTGTCTGACGGACATATCTCCAAGCTCATAAATGATAGGCGACAGGATATGTAAAGTCAAAGCTATTTTACACTGACAGGGCAACTATTCCGGTTCCCCGATGTAGTTTTACGACGTCAATGGTTGAGCTTTCACAGCAACAATACTGGTTGACAGCAAATCTAGAAAGGAAAAAAAGACCCGACTTACAGTCGTCTACGTAAGGGGGAAACAGTTCAATAAAACGTGAACTGCGGAACATGCCGGAGGCTATGAATTGACTTTTGACATTGTTTACCTTTTGGCCGAATCTCCACGTATAATCATTGAAATCTCGAGTTTTTCATATTTTATTAGAATAATCAGGCGCTAAGTTCATTGCTCAAAAGATGGTCGTACTATAAGCACACATGCATATTCCATGGAAGTCAGCTGTACTCCATTGATAGTAGTCATTTGAGTTTCGGAACAAACGGCGAGATGTCATTTTGGCAAGGGTAACGGTGCGAATACAATAAGTCCTCGCAAGCTCTCATGCAGTTTGTCGATCTCGCCCCGCTTTTTCTTATATTTCCTTGGAACTCCGCCCCTGAATATGTTCTGGCTCTCAGCAGTTCATGCGTCGGAGTAAATTCGTAGAATCGCCTCTTCCTTGGAGCGGCAACTCCGTTGATAATTCGAAGCCGAACCGAGGTTGATATAAAACGCATGTTTTCGACTCCCACATTGCCGTCATGCGAAGATTATTTGACTATCCCAACACCTGTTGACCCTTCAGTGACATATGACGTCATTCTATGAATAATGATATTCTATTCTCTATACACAAAAACATTTCTGTCGCGACCCTGAATTGCTTTATAAACTGACTTCATATGAATGTGAACAGTGCTTGTGACGATTGTTATGCTCTCGATCTGGTCCGATGACAATGGAAATAGAAGATGCTTTAAATAGTCTTGTCGAAACCTACAATGATCTTAACCCGCCAGTAATGGATGTTTTAGACCACATCCCAACTGCTCTGGAATTTCTACGCTATGTAGCGCGAAATACACCATTCGTCATTCGCGGTGGAGCAGAATCATGGTCCGCTTACAAGAAATGGTCATTATCATATCTACAACAAAAACTTGCTGACCATCAAGTCAAGGTGGCCATTACTCCAGACGGTCTAGCTGATGCTCTACATCATATTCCCACTTCCTCCATCAGTAATAATCCGTTAACACCTATACCCGTTCAGTCTGACAATAGCTATCAATCATTATTTATTGAACCATATGAAGAGGAAGTAGCTTTTCCTATAATCTCTCATCAAATTGTGGCCCAGTCCAGAACATCAACTTCGGCTATCAAGAACTCGAATTCAACAGATGAAGTTCAATACTGTCAATCGCAAAACTCCAATCTCAACGATGAATATACTCCCCTCCTTCCAGATCTTCCGCCTACCATCTCCTGGGCAGACGAAGCTCTCAATCTAAAACCGGATGCTCTCAATTTTTGGTTTGGAAATGAGAAATCGCTTACAAAATTACATCGAGACAATTATGAGAATATTTATGCTCAAATAAGAGGTGGGAAGAGATTTGTTCTATTACCACCATCAGCGGTACACATTGTTAAAGAGAAAGAAGTTCCAAGAGCAAGATGGATCAAAACGTCGCAAAATGACAAGGAAGAAGTTATAGAAGGTTCGAAATCAGTAAAGAGAAATCTTGAAGTCGAGATTATACAACCTTTGGAATACATACCCGTGCCAACCATTGACGTTGATAAACATTTCGAACGAGAAGGGTTACCAATAAATCCAACGATAGTCGAATTACAAGAAGGTGATATGATGTATCTGCCTGCCTTGTGGTATCATCAAGTTAGTCAGACCAACGGACATGAAGGATTTAGCTGTTCTGTTAATTATTGGTAAGATTTCATCTAGTGATTTGTAATGTACAGATATGGTCTAATATTATTACATCAAAGGTATGATATGGATTTTTCAGGGCCTTTTTGGGCTACAAACTCTATGCTTCGAGACTTGTGTCTTCAGAAACATACAACCTCAAACATTCCCCAAAAAGATGGACAATGATAGCGATTTCTCATAATATCGTCGTTTCAAACATTTCAAATAGACGAATCCATTGATCAGTTTCGGCTGAATTGGAAATGTCAATATCATCTAACGGTTGTCCATATTCTTGAATACAGCAATGGAATGGCAGATTTGACAATCGATCTTGCCAATAATTCCCTGAATCATCATATCTTCCAGCTGTGTCATGATACTTCATTCCCTCGGACTTTAATTCAGTCAAATTACCACATAAAATGTCCATTTTCTGATGTAATTGATTCAGAGTTAGCGAATCCTTATTCAAGCTGGACAATGTCAGTAACTATGTGTCACACTGTCGTATACCTAAGAATAAACTCACTCTGTTGCATTCAGTCTCAGAAGAAATTCTGCAGAGTTATGGGAGATATGGATCCACGCTTGATGTTTTGTCTCTAAACCATTGCCAGTCTTTGATTTTGTAGCATCCTCAATAAGTAAAAAGAAATCCCACTGATAAATCTCTCTGGAAGAATCTAGATCCATCGAAGTTTCATCATCGTCGTCATCATCGGCCGTTGTAAAATCTTTTCCTGTTATATTAGGAGCGGAAGTGAAATTTGTCAATGAAGAAGGATAATAATCAATTACACGAACTTGACATCTTAGTCTTTGATTGATAAAAGGCAAGTCTTTATCCGTTCCATCTGATGAACGATATTTACCTTTTAATGACAACATTGACGTGATTGTACTTGTTGGTACTTCCACATTGCCAGATTTTACTAAAAAAGAATAAATATAAGTATAATATCATGGTAAGAATGACTAGAAAAAGTTATAAACCTACCATATTTATTAGTTATTACATGATCCACCTCATTATTGACTGTTGCACGCTTCTTTTCTGCAGCTGCTTGCTCTTCAGCTCGTTTTCGTTTCTTTTTCGACATGTTTGGGAAAGCAAGATTAGTTTCTTGTCTGCCTGCCCAATATGACTTTTTCCGAGCAATCAACTCTTCAGTTCTATGTGAACTTTTAGACTCCAACTTTGCTATATATATCCTATCAGGATGTAATTTGTCTCTAAATATGTTTGATTCGAGACTATGGTCTCTTCTACTCAGTTTCACTCGACAATTTGTTACTTGTATGAGATCTCGTTCTTTAATGTCAGTAAGAACTTTCTTTGCATGTGGATAGTGAACTTCGATTTTCAAAGTCATTTGTCCAAAAGGACCAGGCCATGGTTTCTCATTGTAACTATAACTATACCCACCATGTTGTTGTTTTTCTTCTGGCGTTTCATAATTGAATAATCCTACATTAGTAGTATAATCTGTAACATAGACTTCGACAAAATCACCAAATGGAGGCGAGAATATCTTTACGACTTCTACATTAAAATCGTAGAATTTATCGGGGATAACATCTTGAATTAATGAGTATTTCTGGTTGTTGGCCCAAGAGTCAAGTCGCTCCAAAGGTCTTGATTGATTGGTAGTATGTCTGGGCCCAGTAGGGGGATTATTTCGAACGTCTGCTGGTACAAAAGGTGGTCGATTTGTATCTGTTGCCTCTAATCTAGTGGCTCTCTGTGCAGCAACACGCTCGACTTCCTTGCTTACTACCTCTTTTTGAAACCGATCCCATAGAGCATCCTTGAGTTGAATAACAAACAATTGTTCCGTTACTGTCAACGGTCGATCTCTGGGCATATAAGTACATTCTAATTGAGCCTTTCCAGCGAGATACCGTTCGCTAAACTGTGGTGAGGGGATTAATTTCGGATCACACAAGGCCCATGATGAAGACCAGCCATTTGACGATACTAATATAGGACTTGAACTAAACTCTATTTTCTGCACGATTCTCAATCGAATGATTCATGCATGGTAAGAATATTGATCGTATATACCTTTATGTCACGTAAGAGAATCAAATCCCCATTCTTCGCGCGTGGTAGATCATCTTTTTCTTGACGGAAAAATCTGACCTTTGCACCAGGATGCCAATGGCCTTGACGATTTACCAAATCATAATCACATACTGAGATTGTAAACATCCATTCTATATATATTAGACTATCTACCCATCATCTGCAGCTCTTCTTGAACTCACGACCTTTTTTTGTTAAAGATGGTTGCATGGAATCAGTGATGAATCCAACCACGCTGTGCAAAGTATCATTTGACGCATGATATGCGTCATATACGTGAGAGAAGCCCGGTAACGGCTTTATAGTCGATGACATTGAGTGGTCAGATGGGAATATGATATATACTCTACATTTCTACGATTTCCATTCATATACATTCACTTTCACTTCGATGAGTTGTTCGTTGTTGACTTTTTATTCATGTATTGATACACGTGATATGACGTAGGTATTTGACCTTCTTGGCATATATTCCCCCGCTTTTTCCCATCTTGACAACTTTGAACACCCTTTAAAGCTCCTTTTGCCATTATTTTTGCCTTTTGTAAAGGATCCAAAAAAAGAAGAAAAAAAAGCACGAACCACTATCCAAACAAAACATTCACAGCGCACGATCGTCCAGTAAAAATCAAGTACCACAAGCGGTCATTCAATCAATTATAATCAAGAGTGTTTTGACTTCAATATTTTCTTGTATTGAGAAAAAGTGAACGGACTTTATTCATTAGAAAGTAATTGTATTGTTTCTCCCCGCATTGATCTTCTGGCTTTTGGTTTCTGGTTTCTATTTTCCGTTCAACTTCAGCTCGATTTAAATTATTGCGAAAAGAACAACAGTTTTAACAAGCAATGACGGACCGGTACATCCCAGAACATAGACGTAATGTTTTCAAAGCAAAGAATGCATTCAAACCTGATGAATTACGTCGTCGTCGTGAAGAACAACAAGTCGAGATTAGAAGAGCAAAAAGAGAAGAAAATTTAGCTAAACGTAGAGGCATTGTTGGTGCAGATGGACAAGCACCTGGAGCATCGTTAGGAGCGGCTCCGGATAGTGATGATGAAGGATTAAATATCGAAAGTCAGGTAAATGATCTCGACAGTCAATCATCATTTATTTTGTAAAACTGACTAATTTTTGTCAATTTATAGCTCGCCGATGAACTTCCTCAAATGATTGCGGGTGTCAAATCACATGACGTTGAAAGACAAATCGCAGCGACTACAAAATTCAGAAAATTGTTATCAAAAGAAAGAAATCCTCCAATTGAAAAAGTCATTGCAGCAGGAGTTGTCGACAGATTTGTTCAATTCCTCGAATCACCACATAGTTTGGTACAATTCGAAGCCGCATGGGCACTTACAAATATCGCATCTGGTTCCGCTGAACAGACAAAGTTTGTAATCGATGCTGGAGCTGTTGATAAATTTGTAATTTTATTACAAAGTACAGAACCGGATGTAAGAGAACAAGCTGTCTGGGCTTTGGGAAATATTGCAGGAGATAGTCCAACTTGTCGAGATGTCGTATTAAGAGCAGGTGCATTACGACCTTTACTCAGTTTGTTGGGAGATAGTCGTAAATTAAGTATGCTTCGAAATGCTACTTGGACTTTGAGTAATTTCTGTCGTGGAAAAAACCCTCAACCTGATTGGGAGATTGTAAGTCCTACTATTATATCGTGTTTAGTGTCTTTTTACTAATTATAATCTAATAGATCTCTCCTGCCCTGCCCGTCTTGTCAAAATTGTTATACAGCTTAGATGATGAAGTTTTGATTGATGCTTGTTGGGCAGTTTCTTACCTTTCTGACGGATCTAATGACAAAATTCAGGCTGTACTAGAAGCTGGTATACCAAGACGTCTTGTTGAACTACTCATGCACGCTTCTACATCGGTCCAAACTCCTGCACTTCGTTCAGTAGGAAATATCGTTACTGGTGATGATGTACAAACTCAGGCCATTATAAACAATGGTGCTCTGTCTGCTCTTTTGTCTTTGTTAAGTTCAAGTAAAGATGGAATTCGGAAAGAAGCATGTTGGACAATTTCAAACATTACTGCAGGTAATTCAACTCAAATTCAACATGCAATTGACGCAAGTATAATGGTTCCTCTCATTCATTTATTATCACATGGAGATTTCAAAACAAGAAAGGAAGCGTGTTGGGCTATTTCAAATGCAACCAGTGGTGGATTACAAAAACCCGAACAGATTCGTTATCTCGTCAGTAATGGCGCTATTCGTCCTTTGTGTGATTTACTCGCTTGTCCAGACAATAAAATCATTCAAGTTGCCCTCGATGGATTGGAGAACATTCTAAAAGTAGGAGAAATGGACAAGAATTCTAACCAAGGAGTTGAAGAACAAGCAGTAAACAAATATGCATTATTTATTGAAGAATGTGGAGGTATGGAAAAGATCCACAATTGTCAGAACAATTCGAACGAGGAGATTTATATGAAAGCATACAACATTATTGAAAAATACTTTTCTGATGAAGAAAATGAAGGAGAAGTCAATGAATTAGCTCCTCAAGATGGTGCTACTCAATTTGGTTTCGCTAACGGACAACAAGGGCAACAACAACAAGCACATTTCAACTTTGCTAATGGCGGAAATGATATGGAAATGTAAATTCAACAATTATATTTTCTTTTTATCAAAATTATCAATCTTTCAACTTTTGTGTATCTCAACGGAAAAGAAAAAGCATACATTTTACGTATAAACAATGAATCACCGTCATGTAAAACATCATCATCATCATCATCATTATTATTATCCATTACCATGACTTTATTTGACTCGTTCCTTTGATATCACGGTGAGTATGTTTAGAAATCAAGGAAATTACTATAGATTATACTCAATTCATGATGAATCTATAGCTTAATGATTAATCAAGATTAAATTAAATTAAAAACTGCATAATAAAAAATCAAGAAATTCCATCTAATAAAATTGTGTTACCGTGTTTCTTGATTATGACGTATCGACAAACTCAATTTGGGTATTACAATGATGATAAACCATAATTTTTTTTATATTTTTCTAACCAACATCCACAATAGTGATTACTAGACAAGTGACATGTCTCGACCTATGATGAAGCCATTGAGCTTCTCCAAAACCCTACCTAATGCAATTTATCCATCCTCACAATCAACTATACCAAAGATAGGTAGACAGATACATACAAACCTCATCCGACAGTCACCAACATCAAAAAACTCGATCAAACCACGAGTAAAAAGAAATCTAACAACGATAGTTTCACCGCCAATCAAGAGAAAAGGATTCAGAACAGTAAGATGGTTGTGGAGATTGACGTATTTATCTGCAATTGGTGGTTTAGCATATGTAGGCTATGGAATTTATGAAAATAGATCACCTTCAGATCAACCTTTACCTGATCCAAGTAAAAAGACTTTGGTTGTATTAGGTAAGTATTGTACCCACCAAAATAATGATAATTATATCTCTGAATAGTAATTGATGGGTTGAACTAGGCACGGGATGGGGATCTGTTTCTCTTTTGAAAAAACTCGACACGGAAAATTACAACGTCATTGTAATCTCTCCTCGAAATTACTTCCTCTTCACTCCACTCTTACCGTCATGCACTACCGGAACGATCGAGCATAGAAGTATAATGGAACCTATACGTAACTTCCTCCGTCATAAAAAAGCCGCGGTCAAATTCTACGAAGCAGAAGCTACTAAAATCGATTACGAAAAGAAAATCATTTATATCAATGACGATTCGGAAGTCAAAGGTGCTGTATCCAGTACAGAAGTTCCTTTTGATATGTTGGTCGTAGGAGTAGGTGCTGAAAACGCTACATTTGGTATTCCTGGTGTAAGAGAGAATTCTTGTTTTCTAAAAGAAGTCGGCGATGCGCAAAGGATTAGAAAAAGAATTATGGATTGTGTAGAGACTGCTACTTTTAAAGATCAAAGTGAAGAAGAAAGGAAACGTCTATTACACATGGTTGTTGTAGGAGGAGGTCCGACAGGCGTTGAATTCGCAGGTGAACTCCAAGATTTCTTCCAAAATGACCTCAAGAAATGGATTCCAGATATCAAAGATCAGTTCAAAGTGACGCTCATCGAAGCTTTACCCAATGTTTTACCAATGTTTTCGAAACAATTGATTGAATATACCGAACAGACGTTTAAAGAAGAAACAATCAACATTCGTACCAAAACAATGGTCAAAAATGTCGCAGAAACTTATATTGAAGCTGAATATACTGATCCATCAACTAATCAAAAAGTCTTGGAAAAGATTCCATACGGTCTATTAGTCTGGGCGACGGGAAACGCTCTCAGACCCGTCGTCAAAGATTTAATGTCCCAAATCCCCGCCCAGAAAGATTCTCGTCGTGGTTTGTTAGTGAATGAATTCCTTGTAGTCAAAGGTACAGAAAACGTCTGGGCTGTAGGAGATTGCGCCGTAGCAAATTACGCCCCTACAGCACAAGTAGCTAGTCAAGAAGGTGCTTTTTTGGCTAGAATGTTTAACCAAATGGCCAAAACTCATGCTATTGAATCTGACTTGGCAGATTTATCCGACAAACAAGCCGTGGCTACCTCCAAAAACGACAGAGATGCTTGTTTTGAACAGATCAAGGATTTACAAAAACGTCTACGAAGAGTCAAACAAATCGGTCCTTTTGAATATAGTCATCAAGGTAGTCTGGCTTATATCGGTTCCGAAAAGGCCGTTGCCGATATAAGTTGGTTGACTGGTAATTTCTCAAGTGGTGGTAAATTGACGTACTTGTTTTGGAGGTCGGCTTATCTTAGTATGTGTTTTAGCAGTAAGTCATCTCGATTCTTCATCTATAAATAATACAAGTTTTACTAATATGAACGTCTAGCGAGAAATAGGATATTGGTCATTATGGACTGGATAAAGTCAAAAACGTTTGGTAGAGATGTTTCACGAGAGTAGTGATTGTTATTATTTAGGATTTCGTACATTCATTTCATTTATCCTATTGATCATTAAAAAGGTCTTATTATAGATTTTATATATTGTTGTAATAAGATATCACTTGCTTTGTCTGGATTTATTGTTTTGGAAAAGATTGTCAATTTCGATTACGTGAACTTACCTGCTGTGCATGTTCATCTACCCTGATAATGAACTTAATCATCATAGATATATGAATTTGTTATTGATAAATAGATTGACGGCTCTGAAAACTGCTGAGAATTGAGTTTCGATTTCATGACCGAGAGCTTTGGTATTTGGACGGCAGGCCGTAGTGACCACTAGTCAATAACCTTATTTCATAAAATCCGAAAACGTCATATCTCAAAATACATAATTGACGTCTTTATAATACTATTCTAACTAGTATTAACGTAGCTACACTCGGCCTCCTTGTATGTTATGAAGCCACTGTAAGCGTACTCGTTGTGTGCTATTGACTAATACATCATAATAGCTGCGAATGCCTTTGTTACATACGCTATTGTTGTTCTTAATTAGCTCTTTAGACTTCACTATGTGCATTCACTTTTGTTCATTTTATTACTGTTTTTGATGAATATTCTCTTTGTTATGCTTTTTCATTGTTCTTAGTGCTATTGTTAGTACGAGTATATATTCCTCCCTCGTATTAGTCCTTCTCTCTTCTTTCATAACACTCGTTATACAAAAAAACAATGACAGATCTTCCATAGTAGGGATAGGTACCTATTAACACACCTCTTAGCAAAGCTTAGGAGGTATCTAAAGCTCGTATACGCACTAAGACCGCCGCTCGTCGTGCTGCTAGTTAGCCTCTACTCTTATATAGGTTATACTATAGATTCTCCGATACACAAATGTAGCAACTACACTGTGAGTAACGTGCTACATAGGAAATTTTCAAGATTACAAGTGTCACACCTAATCCTACGAGTACCGAGGGGTTAATTTACGACTCCGAGGGAGATAATGATGACGACAATAACAGCATTAATGATGGCGATATTGAAGAGATCAAAACAGCTGAATTAATAGCACCAAAGTGAGTATAATCGTTGTTTTTACTTATAATATATTAATTTAACTAACGAGTATCATAGGATTCCTTACGTACGCCCTAGTACTAATGATGTAGCCGACTTCTAGCACTTAGAAAAGACTCGTTACGTCGAATTAAGGGTATCGTAGTTATCTAGAGGTGAAGGAAGTCGTTATTCTAGTTAAGTTCTTAAAACTTTCGACTCCTATGGCTGTATCATAGAGACTAATGAAGGGATGCCTGCTCCTACTACATGCAAGGCTTACGAAAAGGCTAGTGTGGCTTGTAGAGTCTTTGCACAGCGTGCAGATAGCACATATGCATACTACAAACGCTATAATAAGGCTCGTTACAATGCAAAACCGGCCGCATGATTATAAGTACAACTACAAGTACGATAGGAATGTTTCTTTTGTTATATAGCTTCATAACTAGTACGAGGGGGCTTTTCTTTTATTATATAGCATCCATAACGAGTATAAGACTATGTTATTTCATGAATTAAATGTATATTAGATTAAATGTATATTAGATAGAATAGAAACCACAAAATCACAAAAACGCCTTAAATGGCTAAGAAAATCTTCTATATCCCCCCTTCCTTATGTTATTCACTTCTAGTACCCTCTAGCAGCTCTACTAACCTTATACTATTGCCACGAGTATTATAACTAAACCCGCTATCACGTATTGCACGACTTGTACGAGTCTCTACCCTAGCTCCTATAAGTGTGACAACTCTTCTTGTTACTCGAATAGCCCTAGTATTCTCTCCCTCTTTTGAAGTTAAAGTAATAGCTGTACTAATACTAGCATCTTTATAGATATTATTAGAAACTTCTTAGAGGGGCTGCCGAGTATTAATAGTAGCATCGTTGTCGATAAGACTTATTGTTTACGGGGGTCGATCACGGCTAATGGTCTACGAGTAGCAATTAGTTCAGATTCTTAATAATAAGTACAATTCTTTACTTATAGCAGTTTGCCATAACTTTTTAATCTTAATACTCGTTTCTTAAAAGGGGTCGGAAGGTAAATCTGAAGGGGATGGAGAAGGCGGCACTAGTGAGCGTGAAATGAACAGAGTACTCGTACTAGCTAGAGCTAGAGTTGAACATAAAGGTAAGATCCTCGGTAGAGTATTAAAGAGTACCTCTAGTGGAATTGAACCCTTTGCCTTAAACATCTTAATAGCGATATTAACATAATATTCACCTCTAGTCTTCCTATTATCGTTATTAAATAGCTGTAGCATCTTTAGTAGATCAAAAAGGGGAGAAAATGCAGCCGAGCTTATCTCTATTAGTCGATTCGTCGTATCGCTAACCTCTTTAAATAGATATGTATGCTTTATACCCTTCTAACGGCAGTACTAGCGAACGTATTCGTAAGGGGATCTCTTAGTGAAGAATTAGATTATATCCTCCATATTCGTGCCATAAAAGTCGTTATAGTTCACTATATTATACTATTACTTAAGGATCACTAGTGATTCATTCTCTTATATAATCCTTCCCTTTTTCTTAGATGTTGTTACAAGTATAGTATAAAGCGTTAGGTACACGTTAAGACAAAGAGGTGGAGTAGGAGCTCGTAGTATACAAGTACTTGTAGTTGCTATCGGTGTAAGTTTTAGGACTTTCTCCCTACGCCGTGACATAGTAAGGCTGCCAGCGTGTACAGTTAGCATTTAAGGTCGATCTCGTATTCTTTCGTTATTAGATATTAGTGGTATATTAGAGAAACGACTCGGTAGCTTAGGCGGACTTCCTATAAAGGATTAGTAGCTAGAATAAGCAGTTGAACTAGAAGGTGTAGGTGCAGGTACAAGATCACTAAATACTTCTTCTACCGACGTTATTATAGCGGTATGTGATAATTGTCTCTATGTTAAGCCAAATGTAGTTGATTCTCGTGTGAAGGTATTACTAATAAGTCTACTAGGATTAATAGCACCACAATCGCTACAGTACTTATATTCGCTAAATTTAGACTCGTGATTATCCTGTGTTGTTATATAGAGACGTGACTACGGCGCTATGTTGTAAAGAGTATAGAAGTAGAAGAATAAGCATAATGACAAGGATAAGTGAGAAATTAGATTAAAGATTAAATAGATAGTGAAAATGTATAAATTATAACAAAAGAGAAGAAGAAGGATAAGGGGATAGCTATAATATACATACTTCTCTGTTATACTTACTACTAGTACTCGTTACTATACCATTACGTTAAGATCCATAGCAAATTATAGCCGTTTTTTTAATAATTTTAATTAAATTAATATTATTAATAGCTTGTTATATTATTCCTAGTACTTGTACTAGTTAGTACTCGTACTAGTTAAAGTCGTTATCAATTTCTATAATAAAGTCCTTACTACCCTCACGATAAGCATGCTATACTACCTCGCTAGGCTGCTAGTCGCGGCCATGTAACGGCTTAGGAGATTGCTATAATGTCCCCCCCCTTTAGTAGTGTAGCAAAGCTTGTTCTCTAAGGTGTAGATAAGCTTAGGAATGAATTAGATTTCCTTTATCGTCATAGCTTATACTATTAAAATCGCCAAAGATAGTAATAGCTAATGTGCAGAATGCTAAGGTGTCTATAAGGAGATACTCCTTAAGATCTGTAAAGTAAATTAGCTAGAGTTTATCCACGGCTACGAGTATTAAATACCAAAACCGTTAAGCATCTGCTAATAGTTGTTAAGTATAGATTCTAGTACCGGTATGCCCCTTTTTTCATCCCCCTATAGCTCCGGATGATTGTATAGATGTAACGGCCGGCCGTAGATAGCCTAAGGTCGTTTCCTCTGACGTCTAATCCGATGACTATTCTATAACCCCACGAATTGACCGAGCTGCTTCCGAAGTATTAGTATGTATATAGCTAGAAAAGAGACTTGATCTATTATCTCGTCGGCGTTATATAGACCATCCGCTGTGAGTTTAATGAAATACTCCCTCTAATATCCAGCTTGTCCCTTAGCCATTTGACCCTACTAGCTCTTAATACGTTGATTTTGCTTACTAGTACTGAATCTGAAATAATCGCTTAGCTTAAGGGGTTAGCTATCGGTCTGTAGATGAAGCAAAGAGCTTAATTAATAGTGAGTATCTACTGCTAATGTAGTTTCAGCTCTGCGATCAGTTTTTAGAAGTTCCGGCATCGTATGATTTTTATCGTCTGTTAATCGTTTAATATACTAAGCCATAACTAACACGGACGTACGACTAGTGATGCCGATATACATCCATGTAATCATCCTTGAATACACATTGATTATAGCGTATATTTATATTCCCTAGGGCTCGAATTTGTAATGACCATCCATAGACTATGCAAAATCTAGTCTAGGTGTAATGACAGCTCTATTAGCACTCTTCACCTTTCGTAACCGAGCGAATACGGCTTCTAGATTAAGAAGTTTTGCTTCTCGAAATATCCGGTTTCTTTGAATACTAGTTAGCTTCACATCGATACTCGTTTACATAAGGAACTGACCTTCCTACGCCGCCATACTAACGCCGTATGTACAAAGTAAGGAATTCTTTGCCATAATGTTCAATTGTGCCTTTGTTATACTCGATACGCAAAAGTTCACTTATCTTCTGAGAATATTCAACATCAGCATTAGCACTAATTCGTTTCAATAGACTAATGCCCTTTCGGATTCGTCGTAGGGCTCGTACAGATATCTTGAAGCCTTTAGTAACGAGTATTCTTGTAGTTTCGTAATCGTTAGCGTTAGAATCGTAAAATAACGCTTGTATTCGATCTCTTAATTCCTTTGTATCGACGACGTAAGGTTTCGTACTAACTCCCCAGCCTCGTAGCCATGCTTTTAAGGTCGTATGCCTAATTCTAATTACGTGCCGATTCCACAACACTCGGAGGACATCAATGTGAGTATTTTCTTCACAAAGTAATTCCTCGATTTCTGGCCGATACGGCTCGAGATCAGTTTTCTAAGGTAGCATGTTAGTAAGGGATAATGTAGAGAGCATAGAGTACTCATCTAAGGGGTTATATTGATGGATTTGATCAAGTATGGCTTGTAACAAGGGAAATTACGTCGTTTTTGACGTTTTTTACAAATTTAGATAATTAGTTATGACTAATTAGCAAAAATACGTAATTACGTAATTACGTAATCGACTAGTGGT
>Ga0160428_1001548_pt1 | contig 16959 bp, 14 predicted proteins | sample SolpanmetagenomM_FD_108198 | JGI IMG/M metagenome (GOLD analysis project Ga0160428, IMG submission 108198) | Solar panel surface microbial communities from Lawrence Berkeley National Laboratory, California, USA - M | ecosystem: Engineered > Built environment > Solar panel > Unclassified ... | reverse complement strand
GAGCAGGATGCTGGATAATAGTTTGAGGAGTTCGAGGTTGTGGGCGTGAATGGAATCGAAAGCGGAGGATGGCAGGAAATGATTGTCGTGCAGCAGGCGTAGCCAATACGACGTTTCGCGGGCTTCCTTGGCGGCGATGTTCAGCTTGTTGATAAAATCGGCCTTGGAGCTAGCCGCTAAGGCTTTTTCTACATTTGCCCCAATAGAGGTGCCGCTGCGCAAGAGCTGTTTGGAAAGCACGAATTCCCGCTGTTCACTCACCAGGTATTTATACGCTTTCACAATGCGCGAAGCAAAGGCATAAGACTTTTGCTGAATGGCGTTCTCCTTCATGCCGCAAATAACCCTGATTCATAATTCATAATTAAAAGATGACCTGGCCGCAAGCAATCAAGCAATTCGACGGCTACCTGCGCCTCGAAAAATCGCTCTCGCCCAACTCGGTAGAAGCCTACCGGCGCGATGTGCGCAAGCTGCACCAGTGGCTGGAATTGGAAAAGCTCAAGGCCGGCCCGCTGCAAGTAACCACGCGGCTGCTGCGCGATTTCCTGGCCGCGCTCACCGAGCTGGGGCTGTCGAGCACCTCGCAGGCGCGCACGTTGTCGGGCATTAAGGCTTTCTACGAGTTTCTAATCATGGAAGACCTGCTCAAGATGGACCCCACCGACACGCTGGAATCGCCCAAGGCCGGCCGCCACCTGCCCGACACGCTCTCGTACCCGGATATTGAAAACCTGCTGGCCGCCATCGACCTGAGCACGCCCGAGGGCCTGCGCAGCCGGGCCCTGCTGGAAGTGCTCTACTCCTCGGGCCTGCGCGTGAGCGAGTTGTGCAATTTGAAATTGTCGAATCTGTATTTCGAGCAGGGCTTTATGCGGGTGCTGGGCAAGGGCAATAAGGAGCGGCTGGTGCCCGTGGGCCGCGAGGCCGTGAAGCACCTGCACTTTTACCTGGGCGGCGTGCGCCAGCACCTCACGGTGCAGCCGGGTGCCGAAGACCTGGTTTTTCTGAGTATGCGCGGCAAGCAGCTCTCGCGCATCACCGTGTTTACCACCATCAAGAAGCTGGCCGAGCTGGCCGGCCTGCGCCAAACCATCAGCCCGCACACGCTGCGGCATTCCTTTGCCACACACCTGCTGGAGGGCGGTGCCGACTTGCGCGCCGTGCAGGAAATGCTGGGCCACGCCTCCATCACGACCACCGAAATCTACACCCACCTCGACCGCGATTATTTGCGCCAGGTCATCACCGAGTTTCACCCGCGCAGCTAGTACTTTAGCGCTGCTGCGGGTAGCTGGTTGCCCGCCGGTAGTTTGCTGGATTTGCCTATGCGCGGTATCGGGTTGATGAAGTATTGGCTGGCCGTGGGGGGCCTGCTGGCCGGGCTGCTCGGCGGCCCCGCGGCGCGGGCGCAAACGCGGCCGGGCGGCGCGGCACCCGCTGGCCGGGCGGCGCCGGCCGTGGCGCTCGACAGCGTGCAGGTGGCGCCCCAGGCGGTAGATATCTCGGGCTGGCTGCTGCTCGACAAGGACATTCAGCTGGAGCTGGGCGGGGCGGTGCAAAACCTCTACAACTTCAAGTTTGACAAGGCCGACAAGCAGTTTCGCTCTCTGCGCCGCCGCTACCCGCAGCACCCGATGGCCTATTTCCTGCTGGGCCTGAGCACCTGGTGGAAGATGCAACCCGCCGGCCTCGCCGACACCCGCTACGACAACGCCTTGCTGGCCTACGCCGACACGGCCGCCACCAAGGCCGAGGCTCTGTACCGGGCCGACGCGCACAACTACGAAGCCTGCTTTTTTCTGGCCGGGGCCTACGGCTTCGAGGCTCGCCTGCACGCCGAGCGCCACAACTGGCGCAAGGCCACCGTGGCCAGCCGCCGCGCCCTTAACTACCTGCAAAAAAGCCAGGAAGCCAACGGCCTCAGCTCCGAATTCCTGTTCGGCCAGGCGTTGTTCAACTACTACGCCGTGTGGATAGGCGAGGAGTACCCGTGGCTGCGGCCCGTGCTGTTTTTCTTCCCGAAGGGCGACCGGGCGCTGGGCCTGGCCCAGCTGCGGCAAGTGGGCCAGGCGGCCTTCTACACCGGCACCGAGGCCAATACCTTCCTGGTCAATATCCTGGATAGTGACCGCGAGCACCAGCCGGCGGCGGCCTACAAGCTGGCCCAGGAGCTGGCCACCCGGTTTCCGGACAATGCCTACTTCCAGTCCGATTACGCCAAGCTGGCCTTCAAGCAGGGGGATTTCAGGGGCAGCGAGCAGGCCAGCCGGGCGCTGCTCGCCAAGTATGCCACCGGCCAGGTGGGCTACGCGGCCTACGTGTGCCGCCCGGCCGCCTACATCATGGGCTACCTGATGCAGTATAAGTACCACGACCTAACCCAGGCGCAGGACTACTACCAGCGGTGCGTGGTGTACGCCGAGCAGGCCGGCACCACCAAGCAGGGCTACTACGTTTTTGCCTCTACTAACCTGGCGCGCTTGGCCGTGCAAAGCCACGACGAACCCACCGCCCGCCGCTACTACCGCATTGTGGAGCAAAGCAACAGCGGCCAGGCCGAGTACAAGGAGGCCCGCACCTGGCTGCGCACCCACCGGCAGTAAGGCCACCCGGCCAGCCGCCGCCCGCTTACTTTGCGGCATTCCTTCCGCGCCCGCTTTGTTGAAACCCCTTCGCCTCGCCCTGCTGGGGCTGCTGCTCTTTATGCTGCCCGTGCTGCTGCTGGGCCGCCACGGCTACGTGCTCCTGCACGACAACCTGGACACCGAAATCCCGCTGGTGTACCTGCTCACCAAGCTGCACCTGGCCTTCGCCTACGGCTCCGGCGTGGTGGTACCCCAGCTCATGAACGGCCTGCCGCGCAATGCCCTGCGGCCCGGCCTGAGCGCCACGGTGCTCGTATTCAGTCTCTTCCAAAACCAACCGCTGGCGGCCTACCTCGCGCACCAAGTGCTGGTGCGGGCGCTGGGCCTGCTGGCCATGTACTGGCTGCTGCGCCGCTACGGCCTGGCGCGGCCCGAGCAGCGCGGCCTGGCGGCGGCCGTGGCGCTGGCCTGGGCCACGCTGCCGGTCTATAGCATCTACGGCCTCACGGTGCTGGGGCAGCCGGCGCTGTTACGCGCCGCCCTCGACCTGCGCGCCGGCCACCGGCGCTGGCTGGCGTGGGGGGTGTGCGCGGCGTTTCCGCTGTGGTCCATTTTTGTGTACGTGGGGCCGTTTATTGCCGTGGTGTGGGGTGGCCTGCTGCTGCTGGATGTGGCGCGGCGCGGCCGCGCCGCCTGGGCCGGCACGGCGCGCGGCGCGGCGGGCCTGGCGCTGCTGCTGGCGATGTACGTGGTGGTGGAGTGGCCGCTGTTTTACTCACTGCTGGTGGCCCGGCAGTTCGTGTCGCACCGCGAGTCGTTCGATTTTGTGCGCCTACTGCCGCACGGCCTGGGCGTGGGGCTGAAGGAGTCGCTGCGGTACTTCTGGCTGGGGCAATACCACGCCAGCCCGTTTTTCCGGGGCGTGGTGCTGCTGGCGGTAGGCGTGGTGCTGGTCCGGCTGGCCCCGGCGCGGCGGCAGCTGCTACGCCGCCGGGTGGGCGTGGCGCTGGCCGCGCTGGCGGGCTTTTCGCTGTTCTGCGGCTTTGCGCCGCAGCTGGCCATGCTCTACCAAAAGCAATTGCCGCTGCTGCACGCCTTCAATTTCAACCGCTTTCACTTCCTGATGTCGCTCACGTGGTTTGGCCTCTTGGCGCTGGCCCTGCGTGAGTTGCCGGCCACGCCCGCTGCCCGGCGCCTGGGCTACGGCCTAGTGGCGCTGCAATTTTTGGTGGCCCTGCCGCTCAATACCGAGTACGTGGCCAACCTGCGCATCCTGGCCGGCGTGCCCAGGGCCGATGCGCCGAGCTACGCCGCCTTCGTGGCGCCGGGCCTGTTCAGCCAGGTCAAGAATTTTATTTTCCGGCAAACCGGGCAGTCGCCAGCGGCCTACCGGGTGGTGAGCCTGGGCCTGCCGCCCGCCGTGGCCCAACTCAACGACTTTTATACCCTCGACAGCAACCAGAACAACTACCCGCTGCCCTACAAGTACGCCTTTCGCCCGCTCATCGCCGGCGAGCTGGCCAAGAGCCCGAGCCTGGCTACCTATTACGACGCCTGGGGCAACCGCTGCTACGTGCTGGCCGCCGAGCTGGGCCGCCATTACCTGCTGGGCAAGCAGCCCGTGCGCACGGTGCAGCACCTGGCCTTCGACGCGGCGGCCTTCCGGCGCCTGGGCGGGCGCTACGTGCTGTCGGCCGTGCGCCTGGCGCACCCCGAGGAAAGCGGCCTGCGCCTGCTGGGCGTGTTCGACGACTCGGAGGCTTACTGGCGGCTGCACCTCTACGAAGCCGCCAGTAAGTAATCAGCTCCGGCTAGGCTGCGGCGGCGGCCGAGTCGGCGCCGGGCGCGCTTGCCTGGCCGCCCGCGTGCAGCGCATCGTAGCGCTGGCAGTCGCGCAGCCACGCGCTGGCGTCTTCCACCGCCGAAAAGAATTGCAGCTCAAAATGACCCGCGAAGGGGTCCTGCATCAGCACTTGGTCGAGGTCGGCCTCGGTGTGGGGCTGGGCCACGTGGGCCACGTAGCGCAGGCCCAGGCGCTTGGCCTGCGGCGCCCATTCACGCTGTAGCCACTCTACCGAGTCAAACCAAGGGCCCTGCACCTGGCTGTTGTCGTTGAGTAGGTAGGGGAGGGGGCTCAGGCGCAGCCCTTCGAGTGCCCCCAGGGCACCATCCTCCGCTTCGGCCGAGGTGATGAAGCCCCGCCAGGTAGTGCGCAGCCAGCGCTCGGCGGGTACGTATTCGGTGGTGCAATAAGCCTCCCCGTGGTGGCGGCGCACAATGACGGGCGGAATACTCATAAGCAGATTAACACTAAAAGTAAGGTGTAAGATAACGGACGGCCCCCTGACGCAAAACCTCCCTCGTTGGTTGCGGCCTCCTTGTTCTGGTCCCGGCGCAATTTACTCGCAAACGCCGTCGCTGGCGTAGATTTGACCTTTCTGTTTGCCCGCGCATGGCTACCAATAATTACCGAAATCCACCGAGTGGTCCTGCTGCCACCAACCGCCCCGGCCCCCCCGCCGAGCCCGGTCCGGCCCGCCCGGCGCGGGGCAATACGCCGCGCTCGGCCCCCGGCGCGGCGCCAGCGGGGGCGGCCCCGGCGCGCGCCACGGCCCCCCCGGCCCGCCCCCGCGCCCAGGCTGCCGCCCCCGGCCCGCGCCGGCCGCTGCCGGGCCTGGGCCAGCTCACGGCCGTGCTGCGCGACCGGCGCTTTCACCTGCTGCTGGGCTTTGGGCTGCTGCTGGGTTCGCTCTACCTCACCATTGCCTTCACGTCGTTCTTGCTCAGCGGCCGCGCCGACCAGAGCGTGGTGGCCGCCCTGGGTACCGTGCCGGTGAAGGAAGCCGGCCAGGAATCGGGCAACTGGCTGGGCCTGCTCGGGGCCTGGCTGGCCGAAAAGCTCATCTACCGGGGCTTCGGGCTGGCTTCGTACGCCCTCATTCCGATTGTCTTTTTCCTGGGCTATAAGATTGTGTTTCGCCGGGCCGCCGGCTCGGTGAGCTACGTGCTGGCGCTGGGGTTGTTTACGATGCTGTGGGTCAGTGCCTTGCTGGGCTACGTGGTAGTGCAGCTGGCGCAGCCCGGCACCGACCCCGCCCAGGCCCACCGCCTCGACTGGCTCAGCGGCGGCGGCGGCTACGAAATTGCCCTCTGGCTCGACTCGCTCATTGGCTGGGGCACGGTGCTGCTGCTGGCCTTTGGCCTGATAATGTTCGTGGTGTTCTTCTTCAACATCACCAGCCTCAACCTGGGCCTGGGCGGGGCCGATGACGAAGAAGACCCCGAGGAAGCCGAAAGCGAAGCCACTACCCCCATAGCCGCCGCGCCCGTTCGCGCCGCCAAGGCGGCCCCGGCCGCCCCCGTAGCCGAAGCCGCGCCGGTTCGGGAGCCGGAGTTTGAGCCGGCTCCGCAGCTGGCCCAGCCGCCCGCGCCGGCCCCCCGCCCGCTGCGGGCGCCGGTGCCGCTCAGTCCCAGCCTGCACGTGGTGCCGCCCCCAGTGGAAGAGCCCGAAGAAGCTAGTGAAGAAGAAGATGATGAGCCGGTAGCCGCCGCGCTGCCCGACCTCAATGACTCACCGGCCGCCGCCGTGGCCCTGGCGACTATGCCTAGCGCCGCCGCTTTGCCGGTGGCCGCCGTGGCCAGCGGCCCCGCTTTCTCCTTCGAGCTGCCGGCGCCCGAGCCGGAAGTGGCGCCGGTGGCGGCCAGCATTCCCACGCCGCTCTCGCTCGCCGACCTGGCCGATAGCCCGCTGCCGCCCGCTGCGCCAGCACCCGTTCCGCCCGTGGCGACGCTCAGCCAGAAGCTGGAAATCACCGTGCCCAGCCGCGACGACCTAGACCCTAACGCCGGGGCCGACATCGCGGCCGTGGCCGACGAGGATGCCGACGCCATGCCCGACGTCAACTACGACCCCACGCTCGACCTCTCGCGCTACCTGTTCCCGACCCTGGAGCTGCTCAACGACTATGGCGTGGCCAAAGCGCAGGTAACCAAGGAAGAGCTGGAAGCCAACAAGGACCGCATCGTCGAAACGCTGGGCCACTACGGCATCACCATCGCCAGCATCAAGGCCACTATCGGGCCCACGGTCACGCTCTACGAGATTGTACCTGAGGCCGGGGTGCGCATCTCCAAAATCAAGAGTCTGGAAGATGATATCGCTTTGAGCCTAGCGGCGTTAGGTATTCGAATCATCGCGCCCATCCCGGGCAAGGGCACCATCGGTATTGAGGTGCCGAACACCAAGAAGGAGATGGTGAGCATCCGCTCGGTGCTGGGCTCCGAGAAGTTTGCCCGCACCGAGATGGACCTGCCGGTTGCTTTTGGCCGCACCATCACCAACGAAGTATTCGTGGCCGACCTGGCCAAGATGCCCCACTTGCTGATGGCCGGTGCCACTGGCCAGGGCAAGTCGGTGGGCCTGAACGTGATACTGGCCTCGCTGCTCTACAAGCGCCACCCGGCCACGCTCAAGTTTGTGCTGGTTGACCCGAAGAAGGTGGAACTGAGCATCTTCAATAAGATTGAGCGGCACTTCCTGGCCAAGCTGCCCGACACGGAGGAGGCCATCATCACCGACACCAAAAAGGTGGTGAATACGCTCAACTCCTTGTGCATGGAGATGGACCGGCGCTATGATTTGCTCAAGGAAGCCGGCTGCCGCAACCTGAAGGAGTACAACGCCAAGTTTATCGAGCGCCGCCTGAACCCCAAGAAAGGCCACCGTTTCTTGCCCTTCATTGTGCTGGTAATCGACGAGCTGGCCGACCTTATGATGACGGCCGGCAAGGAGGTAGAAACGCCCATTGCGCGCCTTGCCCAGCTGGCGCGGGCCATTGGCATTCACCTCATCGTGGCTACCCAGCGCCCCAGCGTGAACGTCATCACGGGTATCATCAAGGCTAACTTTCCGTGCCGGATTTCCTTTAAGGTGACCAGCAAAATCGACTCGCGCACCATCCTTGACACGGGTGGGGCCGACCAACTCATCGGCCAGGGTGATATGCTGTTTTCGGCCGGCTCCGACCTCATCCGGGTGCAGTGCGCCTTCATCGACACGCCCGAGGTGGACCGCCTCTGCGACTACATCGGCGAGCAGCAGGGCTACGCCGATGCCTACCTGCTGCCCGAAGTGGCCGGCGCCGAGGGCGACGAGGGCAGCGGCCAGGACGAGCTGGACCCCAGCGAGCGCGACTCGATGTTTGCCGAGGCGGCGCGCTGCATCGTGCTGCACCAGCAGGGCTCTACCTCGCTTATCCAGCGTAAATTAAAGCTGGGTTACAACCGCTCGGGCCGCCTCATGGACCAGCTGCAACAGGCCGGCATCGTGGGGCCGTTTGAGGGCAGCAAGGCCCGCGCCGTGCTCATTCCGGATGAGTACCAGCTGGAGCAATTGCTGAATTCGATGAAGTAGAATCGGCTCTGTTCACGAGCGCGACACCGGGGAGCGCGGCAATTTTTCTTCACGACTAGCGTGGTAGTGCGCGGGTGGAAGAAGGATTGTCGCGCTCCCCGGCGTTGCGCTCGCGCGCGCAGTTAGGCTTTTGGCCTCGCTTTTGCGTATGTGGGTCCACCTGGCCCCCACCACGCCGGGTTTCAACCAATCATGACCAAGCAACTTTCGCTGTTGGCGCTGGCCGCCACGCTCGCCCTGCCCGCCGCCGCCCAGCAAGACCCCAAAGCCGGCAAAATTCTCGACGCCGTGAGCGCTAAGTACACGGCCCTTAAGTCGTTCGAAGCCGGCTTTACCCAAACGCTGGAAAACCCCGCCGCCAAGCTCAAGCAAAACCTGACCGGCGAAGTAACCGTGAGCGGCCAGAAATACCACCTCGCCGCCAGCGGCCAGGAGGTTATCAACGACGGCAAAACGACCTGGACGTACCTCAAGAACGAGAATGAGGTCAACATTTCCGAGTCGGACCCCGCCAACCAGGATATGTCGCCGGCCCAGATGTACAACATGTACAAGAAGGGCTACAAATACACCTATGTCAAGTCGTTGAAGGACGGTGGCGTGACCAGCGACCTTATCGAACTGTCGCCGGAAGACCGCAAGAACGACGTGTTCAAGGTGCAGCTCATCGTGGGTACGGCCGACAAGGCTATCCACAGCGTGAAAACGTTTAAGAAAAATGGCACGCGCACTACGTTCACCCTCAAGAACTTCAAGCCCAATGTGCCGGTAACGGCCACCACGTTTGCCTTCGACAAAAATGCCCACAAAGGCGTAAAAGTGGTTGACCTGCGCTAGCGTATAGGGTAAGACTCTAGCTTGCCACACCACAACTACCGACAAAGACGGCCCGCTCTAAATAGAGTGGGCCGTTTTTATGCGCGCCTAGAATAATTCGCCAAGTATTCCGGCTACTTTGAGTGCTGCTCCCTCATGGCCAAAATCGGCTGCGCGTTTATACCAAAAGAGAGCATCTGGCAAAAGCGCTGGTTGCCCAAGGCCCTTCTCCGCCAGTAGGCCTAGGTTGTAAGTTGCATTGCCGTAACCAAGCGCACTTGCCTGCTCAAAATAAGACCGTCCGCGAACCAAGTCAGGCGGTGACACAAGCTTACAGTAGCAATGGCCGAGGCCGGTTAGTGCCCTGGTTTCTCCGGCTGCTAAAGCTCGTTCATACCACTGTATTGCCAGTCGGGTGTTCTGCGGCGTACCGGTTCCGAGCTGGTAGCAACTCGCAACGTCGTACATGGCTACTGCGTGGCCTAGCTTGGCGGCTTTTAAAAACCAATGCTTTGCTTTCGCTGGCTGCGGTGGGGTGCCTTCGCCAGCATACAGCATGCTGCCCGCAGCATGGATGGCATCAATATTACCTAATTGAGCTGCTTTGGTATAATACTGAAGAGCTTTACAGTGGCTCTGCGCTACTACCAAGCCATTATCATACGCTAGGGCTAGGTTGAAGACAGCGTTAATAATTCCGCCTTCGGCCGCTGCCTGAAGCAGGGGTATAGCGCACTCTCTATCCTGGGGCACGCCGTGCCCATCCCAATGCAGCATAGCTAAGCGGTATATTGCCTGGCAGTTATGCTCTTGCACCAAGGCTTCGAGGCGGGCAACTACCTGGGCCAGGTAGCGCTTGTTGCCATACCGGCCAAAGTGCGTGCGGTTGATAAGCTGTATCAGTTCCTTCATTAAAAACGAATTGTGGGCGGTGCGCAATAATTTGCGGTCTGCTAAGCCCCGCGCCGCCGGCAGCAAGGCGCACGCCCAGCAATTTATGAAGGAAGATTTTCTCCATTACGTGTGGCAGCACCAGTATTTCGATAAAGCGGACCTGTGCACCACGGCCGGTGAGGAAATCCAGGTGCTGCGCCCCGGCCAACGCAATGCCGACGCCGGCCCCGATTTTCTGAACGCCCGCCTGCGCCTGGGCGAAGTGGAGTGGAACGGCGCGGTGGAAATTCACCTGCGCGCGTCCGATTGGCAACGCCATCATCACCAGGTAGATGCCAAATATGACCAGGTGGTGCTGCACGTAGTGCTCACGGCCGATGCCGACGTGCGCCGCACCAACGGCAGCCTTATTCCGGCGCTGGCGCTGGCCCCGCGCCTGGCCCCCGGCCTGCTGGCCCGCTACGAAGCCTTGGTGGCCGCGCCGCCCGCCGCGCCGTTGCCCTGCGCCCCGCTGCTGGCTCAAGTGCCCGCCCTGGTGCGCCTCCTGATGACCGAGCGCGCGCTGCTGGAACGGGTGGAGCAGAAAGCCGATGCCCTGGCCGAGCTGCACGGCCACCTGGGCCACGACTGGGAAGCCACGGCCTACCACGCGCTCATGGCCGCGTTTGGCTTTCAGAAAAACAGCGAGCCGCTGGCCCGGCTGGCCAAAGCCGTGCCGCTGTCCGTGCTGCGCCGCCACCGCCACGACGTGCGGCAGCTGGAGGCGCTGCTATTCGGCCAAGCCGGCTTTCTGGCCGAAAACGACGAGACGGCGGCCGATGACTACCTGCGTGACCGGCGCCAGGAGCACGAGTTTTTGCGCCACAAGTACGGGCTGGCCGACGCTGCGCTGGCCGCCCACGAGTGGAACTACCTGCGCCTGCGCCCCGCCAACTTTCCGGCCGTGCGCCTGGGCCAGCTGGTGGGGCTGCTGCACCGCCGCCCGGCCCTGTTCGATGCCCTGCTCACGGCCCAAAGCGTGGCCGCGCTCACCGAGTTTTTTGCCGGCGCCCCGGCCCCCAACTACTGGCGCGCGCACTTTCGGCCCGGCCGGCCGGGCAAGGTACCCGCGTTGGGCAAGAGCAGCATAGAATTGCTTATTATCAATGTAGTAGTGCCGCTGCGCGTGGCGTATGCGCGCCACGTGGGTGAGGCGGCGCTCGTCGAAAGCAGCGTGTCCCTGCTCAGCGAGCTGCCCGCCGAGCACAACCAATACACAGACCTGTACCAGGAGCTGGGCTTCGAGCACCACACCGCCGCCGACTCGCAGGGCCTGCTGGCACTGCACAAAAGCTACTGCGCGCCGCGCCGCTGCCTGCACTGCGCCATTGGGGCGCGGCTGGTGGGTGGGGCCGAAGCTCGCCCGCGTCCGCGCCCATGACGATACTAGTAGCTATTTCGCTCAATGTCTTATTGATAAGCGCGTTGCTGTGGTGGCTGCGTGCCCAGTACCGGCAGCATGATGCGCTGCTGCGGCGCTGGCTGCTGCCCGCGCTGGGGTGGCGGCTGCTGCTCACGGCCCTCAGCAGCGCCCGGCCCGGCCCCGATGCCCTGGCTGCCAACGCCTGGAGCCGGGTACTAACGGCCCTGTTCTGGAAGAACCCGACCCACGCGCTGCGCATCTGGCAAAGCACGTTCTTCCAGGGCAATAGCGAAACCGCCAGCCTGTACAAAGTAAATACCCTGCTGCTGTACAAGTGGTCTAATACACTTTTCTTTATCAAGCTGCTGGCGGCCCTCAACCTGGCCACCACGGGCCTGCTGTGGCTCAATGCGCTGTACCTGAGCCTGGGCTGCCTGGTGGCCTGCTGGAGCCTGGTGCAGGCCCTGGCGAGGGTGTGGCCGGCCGCGCCCCGCGGCGCGGCCATCGTGGCCTTTCTGCTCTGGCCTACGGTAGTGTGGTGGACGGCCGGCTTCACCAAAGAAACGCTGCTGGTGGGCACCGCCGCCGGGCTGCTGGCCCTGGTGCTGCCGGCGCTCTACGGCCCGCGGCGGGCGGGCGTCTGGCCGGCGATGGGCCGGTGGGCCGGCGGGCTGCTGCTGGCCTGGGTAATGGTGCGTATGCGCTATTTTTTTGCGCTGCCGCTGCTGGGCTGCCTGCTGGTGCTGGCCGCCGTGCGGCTGGCTACGCAGCGGGGCTGGCTGCGGCCCCACTGGCGACCGCAGTTGGCTACGACTGCCTTGCTGCTGCTGGGCGGCGCCGGGACAATTGTCCTGCTGGGTGGCCCCACCATGCTGGATTTTTTCAGCTTTCAGGTAGAGAACAGCTTTAGCCTCAACCTGCTGGGCTCGCTGAGCCAGCCGCACCTGGCGGCCCATGCCTGGCCCGCTACACCGACGCAGGTGCTGCGCCACGCGCCCCTGGCGGCCGGGCAAGTGCTGGTGCGTCCCTGGCTGGGCGAGTCGGCCGCGCCCCTCTACGTAGGCGCGGCGCTCGAAAACGGTGCGCTGGGCGCCTTGGTCCTGGTGGCCTTGGTGGCGGTATGGCGCGGGCGGGCGGGCCGGCTGCCCAGTGCGCTAGTGGCGCTGCTGCTCGTCTACTGCCTGCTGCTGGCCGCCTTCATCGGCCTGAGCACGGCCAACCTGGGCACGCTCAATCGCTACCGGGTGGTGCTGCTGCCCTGGCTGCTGCTGCTGCTGCTGCAAAACGACTACGCCCGGGCTGCGCTCCGGCGCCTGGGGCTGGGCGCGTAGCGGCGGCAGGGCATTGGCCCGTGGGCATCTGTCCGGGTCGTAACTTTGCAGGCTTATGGAAAACCCCGTTATCATTCTCGGCGCGCAGGCCGTGGGCACCGCCGCGCTGGATGCTTTCTTGTCAAACGACGTCGTCGTCTACTGCCTGCTCGACGACGACCCCAAGCTGCACGCCACCGAGCTGCTCGACGTGCCCGTGATGGGCAACACCGACGACGGCGAGTTGCTGAAGCTGCTGGGCAAAAAGTGCGAAGTATTTGTGGCTACCGACGATGCCGCCAGCCGCCGCAGCCTCACCAAGATGCTGCGCGACGAGTACGAGGTGGTGCCCGTCAACAGCATCCACCAGCGCGCCAGCGTGTCTGGCCACGCCGAGTTGGGCCACGGCAACTACGTGGGTCCCAACGCAGTGGTGGCCGCCACGGCCAAGGTAGGCGAGGGCGTGCTCATCGGCCCTAACGCCGTGGTCGAGGGCCGGGCGAGCATCGGCGACTATGCCCAGCTGGGGAGCGGTGCCCAAGTGGGCGTGGGCGCCAGCGTGGGCGCCAATGCCTTCGTAGGCGCCGGCGCCGTGCTGGTGGCCGGCGTAAAAGTGGGCGACAAAGCCCGCGTGGGCGCTGGCTCGGTAGTAGTAGCCGACGTGCCGGCCGGCCAAACGGTGTTCGGCAACCCGGCCGTTAAAGTTTAAATTAAAAATTAAAAATTATGAATTAAAAATTGCTGTTTGCCACGAGTGTCAAGGGTGGCCCAGGCATCAATTCATAATTTTTAATTCATAATTTTTAATTTCAAAAATGTACCAAGTCCTTCTCTATTACTGCTATACGCCCCTCGAAAATCCCGAGCAGTTTCGTGACGAGCACCATCGCCTGTGCCTCGACCTGGACTTGCGCGGGCGCATCATCGTGGCCGCCGAGGGGCTGAACGGCACCGTGTCGGGCACCCGCGAGGCGTGCGCTGCCTACATGGCCGCCGTGCAGGCCGACCCGCGCTTTGCGGCCCTCGAATTTAAGGTGGATGAGGTCGCAGGCCACGCGTTTCAGAAGCTGCACGTGCGCGTGAAGCCCGAAATCGTGCACAGCAGCCTGCACCACGTGCGGCCCCACGAAAAAACCGGCCAGCACCTCAGCCCGCAGGAATTCAAGGCCCTGAAAGACCGCGACGACGTGGTAGTGGTCGATGTGCGCTCGGACTATGAGTACAACCTGGGCCGTTTTAAAAATGCCGTGACGCTGGATATCGAGAATTTTCGCGATTTCCCCGAGCGCGTCGAGCGCCTGGAGCAGTTCCGGGATAAGAAGATTCTGACTTACTGCACCGGCGGCGTGAAGTGCGAGAAAGCCACGGCTTTTCTGCTGGAGCAGGGTTTTGAAAACGTGTACCAGTTGCACGGCGGCATTATCAAGTACGGCATTGAGGCGGGCGGTGAAGATTTCGAGGGCCAGTGCTACGTGTTTGACGGCCGCGTGGCGGTGGATGTCAACACCGTAAACCCCAGCGTTATCTCGCGCTGCCACCACTGCCAGCAGCCCTCACCGCGCCTCATCAACTGCGCCAATCCGCACTGCAACGCCCACCTGCCACTGTGCGAAAGCTGCGGCGAGACCCTGCAAGGCGCCTGCTCCGAGGCCTGCGCCGCGCACCCCGACAAGCGCCCCTACGACGGTACGGGCACGTACCCCAAAATCAGCAACCACTACACACCCGCGCAGGGCCTGGCTTCGTACCGGGGCTGATGAGGAATTGGGAAAGAAGAAGGAGGAATTGCTTTTCTCGCTTCGCTAGCCATAATTCCTCACTCTTCATTCCCAATTCCTCATTCAACATATGATTCCCGAATCCGAACTCATCCTGAACCCCGACGGTAGCATTTACCACCTCAACCTGCTGCCCGACCACATTTCCGATACCATTCTGACGGTGGGCGACCCGGCGCGCGTGGCCCAGGTGAGCCGGCATTTCGACTCCATCGAGTACGAGGGTACGCACCGCGAGTTTGTGACCCACGTGGGCTACTACCGCGGCAAGCGCCTCACGGTGCTGAGCACCGGTATGGGCACCGATAACATTGATATCGTGATGAATGAGCTGGATGCGCTCGTTAATATCGACTTTCTTTCGCGCACCGTGCGCCCGCTGGAAGAGCGCATGAACCTGCGCATTATCCGGCTGGGCACCAGCGGCAGCCTCCAGGCCGAAGTGCCGGTGGGCGCCCTGCTGGCCACCCAGCACGCCGTGGGCCTCGACTCGCTCATGCAGTTTTATCCCTTCATGGAAACCGGCCTCGAAACGCAGGTAGCCAAGGACTTGCAGCAGAGCCTGGGCCTGCCCTTCGCGCCCTACGTGGTGCGCGGCTCCGACCTGCTACGCGAGCAGCTGGCTGCCGGCCTGCTCGTTGGAAACACCGTAACGTGCCCCGGCTTCTACGGCCCGCAGGGCCGCCGCCTGCGCCTCGACCTGCGCTCGGCCGACTACATGCAGCGCCTCCAGGATTTCCGCCACCAGAGCCCGGAGGGCGATTTCCGCCTCAGCAACTTCGAGATGGAAACGGCTGGCTACTACGCCCTGGGCCAGCTGCTGGGCCACGAGGTGCTGAGCCTCAACGCCATCGTGGCCAACCGCGCCACCGGTGAGTTTGCTCAAAACGCCGGCGACATTGTGGACCAGCTGATTGCCCGCACCCTGGCGCTCCTCTAAGACCACTGATGAGCACGGATTTTAGCGGATTTCACGGATTTTGTGGTTGGCGCTAATAATCGTTTCCGAATGAGCATAACTCAAGAAAACGCTAAAAAGAGCAGGCTACCCCAACGGGTAGCCTGCTCTTTTTAGTAGTCAAGACCTTAATCAAACAACTAGCGCCGTTCACAAAATCCGTGAAATCCGCTAAAATCCGTGCTCATCAGTGGTCTAGTAGAAGTCAAACCCTAGCACGGCGCGCAGGGGGAGCATGATGCCGGCTTTAAGGGTAAGGTACTCCGGATGAGCGCCCCATACGGCCGTTTGCACGCGCTTGGTCTGGCCATCGGCCGTTTGAAAGAAAATGTCGAGCTTGCCGTGGTACGCATTGCCCAGGCGGGAGGCGCGCTCGGCATCGACGCGGCGACGCTCCTGGGCAGCCTGGTCGGCTACCACATCGCCGGGAGCAAACTGGAGGTCGGGAATGGTCTCTTTCTCAACGGTTTCGATGGGCTGGTCGGTGGCGGGGGCAAACATAGGAGGGGGCAGCGGTGGGGTGAGAAAACAGCGTGTACAGGTAGCTACGCGGGTAGCGGCGCTACTGTTGTACCAACTTGGGGCCAGTTCGGTTTACAATTCGGCCGCCAAAAACGCCATCGTGTCGATGCCGTCGGCGTAGTCGGCCACGCCCGGAAACTGCGCCTGGCCGAAGGCCACCGAGCCGGGGTAGCGCCCGCCGGCCGATACGAGCGCCTGCGTTTGGGCGGCTACGCTGGTAAGCTGGTCCAGCAGGTCGATTTCCTGGGTGTAGTAGCTGTAGTGCAGCACCGAGATGGGCGACACGAGCGCCGAGTTCTCGGTGAGCAGCAGAAAGCCGTTGTCGAAGTGCGGCACGGCGTTCACGAGCAAAATGCTCTTGTTGTAGTCGTAGTTGTTCTGGTACTTGTGGTGGTGGAGCACCGGGTGCCAGGGCTGCCAGGCGTCGAGCATCGGCACAAAATCGTAGCCTTCGGGCACGTAGAGCTTGCTCACGTTGCGGCAGCCCAGGCCGTAGTACTGCACCACGTCGGGGCCGAGGGCGGCTAGCTCGTCGGCCGTTTCGTGGCCCGTGATGATGGCCAGGCTCGTGCGGTTGCGCCGGATGATGTGCGGCCGGCTCTTGAAATAAAACTCGAAGTAGCGCGCCGTATTGTCGGAGCCGGTGGCAATAAACGCGTCGGCCGCGTTGAGCCGCTCCACCACCTGAATGCGCTCGGCAAAGGCCGGCTCCATCGCGGTCAACTCCTTGATAATCCAGAGCATGAGCACGGTATCGTCCTTACTGAGCTTGGCCAGCAGCGTGTGGCCGCTGAGCAGCACGCACAGCAGGTCGTGAAAGCCCACCAGCGGGATGTTGCCGGCCATTACCACGCCTACTTTGCGGGGGGTGGCGGGCTCGGCGGGGTAGCGGCTGGCCCAGCGCGTGAGGGCGGGCTCTTCGAGGATGTGGGCCAGGCCGCCGAGGGCGGTGCGCACGTTGGGCAGGTCGAACCAGGCGTTTTGGTTGCGGGCGCGGTCGGCCAGGCCCATTATTTCATCTTCGGAAAGGCTGGCGAGGCGGCGGCCCAGGGCCGCGAAGGCGGCGAGGCGGGCAGAATGATGGAGCATAAGAAAGGAGTAGCAGCGAGGCCAAATGAACCGTACTTTTGAGGGTTCAAAGCGGCCAGTCCCGGCGCGTTTACGTACAGCCGGGCAGCTTTGACCAAGCAAAATTACTCACTAGCATAAGGAGACGACGGCAATGGCCATCATGATAACCGACGAGTGCATCAACTGTGGTGCCTGCGAACCGGAATG
>Ga0160428_1001547_pt1 | contig 16968 bp, 16 predicted proteins | sample SolpanmetagenomM_FD_108198 | JGI IMG/M metagenome (GOLD analysis project Ga0160428, IMG submission 108198) | Solar panel surface microbial communities from Lawrence Berkeley National Laboratory, California, USA - M | ecosystem: Engineered > Built environment > Solar panel > Unclassified ... | reverse complement strand
TTTCATTTCATTTCATTTCATTTCTTTTCATTTCTTTTAATTTTCATGTTTGCTTTCACCAAAGACCTACATGCCTTGAACACGTGTTTGTTTTGTACGTAGAAACATAAATACTTTTAAAAGTTTTTAAAAATATAGTTTACTTGTCAGTGTCTTTTTTGTTACTGTCGAACGTGACCTCGTTTATTATGCTTGTTACTACTTTTGTGTCCCCCTTTGGAATGATAGTTTTTTTGTCTATATTGACGAGGCGGTCTTTGTGCTCACTCAGAGATTTAGGAGCAAGTTTGAACAAAAAGTCATCCACTACTGTACCGTGCTCGTTCTTCAAGTTTTTTGACGCAAAATACTTGCTGAGCATTACCCTGACATCCGTGATGCAAGTAGAACCTTCTTTCAAATCGTACCGCATGAGTCCTGTCATTTCCTTCATCACCTTAGAGTGCAACTTGATAGCTTTTTCTGTTACAGGCGTTTTAGCCGTAAAATAGCTTTCCTTGCGTACCGTGGGGGAATTTTCACTCTTAGGTAACTTCATTGGAATGTACAGAGGTGCTTCGACTATCGGAGTGACTAACTGGCGTGCAATAGTAGGCACTTTGATGTCGGTTCCCAGAGACTTTTGTACAAACTGAGTGAACTCTGGATCGCTAGACACAACTTCGAATATTTTACATGCATCCCTAAAAGTCTGATACTGTTTACGTGTAAACCTGAGTTTTACTATTTTGCTATTAGAAGGGGGTTCCACGTTTTTTTCATCTATTTCTTTGTTCATTGCTAACAAAGCTTTCATGCCTGTTCCAGTCGGACCAGTTAGAGCGGACCTATCCAAATCCGAACCGCTTTCTGTTTTAAGCGACATTTTATTAGGCACAGCTTAGCTCTATTATACAATTTCACGTTAAGCTCGCATTGCAACATAAATAATCAATTATTGAAAATAATGCGCATAATTTTGTTGCATTTTATGAATACTGTACAGTACAATATAATACAATACAATATGTACACACGTTTTGTGTATAGTTGGTTCTATACAGGTTATACTGTGTACGGTCATTGCCTGGACACAAACGGAAATTACCATCTATTATCTGTACGTGGCTTTTATCCTTCGTGCTATGTCGAAATAGAAATAAATGACAGAATATTTGATGTGACATCAGCGACTATAGTAAAAATAGAACAAGTAGAGGTGAATTCATCGAGAGACATATCTGCAGTACTACTATGCTGCCGAATATACTTCGAAAACGCAAAACAGATGGACATATTCGTATCAGAAATCAGAAAATACGGAAGAAAGACTCATATGGCAGACATACCACAACTAATTATGTTTTTGTCTCAAAAGAATTTAGATCATGTAGGATGGGTTGATATAGACACGGATACAAATACAGATAATTCCGGTTTCGCTTGCGCTCCCATAGATATAGATATAATACGTCCTAGCAATACTATGTTCGTTCCATATAATCATCTAAAAGTTATGTCGTTTGACATAGAAGTAAAGTCAGTAGATTCTGGCATGCCTAAACCACACAGATTAAGTGATACAGTGGAAATGATAAGCGTTGTTATGTTTACTAATTGCAAGGATAATAGGAATACTAATACTAATACTAATACTTTTTTGATACATGCATACGAACATCCATTGAACATAGAAAACTGCGTAGAAATTGCATGCAAAGACGAAGATAGTGTAATAATAGAATTTTTCAAGCTAATAGAACAGGAAGATCCGACTATACTTACAGGGTTTAACATATATAGTTTCGACCTTCATTACCTCGTGTCCAGGTTGCAGTTACGATTGACCGAAATTCCTGATGTCTCTCGCGGACTTCCAGGAAATGTAGATCTCATACGGGTAGACTGGACGAGCGATGCATACGGGCATAATAACTACAATAGGCTCGTAATAGGAGGCAGATTAATTATCGACATGTATTTATATTTCAAAAGGATGAAATTAGATAAATACAGCTTAGACTTTATATCAAATAAATTTATAAATGAAAGAAAACACGATATGCCCCACAAACAGATGGTAAAAGCATTTTCGAGCAATAATATTGATGCATTGCGTACAGTCGCAAAATATTGCATACAAGATTCTATGCTTGTCATGAAACTATTTGAGAAAGTACAAATGTGGATAGACGCTTGTGAAATAGCAAAGATAACTAGATGCAACATAGAAGACATATACACTCGGGGAGAACAGATGAAGCTCGTATCCCAATGTGTAAAAGAATGCATGACGCGACGTATAGTCCTTCAGTCTCACTATACATCAGAATGGAAACAGTATGAAGGTGCATACGTACTAGAGCCTAAAAAAGGAATATACGAAGGATGTTCTGTCGTGGACTTTCAATCGTTGTACCCTTCTATCATTATAGCGTATAATATATGTCCTTCTACATATGTTAAATCTAGTTCATATTCGCTGAAAATATCACAAAATCCAACAAACTCCGAGGGAGTTTGTGATTTTGTCTATCATGAAATATGTGTAGACAATATAGTATACCACTATTTTAGGAAAGAACCTATAGGGCTTCTTCCTGGAATGATTAAAAGCATACTTGACGAGCGTAAATATGTCAAAGAACGGATGAAAACCATGGACAAAACATCTGTAGACTATATAGTATTTGACAGACGCCAAAACGCGCTTAAAATCTGTGCAAATTCAGTATATGGAATGATGGGGTTCAAAAACAGCAGATATTTTGGCCACGTAGAGTGCGCAGAGTCAGTGACAACAGTAGGGAGACAACTTCTTTCATCAATTGTGACGAATATAGAAAACAACTACCCTGTTAAGGTAATCTATGGTGACACAGATTCATGCATGCTATGGCACGATAGCTCTGACAAGAAAAAAATTCTGACAATTGGTAAACAAATATGCGATGACGTAACAGCGGCACTTCCGAAGCCTATGGCGCTTAAGTTCGAATCGTATTGTGAAAAGATATTATTGTTAACTAAAAAAAGGTATGTGCTTGTTAGTGACGGTAAAGTGTCTTACAAAGGAGTCATGAACGCACGGAGAGATTATTGTAAATACGCAAAAGATACATATTCTGGAGTGATACAGCTTGTTGCTACTGGAAACAACGAACAAATATTGGATTACATAGACACAAAAATAGTACAATTGCTAAGCGGAGCGTGTGATATTGTAGACTTAATCGTGACAAAGTCTATCGGACGAAAGTTGAGCACATACAAGGTCAACCAGCCTCATGTAGTTTTGGCACGAAGACTTTCAGAAAAAGCAGGTGTCGATATAGCACCAGGAACACGGCTAGAATATGTTTTCACTAAAGAAGGAAAAATGTCCACTACATCAGAACTTGAAGAAGATCAATTAGAAATAGACTGTATGTTTTACATTAAAAAACAGCTTGCAACTCAAATAGACGACGTGTTATCTGCCATAGGAATGGAAAATTATATCAAAAACACTTGGTGTTAAGTTAAGTTAAGTTAATTATTTGTTGCATGTTAGTATTTGTAACACGCAGCTTTTTCTCTTCATGTTGATGTAGTTGCCATTTCTACATCTGTTGCATTATTATGTGATTGATTATATCTGTTACCCTGCAACGTGCAATACAACCATGGAGTATATGTTCGTACTGGGTTTACAGATATACTTTCAAACATGTTATCATCTGTTATATAACCTAAATCATACAATTCGTTACTTGTAGCTGTGTACAATAAAAAACAATTAAACATCCATGTTAATATAAATAAAATGCATGATGTAAATTTCCAGCCGCATAATTTAGAATACATATTGTTATTATAAAGCCCAAACATATACATTTTTATATAGTTTTCGTTTGTAGCTTCAAACCCTTTATTGATACATTTTAATATAGACCTTGACCTAAACGCACTGTTTAAAGCGGCAGCGTGATTGACTATAGATGCAATAATAGTTCCCGCGCTGCCACCAAGCAACACGAAAAGACCTGTTAATATAGTTGTTTCTAGTTTTGTTTCATCTGCCATATTCGCAGATAAAGTAATGCAATTGCCAGAGCTGTACATGTTGCAATACTTGCAATTAAAGCAGAATTTGAAACATCCATATATGAATATGCATCGTTGGCGTGTTCGCATGCTTGTGAATATTGTATTCCATAATTTGGATCTTTTTTTTTTGGGGTTAGTTTGATGTGTAACCCATATAGGCCTGTGCCATATATTTAAACTAAACTAAACTACATATAACCGTTATATGTGGTTTAGCGTGCTGTGCTTTGCTGTGCTTTGCATAATGCGCATGCATGCGTTGATTACCTATACTGCGGTACCAGCTTCCATAAAATTGAAATTTGTGCAAGCACAATCGTTAGCCTATTACTAATGTTATCACAATGGCAAATAACCACTCTTCTGCTTTATTGTGTTATCAAATTGCAAGCAAGGACATAGAACAACACAGAAACGTGATTGTAGACTACAAAAAAATAATGATAACAACTCCTGTGACTGTGACTGGATTTTTCTTAACACCTGTAACACATATAGAGTACGGATGCAGTAAGTATAACGGGACAAAAAAATGTCCAGAATGTAAGCGTGCAAAAAAGTTTGCTATAATGGACATGGTGTTGATTCCATTTACTTTAGGTGGATGGTGGTTACTCGGATATATTATTACATGTAATAGTTCTAAGTCAGACTTAGTTGGTATTACTCGAAAAGCAGCGATAGAACACTCCCGAATAACGAATACACAGCCTGTTTATAATACTGATGGTAGTCAGTACAAATATAACGGAAAGTTTTTGGTATTGTATAATGACTCTTAATAGACTTACTTATGTCCAGCTGCAATTGTACTACATAAATGTTTGGCGTGCAGTAATATTGTACGATCTTTTGATAGTCAATGTGATGGCAAAGCAAGTTGTTGTAACATATATATTATATTATATAATATGTGCAAATTGTAGACTACAAATTATATATTGTTAGTTTAATGCGAATATTTGCCATGTAGTTAGTTTAACGCGAAGTAGCCTGTTTAAATTGTTCACGTTGCTAATGTTTACAGCATGAAAAATTGGACTCTTTGTGTTGTGTACAAGTTTTTTATATGTTTAAGCATAAAGACAAACAATAAATAAAATTGGACGCTTTGTGTTGTGTACAAGTTTTTTATATGTTTAAGCATAAAGACAAACAATAAATAAAATTTACAAAACAACGTCAAAACCTACAGGAATATCTTTGCCGTTCATTATGTATTCGTACACTGACTTGGCTGCAGAACGCTCTTGCGTATCGCTATGTAATTTAAATTTATTCGTAATTTCTCTCTTTATGTCATCTTTAGGACGTTCGAACCCCATAGACGTGAGAACACCTTTGTATCTTATTTCGCTGCTACGTTTCGAAAAAGGAAGAATGTTTCCTGTACGAGCCATGAAATCAGATATTATTTTTCCCTTGCTATGCCCCCCCGGAGCTGAGTTACCTATTAATTTATATAATACGTTTGCAGCAGCTTCTATTCCTAAGTGACGCTCTACTTGGAGCACGTTGTTCATTTCTACAGTACGTTTGTCAACTCCAGGGATCCTGCATACAGCAAGCATGTCAGTTCCTGTAGTAGCAAAACAATTTTCTAATTCTAATGTGCGATTACATGACAAAATGCTAAACTTTCCACACACTTTAGTTTTCATTCTAGACAGCCATTGAGACATTAATGTATCCCCAACGACGACGTCTATCATTCCCATAAAGTCTGGCGACACGTGCCAAACGCAATCTTCACCGAAAGATTCGTGTGCAAGGTCATACAACGTTAGACCGTGGTCATACATTTTGTTGTAATCTATGTATATCCTGAGAACAGTGTTTTTATCTATTTTTTTTCCTAATGCTTCGTACCATATGTTTTCTCTATCAGGAAGATCCGTGAAGCTGCTTCCGACGGTCAAAACGAATGAACCCAAATTAGCTCCTACTAGGTATTTTCTAAGTTGTCTTTCTGACAGACTACTTGACGTGAATTTCATGCCTGTATTATTTTGATTGTAAATAAAGTCCATAGCTTCTGCAGCTGAGGGTGCATGTACAGAATATTGTAAATTAACCATTCCTGCAGTATGAAAGTGGCTGAGGTTATTCTGTGTAGCCAACATCATGACAGATTGTGCAGATTGCAAACCTATACGATCTCCTATAATTTTATAACTTTCATCTTTGTCTATATCAATCTTGTCTGTAGCAGTATCCAATTTAAGCACAACTTCAGATTTAGCTGAAGGTTCAACATCAGCTTTAACTTTTACTATATCTGCGTATGATACTTTTACTCTTACTTCATTTTTAACGTCAACATCAACTTTGTTATTTTTATTAGAGGAAATTTCAGAAACTTCTTTACTATCCCAAGCAAGGGCCTCAACACAAAATCCAAAGGATTTTGTAGGTTTAGGTTCATGTTCATGTTCAACATTATATTTAACCGGTTCCGCTGACGCGGACCGGCTGCTGCGCGCTATATTAGCGTGTAATTTAGCAGAAATTCCGTATGATTTAATTTTTGTTTCAGCTTTAGTATGAGCTTTAGCTTCAATTTGGCCCTCAGTTGCTTTACTATTAGCATATTTTTCAGCTTCGACTTGGCCCTCAGTTGCTTTACTATTTGCATGTTTTTCTGCTTCTATTTCTATATTGGCGTCTTCTTCTTCGTCTCCCCATTTTGTTCCTGAAGGTCTCTGCACGCGTTTTACGATATCGTTCCAATCCATATCAATATCGTACCCGCTTGCGTTTGTAAGTTTACAATAAATTTCAATTTGTGTAAATGACATTTATTGATTTTTTTGTTTTTCGTAAACAAATAACGTGTTATTGTCAATACAATTCTGAAAGACATTCAGTAAAGCTATAACATTTTGAATAGAATATCTGTATTAAATGGAAGATGACAAAGAGCTTAAAGATAACTTGCTAAAGACAGCAAATGAAGCTACTAGCAACTTAATATACACGGTCTTGTTTGACTTATGCAGTGAGTTGATTTCTAATGGCGTAGCTGACGAAGCCAAAGTTTTAGAAATTGCAAGTTCGGTGGTCCAGAAATATGTTGAAGGAGGTATTAAAGTAAGGAAAAAGCCAGCAGCAAGGCCAAGGGCTGCTAAGGCTCCGGCTAAAGACAAACCAATAGATGCTTTGACTGCTGCGAGTAGAAAAATGGACAATGTGAGTAACAAAATAACGTGGATCACACATCCTGATGATGACAGTTACTCGTATTCTACCAACGTTAAGCTAGCAAACGGTTATCCTGTAAAAAGCAACGAAACAGGAAAGATTGTTATGGTAGCAACAGATGATGAGGCTGTTTCGCTTACAGTAAAAGACGCAAAGATTGCACGCTCGTACGGTCTAGATGTGGACTATTCTAGCATAACATCTAAGTAAATTAAATTAAATCAAATTACATTTTTAAAAATCAAATCAAATCAGTCGCGGTAAGCAAGAGGAAAATTCATGATTTCTTTGTGTACGTACATTTGAGAAATTTGCACACGTATTTTTGTTTCTTTAGCTGACTTTTTGAGTGTTGACAGCAAGAAAGCTGGCCGTACTATAGATTGTTTGACTTCAATAATGTCTAGTTGTTCATCTGCAGTATAAGCAGATGAAAACATTCTGCCGTCGTTAGCGTGAATGAGGTTCGTATACAAAATAGAATACCCTTCCATATCTTTTACAGGAAACACTACTGTCGTGCCAGTGAGCTGTTCTATTTTCGTCATTACCTGTTCAAATACATTGTATAATGCTAAATGATGCTCGTTATCCCCACTTAAAGTAAAATGCGCGCCGTACCGGTTGGTTTCTATACGCGTGTCACCGCGCGAGAAAAAGTCTTTTTGTACGCCCCTGCATGTAATATATGCATCAGGTGTTTTTGGAACAGTCACGACGAGATCTCGCAAACTTGTTGCGCTATCGTTATATTGGTATAGAATTTTACATCTATCGTAAGAGTCACCAGAAGCAACAGGCTGTATACTGACTTTATCTGGGTCAAAATTGCTTGTTGTGACCCAGTTGATCTGGAATATTTCTGAAGTCATTGCAAGACATTTGTATACTATTGGAACCGCAAAATTTTTGTTTCAATTTTTGTTTAAATTAATTATCTCCGTTATAACTTACAAATGTATCTAGAATAGCTCCGTCATCGTTGCTTTTATATCCTTCGTCACTCAGCTCTTTGGTAAATTTCTCGAAGTCATGTACTTTCTTTCCTGGGTATGCTCGTCTGAACCATTCTTTAAACATTTCGTACACATCTGTAGCAGCAACAGCGTGATCGCTCACATAGTGCATATAATTTTTGATAAATTTAAGAGGATAGTTATTGCTTGTTATGTATTCTTCTGTAGCTTCTTTTATGACTTGAGGCACATTGAGAAACATGTTGTCTTCATATAACCATTTTCGGTATCTTTGACATATGACATACATAAACGCTGATTTACAATTTATCAAATCTTTTTCAACTGATAAATCTATTATGTTAGAGTTAGGCTCTAATGTACCTTTGAAACTTCTTGTTTTGTATTCTGTAGGGTCTAAAAATGTGCTTGTAAACGGTAAAACTATAATCCGTCGTCTGATAGCAGCATCCATGCCTGGTATTTCTATTATATTATTGCATACTATTACTAATTTAGTTTTAAGCGTCATAGTTTTTCCTGATTTAAAAAGCTGTCTTACGTACATACTGTCATTTCCTGTCATTTCTTTCATCTTTCCAGCTTTTATTTTTTCATCAGGGTTCGGTTCTTGTAAAAATACCACAAGTTTTTTTTCTACATGACAAAGTTCTGGAGTCGCATTGCTTGATTCAGTACGTTTTCCTGTTACAAGAGAAGTAGGAGCTGTACTGCAGTAATCTCCAAAAGTTTTCATCACGAGCGTTTGCACTAAAGATTTTGCGTTATTACCTGTACCCCACCATATATAAAACACTTTTGGGCTGTTATACCCTTCAAGAAACGTACAACATGATAATATGAAAAAATCTAGTATGTCAGGATCCGGAAATATTGAACTTAATATTTTCATTAGTTTAGCTATTTGCGCAGAATCTTCGTCAAATATTTGGTAAGGTACGCCAGATATCACAGAAACGTAATCAGAAGGTACAGGATCTGTTAATATTCCTGTTAAAGTGTCGTATACTCCGTTAGTCATTCTTATAATATTTCTTTTTGAATCTAACAACATGTAAAAATTGTCATCTTGTAATCGCATTTTTATATCTTTCATCATCCTGGACCTTATTGTTGTCGACATCATATACACTTCTAATTTTTCTGTATTTTCTCCGCAGTTCTTGTGGCCCAAATAATCTATAAAATCTGTTGTCAAAAAGTTCCATATATATCCATCAGTAGAACATTCTTGCCAAACGCCATCGATAAAGCACCACAATGTGTTCATACAGTTTACAACACTGTCGAACAATATTTCGTAAGCTAATCCTGACAATTTGTGTTCCATTTCAGCTTTTGACCTAGAATCTTCTATAACAGATGTAAGCATTGTGTCTAGCAGCCTTTGTTTGTACACATCATAAAGATTTTTGTTGCATTTCATCATTTCTGATCTAGCTTCTAACATTGTATATTTAGCTGGCTTTATAGAACCTAATTCTAAATCGTCTTCACTCATATATCCTCTAGACAACAATGCATATTTTATATAAGATATTAGAATAATAGGACTATCCAATGCTAAATCAGCAAACATGCACATAGATTTAATGTCATTATCAAAATCCTGTTTTTCTAAGAATGTTAAAAGGTTTGAATCTAAATTTAAATCTAAATCTAAATCTTTGCTTGAACGCGAAGATATATCAGCCTGTTCGCCGCGCATAAACCGGTTATTTTTGTTACAATATGTTATTATGTCACATATTGTCATGTCTTCTATAGCACAGGTGTCGTATTTTCCTTCACTCGCATGTATTAAATCTGCAAAACTCGTTGTAGACATGTCAAACTGAGGATTGCAATGTACGGGCGTAGAATCTAAGGGTATGAAACAATGTTTGTGATCATATATAATATTATATTCACAGTCGTGCTCATATTCTGATTCATGTTCACATTCTGATTCATATTTGCCTTTGCTTGGCGCAAAGCAGCCGGTTCGCCCCGCCGAAACCGGGGTGTGGGGCCCTGTTCCGCTAACGCGCCCAGGTTGGTCGCTTACGTTCCTACCCAAGTAAATATTACTCTCGTTGTGAGGAAAATATACGTATGTCATAAAACTACTATTTATATTTATATTTGAGTTTTCGTCGTCATCACAACTCTCGTCAACGTATAACAAGTAAACAGGATCATCTTCTCCTGATATAAACTTAGCTTTATCGTGCACTTCTGTTATCCATCTTTCAAAAAATACGTGGTGACTATCGGTGTCGAAAGCTATAAGAGACATTGTTCTACATAATCTAAAAAGTCACTCTTATATTTTTAAAAAATAAATTCAATTACACGTATACCCACATCGCATACATATGTAAAATATAGTACTGCCTTCATCGGCAGACCTAGTTTGCACCTCTCTTATTCGTATGTCATTACTTCCGCATTTGCACGTATAAATTGAAGATTTGATATGTTTCTGTTGAAGAGGCCGTCGAGTGGTTATTATAGCACACACGATATCGACGTCTAATTCCATAGGAATATCTTTTCTTCCTGATATTTCTGCAAGGATTTCTCTAAGATAACTTTCATCGCGCTTTAACAAAAGGCGTATTGTAGATTTTGAATATTCGTCCATCTTATATTAGATCATATCATATAATGGCTCCAAAAACTGATCAATTATTCAAAGAAAAGTTTTCAAAGTTTGTACAAGAAAAGAGAAACTATGATGACGATGATGATGATGATGACGATGATGAGTACACGTCAAAGCCTACACTAGGAAGAATAGGTCGTATAGGAAGCGGTATGGATTATGACGAAGAACTTGACGGTTCAGCTTCTATAGCTTCGCGTGGAAAGTTGGGAGGACTATCCAAAGAACCGGCCTGGAAGAGCCGGTCAACTAATGTTGAACCGGTCCGTATGATGGGACGCATTGGTGCTACTGGCATTGGCAATACAGGCATTGGCGCTACTGGCATCGGCGGTACTGGCATAGGCGGATTGAGACGTGGCATAGGCGGCCTTAACTTGGGCCCATCGACAAGTGCAAATACAAACGCAAAAGCAAGTACAAGTGCAAATGCAAATGCAAATGCAAGTGCACATACAGGTGTAAATACTAGTGCAAATGTTACCAACGACGTATCTAAAGCTTTGGAAGACATAGCAAAAGGAACTGCAAATCTTCAGAAAGAAATAGTGTCACTAATAAATAATTCTCAAACGAAGAATGTTGATGCATTCAAAGAAATTATACATTTCATTCACGGCTTACAAGACAAGACTGTGTTGCAATTCAAGGAGTTGAGCAGAAACTCAAACAAAAATGTAGATGTTGATGAGACCCCTGCTGACGACATTATGAAAGCCATCATAAGCAATATAGATAAAAAGCTAAAAGAAGAGACTGATGTTGCTTATATATTGTTGCCACAAAACAGCAAGTTAGACATAAAAAGCTTTAATTTAACTTTTAAACACAATGTTGCACATAACGTTAATGAATTATTTAACAAAATTATGTCTACTCATGATAATTTCCCGGTCTCAGCGGGGCGATCCTGCTCCGACGAGCCCCAAGATCAAGATAAACCTGTAGGAGCAGGTTATGCCTTGGCAGCCCGGTCGGTCGGAATTTCTGGCGCTCCCACACAAACGACCAACCGATCCGCTAACGCGGACCTTGCTACTTCCATTTCTGTAGTACCTGTATCAGAGTCAGGCGGAACCATTAATGCAAGCACAAAGCAGCCTACCCAAGGGTCAAATAAAGATAAGCAACATGTTTCGACAGAGCGTCCAGGACCTACTGGGCCCAAGAATACTTTGCGCAGTCCTATGAAATAAAGTAATTTTTAAAAATCTATCTAATCTAATTATATCTGATCCACTGTATGGGAGATATTTCCTTGTCAATTAGCATGCTCGATATGCTCGAAAACACACTTGATTTCATCCAAGGAGTCGAAGTTTCTTTTCTTGCCACAGGATGAGATACTTTTATTACGCGACAGTCTCTTGTAATACAGTTTTCAAACTTCCAAGCATCTTTACCCACCAACACAAACACTGGATCAAGTTTTTCTGATATCGTCAACAGAATTTCTTGCATCACTTCTTCCCATGCTACAGAATGATCCTCTAGGTACTTAGGACAGTTCGTGCCCATGGTCATAGATGCGTTCAACAACATGGTTCCTTGATCTATCCAATCTATTAACATTCTGCTGGGAGGTTTACACAGCTTTTTTATTCCAAAATCTCTACACACTTCAGACACTATGTTCTGGAGCGTGAGAGGAGTTGTTATGCATTTTTGCGACGGCAAAAATGCAGGACCGCATGCATACGGAATTTTTGTTACAGGACAGTATCCTGGATAAGGAGACTGGCCTACGAATACAACTTTTACCTCATGAGGAAGAATCATTCTGAACATGTCAAACACGTCATCTTCCCTCGGCAACAGCGTGTATTTTTCTGCAAACTTGCTTACACTGTCAAGTACAACTGACATCCTTTCGCTGTTCATTACAGGCAGCAATTCTGCCCATTTTTTCATTGCGTTTTTTTTGTATTTAAATTGCGATTTGCTTTGATTTGATAATTGCATTTTTCAAGGCGTACATGTCAACATTAGATTTTGGTATTTCATAACGTGTAGGTTTTTTTGGTGACTTATTTTCTGATATATCGTATTGAATGTATCCTTCTTCGTCAATCTTGAACCCGTATATGCGACAGATCGCGTCGTTATACGGATGATTCCAGACTATGCTAGACTTAGGGATTTGTCCTTTAGACATAAGGCTTTCCAAAAGTTTCTTGTTAGATCGTTCTACTTTTTCATTTCCTTTATTGTGTTTCGTCCTTACCATATGTGCAAACAGTTCTAACGGGTCTTCTTCGTCAATCCTATAAGGATATTCACCTACGTCTATATATGATCTTTTAGACATGAGTCTTGGTTTATAAACAACCGACCTAGCTGCGTTAGCAGAACAGGAATACATTTACGTGTATTCTAAAGTCTTAGCTAGTTCATTTTACAGTGTATAAATTGAATAATAATTTCATGTTTTATAATGCCCTTGCTTAGGGTTTTATCAGAACAGGCTTCTCAGTGTAAATTAAATTCCACTATGCTTAATTCTAATAGGAACACCGAATACAAGAAACTAGCAAAAACAGCAAAATATTCAGAATGTGCCATATCAGAAGAACCTTTCAATACTCTCATCGTCGACTTCAGATCACGGCTCTTTAGGTACATACGTCTTGTATACATAAACAGACCACTTAACAAAAAAACAACTAGCGTTTTTTCTGTTATAAATGATCATAATCCTAATCTACAAAAAGAAAAGAAAAAAGTTTTTCACGACGCACTCGCTTTTACAAAAAAAGAAATCGCTGTAATAAACCCTAAAAAATGTACATATGTGTTCTGCTCTTCTAACACATGCGTTTTTAAACAAGGTATAAGAGTAGAACGCGCAAAGACATTAGAAAAAAAACTTAATGATCTAAAAAGTATCCTCGCTGAATTCAAACTAAACTTTTTTGACATAACAATACTCAAAAAGTGTTGTGCTGCTCTGGAAAGCTATATAATATCCGATATAGATAATATATGTACTATGTATGAAGGACTGGAATGGTCTCTAGGAATAGAAAACTATAAAGTTCCGCATGAAGTAAATTATTATGAGTCTGATAAATTGTGCGCTGATCTTAGTGCAAATGCTAATTTACATACAAATACCAGTGTAGTCCTGTCAGAAAACTTTGACTGTGTTGCGTTGTTTGGAGCAGAGTTTATGGTTATAGAAGTGTTTGATAAATTCATGTTATACGTCACCCTCAAGGACGTCATGAAAGCTTTTGGTGTTACAAACAGAAAAGACATGGTACACAGGTGCTGCCTCATGGGAACACATTTCAACTTAGGAATGAAAGGAATAGGACCTATCAAAGCCAAACAGCTCGACGCACCTAAAGCAGTTGAGTTGTTTAAGTCTTGTATTATAGCACAACATCTAAATCAAAATGATATTTATAAGTTCTTTAACCTTAGCACAAATTGAAGAATGTATATGAAATATTAATCAGCAAAAGCTATTATATTATACTATACGATACAATACAATACAGTACAACACAATACAATACAATACAATACTATACAATACAATACTATACTATACTATACTATACTATACTATGATGTTTTATAAAAAAGTAAGAATATATTATAAAATACCTTATCATAGCGCGGAGCAGCCGGGTCGCGTCAGCGGAACCGGTAAGTTTATAGTACATGTAGACCAAGGAGAAAGAAGGTTTTATCTTTCGTTTATATCTTCATCAGAATTCCAACAATGGTATGTCACACTTGCTCCACATGAAAAAACTATGAACGAAGTCGTCGTATCAAACAACAGAAAACTTATTATAGATATTGATCATCCTGATTCTGATCATGATCAATCACTTTTACTATTTTATGATTTTGAAAGGCATGTCACATCTAGAATACATGACGTTTTTATGACGCTAGGCATAGGTAAACCAGAAATAATTGTGTATGATATTTGTAACGATGACAATGATACATTTTGCAAAATATCGTACCATGTCGTCGTCACTAACTTTGTTTTTTCTGCTGAAACTTGCATGGGTCTTTGCATGATTATATCTTCTGGCCAGGTATGGGATAAATGTGTTGACACAGGAGTGTACAAGAAAATACAATGTGCGAGAATAGAAGATAGCACTAAATTCGGTGAAAATAGACGCAAACATCGAATTAGAAATTCAGATTTAGATTCAGATTTAAATTTAAATTTACCTTTTTCATCTGGATTGTTATCTGATTTTGAAAACACAACAGAGTCTCACGTTGTATGCAATATAAAAAGACCTCTTCACAATTTTATGAAAGATTTAAGAACAGAAATTTCAGAGGCTAAAAATATAGATTTTACACAGTTCAAAATAGGCAAATATAATAGTACTACAAATTTGCTTCCTTTGTATAGGATAAAACCAGGTTTTTGCTTTCTGTGCAAACGAGTTCACGACAGAGAAAATGCAGCTATTAAATATAGATTAAACATAGTTCCAACATATATATGCTGGCGCAAAACATAAACATAACTACATGTAACTAAAATTCAAATATATTCGATAAATATGAGTTCTGTTATATTTATCATGATTAGAAGTTTTATTTTTAAAATAAAATATTATAAAGACAACTTAGACAACAACTTGAGGTGATTTAAAGACAGCACAATGATGTTTTGTTCTTCTATGGTTTCTTTTTGCACGGCGTACTCTTTTTTGCAATAAAAGTCTAATAAATCTAGCCTATCCATTGTTATGTTAAGAGTTATTTCTTCGTACGTATACTTTGCAGCTATGTGAGTCAACAACCTCGTGCCAAGACCTTTGTTGCGGTAATCTTCTGCAATAGCTATGAATCTTATGTGCATTTTGTCACCGTCGTAGGGTACTGCAACCATCAAACCTATAATACGCCAGCTGCCAGATTCTATGAGTGCAGTAAACTCTATGTCTTCGTGAATCCATGCAGTAGGTATAGTCGGATAGTTTTTTTCTGCAAACTTTACAAATTCTTTTCTGTAATAATCGTTGATATTTATGTCAAATTCTCTCAATTGTACTAAGTTTTTCTTATTTTTAACACTAAATATCATGGTTATACTATTTGTGTATATTTGTTGCAATAACTTATTGTGAGTCTTTTTTATTCATTTTACCTACCTGCTAATTGGTCGCAAGGTTAAGGAACTACAGTAATAGACGGTGGCAACAATTCAAAAGTAGATGTTACATTTACCAACGAAGTTAACTTCGCTAATTTTATATAAAGTACATTATATTCTATTATATAATATTTTTAAAAATTACTGTTACTATATTATATTCTATTCGATGTCTATAAGCTTGAAATCTACATCTTCAATACTTTTGTTAATAAGTGAATACTCATCGATAAGTATTTTAAAACCTCTTTTGATGTATTTTGTAATTCGTTTGTTATTCAGCGTTTTTATATTAAATACTTTTCCTTTTTTAGTTTCTACATCTGCGGGAAACGCAGAACACACATTCGCTCCATCGTAATAATTCATCAAAAATGTAAAATCATACAAGCATATAGCTTCGTCGGGACTCAATACACCTTCTTCTTCCATTTCTATCATGCATACTTGAATTTTTTTATTTGTCGATCTGTGCACGAGCGTAGTCATATGCATTGTATATTTATGTGTAATAGGATATGAATTGTTTGTTTCAGTTGTAATACGCCAACCAGACGTTTCCAGATGCCCTATGATACCACGGCTGTGATCATGATCTCCGACGTATATATCCATGTCTGATTTCTCGTAATGTCGGTTATTGTCGTCATCATTTATTAACAACCTAAGTGCAAAGGAACCGCTGACAGCTGCACAGTTGTCTCTCAACATGCTATTAAATTCTTCGATATCGTTATCATTATCGCCTATATACTCTGTTAACAGCTGCCTAATTTTGTTGCGTAACATTATGTTATATTATTGAATGTAATAAAAATCGACAATTTTTATATAATTATAGTCAATTTAAATTCAACAGTTTATATGTAAAATATAAATTACTTACGACAAAAATGTTCGCTGTGCCTTTGTCACCCTTGTTCTGCACAATGGGC
>Ga0160428_1001546_pt1 | contig 16969 bp, 13 predicted proteins | sample SolpanmetagenomM_FD_108198 | JGI IMG/M metagenome (GOLD analysis project Ga0160428, IMG submission 108198) | Solar panel surface microbial communities from Lawrence Berkeley National Laboratory, California, USA - M | ecosystem: Engineered > Built environment > Solar panel > Unclassified ... | reverse complement strand
CATACGTCAGGGGTCCGGTCTTGCCCGACAGATTGATCTCCTGGCTGAACTGGTGCTGCTTCTCACCGGTCAGCGTCAGGTTGATGTTCTTGTCGGTCGAGTCGGTGTCGTTCGCCGTATTGACCGACGCCCAGCGATAAGCGGTGATCGACCTGAGCTTTATGCCGTCGCCGAGCGGAATCAGGATGTCTTCGGAGACGCCGGATCCCTTGACCTCGCCACGCACCCCCTGATTCAGCGCGACCTTCGAATAATCGCCGAGGATCGAGTCGGTCACCGGGTCGTAGGCCTTGAGGATTTTGGCGTAGCCCATCGGAATCGAGGTATCGCGCGAGAAGTCGCCGCGCGTCGTCGCTTCGATCCCCGCGCCCGGCGTGATCAGCAGTTGCCCGCGCAACGAATACTGGTTCTGGTTCTGGATGTCGTTACCGCTCGCGACAACATTCTCGCGCCATGGATCGTGCCGCGCATAGGTCGCGGCAAAGCTGGCGGCGATCAGTCCGGGGACTAGCGCGCCGCTTACCGCTCCGCGCGTCTCGAGCGCATTGTAGTTGCCATAGAGAACGTCGCCGCGGACCGAAAGATCGTCGGTCGGCCGGCGCGAGATGACGTTGATCGTGCCCGCGATGGAATTGCGACCGTACAGCGTACCCTGCGGCCCGCGCACCACTTCGACGCGGTCGACGTCGAGAAAATCGCTGAATTGGCTGTATGGCCGTGAATAATAGACGCCGTCGACCTGGACGGTCGAGCTCGGGTCCGATCCGTTGAAGACGTTGTTCGAACCCACGCCGCGGATATAAATTTGCGCGAAGACACTGTTTTGCGGAACGGAAACATCCGGCGTGAGCTGGAGCAGATCCCTGACGTTATTGACCTTCGACCGCAGCAGTTCGTTGCCGTCGAACGCCGAGATCGCGATCGGCGTGCGCTGGAGCGCGGTTGCGCCGGTTTTGGTCGCGGTGACCACGATGTCGCCGAGTTGGTCGCCGGTAGCATCGCTGGCGGGCGTCGCGGCCGGCGTCGATTGGGCCTGGCCCTCTGGCGCGCTCTGCGCCAGAGCCGGGAAGGCAAGCGACGATGCTCCAATCAGCGCCATCGTTCGTATCAACCCACGCATTGCTCGGTTCATCGCGTTATCCCTTTTGGAGGCGTCGACCCGCTACGAAGCGCAGCGAGCAAGAATATGAGCCGAGACGCACGTAGCGATTGCAGGGAAGGACTTGTCGATTATCTTCGCTTATATCGCCTTCTTACCGCATCGAATCCGGCTGCATTCGACTTATATTCGGAGATCAGGAGAGAGTGTCAAGGCCTTTGACTGGTCAAACATGGCTTTTTTCCGCGATCCGACCTGCTAAGCGGAGAAATCATCGAACATAAGGAGGAAAATATGACGGTTCTTCGGCTGACCGACGACGGCGGCGCCAGCGAGCGGCGCGTTCCCGCCACCGAGCGGGTGCTCGATCACATCCTCGCCGAGATGGATGCCGGCCGCCTCGCCGCCGGGTCGCGCGTCAACGCCGCCCGGATCGCGACCACGCTCCAGCTGAGCGCCGCGCCGGTGCGCGAGGCGCTCAGCGTGCTGGCCGGCCGCGGGGTGCTTGATCTGCTTCCCGACCGAGGCGCTGTGATGCGCCCGTTCTCGGCGGCCGAGGTCGTGCAGCTGTGGGAGCTGATCGCGCCGATCGCCGCGGTCGGGGTGCAGCTCGCCGCGCAGGCAATCGCGACGGGAGCCGACCCGGCGCCGCTATCGCAACGCTTTGCCGCGATCTGCGAAGATCCGCTCGGCGCCGGTCCGCTCGATTTCATCCTGCGGCTGAACGAATGGCACGCCGTCGCCAACGAGCTGGGCGGCAACCCGTTCGTCGCGGTGATCCTCGACCGGCTCGGGGTCGCCTATTGGGATCGCTATCTCGTCCAGCTGATCGACGTCGCAGCCAATGTCGAGGGCTATGTCGCCAATTACCGGCGCATGCACGAGGCGGTCATCGCCGGCGACGGACGCGCCGCCGCGGCGATCGTCCTCTATCATGCCGAATGGTCGTCGGGGCTGGTCAACGCCGCCGACACGGCCCGGCAGGCACGCAAGGGCCGCCGCGGGCGTCATGCGACAAATTAGAGATGTTCGATGATTTGCCTTGATTGATCCAGAAACGCGCTTCATACATCCCTGATGTGCGGCGATTCACGCCGTCTCGGGGAGTCAGACGTGCGCAAGTCGAACAAGGTGATCATCACGTGCGCCATCACTGGGTCGATCCACACACCCAGCATGTCGCCGCATCTGCCGATCACCGCCAACGAGATCGCCGACCAGTCGATCGAGGCCGCGGAAGCGGGCGCAGCGATCCTGCATCTGCACGCGCGCCACCCCGAGACCGGCCGGCCGAGCCAGGACCCCGAGTTGTTCATGGGCTTCCTGCCGCGCATCAAGCAGGCGTCCGACGCCGTGCTCAACATCACCACTGGCGGGGGCCTCGGCATGTCGCTCGAGGAGCGGATGGCGCCCGCCAAGCGGATTCGCGCCGAAGTCGCGAGCCTCAACATGGGGTCGATGAACTTCGGCGCGTGGGAACTCGCCGGCAAACGTCAGGAATGGAAGCACGACTGGGAGGCGCCGTATCTCGCGCAGACCTATGATCTGATCTATCCCAACACCTTCAAGATGGTCGACACGATCATTACCGAATTAGGCGACGCCAACGGCACTAAGTTCGAATTCGAATGCTACGACGTCGGCCATCTCTATAATCTGGCCTATTTCGTCGAGAAGGGCCGCGTGAAGCCGCCTTTCCTTGTCCAATGCATCCTCGGAATCCGCGGCGGCATCGGTGCCGACCTCGAAAATCTCCAGCACATGGTGCGCATCGCCGACAAACTCTTCGGCGATGCCTATTACCTGTCCTGCATCGCCACCGGCCGCGCGCAGATGCCCTTCCTAACCCAGTCCGCGCTGCTCGGCGGCAATGTCCGGGTCGGCCTTGAGGACAGCCTCTATATCGGTCGTGGCGAACTCGCCGAGTCGAGTGCGCAGCAAGTAACCAAGATCCGTCGTATCCTCGAAGAACTCGGGCTCGGCATCGCCACCGCGGACGAAGCGCGGCAGATGCTCGACCTCAAGGGCGGTGACACCGTCGCATGCTGAAGATCCGCAGCACCGCCCGCCCGGCGATCGTCGCCCGCCTCCGCTCGATCCGGGCTCGCGGCTGATGCGCCTCGCGACCGACACCGGGGGAACCTTCACCGATCTCGTCGTCGAAAGCGATGATGGCGACATCGCGCTGTTCAAGGCATCGACCGTTCCCGGCGATCCCGTGAAGGGCGTGCTGGATGCGCTGGCGTTGGCGGCAGACGCGCACGGCGAGACACTCGCCGCGTTTCTCGGCCGCGCGGAAAGCTTCATCCACGGCACGACGCACGCGATCAACGCCATCATCACCGGCAACACGGCAAGGACCGCGCTGTTCGTCACCGATGGGCATCGCGACATCCTGACGCTGCGCGAGGGTGGACGCGCCGAGCCGTTCAACCACGCCGACCGCTATCCCAAGCCGTACATCCCGCGCGCGCTCACCTGGGGGCTACCCGGGCGGTTGCTGCACGACGGCTCGGTTCATACGACGCTCGACGAGGCTGCCGTGATCGCGGCGATCGAAGCCGCCCGGGCCGCCGACGTGAAGGCTATCGCGGTGTGTCTGCTGTGGTCGATCGTCAATCCTGTCCATGAGCGCCGAGTCGGAGCGCTGCTCGCCGAGCACGCGCCCGCCATCGAAGTGACGCTGAGCCATCAATTGAACCCGACGCCGCGTGAATATCGTCGCGCCTGTTCGGCCGCGATCGACGCGAGCCTGAAGCCGATCATGACGCGTTACATCTCCGGATTGACGGGGCGTCTGGCCGAAGCGGGCTTCAAGGGCCGCGCGATGGTGCTGACCTCGCGCGGCGGAATGCTCGACGCCGACGAGGTAGCGCGCGCACCGGTGCAGGTTATCAACTCTGGTCCGTCGGTCGCACCGGTGGCAGGACGTCATTACGCGCTCGCCGAAAGCGCGGCGACCGCGGTCGTCGCGGATACCGGCGGCACCACTTACGATGTCGGCCTGATCCGCGACGGCGAGATTCCGATTACGCGCGAAATGTGGATCGGCAAGCCACTCAACGGCCATCTCGTGGGCTTCCCGGCCGTCGACATGAAGAGCGTCGGCGCGGGTGGCGGTTCGATCGCATGGGTCGACGACGGCGGGCTGCTCCACGTCGGCCCGCAGAGCGCCGGCGCGGCACCCGGCCCGGCCTGTTACGGCCGCGGCGGCACGAAAGCGACCGTTACCGACGCCGCCCTGGTGCTCGGCTTCATCGATCCCACCTTCTTCCTTGGCGGCGCGATCGAACTCGACTTTGCGGCCGCGGCTGCAGCGATCCAGCGCGACGTAGCCGGCCCGCTCGGCTTCGATCTGGCGCGTGCTGCGGCCGCAATCATCGAGATCGTCACCGAGAACATGGTGCTGGCGATTGTCGACATCACCGTCGCGCAAGGCGTCGATCCCGCCGACGCGGTGCTGATCGGCGGCGGTGGCGCGGCTGGGCTGAATTCACTCTATATCGCCCGCCGCCTCGGCGTGAAGCGGCTGCTGATTCCCGAGACGGGTGCCACGCTGAGTGCGGCCGGCGCGCTGCTGTCCGACCTGACCGCCGAATATGCCGAAGTCGCCTTTGCCAGCACGCGCGATCCCGACTGGTCGCGCGTCAACACGTGTCTCGCCCGGCTGAAGCAGCGCTGCATGGCATTCGCGCTAGGGCCCGGCACTCTCGCGGTGGAGACGCGCCTGAAGGTGATCGCCGAAGCGCGCTACGAAAATCAGGTGTGGGACATCGACGTGCCGGTCAGCGAGGACGGCTTCACCGACGATGCGGCGGTGCAGGCGTTCCGCGAGCAGTTCGACGCGCAGCACAAGGCGTTGTTCACGGTGCAGGACCCACGCTCGGCGGTCGAAGTGGTGGCGCTGCGCGCCAGTGTCCGCTGCCGTCTCAACCATCGCGGGTCGTTCCGCCTGAACGCTCGCAACGTCGCCGTCGAGCGTGGCACCCGACGCGTCACCTTTCCGGGACACGGCGAGATCGACACGCCCGTGCGCCGGCTGGATGCGCTGCCCGAAGGCGAAGAATTCGCCGGGCCGGCCATCCTCGAGTCGCCGTTCACGACGGTCGTGATCGATCCGACCGCCCGCTACGTTCGTCAACCTTCCGGCAGTCTGGTGGTGTTCCCATGAGCGGCACGCAATTCGATGGCGCCCGTTTGGCGATCATTGCCAATCGGCTTGAGGGCATCGCCCGCAAGATGTCCAACACCTTGTTGCGCACTGGTCGGTCCGGTGTGCTCAATCGCGGGAAAGATTTCTCGTGCTGCATCGTCACGGCGGGCGGCGCGTTGCTCACCACAGCCGAGAGCCTCCCGATCCATGTGCTTTCCGGCCCCGATCTGATGGCGCAATCGATGCACGCCTTCCATCCCGTCCTGCGCCGGGGCGACGCCTTTTTGCACAATTCGCCGTACCACGGCTGCAGCCACGCCGCCGACCAGTCAATTCTCGTGCCGGTGATGGACGAGGCGGGGGTTCATCGCTTCACGCTCGTCGCCAAGGCGCATCAGGCCGACATCGGCAATTCGGTGCCGACCACGTATATGGGCGACGCGCGCGACGTGTATCACGAGGGCGCGTTGATCTTCCCGTGCGTCGCGGTGCAGCGCGACTATCAGGACGTCGCCGATATCCTGCGCATGTGCGAGGTCCGCATCCGTGTGCCCGAACAATGGCGTGGCGACTATCTCGCGGCGCTCGGCGCGGCACGGATCGGCGAGCGCGGTCTGCTGGAGCTCGGCGCTGAACTCGGCTGGGACGTGCTCGAGGATTTCGCCACCGCCTGGTTCGACTATTCCGAGAACCGGATGGTGAGCGCGATCGCAGCGCTGCCGAGCGGCAGTGCGAGCGTCACCTCGACGCACGACCCCTTCCCCGGCACCCCGCCGGAGGGCGTGACGATCCGCTCGACGATCACGGTCGATGCCGTGGCAGGGCGGATCGAAGTCGATCTCACCGACAATCCCGACTGCATGCCATGTGGCCTCAACCTGTCGGAGGCGTGCGCGCGCACTTCCGCATTGGTCGGCGTATTCAACTCGATCGACCATAGCGTGCCCAAGAACGCAGGCGCGTTTCGCCGGGTGAACGTCAAGCTGCGCGAGAATTGCATCGTCGGGATTCCCAGGCATCCCACCAGTACGTCGGCGGCCACCACCAACATCGCCGATCGCGTGGCGAACAGCACCCAGCGCGCCTTTGCCGAGCTGGCCGACGGGGCCGGGATGGCCGAGGTGGGCGCGGTGATCCCGCCATCGACCGGTGTGCTGTCCGGCCGCGATCCCCGCACCGGGCGGGACTATGTCAATCAGGTGTTCCTCGGCATGACCGGTGGTGCGGCGAGCGCGCATGGTGATGCCTGGCTCACCACTGGCCATGTCGGCAATGCTGGGCTGTCGTGCCTCGATGGTGTCGAGCTCGACGAATATTACCACCCGATCCTCATCGCCCGGCGCGAACTGATCGCCGATAGCGAGGGTGCCGGGCGGCATGTCGGCGCGCAAGCGATCCTCGTCGAATATGGCCCGCTCGGCGCCGGCATGGAGGTCGGTTACGTGTCGGACGGGCATTACAACCCGCCGGCCGGCGCGCGCGGGGGGCTATCCGGCGGCGCCGCCGATCAGAAGTTGCGGCGACTGGACGGCACGGTCGAGCAGCTTCCGCCCTGCGCGCAGGTCAAGATCGCGGCGGGCGAGATCATCGTCGCGATCGGCGCGGGCGGCGGGGGCTATGGCGACCCGCGCGAACGCGCCCCCGACGCCGTGTACGATGCCGTGCGCGAGGGATTGATGAGCGAGGCCCGCGCCGCATCGGTGTACGGCGTGGTGATCGAAGCCGGCGTCCTCGACCCGGTCGCAACCGCGGAAAGGCGCCCCTGATGGACTTACAGAACGCTTCCACGCTGATCACGGCAGGCGCAGGCGGGGCTGGCCTCGCCATCGCGCACGCTTTCCGCGCAGCCGGCGCGCGCGTCGCGGTGTGCGACATCGACGAAGCCGGCATCGCGCGGGCAGACGCCGCAGGGCTGTTCGCGGTCCGTGCCGACGTCTCGCGCGAAACTGAGGTGGCCGCGCTGTTCGACGCGATCGAGGCGCATCAGGGAGCGGTCTCCATCCTCGTCAACAATGTCGGCATCTCGGGGCCGACCGCAGCCGTCGAGGATGTTTCTCTAGCCGATTGGGAGGCGACGATGGCCGCCAATCTCACTGGCCATTTCCTGTGCATCCGGCGTGCAGTGCCCGCGATGAAAACCGCGGGCGGCGGCGCGATCGTCAATATCTCGTCGGGCAGCGCCAAGGTCGGTCTGCCGTTGCGTGCGCCCTATGTCGTGTCCAAGGCTGCAGTGCTCAGCCTGACCACCACGCTGGCGCGTGAACTCGGACCAGCCGGAATCCGAGTCAATGCGATCCTGCCAGGCGCAATCCGCGGCGAGCGCATCGGCCGCATCATCCGCACGAAAGCCGCTGCGCTTGGCATTGCTGCGGACGAGTACGAACGATCCTTGCTGCGCTATATCTCGATGCGCACGATGGTGGAACCGGAGGAGATCGCGGCAATGGCGATCTTCCTGGCATCGGACGCCGGTCGCCATGTTTCGGGCCAGACCATCGGCGTCGACGGCAACACGGAGTGGGAGGAATGATGCGGTTCTCGGGCAAGGTCGCGGTCGTCACGGGCGGGTCGCAGGGGATCGGCGCGCGCATCGCCGAACGGCTGGCGGCGGAAGGCGCAATCGTCGCGATCATCGCCTCGAGCGATCCGGCCAAGGCGCAGCGCGTCGCCGACAGGATCGAAGCGGCCGGCGGTCGCGCGACCGGTCACGCGGCCGACGTGCGCAGACCCGCCCAGTTGCGCGCGGTGATCGACGCGATTGCCGAACGCGAAGGCCGGATCGATCTGCTTGTCAACTGTGCCGGTGTTTTCTTTCCTACCCCGGCCGGGGACACGGACGATACTGCAGTCGACCAGATCGTTGATATCAATCTGAAAGGGCCGTTCCACGCGATCAACGCGGTCACGCCGCACCTGCGGGCGGCAGGCGGCGGCAAGATCGTCAGCATCGCCTCCGTCGCGGCGTTGATGGGGATCGGCACCTATTCGCTCTATTGCGCGACCAAATCGGGCGTCGCGCTGATGACGCGCGCGCTTGCAGTCGAGCTCGCGCCGCACGGCATCAACGTCAACGCAATCGCGCCGGGCAACACCGCGACCCCGATGAACGAGGAAATCCGTCGCGATCCGGTTCACCAGCCGATGCTCGACGCAATGGCTGCGCGGACGCCATCGGGACGGGTCTATTCGGACCCTGACGATATCGCCGGCCTTGCGCTCTACATGCTCAGCGACGACGCGCGCGCGATGCATGGCTCGACCGTCCTGATCGACGAGGGCTTTTCGGCCGGTATGTAGAAGGAAGTCGACGGTGCAGACGATTTCAACGAAATGGGGCGGCGGGCGTGTGTTCTCGCTGGGTGATCTGAGCCCCCGCATCGCCGCCGACGTCTTCCTGGCGCCCGGCGTGATCGTGATCGGCGACGTCGAAATCGGCGCGGGATCGAGCGTCTGGTTCAACTGCGTGTTGCGCGCCGACGTCGACGCCATCCGCATCGGCCGCGGCACGAACATCCAGGATGGCAGCACGATCCATGTCGATGAAGGTTTCCCGGCGATCATCGGCGACGACGTCCTGATCGGGCATGCCGCAATGGTGCACGGTGCGACGATCCGGAACCGCGGTTTCGTCGGCCTCGGATCGACGTTGCTCAACGGCGCGACCGTGGAAAGCGACGCGATGCTGGGCGCGGGGTCGCTGCTGACGAGTGGCAAGACGATCGGCGGCGGCGAATTATGGGCGGGGCGCCCCGCCAAGCTGGTCCGCACGCTGTGCCCGGCACAGATCAAAGAGATGCGGCACGGCGCGCGCCACTACGCGACCAATGCGCAACGCTATCTCAGCGAGTTGCTGGAAATTTAGCAAAGCGTCGGCGCAAGAATGCTTTGGAAAGACCTTCCCTATATCGAACCGCGATCAGCGTCATACGTCGCGACGCCCCCCCTCCCTCGGCTCGAGTAAAATACGATGAAGCCAGCCGCTGCCACTCTTCCCGTGGGGCCGCCGACTCGCGCGCGGAGGACATCCTCGCGCTGCTAATCGGCTCGAGTTTCGTCGGCTTCGGGCTTGTCCTGCTGAAAACCGTGGGTCTCGTCACGGGTGGCTTGGCGGGTGTTACCCAGACCGGTCGCTCCAAAGCGGCCATTCCGCTTTCCACCCAGACTTGCCGCGGTACGAACGGACTGCGTTGTCGCCACAGCAGGACTACGCAGAACTGGTGCGTACCGCCTCCCAGCCTCCCGTCGACGGCGACGCGGCGGCGTTCTTGGATGCCGACAAGTAGAGCGCCGACATCGTCGTGACCGGCGCTTCTGCCGTGCCCGCCCCTGGTACCAGGGGGATCAGCCGACGCGCGCTGCATGCTTCATAAAGATAAAAAGCCAAGCCTGATAGAACCCGCTTAGGCAATTCGGTGCAGCACTAATCCCTCAGCAACCGTTTTGGCATGAGCCAGGCTGCGTTTTTTCAGCAGCGGAGCGATCGTCGTCACGTACGACTTCACAATGGCAATGTCGGCGCTGTTGTGAGGATCGGTGGTCGGAAGAGCGGGGAAACTCATCCCAGGAGCGGTGAGCTCGCGGTTCAGCGTGTCGAGTTCGCGCGCGAGGTTGGCGATCGCAGTCAGCGTCGGGTTCCCGATCGCGCAACGAACCAGCATCATGCGACGACGTATCCACCATAAAGGTACTCGTCCGTTACGGCCTGTCATGCGCCCGTGTACGCTTATCAGCCAATTATTAAGTGCAACTCCTAGATACAGTCCGGCCAGAAACAGCGCTGGCCGCTGGGTCAGCAACCACTGTATTTCGCTGAGCCAAGCAGGCCCCTTAGCGAGGACCGTCTCGAGCCAACTATCCGCCCTTTTGCCTTGGATCATTTTCTCGACATTCAGCGTCGCGACGATCGTTGCGAGGAATATCAGAACCCATCGAAAAAGGCGCACAAGCATTGTGGGCCTATCGTTCACAATCCTTTCCCAAGGGTTGAGGGGCAACGCGCGATCGCCTGAGTAGAGCGATTTTGCGGACCGCAGGTGCGAGATCGAAGCAAACGCGGGGTTCTTCCAGAACGAACTATACGCGATCTCGCCGCTGCGCTCAAACCGATGCGTCGCGCCCGAGGGAGGCCGAACGGAATGGGATGCGTCGCGAAATCAGACAAAGCGACAAGCGAGCTGAGGATCATCGGGAGAGGCAGCCCGAGCGCCATCGAGAAGTGCGAAAAATCTCCGTCATGACTCGTGCGATCACTTCAGGGCGCCATCGCATATTGGGCAACCGATGCGCAACGCCGGCGACGTCACCTCAACAGCGCACCGCACGCCCCTCCTGCGTAGTGGGTCCATGCCTTCACCAAGACAGTTATGCCGCGTTACCCAGTTGAACGTTATGTCGAACGACATGTCGATAGTGCGTGCAAGCCGCTGTGATCAGGCGGTTTACATCCACGGCGGAATGTATCGGATTTGCGCAGCGTGAAAGGGGGTGTCGCCGGCATCGACATAACCGGCACAATTGACGAGGATGTCGAGCGTGCCCAGTTGTGCCGCAAGTGCCGCGACCGCCGCCTCGTCGAGCAGATCGACGACGAGCGGCGTCGCGCCGGGCGTCGTCGCCAGCGCATCGTGCTTGACGTCGACGGCGATCACCTCGGCCCCTTCGCGCACGAACAGTTCCGCCGTGGCACGGCCAATTCCCTGAGCGGCGCCGGTTACCTGCGCGCACTTTCCCTGCAAACGGTCCATCTTATTCACTGTCCTTGATATGATCGCTCTGCCGGAAGACGCGGTGCGCCTCCGGCCAGGCCTGGTTGTCGGCGAAGGGGGCACGCTGGAGCTGCGCCATGCGGATGTGCCAGGCGCGGATCGCCTCGTTCACCGTGCCCTCCGCATCCAGTCCCGCCGGATCGAACGCGTCGGTGACGTCCATCACCATGACGAGCCGATGCCCGGCGCGGTAGATCTGCAGTTCGGCGATGCCGTGGCGGACCTGCGCCGCGATCACCTCGGGCGGGGTCTGGCCGACCGAATGGGCATGGTCGCAGGCGGCGAGGGTCGCGTCGTCGGCGGCCAGATCCATGATCCTGACGATCCGGGTCAGCCCGTCGCGCGGGGGAGCAGCCTGCGTCATTTCACCGGCTCGATACCGGCGCGGTCGATGATGGCCCGCGCCTTTGCCGGCCACTGGCCCCTGGACACCAGCACGTTGTCGACCGCGCGATTGTTCAGATAGGCGGTCCAGCCGCCGCGCTGCGCGCCGGAATCATACCAATTGTCGCGCGCCAGATTATCCTGCGCGGTCCGGTACGGCAGCGCGTCGCCTTGCGAATTGAGGTTCAGCCACACGCCGACATTGCTGACGACATTCTCGCGCAACGTCACGTAACGCGATCCTTCGTCGAGATACAGCGCGATGCCGCCCGGCACGTCATAGACGTAATTCTCGGCGATCAGCGCGCCGGGATCGGCGGACAGATGATAGATCGCGCCGCCATCGGGGAACCAGCTTTTGACATTGTGGACGCGGTTGGCGACCACGACCGTGTCGTGCAGGATCGTCGGGGTATCGTACACGCGATTGCCCGGCTGGTCGTAATAGCCGCGGCTGGCGCGCTGATAGGCGGCGCTGCCGCCCGGATCGTTGGTGCCCCAGCCCCAGCCGATATCGATGCCGTCATAGGGCGCGTCCGAAATGTCGTTATGGACGATGATCGTGCCGGACGCATAGGTGACCAGCACGGCGGCCTGCTCGCGATAATCCTGCGAGACGGTCTGGACATGGTTGTTGCGGATCAGGACGTCGCGAACGCCGGCCTCGGGCCGGGACGGGTGATGCGCCTCGGGCGTGACCCCGCCGACCATGATCGCCCCGCCGGCCAGATCGGTGAAGCGGTTGCGCTCGACCGCGATCGCCGTCGCGCCCAGCCCGACGCCGAGTTCGTTGGCGTCGGCATTGTTGCCGATACCGAGCGCGATCTGGCCGAGATGCGCGAAATCGTCGCGTTCGAACCGGATGCGGCTGGCCGCCGCGACCTGCACCGCGGCGGGTTGCTGGCGCCAGCGGTTGCGCGTCGCCTCGAACGCCCAGCAGCCCCAGCTGCAATCGCGGATCGCGTCCTTGGGGTAATCGGGCGTCCGGCCCGCCAGATACGCGCCGCTCTGCTGGCTGGCATAGCCTTCCGCGCTCGACGGATCGAGCCAGCTGGTATGATGGAAGCCGAGGCCGACAAAGGCGAGGTCCTTGACCGGTTCGTCATACGTGCCGCCGATGGCGACCAGCAGCGGCAGGCGCGGCAACACGACCTCGGCCTTGGCCATGTCTTCGCCCGCGCGCGGCTTGTAATAGAGCAGGCCCTTGGCCGGATCGGCGTAGAATGCACCGCCTTCACGCAGGAAGGCGGCGGAATTGACCAGGAAGAGGCGTGCGTTCTTGCCCGCCACCGGGTTGCCGATGGTGTCGTAGCCGATGATGTTGTTCGCCCAGCCGGGCTGCTTCATCACGATGCGGTTGCCGTCGATATGATCGACGACGGCGTGGCGGTGCGTGAACCAGCTCGTCCCCTCGATCTCGATGCGGCCCTGATCGGGAAGGTCGGCGAGGAATCGCCATGCGGGGTCGACGATTTCGATCCCCCAATCGTGGAAGGCGAACGCCGTGCGCGGGGCCTCGACCATCGCGCGCTTCGCCAGCTTGCCATCGACCCAGATCTGACGCGGCGCGGCGTCACGCGGGATCGCCGCCGCCCAGATGCCGCGCGCCGGGTCCGCCAGCCGCCAGCCGGCGACCGGCACCCCGCCGGACAGCACCGGGTGCGCGCCGGGGGCAGCCTCCCACCGGACCGCGAACCCGTTGCGCCCGCCATCGGCGGGGCCGAAACGCAGCGGCGCGGGAAGGCGATAGGTGCTGTCCGCCAGCCGCACCGTCACGTCATGCTCGCGGTTCAGCGCCCGCACCGCCGCCTGCGCGCGGACCAATGTCGCGAACGGATGCGCGGTCGTTCCGTCGCCATCGTCGCTACCGCGCGGGGACACCTCCAGCACGACGGGCACGGGCGTCGGCCGGGTCGAGATATTCGCCGTCGCCAGCAATTCCGCCGAGGTGACGGGTTTCGGGGCTGGCGGGATCTGGGGCGCGGGAAGGGATTGTGCCACGACTGGCACGGCGGTCAGGGCAAGCGCGGTGGCGGCCGACAGGCCGAATCGGGCGGTTTTCATCAGTCAAACTCCAGACGGTAAAAGTGTCGGGCGACCCCTGCAAACAGGCGCTGGCGCGCGTCGCCCTTCAGTGCGGTCAGCCGGTCGGCGTCGCGAAACCATTGGCCGTAATCGTCGCCGGACAGCAGCAGGACCGGCCAGTCGCTGCCCCACATCAGCCGCTCGCCGAAACAGGCGAGCAGGTGATCGACATAGGGCCGCAGCGCTTTCGCCGCCGCGCCCGGTTCCTGCTCGGTGCGCAGGCCGGACAATTTGGCATCGACCCCGCGCGCCGCGAGCGCGGCGATGTCGTCGCGCCACGGATCGAGCAGACCGCGCGTCACGAACGGCTTGGCGCCATGGTCTATCACGACCGGCAGAGATGCGGCCAGCGATCGACGAAGCGCGCCAGCATCGATGCGGTGTCCGGCGCGTTTGAACACCGCGTCCGACGGATGGAAAGTCGATGCCGCTTGCATAAGTGGGTGCGGCCTTGCGCTTCGCCCCCAACGTCCGCCACGGCAGCATGTCCTGCCGACGGCAACCAAACCCCACGGCGCATGCTGGATCGCATCCTCGAACGGCAGCGACATTTGCCGGGCATTGCCACCCGGCGAGCGCTCCACCATGAGCGCGATTTCCTCCGGCGTCCGCCTCTCCAGACTCGATCAGGCGTCTTCGGCGAAAATTCGCCCGATCTCCGCTTCGTGAAGCAGGCGGTGAACAGCCCCTGTCCGAACCCCAGGCCGATACGCCCATATCGTCGATCCGCTTTAGCGCAGCGACCTTAACCGTATCGCTGCGGACAGGCGAATCGCCCATCGACCGGATCAGGTCATATTGGAGCCAGATGATCCGAAAGCCCTTTATCCGCGCATCCACCATTAGCGTTTCTACTCTTGATATCTCAGTATCAGTAGCCTGTGAATAAATCGGTGAGATGACAACCCCTTCTTCGGTTCCGGCTCGTCACGGCCGGAGCCAAAACCGTGCCGCAGACACTCGGAAGACGCTAAAAAGAGGTATCGTTTCGCCTGCGATTAAAGTTTGCTGTCAATATCGACCTGAGCTACTGATATGTCAGAGCGACGATCGATCGTTGATAGTTTTGGGAGGATGGGCGATTGTTAAGCGCGTACTATTGAATGGAGCCAGCCTCGCAGCATTGACGCTGTCGGGTATCGCAGCAGCGCAGACCGCGCCTCCTTCCCCGCATGAAGCGGCACCGACGCCTACCCCGCCGAGCGACGCCGATACGGTGAATATCATCGTCACTGGACTGCGCGCCAGCCAGCGGGCGTCGATCGATCTGAAGCGTCAGGCGATCAATGAAGTTGATTCGATCACGACGCAGGACATCGGCCGATTGCCGGAACAGAATGTGGCGGAGTCACTGCAGCGCATTCCAGGCGTGACGATCACCCGCAACGCCAGCGACGGGCAGTTCGTGTCGGTGCGCGGCCTCGGCCCCCAGTTCAACGTCGTGACCCTTAACGGCCGGATCCTGGCGACCGACAATATCGGGCGCGAATTCAGCTTCGACATCCTGCCGTCCGAACTGATCGCCGGTGCCGATGTCTACAAATCCCCGACCGCGAAGATCAACGGCGCGAGCATCGGGGCAACGATCGACGTGCGCACGCTGCGTCCGCTGACCCAGAAGGCGTTCGTCCTCGCAGGCTCGTTCGACATGCAATATGACGAACTGTCGGGTAAGTGGAACCCGCGCGCATCCGGTGTCGTCAGCTGGCACAATGCAGACGATACGATCGGCGCCTCGCTCGTGGCATCGTACCAGAAGCGCTCAGTTCGGACGCATACGTTCGACATCGGTGCAGGCTGGGTCACGCACAGCAGCAACGACGGTTATTATTCCGGCCGGGTTGCCCCGTCGGTTGGCAGTTTCACCAATGTCACAATGCCGTCCAACATTTCACCGCAGATCAGCTATTCCGAACGTGAGCGGACTGGTCTCAGCGGCACCGTTCAAGTCAAACCGACCGAAGAACTGACCTTCACGGCTGACGGCTTCTATTCGCACTTGAACCAGCTCGATACGACGAGTGGGCCGGCCTTCGACTTCAGTGGCGGCACCCTGTCGGCGATGGTGGTCGGCCCTAACAATCGGGCCGTATACCAGCAGTTCACCGGTGGCACCGTCGACGAGATCGTCTCACGCGTCCCGCGCATCGCCGACACATATCTATTCGGCGGCAATCTCGCATGGGATCATGGCGTGCTGCACATCGCCGGCGATCTTTCGGCGTCACGCGCAACACGGAGCGGCAACGACGACACGTTCTTCTCGACGATCCGCCGCACCAATATCACGTCGACCTGGGACAGCCGCACGGGAAGCCCGATCTTCAACATCGGCTATACAAGTCCGAGTTACAGCAACGCACCGACCAACCTGACGAATATCGGCGCGCATTATGAATCGGACGGCGGTACGAACACGATCGACAAGACGCTGGAGGCACATCTCGATGGCAGGTGGAATCCTTCCGATACGGTGACCGTGTCGTTCGGCGCCGCCCGGGAAAATCGCGACAAGATCGCAAGCACGCTGGCGCAGCCCGGCAGTTCGCAATGCGCCTTTTGCGGCGGCAACGTTTTTAGCCCGATGCCGGCGTCTTTATTTTCCGTTACCGCGGCCAACTGGTTCCCCGGGTACGACGGTAATACGGTTCGCCAATGGGTCACCTACGATCCGCGCCAGTTCACGCAGGCGCTGGCTGGATTCAAGAGCAATACGGCCGGTTTCGTCGGATATCTTCCGCCCGTATACGATCCGGCGCAAAGTTCGGTCGTTAAGGAACGCGTCTGGATCGGTTATCTGATGTTCGACATGAAGACCGAACTCGGATCGATGCCGTTGGCGATCAACACCGGGATCCGCTTCGAAGACACCAGCTTCACCTCCAACGGTTCCGCGCAAACCGTGTCAGCGCCGTCTCGAACGGCACAGGACAGAATACCATCGTCTTGTCGCCGGTGGTGCCTGTCGGGTTTGTCGGCCATTATGCGGATCTCTTGCCATCCTTCAACGCGCGGCTTGACCTGACCGACAGGCTGGTGGCGCGTGCCGCGGCGTCGCGCGTCATGAGCCGCCCCACGCTGACTGACCTTTCGCCAGCCCAATCGATCCTGTCGAACCCGGGCAATGAACAGATCACGCGCGGCAATCCCAACCTGCTGCCGTTCCGCGCATCCCAGTTCGACGCGGGTCTGGAATGGTATATCGACCGCTACTCACTGTTGTCGTTCGCGGCTTTCTACAAGAACAGCGATAGTTTCGTCGCCAAGTCGACAACCGATCAAGTTATCGATACAACAGTTCCGGTCGCAGATCAGATTACGTTCCAGGTGACGACCCCAACCAATGGCAAGGGTGCGGTCGTCAAGGGGTTCGAGGTCAACTATCGTCAGGCGTTCCACAATCTTCCGGCGCCATTGGATGGTCTTGGCGTTCAAGCCAACTATACCTATACGAGCAGCGACGCGAATTACGCGAACCAGGTG
>Ga0160428_1001545_pt1 | contig 16971 bp, 17 predicted proteins | sample SolpanmetagenomM_FD_108198 | JGI IMG/M metagenome (GOLD analysis project Ga0160428, IMG submission 108198) | Solar panel surface microbial communities from Lawrence Berkeley National Laboratory, California, USA - M | ecosystem: Engineered > Built environment > Solar panel > Unclassified ... | reverse complement strand
TGAGCCGTAAAGTGTCTCTCGCCCATATTGCTACGCAATCTTTCTTATGTTTGGGCGAGAGTAGAGACTTCAATATCGCTTGACATGTCTCAGGTTGCGCGGAGGTCCAAATCATGGGATGGATTGTACCCGCATCTCTACTCGGATGAGTAGACTTGGGAGAGCGGGTCATGAAAACGTAGCGCAGGAATTCGTCTAATCCTGGTCGTTCTTTGTAAGTTGTGGTGCCTGCTCTCTTGCGATGGAGAAGAGTGCCATTGAGATCGGATATGACGAGAAGAGGTTGTGGTTCTTTGAGACGTGAACATGCTTTGCTTGCGAGCTGAAGGTATTCTGGAGTCATTGAAGGCTTTGGAATTGTGCTAGGTGTCAGAGATTGTGCACGAGTTGGAGTTGCCGAACGTCCTTGCTGCGGCGGTCGTGACGCTGGTGGACTGGTTCTACTACGAAGATTGTAGCGAGACTGTTGCGGTTGCTGAGGTGTTTGTGGATCGAGGCGACCAGCTTGGGTGGACGCCTGCCGTGCGGCATTATATGAAGCGTGTGTTTGTGTTGCATGGATATGTGATGTTCTGCTGAGTGGTTGGGGCTGAAGTTGACTCTGAGTTCGGGATGAATAGTTGTGCGTCACATATGCTGATGGTGGATAGTTGTGAGCAGGATAAGGTTGAGGTGCAAAATTTTGAGGAAGATACCCCTGTGACATCTGCAACATCTGCGACCCGTAGCTTTGTGGTGCATACGTTAGCACCTGATCATCTTGTGGTATTATATCGTAGTCCTGTCGTTGGCTGTATCGAGCTGCTGTGTCAGGTGATGGATCATATTCAGACGGCGCATAACCGTAAGGCGCGTGAGGTCGAAGAGAGTTATCGGTGACTACTGGTGGCACTCTAGCATAAGGTATACGAGTGTACTGATCGACCTGATAGCCACTCGATGGGTAGCTGTATTGTACGTGACTTATTGGTGGAGGCGGATGTGTTGCATAATTGCGTGAGCTTGAGACGAGACGGCGCGGACCTTCTACACTTGGCAGCGGTGTGTCTGCGGCAGAGGCACACTGCGAGGAAGCGTAAGGAAAGCTGTTGGCATAGAACGGAACAGAAGAAGCAGGCATTTCTGCTACTACTCCAGACGATGAAGAAGTGCCGGTAGGATTGATGCTGGGCAACGTTGAGAAGAGAAGTGTAGCAGGAGGACGAGGAGCAGGGATTGCGCCAGTTTTCGCTCTCTTCTTTGATTTTGTCATTTTCAGATTGTGAGGTTTCAGATCTCGAGCAATCTCGCTCTGAGATGGGCCTATATTTTTTGAACCACCATGGCGGCTTGATATACTTCGTGACCAGATCTGCTCCAGGATGATTGTGCTGGCTCTGAAAGGTACCCTGAGCAGCATTCAGTCGAATATCACTCTATAATGCATCTTGTCATCATACGAGCAAGTGTTGTTGCGAACTTGTGGTAATCACCGTTGGCGGAAAGCCTCGTGCTACATGTAAGAAGTGGTTTGAACATTCGAGTCCCCGAACTTGCACATTTTCATTCAACATACACAACTCCTCTCTGACCATCTGATCGATCGCTGTGATTGTAGAGAGATCCCCATCACAGTAGCATGTACCTATAACCACAATGTCCAAAACAAAGCAACCAATACGCGCAGAAAAAGCATTCGACGATGAAAAGTACTACTCAGAATCTGGAGACGAGGATGAAGAAGAAGAGCACTATGATCAAGGCGAGCTTGACGATGTAGAGATGGAAGACGCAGAAGAACACGACGACGACGCAGAAGAGTCAGAACCAGAAGATGAATCCTCAAAAGTACAAAACACCTTGCGCACAGTCGACTTTGGCACTCTAAGAGATGCGCAAGAGTCTCTCACACGCGACCGTCAACACATACATCCATCACGACTCGATTCATCCTCAAATACTCCATCCGTACCATCCTCTCGCACAGACGCGGAAAAAGTCAATACCCTACGAGCCCGTCTTGCTGAGCTCAAATCATTGAAGTCAGGCAGTAAAGGCAGTCATAACGACAACAACACCAAGGAAGATAAAACCTCGAATGACCCAACACGCTCGACTCAATCATCTCGCTCAAAGTCCGGCACCATCACACTCCATACACGCACACACAAACATGCGCCAACAGAACAATCCTCCAAATACCAAGTCTCACGTCGCAGGACTGCTGCAGATCTCTCCTCCAACCCGACGCATGCTCGCGACCCACGTTTCACTACTACAGCTAGTGCTCCCGACGTTGACATGACGAAGAAAAAGTACGCCTTCTTGGCAGATTACAGAGCTACAGAGCTGCAGGAGTTAAAGGACGAACTGAATGCGATTAAGGCACGTGCACGAAAGAGAAAATCTCGTGCCATGCTGCCCGAGGAAGAAGTTACAGCCACACGTCTGCGCGTTGCGATCAACAGGCAAGAAAACAAGGACAAAGCTGAAGTCGACAGAGAGCGTGCTAGAGATGTGGTACGCAAGCACAAGAAGGAAGAACGGGAGCAAGTTGCGCAAGGCAAGAAGCCTTTCTTCTTGAAGGATTCAGAAGTGAGGAAGAGGGCGTTGACGGAGAAGTTTGAGGGGATGAAGGCCAAGGAGAAAGATAGAGCGCTCAAGAGGAGACAGAAGAAGATTAGTGAGAGGGAGAGGAGGAGTATGCCTGGTGGTCGGAGAGGTGTGCAGGAGGACTGAGTGGGTTTGGAGTTGGTCTGGAAGAGAGTCTTTTCTTAAGGCTTGTGTGATGAGCAGCTTCAGACCAACCCATCGACCTGGGATCAATGGGGAGCACAATTGGACGAGATGGAGGAGTGATGGTTAACGACTTGCATTATGATACCCCTTTGTTCATGTATGATTAGGACGATTAGTAATCTTAATCACCTACATTTTTCGATCCTATAAAGAGCTTGATCGTGCTCACAAGCCTTGAACAAGGTTGAAGGTTGAAAGACCAACAGGTGTGTGCAGTATGACTATTACTGAAGGCGATGTTACAACAACTCATGGTGGTTTACCATTTCCCCCCATCTTGAAATCACACATCTTGACTTGTTCATTCCATTCCTGGTATCCAAAATATCGTACATACGTACCAAAATGTCGTCTGATACCTCTGTCCTCTGCCTTTGTCGACTATCTCCAATCGGACGGTATTGTACTTCCACCAGAAGAGTACGATGGTCAGTCTAACGGGCAACTTAACGAAGACAGTGTGTTCAATAGCAATGATGATGATGACTCGGATGAGGAAGAGTTTGACCCCTCAGTTCACTGGCCGGACATTCACAAACAAGTGGCCAGCTGTATCAGTGAGCTCTCTGGTGCAGTAGCACCAAAGCTCAATTGGTCGGCTCCCAAGGATGCTACCTGGATCAGTGCCACAAACAATATGCAGTGCAATTCGCCTAATGAGATTTATCTGCTACTAAAGTCTTCCAATTTCATCACTCACGACCTCGAGCATGCTTTCGATGGCTGTGACAACGATCCTGTGAGCGACTCGAACAGGCTCACGATCAAGGACATTCCATATCACCTGGTGCTTCGAAAATGGATACAGATCAACCCTTCTGTAGAGTTCCGCTGTTTTGTGCGGAGGCGGAAGTTGATAGGCATTTGTCAAAGAGATCTCAATCATTACGACTTTCTTGAACCAATGATGAATATCTTACGAGACCTTATTCAGGAGTTTTTCGACCTCAGGCTGAAGACCTCTTTCACGGATGAAAACTTCGCCTTTGACGTGTATATCCCTGCTCCACATAAGCGGGTATGGCTCATGGATATCAACCCGTGGGCACCAAGAACCGATCCTCTGTTATTCAGCTGGCTGGAGTTGTTGGAGATGCAGGATCCACCAAGTAGGAAGGGCTCAGATGTCGATGGCGAAGATCTAGGAGTGGTCAGGCTGTCACTACATACGCCAAATGCCCGAACTTCACATACTGAGCTGGAATCGCAGCAGCATGACGAATCCGACGAGTCTGACGACGACGTTGAGGATGAACTATGGCAACCAGAGTTCAGGCTGATACGCAATAGCGATCCAGAAGCATATAACTTCAACACTCCTCAGTATAGTGCTCATAAGCTACCAAGAGATGTAGTAGAAGCCAGTCAAAGCGGCCCAGGGCAACAAAGAGAACTGCTGGAGCAATGGCAGGAAGTGCTTGCAAGGATGGAGAAGGAGGATGTCAAACATGATGACAGTGAGGAAGACAGCGACTAACAAGACGAGCTCTCGAAAGTGTTCACATTATTCACTTGTGTCTAGGCCATGATCTTGTGTGCAAATACATGTTCTTGGCCCTGTCAACAATCATGGCCGTGCCTTCCCTTCATGGTCAACTCGCGAACGACAAAAATTCGAACTTCAAATCGACGTTTCTTTCATCACTTCTCATCTCTCATCAAGTCAAAAAATCGATCAGCGCATTAGTCAATCAAATTTTGGATTCATCACTACCTCGACATTACTCATACGCATACAATGCCTCGACACGCTCGGTCCTCAGCTGACTCCGGCACCGCAGAATCATCACCGAAGAAATGGCTGCGCACGAACACACCAGATCAGCAATACCATAGCGCGAACAATTCATACCAGACCATAAACATCGTCAAGCTAGAAGGCATACTCTTCAGGAATGATATCAAGAAAGAGCTGTGGGACTGCTTGAAAGAGGCGCTATGGGATGCCGGAGACCTGCTGCAAGGGGGCAACATCCTGGCCGCTGTTCTGGGTCGATTCACTGATACCCGAGGAATGACAATGGATATGAAGAGCTTCATGACACAGTTGAACGTATGGGTCCATAGTGATGACCATGACGCCCTGATGAACCTTGAGAGCCTACTTGGTGAGTCGACCCCTCACAGCGTCCATTCCTGTTTCGAGCAAGAGCAAAGGCAGCAAGTTATCAGGTTGTATGAAACTTTTGTCTGACAGCCATTACAGCCTATTTGTGGGATCACCGCCATCTACTTTGTCAACCCGTCATTCAGATCGACCCAGAGTTCGCGCGCTTCATGCTGGACCAGCGAGCAATGACGCGTGTGCAATTCTGTACCATCTCTGCGTTACCGCATCACGCTCAGAAGTTTCTCATCTGGTCAGCTTGCGGCATGGATGAGGAGTTCTATGAAGACACGTTCTTTGACCACTGTGACCCTATTTCTGTTGGGCCTACAAACAGCCAAGACACCTATGTTCGGATCGCGCTTAAGCTTGGTGTTCGTCCCAAAGCTTTGTGTCTCTATTCAGCGGATGAACGAGGTAAATACATGATTGTTACTGCCACATGCATCACCCGACTGACATCTATATAGACATGGCCGCAGCCAATAACGCAGGGAGCATGGCAAGTCGAGGCGACCTACTTCGGAAGTGGTCAATTGAAGGTGCGAATATCTCCATGGCCAGGGTCGACATCTTTGACGATGATGCTTAGGTCTGGAGGTCTGGGTTGACAGTTCGTGCGCGAAACTTGTCTCGATTCAGCAACATCAGATAGCTTCGTGTCGGGTCACATAGGCTTGTGGCATTTCGGTTTGAGTATGATTTGGGAGGGTTGTCTTACCTTTGTGTTGAGAAGAGAACAGAATAACAGAATAACAATAGAAGAATGTTGACAAGAATACCTTGTTGGTCTCCCATGACATCTGAAGGCGTGATATGAACGCTTGCTTGTTTCTGGTCAATGTATAGCATTGAAATGAGTTTTATTGACCACGATACTGTAATGCCGCCGCGCGAGGTGACGATCCAGTCGTACAGGTTTCACTGACATATCGTCGCCATCTTGTGAACACTGTGCACGACCCGGTGTATATAGCACCACCTCGTCTCGAAGAATGCACTGGACATTGATGAAGGCCAAAAGCACGGGATCGTGGGCAAAATCGAGCGAGCAGACATTCGGATATTTGGAGGTTAATCAAAATCTCCCAAAATCTCCCATAACCTCCTCACTCAAGTGATATTTTCGACATTTCAATGATAACCTCGTACATTCAATCTGAAGAGTAACCGCTTCCATACTTTCAGATTCACGGTTCAATGATAATCTTTTGTTAGCGTTTCACACCATAAAACAAGAAGTATTATTGAACCAAACGAGGAGGTTATCAAATATTTACCAATTTAACCTCCAGATACACCAAAAATCCACAAGCTGAGGAGAAGGGTCACTGTGAAACTGTACCCAGTCACATACCGTGCGACGTTCACGTCAGATTAAGCTCGTGGACCTACGGAGTCACAGGGAAGGCCGGACACATACATTCTGAGTTCTGAGTTTACAGTATCGTTATCTTCCTCAGATTCATCAAACATGAAGCCAACCCTAGGTTTCTGGGCGGCATTCAGCAACTCGGCATTCAGAAAGCCGGCATTCAGCCAGTCGGCAAGATATTTCAGATGCCAGAGAAAGCCATTTCGAACAGCCAGTCAGCCAGATGAGTCCATTTGGTGGCTGTCACTTCTGGCGCACGATTATAGATTCGTCTCGCGGTCGATGAATCGTGATGTTATAGACAGAACCTATAGGTGTGTCCCTGGACAGGTAAGGCACTTTTGGAAGTGGTGGGTGATGAGCGGTATCATGTACGGTTGCTAGATGAAACATGAGGATCCATACATGTTCTGTTGTAGTACAGGCGAAGGACATAGCAATAGAATAGGATCTATCGACAATCGTGTCCGTGAGATTGTTGTGTCTAATGTCGAGGAGGTGTGTCCGGAGTCGAAGCATTCCATCACGCTCACTTCTTCATCATTACGTTCCCAGCTTATACGCCTAAACCTCAGTCCTACCACTTCTATGTATGCCAAGTCGCAAGTTTCGTGCCACACTTCCACACATATGGTCGACGTTCTTAGTCCCTTTAATTACGAAAGGAATACATGCGAGTAGAAGAGCATATATAAAGCAACCTAGTATCGTGTTAGCAGATGAAGCAAGGAGGTAACAGGTAAGGAAGCCGTAACGTACTATGTAGTTCCTTCCGCGTGAAAGTAGACCCTAGTAATCGCGGCTTGGCGACAGATGGGACACTGCACAGGCGCGGGCGTGGATTCGAGTTGTTTGATGGTGAGGAATGGGCCAGTGGGATGAGTGGTTGGGTTAGAATAGGTCATGGGGTGTGTTGGTTCTGGTTGGCGAGGTAGAGCTGAGTCGAACTTTTCGCTTTGAGTTTGGGGAGGATTGTAGGTTGGTGGTGCGCCGGAGAAGTCGTTGAGGGGGACATGGTCCTGTTGATCGATGTTGTGCGCGTCGGTCGAGGCTAATGGCAAGAACCCGTGCTGTAGCTGATTCTCCAGTCCCAAGAGAATATTATGAGTTGATTAGGAAACAGACCCCTGGGCACACTATCGCCTTCTTACAGACGGCCTGACATCAAGACTTGTCGTCTTGAATGACAAAAATGTCGCCGATCTACGTCAATAGCTCGGTGCTCAGCTACCTAGGCTTCACTCATATCAAGGAAGTTGCCACGAGCAGTCACAGGTGTCACAAGTCCACTTTCAAAGAGGAACGAAACGTAATATAGCCCTGTTCCTCCTCTGTCTGATGGCTGAAGTTGGAACTTGAAAGATCATCCCAAGGTGATACAGCAGAATTCAGACTCTAATTTAGGATACCAGCAGATAGCAGTTTCTGGAAGTGTAGCAAGCTGAGAAGTAGCCCAACACATCCAGACTTTATGTGGCGGATAGTCGCGCGGTACTCGTCACAAATCATTATGCATGACTTCGTAGTAAAAACAAATAGCGGTCTCCTACAAAGTAGCGGGTTGAGAAGATGACTAAGAAATTCAAACATACCGTGGCGAAACCAGCACGGGAGACTTCACAAGTCATCTAAGGGACGAGATTAGTACCACATATCCTCATTTCTCGACCATAAAGTCACTGGGATGTAGATGTCACAAAGGAAAACTGATCTTAAGATTATTTCCAGGGCATGCTTCACAGCTGTTTCAGCCAGCATCGTGGCGCCCTTGTCCAATCTGGCTAGCTTTTCGGCGGTTGCCGTTGGTATCGTTGACATGAAAGATACACAGCTCCCTTCTCGCACCCTCAGGATCCAATGATACCTGATCACGACAACATCACTCCCAAGGCTCCCGATTAAGATCAGAGCCTGGCATGTCTGCGATAGGGTCAAGGCAGTAGAGCAGCACCCCACTCACACCTTTATCGACTAATTCCATAGGCTGCAACAGCACTCTATTCTCAGCATCATGGCTTCGAGAACCGAGGCTAACAAACTCCATGCCCAGGGCATTAAAGTAAGCCAGTATACTCCTCACAGTCTTCGAAACGGACGACTTCCTAAACCGACGGCATTATTACGATATTTCTTGCTTCGAGATCAGGCGTTGACCCATCTGAACGCAGGATATCAAAGAATAGAGGCACCCTCCACCACCTTCTAGAGGCCGAATTGGGCGGGTAATAGCTAAGCTCTCAGAAGAGGTTAGTCTTTCCGCGATGTGCTCAAACTTTATAATTCCTCAGAAGATTCTTTCGAGGGTAAAACCCGGTGTGAGGGGTGGCCATTGTGGTTTTCTGCCTACATGTATTCTGTGCCTTCTCCCTTATTGACAGAAGGCTCAAATCAACAAGTTCGAACTCCGATTATCAGTGGGCAGGTCAACCTCAGGCGTTGTTGGGCAAAGACAGTGAGAAAGGAATGTGAAACACTTGTCAATACGGTAGAATACTCTGCTCGACTAGACTACTTAGGTACACAATACCTTCCCAATCCGGCTGTTGTGTTAATGTAATCGCCGTAAAGCTAGGTCTAGATACCATACCCGCGATACATCGGTTTCGGTTTCAATATCGGCGTGCCCACCACATTAGTGGAAATCCCATCCCCACTATACCAATAGACGTCGTTATCTACATCCAACAACCTCTCCGTGCCTGGCCAGCAATTTGTGAAAGCCGAAACCGCAAAGCAGTGCTCCCTTGGTGCTGGACGATGCTGGGCCATTCCTTTAGACCTCCAGCAATAGGATTCCTCGATCCCGGGCCCTAAGTCACCCTTGGGGTAGTAATATTGAAGGCTTTCCTCGTCACCGAGGGTTTCGCAGTGCATGCGGCTATATTCCTTTCGGCTGCACATGTCGTTGTAGTCGTACGACCAGCGAAACTTTGTAGCGTGCATGAAGAGGGCATTTCGCTGGATCCTTGAGTCGAGGTCGTAGTTTGGGAGTGCTTTGCTTTCGGCGCAGTCACATGGGTAGGTATTGCCAGTACCCGAATAGATGCTGCTGATGTAGACGCCTCTGGCGTCCCTGCACATTGGGACTCTGAACATCCCATACGTCGAGTTTGAGGCCGCTATCGGGTCCGCTACGATACTAGGCCTGAGGTCGAGATCTCGGGCATTGTCATGGCGGTCCCAGTAATTCTTGGACGAGCGCGCAATGTCGTGCTGCGTGATACCCATGAATCCGGCACCCCTGAACTTATCCCAACCCGGTATGGGATACACAGTGCTCACGTGATCCCTCGACCGTTCCTCGAACTTGGGAATGCCGTAGAAAAAGAATATGGATTGCGGGTGTTCAGGCAAGCACACTTTGACGGATTCCGGTCCACGGTTGTCGGCTTCGCAGGAGGAGTCCGGCAGAACATCGACTTCGAGGCCGTAGATCCTCTCGGTTTCCCAGAGCTGGCCAATCACAGCAGAGTACCAGGCGTTCATGGTCTTGTGTTCCAATTCCTTGGTGTCTGCGAGAGTTGACTTGGTGAAATCGCTGCAAGAAATTAGTCCTGCACCAATAATACGATTAGATTGCACCACATACCCAGCTTCCAAGAATGTCAACATGTCAATGTTTGTGTTACCTAATGTCGACCCCTTCATGATTTCACGACTGCTCGTCGAGAATGTCTCGCGAGTGGCCATGAAGTCCGTATAGAGTACGTCACTGAGGTATCTAGTGGCAACAAGCTCATGATCGCTGAATAGATTAGTACAATGCGCACACGTTCAGGTAACTCGCAAGACACTTACGTGGTTTGGTCCTTTGGTTCTGGCTTTAAGGATTGCTCAAACAGATACATACTGAATACAGCACCCCATACGCCCTTCAATGCACTGAAGGGATCGACTGAAAAGCTTAAGCCTCCCTTAGTGATTCCTGGAAGTGAGACAGGATTCAGTGCATCGGCAGCGCTAAAAATGGCGTTGATCATGTACATAATGGACTTCTCGCTCATCCCTGTGTCGTGGACGACCCTATCCTCGTACTCGTCAAGCTCGTCAGCGTACGTGAAGGTCTCCGCCAGCACCTCCTTGCCAAGGGCCATTCCAAGTCCAGCGACATCCGTGGCCCCGAGGATGTCGTGGAACATGGCGTTGAGGTTCGAAATTCCCATGAAGACGTTAAAGGCATACTCTTTCGTTTTGATGGGCAGGTCTACCTTAAGGTCCTCGCAGCTCGATATGATCTATGTACAAATGTAAGCTAACGAGCGTGTAAGCGTAGGGAGATGGACTTACATCACAGTCGCGGCTGACCCAGCAGCGCGTCATCTGGGGCGTGACCTTGGGTGCGTAATGTGGGATTAGATAGTCTTTGACAAATTCTTCGTTGTCCTTGGCGGCGGAGGTGAACACCGTTAATTCACCACGTAACCAGTCATAGACGCCGCTAGCTTGCATGTCAGCCTTGGAGTAGCGACGAATACCACAGCTGTCACCGATGCTGGTGCTGGTAATCGGTGCCCAGCCTGTGCCATTGCTGCCTCTGTTGCTTGGTGGAGACAACGGGCTAGCGTTCGTTACCAAGACCAGGGAGCAAAAGCTTAAGAAAGGGAAGACGAAGCGTTGAGTGATACTCATGTTGTTGGTGTGTGGGGGTTGCTGGGTGATTTATGTTCTGAGTATTTTGGAAAAAGGAAGAGAAGCAGGAAGAGGAAGCAGTTTATATCTTAGTGGTGCTTAGTGGCTAAACATAAGAACATCTGAGCGCACCAGAACAACTGAGCGGACCAGAACAACTGAGCGCACCAGAACAACTGAGCGCACCAGAACAACTGAGCGCACCAGAACAACTGAGCGCACCAGAACAACTGAGCGCTCCAGAACAACTGAGCGCTCCAGAACAACTGAGCGCTCCAGAACAACTGAGCGCTCCAGAACAACTGAGCACAAAGATGTATGAGCGCAAGGACGTCTAAGCTCAATACCTGGTAGCCTCTGAGCTCTAATGCCGTTCCTAGGAACAGCTCTCCACAATCCGCTGAGATACATCACAAATAAGGTCAGTGGACACTGGACACGTTGCAACTCAATAGTTTTGCTTGTCCATACACCCACGACTTGGCACAGAAGCGGCGGGGACTGAGGTTTAGGCGCATGAAGGCATGCATGCTTTACCTGGTACTGGGAGCGCTACGATGAAGAAGTGAGCGTGATAGAATGGGGTCAAGGTGATCGAAATGCTGTGTGGATAGGTGCCTGAAGTGCGAACAGCAAGCTAGGCCGGATTGGGTAGGCCTATATATTTGCTGTACATGCGAGTGGAACAGCATATGTGACCTAGTGCAGCCCATCCATTGAAATTGTGTTAGTAGATGAAGCAAGGAATTAACAGGTGAGAAAGTCGCAAGTACCATTGTTCCTGCAGAAGATCAACATAAGAAACTTGTAGCATCACAAAGCGCCAAGCAGCATTGCAGTCACCTTGATTCCGCTCCATCTCACTTCTTCATCGTAGTGTTCCCAGCAACAGGCGTGACTCCTGTGCCAAGTCGCAAGCTTCGTACCACAACTTCCACACATGTGGTCGTCGTTTTTCGTCGCGTCAATTGCGAAAGGAATACATGCGAGCGGAAGGGGATGGGCCATGTCGAGATTTGACGCTTGATCCGAAGAGCTCGTATCGACTCCATTCAAAGAATCCTTCATCTGTCTCATCATTCTCCAGATCAACTATCCACATCGTCTCAACCTTGTTCTCATACCTCTCAACACGTCTGTAGCGTCCTCCTCTTCCACCATGAACAACAACACCATAACCTCGACCGACGCGCACAACATCGATCAACAGAACCATGTCCCTCTCAACGCCATCTCCCGCGCACCACCAACCTAATGAAGCCTTCGAACATCCTCTAGCAATCTACACACCCTCACTTTCCTTTATATCAATATCTCGTCCCCTCTCCTTCTCCTTTCGAGTCTTATTAGGATTTATCGAGTTCGACCATTGAAAACACCCTCATTATATTCCAGCACTCTACATATGAACTTTCTCAGTCACGGTCTTCCTTTCCTATTCGACGTCACCATCACGGTCTTGCTCGGGATCTGTAACGAAGAAGCATCTTGAAGCACCTCTCTGGCTCCCAGCACTCTCCACGAACCACCTTAGCTACTCATCTTGAAACTTACAGACAAACTTGGGATCTAGTAAAACAAGAGACAAGCAACAAATCTTGACTGATTGATTGATGTCAGCCTGTTATGTGAATTTGTAAAACGACGGAGGATCAAAAACGAGAGTGAACTTTCAGTAAACAATGCGTAGTGTGCCAGGCGCAGTTATACAAGCAGCAAAGGAGGACAGAAGCGGTAAGAAGGGAACGGTGGAGTTGTCTTTGGTCTGAAGATGTCGAAGTTATTGTCAGATGAGGAGCTTCTCCCTGTCGACCTGGTGGATTGCACATGAGGTCCAGGCTGCTGAAAGTTGTAAGGTCGACAATGTAGTTGTGTATAAAAGAGGTATGTGAAACTAAGATAACGCCTTGCCCAAAACCATTGCTTCCATTCTGATTGACCAGCCCGTCCGCTTTGTTATTAGTACGATACCAAGTACGCCTGAGCCAGCAAGACCAACCACTTTGACGCCATCCTCTGCCATGTCGAAACCTGTTTGCAGATGAACTCCAGGAATTACATAAGCTCTCTTCGACTAGTTCTCTTGATGAGCTTGATCACCCCTAATCAGCCGGACTCGAGACCATAGCCACGAAGCCTCGGTTTCTCGTCCCTGAACGGCGCAGGCAAATCTCGACTAGTGTCAGGATTGATACCCTTCTTGGCCCTCTCCGTGCGCGGTTTGCAATTTCTAGAAGCCCAGTCGACTGGCGACGAGATGAAGACAGCCGATTTAGCATAACAGGTGCCGTGACTGATGCCTAAACAATTTAAGAAGTCATGGATCACGCATACCTTGTCACGATCTCATTACGCAAGCAGCAACAAGTCGACAAGATAAAGAAGGCCGGCCAGTACAACTTAGTGCCGTGACTATTGCCACGACAATTCAAGAAGTTACAAATCGCGTATACTCTGTCACAATCTCAATGGACAAGCAGTCGGTGAGCAGTTTGAAGCCATCACGCCATGTACTTTCTCAGGACTCGGAGCTGCAACACGCAGAACGAATCACTAGCATGGAAAGCTGCTGCGACGAGTACCTAACTCTCCCAAATGCCATCATTGCTGTAGAAATTCAACTAGTTCCCGGGGAGCTTTATCGTGGATTAATAAGACGGAGTAGGCTTTGGTACAATCAAAATCTGTTGTGAGGACTACCCACCTTCATTAGTGACTTCTTCTGCTAATTACGTACTATCAGTTCCTAATGAGCTTTGATGGAGTTTTGTAATACCAAATGAACTCTTTTCATGGGTAAAACCCGGTGTGAGGAGCACTGTAGTACTTTGATATTAGCTATATCGCCTCTACCTTGCTGCACCCTCAATCAGCTAGGCCCTGAGATGGGTGCCTGTTGAATTGCGAATTCAGCTGATTCCCAGGATGTGAAGACTGCTGCAGTAATGACCAAGCTTTTCACTTCCACTGTGTTTGTTGTGTACTTGACGGCGAGCAGTATCAAAGCCAGATAATTCCTCAGGAGATTCTTTCGTGAGCAAAACCCGGTGTGAGGAGTGCTGCAGCACTTTAGTCTCCACCCTGCCACACTCTAATAAGCTAGGTCCTCCGACGGATGCATGCATGAGAGCCTAGTTCGGGTGGAACTACAAAACTCGCTTACCTATTTCCTCCTTGCTTCATCTACTAACACCATTCAGTGGATGGGCTGCACCAGGTTGTATTATATGCTCACCATCAAACAAGTCGAATCCGCGCCCGTGCAATGTCGTATTTGTCACCAAGTCATGTGAAAATAGAGGTGATATGTCAATGCACACCATGTTACAGTCAACCACGGTTCGGCTTAGACGCGTTTCATCTTTCGCCCCACCTGTTCTCTAGAGTCGTGTTTCAGAATTTGTAGATTGTATGTTACACAATGTATAGCTCGACAAAGCAGCCGTAAGGAAGTCTACACGCGTCAATGGACGATGGTGCTATTGCAGCTAAGTACGCCCTAGCCAGGCGCATTGTGACTGCCAAATCTTTGCAGGAACAGAATGACGTCCTGAGTGCAGGCCTAAACGAGCAGACTCGAAAACACAACAAGCTGAAACAGGCAAGATTCAATGCGTCACATGGTCGCGTTCTTGGATTCTTATCTCTTCTCACGTTAGTATCAAGCGCAATGCGAAAGAGTTCAAATGCTGACAGCTGCAATCAGAGTCCTCCACGTCATTGGCATCTACCTCTTCACGAAAGGTTTCCTCCTCACACGTCTCGTCCTCGACGATAAGTCTGACTGTGCATCGCCTCCTACATCACTGGACAATGATTACATGCTCGGTTCGCATGCGCAAGGATGCTGGCATCCAAAGACCTTCGAAAAAGCTGTTGTGATAATAATCGACGCACTACGCTATGACTTTACAGTACCATTCGTCTCTAGTCCTGGTAATCCGCAACCTCACCACTACCACAATGGCATCACCGCGCTATACGAGACTGCGGTCGAACAGCCAAACAACGCTTTCCTTCGACCATTTATCGCTGATCCACCAACTACCACTTTGGTTCGTCTCAAAGGACTGACAACCGGGACACTGCCCACCTTTCTCGACGCAGGGTCGAACTTCGCTGGTACTGCAATAGATGAAGACAATATCGTGGGACAGCTAAACGCAGCAGGACGACGTGTGGTACATCTGGGAGATGATACGTGGCAGGCACTCTTCCCGGACTCCTTCGACAAGAACTTTACAAGAGCTTACGATTCCTTCAATGTGTGGGACTTGCATTCGGTGGACAATGGGGTGAACGAGCATCTGATGCCACTACTGCAGCCTGGAAACTCGAGCAAATGGGATGTCATATTTGGCCATTATTTGGGTGTAGATCATGCTGGACATCGCTACGGACCAGATCATCCTGCCATGGCTGCCAAGCTCAAGCAGATGGACACAGTCGTCAGGGATATTATCAGACTACTCGATGATGATACACTGCTGGTCATCATGGGGGACCATGGTATGGATGGAAAAGGAGACCATGGTGGTGAATCCGATGATGAAGTTCAAGCTGCATTGTGGATGTACTCGAAACAGCCTGTATTCGGGCGGTCAAGAAAGGAGTTTGCAACGCCACCAGCGACGGCCAAGGAAAGGCCAGTCAATCAGATTGATTTGGTGCCTACTCTGTCTTTGTTACTTGGTTTGCCTATTCCATTCAATAATCTAGGAGGGCCAATCGAGGAGGCCTTTATTGGCAAGACTGGAGGTGACTACGCAAACCTTGCTGCGGTAAATCATCTCACAGCTTCACAAATATGGCGCTATCAGCTGGCGTACGCTTCATTCAGTAAGCGAGATGTTACTACTGCAGCGCGTTCGGCTGAATTGTTCGCCAAGGCAACGCTTTCCTGGGTTGGTTATGTTGGCGGCTACAAGAATGCTAGTCAAGCAGATTGGCATAGTTTAGCAGAGACTTTTGCTGCATATCAAGCAAGCAATCTAGCTACTTGTAAAGCATTATGGGCGCGCTTTGATCTTGTCAGCATTGGTGCTGGTGTCGTTGTCCTTCTCCTCACCTTGATGACCTTCATAAACCTGATCGGAGCGTTACAAGGTGACTCGATAGCCTGGATAAGGGAGCCAACTGGGCCTGGAGCTCTGTTATTACTGTCATTCTGTGTGGCAGGCTTCTCTTTATCTCAAATGCAGGAGAAGCTTACTATTGACTGGCCATTATCGCCTTCTACCAGCTTCCGCATATTCCTGTTTCTTGCAGCGATTTTCTACTGTTTCCACACGATGTCAAAGTCAACACAATCAGTGTCCTTGCCTAAATCTGCATGGAGCTGGATGTTAGTATTGTTCGTTCTTCTGCAGTCTGCTGGCTTTGGATCCAATTCCTTCACAATCTGGGAAGACGAGATCCTGCTGTTGTTCTTGAGCACTGCAGGAATCTTGTTCATAGCACAGTCTCTTCGTCTGCAAACGGCTGAACAACGAAGGCATGGTATATGGCACTCTGTGATCTTCCTAGTCGCGATTCGAGTAGCAGCCATGTCGCGACTTTGCAGAGAAGAGCAAATGCCCTGGGGAAGATCAACGTATTATGCTTCTGCAACTTCCTCGACTTCTGCGCCGTGGCAATTGGCCGTTTCATGGATAGTAGCGCTGGTGCTGCCTGATGCTGTCAAGTCATATTACAAGCTCACGCACTCCTACCAGGGCTCATTGCCGATATGGCTAGGTGTAGCATTTCGAATCAGTTTACTTTTGATTGCTGCGTTCTGGACGCTCGATGCTGCCGATGACGGTGAATGGTTTGTCGACATTAGCAAAGAAACGCTGAAGACGGTGCGGATGTATATTGCGCAATTTGTGCTCTGTCTAGCCGCAGGAGCTGGCACGGCTACTTTTGCATATATGTCACCTAGTATAGGCATAAGCACGTGGACTCCACCGAGTCCATCAGCAGTGACGCCTGCAAAAGGCTTGTCCAAGAAGTCGCCAGAATCTGTTTCTGAAGCACCACGTCGTCCACAAATTGTTGTACAAGGGACGAAGAACCTATATGGTTCTCACTTTGCCACATT
>Ga0160428_1001544_pt1 | contig 16978 bp, 12 predicted proteins | sample SolpanmetagenomM_FD_108198 | JGI IMG/M metagenome (GOLD analysis project Ga0160428, IMG submission 108198) | Solar panel surface microbial communities from Lawrence Berkeley National Laboratory, California, USA - M | ecosystem: Engineered > Built environment > Solar panel > Unclassified ... | reverse complement strand
TTTAAGATTATGATAAATGCTGGTATTCATGGCTGACTGCGATAGGGAAGAGCTTCCTTATACGTGATAGAATACAAAAAAAGTTAAAACTCTTAAAGTCAAACACTAACAAGTCTAATAGTTTGACACGTCAAACCATCATCTTCATCTAGTATATTAAATGTTATGTGTATGAGCTTTCTGTCTGTAGAAATGCGGACATCAGTATTAGTAATATCCGGCCTAGATATCTTATTTATCTTAACATCAATAAATCTTGCGGAAGTATCACTTAGAGATACGTTCAAAGATTTTAAAACATCTGACGATTCTATTGCCTCACCACCTCTATTCCAAAAATGGAAAATTACAGCTGACAAATCATTTTTAATCAGCATTGAGTTTGGTCCTATTACTTGGATAGGAGCGTTTATTATGTTTTTAGAATCAATTATTCTTGTTCTTAACGGTTCAATACTAAATACGGGAATTCTGTCCTTGATTGAAATTAAATAGAATACATAAGAAATTAATATAGATAAAATTAGAGGGAGATAAAAAGACTTGAAATCTTTTTTTAAGTGTTTAAGCATGATTTCGTTCTAACAAAAAAAGGGGGCTACATTAGTAGCCCCCTTTTTTTATGTATTATAAACTACATATTCTTTACAATCTCCTCGCCAAACTCGCTCGTCTTCAGCAGCGTAGCGCCTTCCATCTGGCGCTCGAAGTCGTAGGTCACGCGCTTGCTGGCGATGGCGGCTTCGAGGCCCTTGTTGATGAGGGCGGCGGCTTCTTTCCAGCCGAGGTGCTCCAGCATCATCACGCCCGAGAGGATCACCGAGCCGGGGTTCACCTTGTCCTGGTTGGCGTACTTGGGCGCCGTGCCGTGGGTAGCCTCGAAGATGGCGTGGCCGGTCAGGTAGTTGATGTTGGCGCCCGGCGCGATGCCGATGCCGCCCACGATGGCGGCCAGCGCGTCGGAGATGTAGTCGCCGTTCAGGTTCAGCGTGGCGACCACCGAGTACTCGGCGGGGCGCAGCAAAATCTGCTGCAAGAAGGCATCGGCGATGCTATCCTTGATGATGAGCTTGCCCTGGTCCTGGGCTTGCTTTTGCAGGGCATCGGCCACGGCCACGCCTTGCTTGGCCACGATTTTATCGTACTGCGCCCAGGTGAATACCTTGGCGCCAAATTCCTTCTCGGCCAGCTCGTAGCCCCAGGTTTTGAACGCGCCTTCGGTAAATTTCATGATGTTGCCCTTGTGCACCAGCGTCACCGACGGCAGCTTGTGCTCCAGGGCGTACTTGATGGCGGCGCGCACCAGGCGCTCGGTGCCTTCCTTCGACACCGGCTTGATGCCGAACGACGACGACTCGGGGAAGCGAATCTTCTTCACGCCCATCTCGTCTTGCAGGAATTCGAGCATTTTCTGGGCCTGCGGCGTGCCGTTCATGTACTCGATGCCGGCGTAGATGTCCTCCGTGTTTTCGCGGAAGATGACCATGTTAGTCAGCTCGGGGTGCTTCACTGGCGAGGGCACGCCGTCGTAGTAGCGCACCGGGCGCACGCAGGCGTAGAGGTCCAGCTCCTGGCGCAAGGCCACGTTGAGCGAGCGGATGCCGCCGCCCACGGGCGTCGTCAAGGGGCCTTTGATACCTACTAAGTAGTCGCGAAACGCATCGAGCGTTTCGGTGGGGAGCCAATTGTTGAGTTGCTTAAAGGCTTTCTCGCCGGCCAGCACTTCCTTCCATACCAGCTTCTTCTTGCCGCCGTAGGCTTTTTCTACCGCCGCGTCAAATACGAGCTGCGAGGCGCGCCAAATGTCCGGCCCAATGCCATCACCCTCGATGTAGGGGATAGTAGGTTGATCGGGGACGTTAAGCTTGCCATTTTTAATGGTGATTTTCTGCTCTGCCATGAGGAAAAGGGTGTCTATTATGCGTTGTCAGGAGTCGGGTGGGAAGGGGGAGGAAGTAATGATCAATGATCAATGAGTAATGCCCAAGAGATAATTGAGCAATGCTCATTGATTACTGCTCATTGCTCATTATAATTAGTAGCCAAAAATCTCTTTCAGGGTAAGTTGTTGCACGGTGCCGTATTTAGCCAGCTCCTGGAAGTTCAGTCGGTCTTTCGAGCCAATGACCAGGATAACCTGGTTCTGACCTTTAATTTTGGCCTGCTGAAATTTCTGTAATTCGGCAAACGTCATGTTCTGGGTTTGGTCGTACACGTCGCGGCGCAGATCGTAGTCGAGGCCCAGGCGGCGCGCCCGCTCGTAGCTAAGCAGCACGCCCTCGTGGGTGATGCGGTCGGTGGCGATGCTGTTGCGAATGCTCTGCTTGGCAATGGCCAGGTTGGCGTCGGCCAGGGGCATGTCGGTGAGCAGGTTTTCCATGCCGCTCATGGCCTCGGGCAGCTTGTCGCTCTGCGTGCCGATGTAGCTTACGATGTAGTTCGAGCGGCCAGTTTTATCGGCATTCGCGTAGCGCGACATGGCCGAGTAAGCCAGCGCCTTGCTCTCGCGCAAATCCTGGAATACGATGCTGCCCATGCCGCCGCCGAAGTATTCGTTGTAGAGCGCCACCGTCGGGGCCATCGTCTTGCTGTACACGTCGCCCTTGGTCAGGAACAGGATTTCAGCCTGCACCATCTTGTAGTCCACCCAATACACCTTTTTGTCTTTCAAAGGCTGCTCGGCAAAGTCCTTGGCGGCCGGGTCAGGCCTGAGGGTAGCGGGCGTGCGGTGCTCCGTACGAAGAACATTGGTGATGCCAGCAACAGCGCGCGGCCCGTAGTACAGCACGCGATGCTGGTAGGTCGGTAAGCTCTTAAGCAAAGAAATCAGTTGCTCCGGCTTCAACGCTTTAAGCTGCGCCTCCGGCACGACATCCGTAAACGGATTGCGCGGGCCGTACTTGGCGTAATTCAGCATGGCTTGGTTCAGAATCACGCCTTTGCTGAGCTTGGCATCCTGGCGCTGCTTCAAAATGCCGGCTACCTGGTTTTTGAGGGCCGTCGCGTCGGGTCGCGGGTTGTTGAGTAGTTGCTCAAACAGCTGCATGGCCGGCTCCAGGTTGCTGTCGAGGCCACTCAGGCTGATGAGCACCCGGTCTTGGCTGCTACTGACGGCAAACGAGCAGCCCAGCTTGTAAAACTCCTGCTGCAACTGCGCCGCCGCGTACTGGCCCGTGCCCAGGTACTGCAAATAATCGGTGGCTACGTCGAGCAGCACGTTATTATTGGTGCCCAGGTCGATGGCGTAAAATAAGCTAAACAGGCCGTTTTCGCTGTTTTTGGTGTAGTACAGCGGCAAGCCCGGCTTGATCTCCGCCGTCTGAATATCCTTCTTATAGTCCACAAATACCGGCTGCAACTCAGTGCTGGGCAGCGCCGATACCTCTTTGTAGTAAGCCGAAGCCGCGTCGCGGTTGGCTGGCACCGGCGTAATGGCCGGCTTCACTACCTTCACCTTGTTGAGGTCTTCGCCCGTGCGCTTGAACACGGCCACGTAGTCCTGCCCGTAGTGGTCGTTGGTAAACTTGACGATTTCGGCCTTCGTGATGGTGCCAAAATCCTGCTGCTGCTTCACGTAGTCGGCCCAGCTCACGCGCTCAATAAACGATTCATACAGCGCCGAGGCGCGGGCCTCGTTGCTTTCGTAGCTCTTGGTGCGGCTCAGCTTCTCGTTGTTGACAATGGCCGGAATAAGCCAGTCGGGAAAGTCCCCACGCTTTACTTTGGCCACTTCAGCGAGCATCAACGCCTGCACTTCCGCCAGCTTCTGGCCCTGGCGCGGCGTGCCGTAGAGTACGTGCGTCGAGTAGTCGTCGTTGAGGTCGGCGAAGGTCTGGGCCTGCAGTACTTTCTGTTGCTGGTTCAGGTCGAGGTCGAAAAGGCCGGCCTGGCCATTGGTCAGGATTTTATCCAGCATCCGCAGGCGCAGGCCGTCGCGGGTAGCCTTACCGGGCAGGCGGTAGCCCAGCATCACGTTTTCCGACTGCGGCCCCACTACTTCCTTCACGATGGGCGTCGTAATTGGCGGCTCCACCGGCGAGTTGAAAGCCGGCACCGGCTTACTAATCAGCCCCCCAAAATACTTGTCAATCAGCCGGATGGCCTGATCGTAATCCAGGTCGCCGCTCAGGCAGAGCGCCATGTTATTGGGCACGTAGTACTGGCCAAAGTACTTCTTAATCTCGGTTATCGACGGGTTTTGCAAGTGCTCAATCGTGCCGATGGTCGTCTGCGTGCCGTAGGGGTGAGTAGGGTAGAGGCTGGCATTGAGCGCCTCAAACTCCTTGTTGAAATCCGAGTCCAGACCGCGGTTCTTTTCCTCATACACCGCCTCCAGCTCGGTATGAAACAGGCGCGGCACCATCTCCTGGAGGCGCTCGCTTTGCACGGCAGCCCACTTTTCGAGCTGGTTGCTCGGGATGTCTTCCTGGTACACCGTCTCCTCGTTGGAGGTGTGCGCATTCGAGCCCTTCGAGCCGATGCTGCCCATCAGCTTGTCGTACTCGTTGGGCACCGCGTAGCGCGCCGCCACCCCCGAAATAGAGTCAATCTGGTGGTAAGTGCGCTGGCGAGCCGCTGGGTCGTTGCGCTCGCCGCGGTACACCTCGTACAGCGCCTCAATCTTATCCAGCTCCGGTTTTTCCTTGCTCCAATCCTTGGTGCCGAGCCGCGAAGTACCCTTAAACACCATGTGCTCGAGGTAGTGAGCTAGCCCGGTAGCCGTAGCCGGATCGTTTTTGGAGCCCGCGCGCACCGCTAGGTAGGTTTGGATGCGAGGCGCGTTCTTATAGTCAGATAAATAGACGGTTAGCCCGTTGTCGAGTTTATACACGCGTACACCGAGCGGGTCGTTGGGCGTTGTTTCGTAGCGGTATTCTTTGGGGGCAACAGGAGTAGCAGCCGCAGTCGTAGCGGCGACCGAAGCCGCGGGCTTGCTCGATTGGCACTGAGTAACCAGCCCTAGCGCGGCCAGAGCCGGCAGCAGGAGCAACAGCGGTCTATTCACAAACTTATTAGTCAGAACGCGGGGGATTTTACAGGGGCACAAAGGTAGAAGTTCGTGCGGGGAATAAAAAACAAAAAAATCAATTCGGACCAGCAGCGAAATGAGCGGCATTCTGGTGCGCATTGTCTTAAAAAACACGCGTTTGCGCAGAATTGTTACCGGGTTTTGGAATAAAGTAGCAGTTAGCCTGATCCATTGCTTCCCGATTCTTGCTTTATATTTCGGGGGGCTGCCATGGGTAGTCTCAGCGGCCTACCCACGGCTTTAGGCAGTCTACTGCACAGCTTTCACCTAGCCTACCCAAAGCGGTCCCTTACAAAAAAGGTGGCGCTAGCCCCTCAATTGCAGCCAGGGTTCCAACTGAAAACCTGGCCAAGCCTGGCCCCAGTAAATTACGCAAGAAGCCCAGCCAAAAGTTCTTGGCTGGGCTTCTCTACTAAAGAAACTACAGGCTACTCAGCGCTAGGCGGGCTGGGTGCTTCGGAGGGCGTAGCGGCGCCTTCCGGGCGCGGCCCCCGGCCGCCCCGGTTGCGGCCCCCGCGCTTGCGGCGGCGCTGGCCTTCGGGGCTTTCGCCTTCGGCGCGGGGCTCGCGGGCTGGGGCAGCTTCGCCTTCGGCGCGGGGCTCGCGGGCTGGGGCAGCTTCGCCGGCGGGGCGAGGTTCGCGGGGTGGGCGCGGCGCGGCACCTTCGGGGCGGAGCGCCCGGGGTGCGCGGGCCGGAGCTACGTAGGCCGTTACGGGGCGCTCGCCGGCGTCGATGGCCGCGAGGCGGGCAGTAGCCTGGGCTAGCCGCTCGGTGCGTTGCGGGTCGTTTTTGGCGTCACCTTCGCGGCGCGGGCCGCGATCGCGGCCACCATCCCGGCGGCCTTGGTCGCCCTCGGCGCGGGGTGGGCGCGGGCCCCGGTCACCTTCCCGCTGCGGGGCGCGGTCGCGGCCTCCGCCGCTACGGCTACCCTCGCGGGGGCCGGTTTTGCCCCGCAGGCCGCTAAAGCGCTTAGGGTCAAATTCGGGTGCGGGGCCGTAGCCCAGACCTTCGGTGATGGCTTGCTTTTCGATTTCGCGCTCAATGAGCTGCTCAATCTTCACAATGCGGTCCTGGTCCTGGTCGGCGATGAAGGTGATGGCCGTGCCAGTCGTGGCCGCCCGGGCCGTGCGCCCAATGCGGTGCACGTAGTCTTCGGCGGCGCGGGGCACGTCGAAGTTTACCACGTGGCTCAGCGAGTCGATGTCAATACCCCGGCTCACCACGTCGGTAGCCACGAGAATAGGAAACTGCTTGTTTTTGAAGGCCCGCATAGTCTCCTCGCGCTCCTCCTGGGTGCGATCGGAGCTGATGCCCTGCGCCGGAAACCCGAGCTTATTGAGCGAGCGCACGATGCCGGCCACGGCGGCTTTCTTCGAAGTAAAGAGCACCATGCTCTGCACGTCCTGCGCCTTGATGAGGTGCTCGAGTACGGGCAGCTTCTGGTGGTCGAAGGTCATGTAAAACTGCTGGTTGATGCCCGCCGCGGGCTTGCTCACGGCTAGCCGCACCTCGTCGGGCTCGTGCAGAATCTGCTGCGAAAAGTCCTTGATTTTGTTCGGCATGGTAGCCGAAAACAACAGCGTCTGGCGCTGCTTGGGCAGCTGGCGCACGATGTTGAGGATGTCATCGGCAAAGCCCATGTCCATCATCTTATCGGCCTCGTCGAGCACCAGGTACTTGAGGTCGTCAAACTTGACGTAGCCGAGCTGCATGTGGGCAATAAGGCGGCCGGGCGTGGCAATGATAATATCGGCCCCGCTAGTGAGCGCGCGCTTTTGCTGTTCCCAGTTCTCGCTTTTGCCGCCGCCGTAAATGGCAATGGAAGAGGCTTCTACGAAATAGCCGAAGCCCGTTACCTGCTCGTCGATCTGGGTGGCTAGCTCGCGGGTGGGCACCAGCACCAGTGTTGAGGTAGTGCCGTGCTTGGCGTGCGAAATGCGGTCGAGTAGTGGCACGAGGTAGGCGGCCGTTTTGCCGGTGCCGGTCTGGGCGCAGGCAATAAGGTCTTTGCCGGCCAAGATCTTGGGAATCGCCTGCTCCTGAATGGGGGTGGCGTTGAGGTAGTTCATGGCGTCCACGCCGGCCAGCAGGTCGTCGTGGAGGTTGAAATCGTGGAACGTCAAAGGTTCAGCTAGTAAGGTGAAGGAATGGAGCTGACCTTGCGTTTCCCGGTCAGCAAACCGCTTGATTTAGAACAAAGGTAAGCTGAATAAGTGCCTGGCTACTGGCTACCTTCGCCGGTATGCCCCTCGACCGTTTTTCCGCCCAAGCTGCTCAGTACGCCCGCTACCGCCTCGACTATCCGCCCGAGCTCTACGCCTGGCTGCTGCCGCAGGTAGCTGGCCGGGGCCGCGCCTGGGACTGCGCCACCGGCAATGGCCAGGTGGCCGTGGCGCTAGCCTCCTGCTTTACCGAAGTAATTGCCACCGACCTCAGCGCCAGCCAGCTAGCGGAGGCCACCGAGCGGCCCAATATCCGCTACCAGGTGGGCTCGGCCGAGCACTCCTCGCTGCCCGATGAGTCCGTAGACCTCATTACGGTGGGGCAGGCGGTGCATTGGTTCGACCAAGAAGCATACCACCGCGAGGTGCGGCGCGTGGCCGGGCCGGGCGCCACGCTAGCCGAGTGGGGCTACGGCCTGGGCCAGACCGGCAGCGCGGACCTGGATGCGCTGATCTTGCACTTTCATAATGAAATCGTGGGGCCGTACTGGGATGCCAACCGCTGGCACGTGCTCGACGAGTACGCCCGGCTGCAATTCCCATTTGCCCGCGTGCGCAAGGCGCATTTTGCGGTGCGCCGGCAGTGGTCGGCCGCCTGGTACCTCGACTATTTGCGGACGTGGTCGGCAGTGGCCAACTACGGCCGCCAGCACGCTGGCGCCGATGCGGTGGCGCTGGTAGCCGACGAGCTCACGCAGCTGTGGGGCGCAGGCGAGCGCGAGCTTGTCTTTCCGGTTTTTGCGCGCGCCGGGGTAGTGTAGCGCGATAATGCAGGGCATAGTAGTTGGCAGGCTAGCGGGCGGCGGGGCCAAAACCATCGGGTAAGCTTCGGGTTGCAACGCCGGGCCAGGCTTTACCGTTGAGCCTGTTCTTATCTTATTTCGGATGAAAATTCGCCTACGATTTCGCGTTGCGCTGGGGCTGACCCTCGGCTTCTTTTTGCTGTTGAGTTCGCCCACTGCCCAGGCCTATTCTGTGCTCAGCCACCAAGCCAGCATCGACTCGTGCTGGCTGCCTTGCCTGCGGCCAGCGCTGGAACGGCGATTTCCGGGCAGTACGCCCGATGAGCTGCGCGAGGCCAAGGCCTACGCCTACGGCGGCTCCATTATCCAGGATATGGGCTATTACCCATTTGGCTCGGCGCTGTTTACTAATCTTGCCCACTACGTGCGCTCCGGCGATTTTGTCGAAAACCTGCTCAAGGAAGCGCAAAACCGCAATGAGTACGCCTTTGCGCTCGGGGCAATGGCTCACTACGCCGCCGATATCTACGGCCACGAGTTGGGAATTAACCGGTCGGTGCCACTGCTTTTTCCCAAGCTGAAAGCTGAGTACGGCCCCGTCGTTACGTACGAGGAAGACCCTATTGCGCACGGCCGCACCGAGTTTGCTTTCGATGTGGTGCAGCTGGCGGCCGGCCGCTACCGCACGGCGGCCTACCACGATTTTATCGGGTTTAAAGTAAGCAAAGAGTGCCTGGAGCGCGCCTTTGCCCGCACGTATGGCTTAGAGCTTAAAGAAATTATTTTCAACGTGGACCTCGCCCTGGGGTCGTACCGCTTTGCTGTTCGCAACCTGATTCCGCTGGCTAGCCGCGCCGCCTGGCGGGCCAATCGCCACGAGCTACGCCGCGTAAACCGCCGCATTCGCCGCCGCGACTATGTATACAAGCAGAGTAAGCAGGAGTATGAGCAGGAGTTTGGCAGTAATTACGAGCGCCCTGGTTTTGGCGCGCGTGTCCTGGCGGGTATCATTCGGATACTGCCTAAAGTCGGCAAGCTGCGCAGCCTGAAATTCATTGCACCTTCGCCCGAATCGCAGGCGCTATTTCGGCAAAGCTTCCACCAAACAGTATTGACTTACTGCGATTTGCTAAGTAAAAAGACGCTAGCTGCTGATCGCGTGCCCCAACTACCAAACACCGATTTTGATACCGGCCATCCTACCAAGATCGGCGAGTATGCCTTAGCCGACCGCACCTATGGCGAGTGGGTGCGTGACCTGGCCAAAGATAATTTTAAGAATGTGACCGAGCCAATGCAGCAAAACATCCTGCACTTTTTTGCTGGCCTGCCCAAGCAGCCAATAGACAAGGAAGAGCAGGAAAAAGACAAGCGCCAGCAGACGGAAGAAGCACTCGCCCGTTTGCAAAAAATGAAATTATAGAATAAAATCAGCCCGGTAACGCAGAACGGGAGCCCTGCTTTCAACAGGGCTCCCGTTCTGCGTTACCGGGCTGATTTTACTGGTAGTGAAGCCGAAACTAGTTGTCTTCCCCACGACCACCCAAGCCGGGAGGCGGTGTGCCCTGGATGCCGCGCACTGTCGGAATACCCATTTTTTCCTCCCGCTTTTGCTGGTAGCGGCTAAACTGAGCTGGCGTAAGCACGTCTTTGAGCTGCTCGAGGCGCGCCAGGCCCACCTCCTCAATGCGTGCGCGCAGCGGGCCGGGTTCTTGGCGGTAGCGTAGGCGCGCGGCCTCTACGGTGCGCACCGATCCCACGTTGATGGCCCGCACCTTTTCCGTTTGGGCGGGCGTCAGGCCCAGTGCCTGGGCCATATTGGCGGTGAGGGCATCGGCGCGGGTAGCTACCACATCGGCCGGTGGGGCCGCTACCCCGGTTAGGGCCGATTTATCGACCACGCGGGGCACCGACTTGCCGGCTTGCGCTAGCACAGTGGCGGGGCCGGCCACTAGTAGACCCAGGGCGAGCAATAATGAAAACTTATTATTCATAAATACTAAGTAGAAAGAGCGAGGTAGTAGAAACTGCAAAAATAATACCCTAGCAGCCAATTGCTACGCCATGAACACGTTAGCCAGTTCTATTAGTTTAAGGTCTACCTACTTTTAGAAAACTGAGAAAGTACAAGAAACTGCTAACTGGTGATGGCTTTCTAAAATTGGTAGGATTAGACTAGGTCTTTTTGGCTATTATGTAGTGAAAGCTTAATTTATAGACTTACGAAAAAGGGAGGTGTGGCAGCTCTGGCGAGTATGAACGGGTGCGCTTAGCAAGGATCACAGCCCAGTTTAGCAGCCGGGCTTGCCCATCCAAGCAAGCATCGTACTTTTGGTTGATTTCTATTGTTTATGAAGCCACTCACCTACTCGTTTTTGCTAAGTATACTGCTGCTAGGCTCGATTGCCAGTGCCTCGGCCCAAACGCGCCGGCCAGCACCTGGCAAAGGTCGCCCAGGCGCTAAAGGCCGGCCAGCCCCGAGTGCCCCGCCAGTACCGGTAGAGGCTGCCACGCGCGTAGCACAAGACGATGGGAAGCCACCGCTGGTTATCAGTAAAATCAAGGTGAAGGACCCGGTATTGGTATTCTACCAACAAGCACCGCCTAGCTCAGCCGTGCAGCAGTTGCTGATGGATGAGAAAAACCTGGACCTGCTCAAAACCATGCCACTGGAGGAGTTGGTGGCCCGGCGCGAAGTTTTCATTGATGGGCTAGGCAACTACGACCCGCCGGGCACCGACGCCAACTCGCAAAAATACCGACTTACGGGAGTGAGCTTGCTGGCTTCCAGCGAAAAGCGCCGCACCGCGCCCGATGGCCGCAGCACTTACGCACGCCTCAAAGTGCCCAGCCCGGGCGAACTGTACGTGGTACGCGAGTCGGCCGAAGACTACCGCCACTTTGTGAGCGGCCCGCAAAAGAAGGGCTCGCGTATTGACTTTGGCGTGAATGGCTTGCCGGGGGTAGATTCGGTGCGCGCCGTTTACACCCTTCGCAAGATGGACGCCTCAGAACGCGGCACGGGCGGCGACGTACTCCGCTAGCTTGTATGGCTTAGCTAATAGCAATAAATATAGGACTTACGCGCTTAAAAATCAAGTGCATGTTAATCAATAATTTGACTAAAATGCAAATGTTTTTTTGACCGCACAGAAACGCTGTTTCCAGCCGATGAAGGCGGTTCCTGAATTTCAAGTGCGTAAGTCCTAAAATAGTTAGGCAAAAGCAAAGTTTTTCTTGTCAACCTGAACGTATCCTGTATATTTGCCACCGTATGAACCGCCAGCTACTCGTCATTATGTGCTCGAATTACCGCCCCAAACCGGGAATCGGAATCGCGCCATATGGCCAGCTGCCACGGGTACCAAGCACCTAACAATGCTACCGCCCCTTCTTCTCAGCTAAGCTTGCAAGCCCGATTCCAGACCTTCTGGAGTCGGGCTTTTTTTGTTTTAGTACTTACCGCCATGTCGTTTCACTTGCCCGCTCGCCCTCACCACCCCGCTGCGCTCGCCTCGGGCACCATCTGGAAGATGCTGTTCGACCGCCAGCAGGCGCTACTGCACCGCTGGGTGCGGCCCGAGTTTGGGCGGGCGCTGGCCGAACTGAGCTTGCGGCGCGATACGCTGCCCAACCCTTGCGGCCTCAGCCAGCTCATCCAGCAGCGTACTGGCTGGACGCTACTCATGACGGGCGCCCCCGTAGCAGAGGCCGTGTACTACGCCGCGCTGGCCCGGCGCGAGCTGCCGGTAGTATCGCGTCTGCGTACGTTCAGCGAGTTTGACCAACCGCCCGGTGGTCCCGATTTATTTGCCGACGTATTTGGCCGGTTGCCGCTGCTGCTAGAGCCCGGCTACGCCGAGGCGTTGCAGGCGCTGGGGCAGGCTTGGGAGCTGAGCACTACGCCGGCGGCCGCGGGGGTGCTGCGGCGCTTTGCCCGGGCCACGTTTGAGCTGGGTATGCTAGCCCCGGCCGGCGGGCGGCCGCAATTTTACGGCGCTACGCTGCTCACTTCGCCCCGGCAGCTGCACGCCGTGGCGGCGGCCGAGCCCACGCAGTACTGGCCGCTCGTAGGAGCCGCCCGCCACTTGAGCTTGAGCGCAGTACCTGGTGCGGAGCTAGCCGATGGCCCGGCCGTGTACTTCGTGGCGCATAGCTGGGTAGAGCTACTGGATGAAATCCAGCAGCTACGAGCTGAGCTGCGGCAGGTCCAGCGGCCCGAGGTGGGCAGCCGCCTGCTAGCCACGCCAGCCGCCAATACCGAGGGCCGGGCCCACTCCTTTGCGGCGCGCTTATCGAGCTTGCGGCAGGTTGGGTAAGTGGCTAGGGTAGAGTAAATGAGCGCCACCGGTACGCACTAAAAAGCCTGCTTCTCACAGGAGCGCAGGCTTTTTGGTAGGGAGATGACTAGTGGTGACTAGGCCTTGAGCCGGGCTTTGAGGTAAGCCAGGGCTTTCTGATGGGCATCGGTGGCTAGCTCTTTGTTGTACTTGGGGTTGGATGGATTGGCAAAGGCGTGGTCGGCCGGGTACTCTTTCACGGTTACCTTTTTGCCAGCGGCGGCCATGTCCTTTTCAAATTGCTGCACAACCTCCGGGCTAATCCATTTGTCTTGCTCGGCGAAAAGTCCCAGCACATCGGAGTTCAAGGTTTTGAGCTTTACCACGTCTTTTTCGGGCATGCCATAGTACATCACGCAGCCCACGGTTTGCTTGCCGCCGAGCAAGGCGCTTTGCAGGCTCCAGCCGCCGCCGAAGCACCAGCCCACGGAAGCAAACTGCGCCTGGGGGCCAGCGTACAGTTGGGCGCCTTTCACGATAGCGGCGGCGCGGTCGGTCTTGACGGCCTGCATCAGCTTGCCGGCTTCGTCGGGGGTAGTGGCCACCTGGCCGTCGTAGAGGTCGAGGGCAATGACGTTGACGCCCGGCAGCTCCTGGGCATAGGTAGCAGCTTCTTTCTTGATGTAATCATTCAGGCCCCACCACTCGTGGATGACAAACAGGTACTTATTACTGGGCTTGGCGCTCTTGATTTCGAAGCCGTGGCCGGTCTGGCCATCGGGGGTTTTGAACGCAATCATCTGGCCGGCGCCCGCGTACGCATAGGGCAGCGGCGCCTCGTGGCCCCCCGAAAAGTCCTTGTCGGTGGCCAGCATCGCGAAGGCTTCGGTGGCGGTGGCTGGGCGGGCGCAGCAGCTCAGGGTGGTGGTTTGGGCAGTAGCAGTACCGAGCGAAAACGCGGCAGCCAGCAAGAGGAAGAGTTTTTTCATGGGCATAAAACAGCAAATGGTCCGGTAAGGTGGTAGCCTAACCGGACCATTCAGCAGAGGTTTTAGAGCAAAGCGCTTCAGGCTCGGTTAGCCCGGGCGCCATTTATTAGGCAGTGTACTGGGTGCGCACGACGGCGCCGAGCTCGGTGAGCAGCGAAAACAGCCCCACGTACGTCCGGTTGAGGTACACGAAGTGGGCTGAGCCGCGCGGCTCGCGCTGCTGGCGCAGCTCTTGGTCTTGCAGCAGGTCATCACCCAAGGCATACAGGCTTTTGAGGTAGGCAGGGTCGCCAAAATCGAACGTGTCTTCGCGGAAAGGGCGTCCCACTAGTTCGAGCGACTGCGTGAGGGTGCGCAGATACATTTCGCGCAGGGCCGGCGCGTCGGTGGGGCGCAGCACCCCGGCCTCCGTAAGCAAGCTGGCCAGCTGGTCGGGGTTGGCGAGGGTAGCCGGGTCGAGCAACGATAAAAACTGCTGCTGTTCGAGGGGCGGCACATCTTTCACGCAGCCAAAATCGAGCACGCCCACGGTGCCGCCGTTGGTAGTGCTGAACAAGAAGTTGCCGGGGTGCGGGTCGGCGTGCAGCTGTCGTAGCTCGCGCAGCTGGTACTGGTAAAAGTCCCAGAGCGCTTGCCCGAGCTGGTTGCGCACTGCCTGGCTGGGGTTAGTGGCCTGAAACTCTTGTAGGTGCTGGCCGGGCAGCCAGTCCATAGTGAGGATGCGGGCCGCGGAAAGCGCGGGGTAGTAAGTCGGAAATTGCAGGTGCGGCAGGTGGCCGCACTTGGCCGCTACGGCTTGGCCGCGGCGCAGTTCGAGCTTATAATCAGTCTCTTCGAGCAGGCGCGCTTCCACCTCGGCCAGGTAGGGGCGCAGGGTTTCTTCCCGCAGGCCCATAATGCGCAGCGCCACGGGCTTCACCATCGCAATGTCGGACTGAATGCTGGCGCCCACGCCGGGGTACTGCACCTTCACGGCCAATTCTTTGCCCAGCTTGCGGGCAAAGTGCACCTGCCCAATGCTGGCCGCTTGCCGGGCCTGGGGCTCAAACTCGTCGAAAATCTCGCTTGGCGAATGGCCAAAAGCATCGCGAAAAGCCTTGACTACCAAGGGGCCCGATAGTGGCGGCGTCTGGTACTGCGCCTGCCGAAACTGCTCGGCGTAGGCCGGCGGCAGCAGGTTTTTTTCCATCGCTAGCATTTGCGCCACCTTCAGCACCGAGCCCTTCATCTCACTGAGGGTGCCGTAGAGCTCGGCGGCGTTGGCCTGGTGCAGGTCGGCGGTGGGCGAGTCGGCACCCACGGCTCTTTTGGCGTAGTGCTGCACGTAGTTGGCGCCCACTTTAAAGCCAGTTTTGGCAAAGCGGGCGGCCCGGGCCACTTTAGAAGTGGGCAGCGACTCCTGGGGTTGGTCAGACATATAAGTTGTTAGCTAGTACTACTAAAAAGAACGTCATGCTTCGCGGGGCTCAGCATGACGTTCGATAGGTTATTCAAATCAAGCGGTTACGAGCGCTTGTGCAGCAAAAACCGCCCAAAATCCAGGGCCGAATCAAACGTATTGCGGCCCACCAGGTCGAAGCTCAGCGTCACGGCTTTTTCTACGGCCGCGTCGGTGCGCTCAAAGTTGGCCGACTCGTCGCGCACGAAGTAGAGCAGAATAAACTGGAGCTGCCGCATGAAGATGCGCCCGTAGCCATCCTGCAAAAACGGCCGGCTAGCCACTTCGCCCGTGGTGCGGCCCTCGTGCAGTAACCCGGCCATAAAGTCTTTAAAGTCAGCTTCAAACTGACTAAGCACCTTGGGCACCAGGGACGGCTGGCGCTGCTGCGAGCGCCCCAGCGTGAGGAGGGCGAAGCTGCGGTTGTTCTTCAAAATCTCCAGCAGCGTGTAGTAGAAGGCCAGCAGCTTTTCGCGGGCGCCGTAGCCCTGCCAGGCGGGCTCCTGGGCAGCTTGCTCGCGGGCCTCCCGGCCAAAATCGGCCCACAGCTCGCGGTCGATGACGGCAAACGAAGCGTAGTGCCGGTAAAATTCACCCTCCGTAATGCCCTGTGCGTCGGCAAAGGCAAAGACGGTTTTGGGCGCGTGGCCGTGGCGGCGCAGGTAGTCGAGGTAAGCGGGCTTCAGCAGAGTAGGCTCCATGGGGGTATAACCGCGACGGGCAAAACGGAGTTTAAAAACGACGACGTAGCCGGTGAAATCGTCGCTTAGTTCGTTGCTGCATTACTACTTCTAAAGGATAAGTAGCCTTTACTGAGTACGCCCCTTGCGGATGAGGTCGATAGCCCGCTCGCGGCCGAACTTATGATCCACAATCGGCGCGGGGTAGGTAGGGGTGCCAAACTCGGGCACCCATTGCCGCACGTACTTGTACTCGAGGTCGTACTGTTTTTGCTGGCTGTCGGGGCTGTACACCCGAAACCAGGGCGCCGCCACGGCGCCGGTGCCGGCCATCCACTGCCAGTTGCCGATGTTGTTACTCATGTCGTAGTCGATAAGCTTTTCGGAGAAATAATGCTCGCCGAGGGTCCAGTCCATAAATAGCTGCTTGACCAGGAAGCCCGCCGCCGCGATGCGGGCGCGGTTGTGCATGTAGCCTGTTTGATTGAGCTGGCGCATGCCCGCATCCACGAGGGGGTAGCCGGTGCGGCCCTCACACCAGGCCCGAAACTGCTCCGGGTCATCGCGATAGGGAAGGTGGCGCATCTTGGGGTCGTAGGCTTCGGTGGCGGTATGAGGGAAGTGCCAGAGCAGCATCATGAAGAAATCGCGCCAGATCATTTCATCCAAAAGCTTGACGTTCAGCTCCTGCGCCTGGTGCATGAGCTGGCGAATACTGATGGTGCCAAAGCGCAGGTGCACCGAGCGGTGCGTGGTGCCCCGGTTATCGGCCGGAAAATCGCGGGTTTTGTCGTAGTACTTCACTACTTCGGCGTCGGGTAGCCGCACCGGCGGCGTAGGCTGCTCATGCCGCTCAAAGCCCAGGTCTTGCAGCGTTGGGCGCTTGATATCACCAGTTTTGGGGTGCGCCAGATGCTCTTTGGTAAATAGCTGGACCGACGGGTACGGCTTAAAATTTTCGGGCTGTGCCTTAGCCCGCCACGCTTTCGAATACGCCCCGAAGACCTTGGAGGGCTTGCCGTTTTTGGTCAGCACTTCGTTCTTGGCAAAGATTACCTGGTCTTTAAAGGCCTTGAATTCCACGCCCGTTTTTTGGGCGAGCTGGGCCACGGCGGTGTCGCGCTCGGTGGCGTAGGGCTCGTAGTCCTCGTTGGTGTAGATGGCCGCTACGTCGTAGTCGTGCAGCAACTGCCTGAATACGTCGGGTACTTTGCCGTAGCGAGCTAGCAGCCCACCGCCGGCTTCGTGGGCCTCGCTGGCTAGCCGCTCTACTTGGTCAAAAATGAAGGTTAAGCGCGCGTCATCCTTGGGCAGCTTTTCCAGAATAGTCTGGTCATAAATGAACAGCGGCAGCACCGGATGGCCACTCTGCAAGGCAGCGGCTAGCCCCGCATTATCCTGGAAGCGCAGGTCGCGCCGATGCCAGAAGAGGGTGATCTTCATGGGTAAGTAGTGTGTCGATTAAGAGTTTATTAAAATAAGACCGTCATCATATGTTTGTGGTGGCATCCCTTTGGGCCACGCCGCAGTTCGTCATAGGCCTCTGAGGCCGTTCAGCATGCTGGCACCCGTTGGGCCGCCGGCCCGTGAGCCCGGA
>Ga0160428_1001542_pt1 | contig 17000 bp, 18 predicted proteins | sample SolpanmetagenomM_FD_108198 | JGI IMG/M metagenome (GOLD analysis project Ga0160428, IMG submission 108198) | Solar panel surface microbial communities from Lawrence Berkeley National Laboratory, California, USA - M | ecosystem: Engineered > Built environment > Solar panel > Unclassified ... | reverse complement strand
TTGGGGTTCGTGAGGCAAGCATCTCCTCATCGATGTTCCTTGTCCCGGTGTGTCGCTCCCGCGGGCACGCGCTTCTCTTCGCGGTCGGCGCGAGGCCGCCGCATGATGGGGTCAGGAGAGCGAGGCGTCTCAATCCGTTTCACGACCTGGTCTGCTGACGCGGACCGGTTCGGACTCACAACGAGATCGCCTCGCCCATCGTCCCCACGGGAACGATCCGGGTCACCCTCGCGGGTGAAGTCTGGACTGCCGTCGCTCCGTTCGACCGGGCAGGCGTGTCTGGGTCATGCGAGGGCAGCGACGGTGGCCGTCGGCTCCTCGCCACAGCGGAACTCAGTCCCGTTGTTCCACATCCGGTGCAGAACGACGGCGAGCTTGCGCGCGACTGAAACGCCCCGGGTTTTTTGGAGGCCATTTGGTTTGTGTTAGGCGGCCCAAGGTTGAGCCTCGGCCTGGGCATAGTAGCGCGCTTCGGCCTCGGCGGGAGGAATATTCCCGATCGGTTTGAGCAGTCGGCGGTTGGTGAACCAATCGACCCATTCGAGCGTGGAGTATTCCACGGTTTCGAAGCCTCGCCACGGGCTGCGCCGATGGATCACCTCGGCCTTGAACAGGTCAATCACCGTCTCGGCGAGCGCCTTATCGTAGAAGAGCAGAGCCGAGGCCTGCTGCTCCTCGCTCTCGACGGCGACAAAGCACTTTGTTGGGCGCTGCGCCGCCTCGCAGATCGCCTCGGCATCGACCGCATTGTTCTTGTGGTGCTTCACGAACGGATTGACGTAGGCCGGCGTGATCAGTCGCACTTCATGGCCCGGCGCCATCAGTTCGCGAGCTCAGTGATGCGCACCGCCGTAGGCCTCCAGAGCCACCAGGCAGGGGGGGGGCTGGGCTGCAAAGAAGGCGAGAAGCTTTGCCCGGCTCAGCCGCTTGCTGAAGACGCCCTGCCCACGCGCATCCGCACCATGCGCATGAAACACGTTCTTCGCGATGTCCAAGCCGATCGTGGTTACCTGGGACACGGACGCCTCCCTCGATTGGTGCTCAACACCACCACTCTGGCACAGCGATGCCGCCGGTGGGGAGGGGCGTCCACTCCATCACCTATCCTGTACAAGGGCCGCAATGCCATTGAACGGCTGTTCGGGCGTCCCAAGGACTTGTGCCGCATCGCCAATCCATACGACCGGTTGGCCACAAACACCAAGCGGCAGGCTGTATCGAAGCAACTATTAGCTGCTTATAGAGGATCTAGAGCCTAAATCAACCCATATATTAAGCGTATACGCCCAGCGCGGAAGACGCTTAATATAAAGGCGTAGATTTTTAACTCAATCTTTATCTGCTGGCGTGATTTGGACAGATTTTATAGTCATCGTATCGGGGTATTGATTCGCTATTTGCAGTGATCCTTTTTGAAGTCGCTTTTCGTCAACTGAGTCGATCGGCTGGACTCCAAGCTCGTTGTATGGCCACTTCCCACCAACAGCTAAGTTTATGATCAAATACATCTCTTGGTGCATTGACTTAGGAGTAGGTTTTTTCCAGACAATTTGATCATCGAACTTGAATGCAATTTCTTTTTCACTCCAATTCAACTCGTATGTGTGGAATTTAGCGGAGAGATTATCTGAAACTTTGTACCATTCGCCAAATGTTGCGGTTTTATCACTTTCTTCGCTAATATACCCCGAATGAACCTGCCCTTTATGCTGCCCCCATGGCATTCCTTCCACAATGTCCATTTCAGGAGGCCATTTCTCACTTGTAGGAAGCATCCATATCGCCGGCCACGAACCGTCCGCGGCGGGTAGTTTGGCGACAACTTTTATTTTTGCATATTTAAAACTAAACTTTGTTGATATCATTCCCGAGCCAAAAATTCTTGCGTCCGTGGCTTTGTAAAGCTTGCGCTGTTCAGAGGATAGTGGTTTTGCACTAATATGGAGACCATCTTTAGTAATATTAAAAGGATCAAATCTATCATTTATTGGAAGGTATATACCGCCTATTTTATTTATAAATGGGTTTAGATAGATTTGACACTCGCCATTGCCGTTAAGGAAATTGGTTCCATCGCCGTAGCTATCGGGCCACTTAATTCCCGGACGGAAGGTAAAGGACCATATTTCCGGGTTTGGATACAACTTTGCTGAGCCATCAGGCATTTCAATTTTATTTTTTTGGAAATCATCGAAGAATTCAATACTGTAAGCCGGAGAGGCTCTATACAGCATAACGAGCAATATTAAAGTTAATATTCTGAAAGAATACTTAGATAATAATAGGCTTATTGATGGAATGGATGACAAGACAACCTCCAAATTGTAATTTTAATCAGCGAATGTTATGATTTAGAAAATCTGTAAAGGATTAAGAGCGCGGCCGCAACAAAAATGGCAATGTCGTTTCTGTTATCATTTGATCTGGTTGGCCCCCACTATGTGGTCCAAAGGAAAATCTAGCCGGCATTTGTCACACGGTTGACCCCGTTCGTCGTACGCGACTTATGCAAATTCTCAAGCAGTAACAGTTTGGTTCGTGAAGCCTCAAAGCGTCAAGCCGCCTGAGGCCGTATGGGGTCGATCTTTGTTGTCGTACAACCTTCATTGCTTAATGCGCTCGCGAACATCAGCTAAATGTTTGGTTGCGGAGCGTCGTTGGGATGTGGCACTCTGGGCGATTAAAGCCTACGCTTGGCGGTTCGAGGTGGTGTGCCGCCTGTCTGCCAGGAGGGCTCGTTGATGCGTGCCATCCATCCCCAGGCCGGCACAACCCCGGCCGTGCGAGCTGAGATTGCCCGCTCACCAAAGCGCTCCGGCATGCTGGCCAAGCGCTATGGTGTGTCGGCCGAGACCATCCGTAAATGGCGCAAGCGCGGCCCCGATGCCTGTCAGGACCGTTCGGCGCGACCCCACAAGCTGCCCTGGCGCGCCAGCTGTGTGGAGCGCGCCATCATGTGCGCGCTCCGCCGCTCCACTGGCTTTCTCCTCGACGCGCTGACCTTTGTGGTCAGCCACTTCCTGCCACACCTGAACCGAGACGCCGTCTACCGCATCCTCAAGGCCGAGGGCCTCAACCGGCTGCCGCCCTCCGAGAAGGCTCGCAAGCCGCACGGCAGCTTCAAGGATTACGACGTTGGCTTCGTCCACGTCGACGTGAAGCACCTGCCCAAACTGCGCGACCGCGACGGTTCCACCCGCAAACGCTACCTGTACGTCGCCATTGACCGCGCCTCCCGCTCTGTGCATCTGGCGGTCAAGGACGACGAGACCACGGCCTCGGCGATGGCCTTCCTCACGGACGCGCTCGGCGCTTTTCCATTCCAGGTCACACACGTGCTCACCGACCGTGACTCCTGCTTCACGGCCGACGCGTTTGAGACCGCCTGCGAGCGGCACGGTGTGCAGCATCGCAAGACGCGTTCCTACACGCCGAAGACCAACGGTATGGTTGAGCGTTTCAACGGGCGCATGCAGCGGGAGGTACTGGGTATCACGCTCTACAGCCACGCCGACTTGGAGATCGTGCTGCCCGGCTTCAACGCGGCCTACAACGGCCGCCGGCAGCGCGTGCTCGATGAGATTTCGCCCGAGATGGTGCTGCGCCAGCGTCTCGACGCTGATCCCGCTCTCACCAATCCAACCTACAGACCACCCAATCCTAGTCTCATCAAGCGCGCCCTTCTCATCGTCGCAGACGGCAAGGAGGTCTCGCATACAGACAGCTAGCACTACTTTAGTAGTCTGGTCTGAAGAGCCCTTATGGCCCGTCCCTGAGGCAAGATAGGCATCAGACTTAATTGACTTGAGGCGCTTGTGGTTACAGAGAAAACAGGTAGGTTTCCTGTTTCTAGTGCAGATTTAGGTTATTATACCCTTTATGATAAAACAATTCTAAGGACCTTAACTACGGGTTTTTAGGAATTACGCTCGTACGGTCAGTCGAAAGACTCGATTTGAGCGTTATAGAGCATGATGCTTGCTAGTATCTCTTCCCTGAGAAAATTAAATTCGCGTTTGTGTTTATTTACCGACCCTCTCCGGTGCCGTAATTTGCATCTCATAGACGACTGGAACTTCGATCGAGACTAGGCTTGAGCTGAGAGCCTCGTCGCTGCAAGAGGTGAAGGGGCGCATGCGGCCCCTATTCAGCCAGGAGCGGATGGCTGCCTCGGCGGGAGCGTTCCTAGACGGACTGCTCGGCGCGGAGCGGCGTAAGACCGATTGGATGCGAGCCGAAGCCGCAGGTGATGCCGGACCCTGGCGTCAGCAGGCGCTGCTCGGTCGCGGACGCTGGGATGCGGATGCCCTGTGCGACGTGGTGCATGAGTATGCCCTGGAGACGCTGGCCGACCCAGATGCGGTTCTGATCCTCGATGAGACCGGCTTCCTCAAGCAGGGCAAGGCTTCGTGCGGGGTGCATCGCCAGTACACCGGCTCGGCCGGCAAGATCACGAACTGCCAGATCGGCGTGTTTGCAGCCTACGCCTCTCGGCACGGTCATGCCTTCATCGATCGGGCCTTGTACCTGCCCAAGACCTGGACTTCGGATCCGGCCCGGCTGGCCGCCGCCTACGGGCCGGACGGGACAAGCTTCGCGACCAAGCCGGGGCTGGCTCTGGCGATGATCGAGCGGGCGATGGCCGCCGACGTGCCGTTTTCCTGGTTGGCAGCCGAAACCGTCTACGGGGTCAGCGACATCGGACAAGCGCTACGCCGGGCGGGCAAGGGTTACGTGCTCGGGGTCAAGAGCGATCATCTGTTCAATTCCTGGATCGGCAAGCCACCGGTGGCGGGCAGCGCCGAGGCGATCGCGAACGGCCTTGCTCCGACGGCCTGGATGCGTCTGTCGGCGGGCGACGGGACGGAAGGCGCGCGGCTGTACGACAGGGCCTACTGCGAACTGGCTGACCTCGATGGTGCCGACGACCAGACCGGCCTGTGGACGCGGGGGCTCCTGATCCGGCGCAGCCTGGCTGACGCCGAGCGGGCCTACTTCACGACCTGGTGCCCGGCCGGCACGCCGATCCAGACCCTGATCGACGTCGAGGGACGACGTTGGAGCATCGAGGATGCGTTCGAGACCGCCAAGACCGAACTCGGGCTCGCTCACAACGAGACCCGCTCCTGGCACGGCTGGCACCGACACGTCAGCCTGGTGATGATGGCCTTCGCCCTGCTGGCGGTGATCCGCCATCACGCCAACGTACCGCCCCCAAAAAGACCGGCTTGGAGGAGACTACACGCCCATTGATCCGCTGGTCGGTGCAGGAGATCCGCCGCATTGCCGTCCGGCTCGCGCCGCGGCGCATCCAGCCTGTTCACGTCATCGCATGGTTGCTCTGGCGACGGGCGCATCAGGCGGTCGCAGCGCAAAACGACGGCGACAGCGCCAGCTGCCCAACATAGAAAAATCCTAAATAAGGCGTCCTGAAACGCAACTGTAATGTAAGGTTGCGGCAGGGGGCAATTCTACGGCAGCAGAACGTCGATGCTGCGGGGCTGGATGGCCAAGCAGACGGCTAAGGATGTCGGCAAGCCGAGCTTATGAATCCGGACCTTTGAGCTTGACGTCTCGATCAGCGTAGAGTTCCGCAGCGCGATGGTAACCCGCGTCTGAGATGGCGAAGGTCAATTTATAACCGACGTCAGCTCTAAAACCAGTGCAAAGGCACTGGCTCGATCATACCTTGAAAAACTGCTATCGGTCTTACACCGCGGATGCTGCAATTCGTTCTGGAAGAATTCACTGGATATTGAAAGAGAAAAGATAGTGTCTCAAAAAAAAGCACCAATTGTTAGTGTGGTTGTGCCAGTTTACAACAGTTCATCCACTTTAGATAGGGCTGTAAAATCAGTAATTGATCAAACACTCCGAGACATCGAGATACTGATAATCGATGACGGCTCAACCGATGACTCGCTTAGTGTCGCGACTTCGTTGAAGAACGAAGATGACAGAATTCGCGTGATCAAGCTTGAAAAAAACGGGGGAAAGGCGCGAGCGATGAACATTGCGCTGACCCAAGCCCTTGGCAGATGGATTGCATTAATTGACGCAGACGATCGTTATGCTCCAACTAGACTTCAAAAGATGGTTGAAGCAGGAGAGTCGCAGAATGTTCATCTCGTGGCGGATAATCAAATCCACGTCGACGATGCAAATGGAAACCAAATTCGTCAGGCCTTCTTAGCGTCAGGTCAAGGGCGAGAAATTCGCATAGATGATTTTATTGCTCACTCGGATACCGGCGGAACTTTCGACTTTGGTATTCTTAAAATAATGCTAAGAGCGGACTTTGTGCATGAAAAAGGTATTACTTATCATCCTGATGCAAAATTCTCAGAAGATTTCTATTTTCTAGTGGATTTTTTCTGCCTAGGTGGGCGTGCATGGTTGATTCATGAAGCGCTCTATGAATGGACACTTCCGTTTAGTCCAAGTAAGCGGCGTTGGACTTCGACGGGCAATGGGGCATGGAGATATGATTACAGGAATGCTTTAGCGACAAATGATATATACAAAAAGAAATTACGGGAGGATGCGCCCCGGCAGCTAGTAGAACTGCTTCACCGGCGTGACAAGCAGTATCAGATTATGGTTCATTATTTAGATGCGCAGCGCGCTCTAGCTGATGACAGAAATATAATTAAGTCTATTGGTATAATAATTTGTCATCCACAGACGTGGTCTCTTTTGGCAAGGCGAATTACAGGTAGATTGATGCGATTATTTTCTTAGGCCGTCTTATGTGTTGTTGCTTCGGTGGGTAATTTGCTGGACCTGTCGTTATTTTAGACCTATGATCGAATGATTGCGCAAGGGGATACGCAAAAATGCATGAGTTTGCTCCAATAAAATTATATACTACAAGTGCTTGAGTAATGCTCGGGCGGTCGTCTCGTCTACGGTTGAAGTTGCCAAACATGGTCGAGTGTCGCGGACGGTCCCTTCGAAGCATCTGCCACTCGATGTGAAAGCGTATGCCGGAGACGATGGCGTTCAGGATGTCTCGCCTCTTCTAGACGGGCGGGCAGACACATGGCTCCGGATTCAGCATCAGAGGGTGTTGTTCGAGCTGATCGGCGCCCGCTACGAGCGGCGCTCGATCCTCATCACCGCCAACCAGCCGTTCGGTGAATGGGGCAAGGTCTTACCCAACCCAGCTATGACGCTGGCCGCCGTCGACCGCCTCGTCCATCACGCCAAGATCTTTGGAATGAACGTCGAGAGCTATCGGCGGCGTGCCGCCCTGGATCGCAAACGCGGGCCCGGCCGCCCACCAACCCGCGCGACAACAAAGACGGCGCCGTGATCGCTACGCCACGTCAATCAAACGGCCGATCCGCCTTGCGCCGCTCTCACCACAGGACCAAACTCCTCTCGCTGCGACACCGATGTGCCTCATTTAGATTGTCGCTGACCAATCATCCAGATTGCCGCGCTACAGACGGATCGAGCCTGAAGCGTTCAGGCTTTTTGGTCCAGACCTGAAGGACATGCTCGTAGGGTGTAAGGCCGCGCAGGGTCTTCAGCCGACGGGCATGATTGTAGGCATCGACGAACAGTTGCAGGTGCGCCCGGAGCTGCTCGTGGGTCTCGTAGTGGTAGCGCTTGACCGTGGCTTCCTTGATGGTGCGGTTCATCCGCTCGACCTGACCGTTGATCCGTACTCATTCGGCTGAGGCCGCGTCCGCTATGAACACCATATGCTAATCTACGCTGATGCCGATCGACGAGGAACGTATCGATGAGGCGGTGCTCGCCCTTCTGTGGCTGACTCTCCACGACGGAGGTCGGGCCCGGAAGGGCTTCGACTGGGAAGCGCTGGGCCGTCTTCACCGCAAGGGTCTGATTGCGGATCCGGTCGGACGCGCCAAGTCGGTGGTGCTGACCGACGAGGGTCTGCGCCGATCTGAGGCTCTCTTCCGCACCCTGTTCACGCGGCCGGAGTGAGCGGTCAGGCGGCGAACTGTGACTGACCGGCCGGCGTCCAGTTCCAGGGAAGCAGTTCCTCGAGCCGCCGGGCGGGGTGGGCGTTGATGCGCGCAAGCACGTCGGCCAGCCACGCCTGCGGGTCAACGCCGTTGAGGCGGGCGGTTTGGATCAGGGTATACATCACTGCAGCGCGCTCGCCGCCGCAGTCGGAGCCAGCAAACAGCCAGGCTTTCCTGCCCAGCGGGATGCCTCGTAGCGCCCGTTCGGCCGCGTTGTTCGTGAGGCAGATCCTTCCGTCGTGCACGATGCGCTCGAAGGCGGTCGAGCGCTTGAGCATGTCGTCAAAAGCCTTGGCCACATCGGCATGGCGCAAGAGATGGGCACGCTCAGCCCGCATCCAGGTCTCCAGTTCGGTCACGAGCCCGGCCGTGCGCTCGCGTCTCGCAGCGAGCTGCGCGGCGGCATCGAGACCGTTGATCCATCGCAAAGATCGCGTCGATGCGCTTCACCGCCGTGAGCGCGAGCGGGGCCAGCACCGGCAGCTGGCCGCACGCCTTGGCGGCGACGTCGGCCAGCACGAAGAGCTTGCGCCGTGCGTGCGCCCAGCAGGCCGCCTCGACGAGCGGTCCGGGACGGCGCGCGGAAGCGTAGAGCCGGTTGAACCCGGCGAACGCATCCGCCTGCAGCACGCCGGTAAGCCGTCGAGGTGACGCTCAGCGTGCTCTTCCATACGGTCCCGCGAGAACTGGAAGAGTGCCGCTGGCGGGTCGAGACCGCAGAAGGGCCGGTCGTCGCGCACGTAGACCCAGGCTCGCCCGGTGGCCGTCTTGCCCTTGGCGAGCACCAGCACCGGCGTGTCGTCGGCATGTATGCGGGTGTCGGCCAGTACGTGGGCGCGGATCCGCTCGACGAGGGGACGCAGCACGGCCGCGCAACCACCGACCTGATCGGCCAGGGTCGACAGGCTGATCGGCACGCCCTCGCGGGCGTAGCGCTCGGCCTGCCGGTTCAGGGGCTGGTGCTGCCCGTACTCCTCGAACAGCACGCTCGCTAGCAGGTTCGGACCGGCAAAGCCGCGGGGCAGAACCTGGAAGGGCGCCGGTGCCTTGGAGATCGCCTCGCAGTCCCGGCAGGTGAACTTCTCCCGGACGTGCTGCACGACCTTCCACGAGCGTGGCACCATCTCCAGCGTCTCAGTGACATCCTCGTCGAGCTTCGCCAGGCGGGTCGAGCCGCAGCAGGTGCAGGCGCTCGGGCCGGGCACGAGGATGCGCTCGCGTTGCAGATGCTCGGGAAGCGGCCGGCGTGAGCCGGATCGGCGGCGCGGAGCGGTTCCCTGTGCTTCAGCCGCCATCTTAGCCGTGAGGTCGTCCTCGGCGACGCTCGCCTCCAGTTCCCCCAGTTCGAGCTCCGTCTGGTCGAGCAGGCGAGCGCCGCGCTCGGAGCGCTGACCGTAGAGCTCGCGGCGCATCTTCTCGACCGCAAGCCGCAAGGACAGGATCATCGCCTCGGCGCTGGTCTCCCGCGCCTTGGCCTGGACGATCTCGGCCTGCGCGGCCGCCAGCTCCGCCTCGCGCGCCAGCACGAGGCGCTTAAGGGCAGCGATGTCGTCGGGCAGGGAAGAGCCGGCCGGGATCATGGCGGCCATCAAAGCTGATTCGTTGGCCTTCGGGGCAATCGAGGTTGTGGACAAGCCTGAGCTTAAGTCACCCCGCCGCAGCGGGACGCCAGGTCCGCTGCGGATGGCGCCAGTCGATCCCCTCCATGAGGTAGCCGCGTTGGGCCGAGGTGATCGCCACGGCGCCCTCGGATGGCGTCGGCCAGAGGAAGTGGCCCTTCTCCAAGCGCTTGGCGTAGAGCGACAGTCCGAGGCCATCGTGCCAGAGGCATTTGATCAGGTCACCGCGACGTCCGCGGAAGACATAAAGATCGCCGGCATGGGGATCGCGACCGAGCCCTTCCTGCACCAGGAGCGCAAGGCCATTCATGTCGCGGCGCATGTCGGTGACCCCGGTGGCGATCCAGACCCGGGCGGCCGACGGGACCGGGATCATCGCCGCTCCAGCACGTCGAGGACGCGGGACAGAGCCCCGGCATCCACCCCGGCATCGACCACGACGCGTTGTCCTCTGCCCAGCACGATCACCATCCGGCCCGAAGTCGGAGACGCGGGCGTGCGGCTGCCGCGCTCCAATGTGGCGTCCGGCTCGGACACCATCACCGCCGGAACGAAGGCCTGTGCCGGCGGGGGCGCCGATCGGCTCTCCGTGAACGCGCGTCGCCAGATCAGCAGCAGCGAGCGTGAGATCCCGTGCCGGCGGGCGGTGGCTGATACCAGCCGCGGCCCCTGCAGGCTCTCCAGCACAATGCGGAGCTTCTCGTCTTCCGACCAACGCCGACGGCGGCCGGTCTCGACAATCTCAAGACGCTGAAGGCGCCGAGTACTGTGCGTATGACTGTCCATACGCACCGTTCTCAACGGCTACCCGCCAAGCCCGTAAGACGGCCCTCCTCGAAGGGGTACGTTGATCCATGGGTGGTTGGGCTCGGTCAAACGATGCCATGCTCATGGCAGACCTTATCGAACATGTGTCGGCTGTAGAGGGCTGTCGGGCCTGAACGGTTGCGCGGGGCATGACCGAATTGCACCCCATTGTCTGTCAGCACGGTGTGGATCTTGTACGGCACGAACACGACCAGCGCGCGAAGGAAGTCCACTGATGTGTAGCCGTTCGCTTCAGCTTCTGCCTTGACGAAAGCCAGCTTTGAGGTTCGGGCGATAGCCACAAACAAGTAGAGCTTTTCCTGTTCTGTCGTGACCTCGGCGATACCGATGTGCATGTAGCCGATGGGGTAATCGGCAAAGCCTCTTTTCTTGGGCTTGTCGCCTTCCACTCCAGGCAGGTGGCTGATGCCGTGCCGCTCGAGGAAACGGTGCAGCGACGAGCGGGGCAAATGCGGAATCGTGGGCTGCAGGCCATAAAGACAGTCATTCAGCGGCAACAGGGTGTGCCGCCGGAAGACCACGATGATGGCCACTTCCTCTGGTGTCAGAACCGTCAAACGGGGCTGCTTTGGCCCCATGGCGGCATCACCTGTCGTCTGCCGACCTCGCCACTTCTGGATCGTCGTCGGGCTGACGCCGTAGCGCTACGCTGCAACTCTCACGCTCTCTTGACGTAGCTGTATTGCGCGACGGACCGCCTCCGTCGTGCGAGCGCTGCCGTGTAGAATTTGGACTATAGCGCATCCCTTGCCGCGTGGTAATCAACCGTACCACCACATCGCGGGATCAAACACCTAGATCCGCTAGAATGGCCCGCCACTTGGTCCTGTTCTTATGCTGTCAGAGGATGGCGGAAAGCGTGCGCCGAAGATCCGGTGGGTCAACTTGGGCTTGGGCCGGGCCCCCACCATAAGATCAAGTTCAAATATTTGCGCACTGCTCAGCATCTTCTCTCATGCATCAGAGAAACAGAAATGCAAGCCAATCCGTTTGAGCAACAATCGACTTTAGTCCGAGTTTTCGAGTATAGATGTGCGCGGATTTTTATTTGAATCCCGTGAAGTAGGCTTGGCCATCACCGAGGCTTGCCAATCCCAGCTTTCCGGCCCCCAGATAAGCAGAACAACAATAAAAGTAAATACCGATGCATTTGCAAGATAGCCACCAAAAAGAAAGTAAACGGTTATGATTGGAAGTTTAAGTGGGCTGCGAGCATTCGCAGTCGCCGTAAAAAATAATACCAAATAGCCAAAAAATCCAATAAATCCGTACTCGAAGATTAATTTAGCCCATGTGGGATCAAACGCGCCAAAAGGTACCAGGATTCCATAGGCACTATAGACACCAGGTCCTTTGCCGAAGAGAACAGAGAATAGATCGGTAAATTGGTATCCACCAATGAGATCGAACGGGGAAATGAATCGAGCATATCCGCTAGATCCAGGGCGCGTTATCTCATCTATGCGACCAGTTATGGCCCCAATCTCAAGAGCATTACCAAAAACAGTTAAAAGAACCACTCCTGAGATTGACGCAATCATGTAAAGGATATTTCCCGAACGGATCATGAGATATCCTCCGAACAATCCTAGTGTTACAATTCCTGTGCCGGAATAGCTGCAGAGCATCGCAGTGGCAAAAATAATAAGTCTAAATAAATTCTTTCTTGTAACAAGTTCGATTATTGCGCCTAGTGCTACATACTGCCCAAAGAAGGATGGTTCCGCAAAAAACACACCATTACTTTTAAGCACATCCGAACCATAATATAAAGGGATAAGATTGTTGTATCTTTCAAGCAAAAGTCCCTCTGGAACGTAGAAATCAAAGAAAAAAGCTAACTGTTTGCCAATCAAAAATTGTAGAATAAATTGTGAAATACCAATAACACTCAAAATCAACATCAAATTTCGAAAGAAATTTACATGATAATATGTATATTCCGCCAATCGGTTCCTCCGAAAGACCAGTGTAAGTTGAATTGTAAATATTAGAAGAATTGAATAAAGCGATATTTCTTCTCGGAAGCCATTTACTGTTAATGAGGTGCCGACTATGACCGCAAAGAAAGCAAACACGATGAGCGTTTTCTGGTCAATTATGAGATTTTTTGTAAAAAAAGCTACCAAAACTAGAATCGGCAGCGCCAAAGTGCTGATTGGAAGCGCTGAGGATATCCCTGGAAGGCCAATTTTTTGCAAAATTGTAGCTGATAAAATGAGCAAAATTCCGATAATACGATAGGTTGAGCCATGTTTTATTTGCGGATGCCCATCCATGTAAGAGACGCCTGCCTTTTCCATTTTTCCCTCGATTTAACTGCTTAATTATTTGGTAGTAAGTCAAAGAAAATTGACTGTCATCATGATGATTTCGAGCGCAACATTTGATAGTGCAGGAGCTTAGGCTTTAAGAGCCGCAAACGGGACACCGCCGCCCGTCCTGCGGTAGTCAGGTGTGTGCCATTCAGGCTGCCCGGGTTGTGGGACTAGGGAGTACAATCATGGCCTTCGCTTGGATCTGCGGTTTCGCGTCGCCTTATAAGATAAAAGCACTGTGCGGCATGCCGAGGTAGGGCCCGACTGGGGCTTGTCATTGCTTAGTTGATTGAGGGCTGCGGCGATGGGAGGACGCCGATGAAGATGGCGGCGGTTTTCCCGTATCGGGTGGCTGTGGTCAACCGCGCTGGATTTTTCCAGAGGCCCCGACTCTTGCGAGGATGAAGCCATGACGAACCGAACCCCACCCTTTTCCCCCTGAGGTTCGTGAACGCGCTGTGCGGATGGCGTTGGAGCACCAGGGCGATCACAACTCGCAATACGGTGTGATCCACTCGATCACTGCGAAGATCGGCTGCTCGGGCGAGACGCTGCGAAATTGGGTCCGCCAGGCCGAACTGGACCAGGGCCAACGAGCGGGCCCGACAACGGACGAGGGCGAGCGGATCAAGGCGCTGGAGCGGGAGGGTCGCGAACGCCGGCAGGCCAACGAGATCCTGAGAGAAGCATCGGTGTATTTTGCCGAGGCAGAGCTCGACCGCCCGTTCAAGCGATGGTCGCATTCATCGACACTCACCGTGGGCCCAGCGGGGTCAAGCCGATCTGCCGTGTACTGCCGATCGCCCCATTGACGTATCGCGCTCATGCCACGCGGCGGGTCGATCCCGGCAGGCTGCCGGGCCAAGCCAAGCGGGATGCGGTGCTGATGGCCGAGATCCGGCGCGTGTACGAAGCGAACTTGCGCGTCTGCGGCGTGCGCAAGAGTTGGCGGCAGCTCGCCCGCGAAGGGATTACGGCGGCTCGTTGCACCGTCGCACGGCTGAGGCGCGCGATAAATCGGCGAGGCGTCGTGCGAGGTAAGACAGTCCGCACGACGATCCCTGATCCAGCCGCGGCGTGCGCACTCGACCGGGTCAACCGGCAGTTCAAGGCCGCCCACCCGGACAGGCTGTGGGTGGCGAGTTTCACCGATATCGCCACTTGGGGCGGCATCATCTATACGGCCTTAGTGGTCAACGTCTTCGCTCGCCGGATCGTGGGCTGGCGCGTGTCGCGCTCGGCCCGGCCGGACTTCGTGTTCGATGCGCTGTAGCAGGCCCGGCACGAGTGCCCCCCCTTCGCCGGCGGCGGTCTAGTCTGCCATTCCGACCTGGGGGCGTAATACGTCAGCATCAGCTACGCCGAGCGCCTCACCGAGGCAGGTATCGAACCCTCCTTCGGCAGCGTCAATAACTCGTACGAACATTCTCTCGCCGAGACGATCATCGGATTGTTCAGGACCGAGGTCATTCATCGGCGTGGCCTGTGGCGGTCGTTCGAAGCCGTCAAGGTCGCCACCCTCGAATGGATGAATTGATTCGATCACCGGCGGCCGCTCGAACCAATCGGCATCGTGCAGCCGCGCCGGAGCCGAAGCGCGCTACTATCATCAGACCAAGGTCTAACCCTTGGCCGCCTGACCCAAACCAAACGCCCTTCGGGAAACTAGGTGCGGTCCGCCACATCTACCAGTCCGGGTTCGGCTCATCCTCAATCACCTGCGCTAGCGTCTGTCGCTGGGCTGCATCCAGCTTCTGCCTCTAACTCTGGGCCTTCCTGTGGATCAGTCCATGTGGACCAGCAGCGTTGAACACCGACACCCATTCGCGCACCGTCTGCACGCCCCCTACCTCGGTCCGCGCCGCATCCCCGCGGCTGGCGCCGTCATCGATCGTCGTAAGCGCCAACAGTCGACAGCTTTGGCCGGCATTCCGGCTCCCAGAGGCTAGCCCACGCCGGTCATCGTCCCTGAGATCGTTCCACAGCGGCACGCAAGCCGACATGGCAAGCCGCCCCAATCCGTCTCATCACGTGACATCGCTCGCATTGAATAAACCGCTTAGAATCGGCCGATTGCCGATTAATATATCTTCATCGATGAACCACCACGCAGGATTGATTGGTCCTGTCTGGGCTTTGTTAAATTTATAGATATTGAATTTATCGAGTAGATCGCGAGAGAGCGAGCAAGAAATGCAATCCATAGGGCTTTAACGATTGCCTCCATGGTTCTGAGGCGATAACCAATTAACTTAAAATGGTTTTGTGCTTGATGTCTTGGAGATTCAGTATTGATTTCCGCAATTATGCATAGTAGTAAATTCTGTACTCATTAGGGTTTGGAGCTTACAAATGTTTACAATCTCTGGATTGCTTTCTAGCTATGTAACCCCGCACAATTCAACGACAGAAGATTGTCGTGCTGCCCGGATTTCAAGCTTCTGGCAGGCCCAGAAAAGCTCTAACTTGCGGGTTCGAACCTTCATTCCGAGAAATCTCTGGATATCTCTACGGGCATTAATGGATCATCTGCTGCTAAATAGTATTAAGGCCGAATTGAGTTCGGCTCCAATGGGACAGATTATTAGGGCGGCTTTGAAAAGAAGGAGTTCTTCCAGTTTCTTTTCAGTTGCCGTCTTTGGCGCGCGCATATTGGAGATACCTGCTCGTGCTGCAGAATACAGTATGGGAGCAAATAAGCAGACTCTTCGACGAAAGGTGCGCGCTGCATATAAAGGAGGCGTAACTTGGCGTTCGGTTTCCGATCTAAGCGAACAACAGGCATTGATTGACGCCCTGCACGTTGCGCTGCCTGTCAAGTCACGCTACCGCATGGAAGGTCTTAATTTTAGTGATTGCATTGGCGCTGGTTTGTGGACAGTTGCAGTTGGTCATCAAGGAGAGCCGCTTTTAATTGCAGTCACGCCATATGATGGGGAATGGGCGCTACTTAAGTGTTTTGTATGTTTAGGGGAAACCCAACAACATTCTGATGCGCGGTACCTTATAACTCAGACTGTTGTCGAACGGTTGTCGGGCTTAGGAGTTCGATACTTGGCCGACACAGCAAGCGCGTCGGAGTTGCCTGTGGGGCTATGGCATTTTCAGCGCATGACTGGTTTCATCACCGCACGTGTCCTTCTGCGCCGAAGGACGAATGCGAAGACGGCGAATTAAGAGGGTTTACGCTTCTGCGCAAAATTTAGAGCCTCCAGCCTCTGGGAATAATGAGCATTTAAATCTGTATATACTAAATTTCCAAATAAAATATCCAGCATAAAATCTTCTATCTTGCATAGCGTATGTATTATATATCGCTTGAAAGCGTGTGTATTAACAATTATGGATTGGTAATATTTGTAAACTTTTTGCAAAAATAAAATCTCTTCAACAAAGCCAAAGATATATGATTTGCGAGATTAATAGGCAGTGTAGGTCGAGATTCAATTGGCTGGCACATCGCTATCTCATGATTAGTGCGAGCTTGGTATCAATGAAGAGTTTGGCTCACCCCATCTCAGGGCACAGCGGCACACACTTACAAAGCACCACGCATAGGCAGTGTTTGCGAAATGCGCTGCGTCTCAAGAACATACCTCAAACAAATAGCTGAGCCGTTTCCAGATTAGCTCAAGCATTCGCTGTGTCTCCGCCGCTTTTGAAGGGCCGCTGTCGTTCCTGGATTACAACTTCGACCATAGCTTCGTCCAAAATTCGTAAAACTGCTTCACGGGTTACCCCTGCTGATGAGCGGCCACAGCCAAAGCTGTTGCACATACAAATTGCCAAGCTTCATCGTATACCCACTCACCCTCCGCACCATCCTGCACGCGTGATGACGCGAGAAGTAGCGCCTCGTGTGGCTTAGTGCAGCGACTGAAGGTTAGGATACCTTGGCGGTCGGCCACTATGGTAAAGGTCATGAGGACTTGCCCGATTATGTGGGCGGAATCCTAGAAGAAGAGACGCCCAAAGCCCGAAAGCGTGAGCATCACTTCATCCACTCGAATCCGCAGTCGCCACAATTCAAGGCCGCTCGGGAAGCTTAAAGCGGAAAATTGACGCTGAATTTGATTAGCTTAGATTGTAAACTGAGTCATGCAAGCGCCTCGATTTCATTAATAGGATCGACCGTAGATATCTTCGATGCGGATGATGTCGTCCTCGCCGGTGTAGGAGCCGACCTGCACCTCGATGAGCTCCAGGGGGATCTTGCCCGGGTTGGTCAGGCGGTGCAT
>Ga0160428_1001541_pt1 | contig 17014 bp, 18 predicted proteins | sample SolpanmetagenomM_FD_108198 | JGI IMG/M metagenome (GOLD analysis project Ga0160428, IMG submission 108198) | Solar panel surface microbial communities from Lawrence Berkeley National Laboratory, California, USA - M | ecosystem: Engineered > Built environment > Solar panel > Unclassified ... | reverse complement strand
CGAAGCCAGCAACTCATCGACCATCCGCAAGCTCAGCGGGAAGCGGAAGTAGAGCCAGACCGCGTGGCTGATGATCTCAGGCGGAAAACGATGTCCGGCATAATTCGGGCGGGCAGTTGTCGTCATCCCGCTCGCCTACTTTGGCACCACCACACTTCGCAAGCTAACCGGCATCAAGTTGACGGTGCCCTTGCGGGTGCAGAAGGTCAGTGAAGATGTTCCTTTCAAGCTTACGGCTTCTCTGCTGTTGCTCGTCCACCTTGCCGACCCGACCAGGACACGGGATCCGACAGAAAATCGTTCAGTCGGGTCCGCTGGGTTGAGGTGAACCCATCGTCTCGGCCGAGCCGTAGGATGTCGTCCCACGTGGCGAGCGCGTGCAGACGCAATCCCAGGCGTTCCAGTCGCTCCGTCCCACCTGGAAAGACGCCGTGATTGAAGATGGTCAGCACATCCGTGACGATGCCTCCAGCATCGCGCAAGCCACGCGCGAAAGAAGCCTTGCTGCTGCCGTCGGTTGTCAGGTCATCCACCAGCAGGACGCGTAGGCCCTCGACGGGACCGCCTTCGACCTGAGCGTTGCGCCCGATGCCGAGCGGACGCTTGCGGACGTAGCACAACGGCAGGGCAAGCCGGTCGGCAACGAGTGACGCCCATGGGATCCCTGCCGTCTCTGCTCCTGCCACGGCATCAGCCTCTAAGTCCGGTGCCCTGCGGATGGCCGCGACGGCAAGCTCTGTCACCTTGCGGCGGAACTGCACGTTGCCGATTAGCAGGCGGCAATCGACATAGACCGGACTTGCCCACCCGGCGGCCAGGACGAACGGCTGGTCTTCGCTGATCCGGATCGCCCCCACTTTCAGCAGCAACCGGGCCATGGTGCGCCCAGCTAGATCCTGAAACGGATCCAGGCTCATGCTGCCAAATCCCGCAAAGTACGCGTTAGGACATCGACGCCCACGTGGAAGTCACTCATCTCCATCGCCTCTCTAGGATTGTGCGAACCATTTGCATTTCGCACAAAAATCATTCCGGTGGGCACGCCGGCATTGGCGAACACGGCCGCATCATGCCCGGCCCCGCTCGGGATCGGTTCGTCTGCCTGGCCAGCGGCACGCAGGCTGGCCCGCAGCCTTTCGGTCATTTCCGGATCCATCTGCGCTGGAGCCGTTTCGAGACGACGCCCGAAATCGAACGTAACGCCGCGTTCATCGGTGAGACCGGCGCATTCTGAACGGAACAGGTCGTAGAAACCTTCCAGCGTGTCGCGGCTCTGAGAGCGGATATCCAGTGAAAAGGTCATCTTGCCGGGTATGCGAGCCAGGGCGTGCTCATGCGGATCGGTGCCGACCATCCCGCAGGTCACCACCAGGTCCCGTCCGCGTTCCAGCAGGGTTCGCCAGTGCCGGTCGAGCCGGGTGATCAGCTCGGACACCGCGAACACGGCGTCCTGCCGCAGCCAGCGGGGCACCGCGCCGGAATGCCCGGCGCTGCCTATGCAGCTCACCGCGCGATGGCGGATGTTGCCCCGGATGCCCGTGACCACCGCGGCCGGCTGCTGCCGGGCGATCAGCACCGGACCCTGCTCGATGTGGAGCTCCAGCCAGCAGGCGATCGAGGCAGGGTCGAGCAGAGCCTCGCTCCGTGCAACCCGGTCGACGGCCACCCCGGCGTCCCGCATGCAGTCAGCTAGCGGACGGCCGCTGTTGACGTTTGCGGCCGTCAGGTCCTGCGCGGTGAGTTGTCCAAACAGGGCGGAGGAACCGAGATATGCTTGCCCAAAGAACGCGCTTTCCTCGCCACGAAGGCCGAGAACGCGTAGGGAGCGCCGTGACCGGAAGCCCTCGGACCGGAGCTGCGCCACGGCAGCTAGGCCCGCCACCACGCCGGCCGCGCCGTCGAAATTGCCGCCCTGCGGCACGGAATCGAGGTGGGAGCCGCAGGCGATGACGGGCAGGCTGGGCTCTGTGCCGGGTAGGGTCGCCCAGACATTGGCGCCGGCGTCGCGTTCGGTATGGAGTCCAAGGCGACGGGCCTCGGACTCCACAATTTCGAGCGCCCGGGTTTCGCTGGCGCTGTAGCACTCGCGGGTGATGCCCACGCCGTCGAACCCCTCCGCTCGCAGCCGGTCGAACAGGTCTTCCGCAAACCCGGCGCTCATGCGGTGGGAGCCGCCAGCCAAGCGAGGTCCACCTCATCGGCCTCTTCGCGCTTCAACGCTCCGGTCAGCTCGCTGACCCGCTTGATGTCCCGCGCATCGCAGAACCGGTCCAGCCCGGTGATCACGCTGTTCATTGCGCCCGGCTGCACGAAGGTTGCGGTACCCACCTGCACTGCGGTGGCACCTGCCAGCATGTACTCCGCCGCATCGGCCGCGGTAGCGATGCCGCCGCAGCCGATGACCGGAATGCTCACCACCCGGGCGCACTGGTACACCTGGCGTAGTACGATGGGCTTCAGAGCCGGCCCGGACAGGCCGCCCATGACATTGCCGAGCCTCGGCCTAAAAGTCTTTAGGTCGATAGACATGGCAAGCAGGGTGTTGGCGACCACTACTGCGTCCGCCCCCGCTGCCTCACAGGCCTGCGCCACCTCCGGCACGTCACCGGTGTTGGGCGTGAGTTTCACCCAAAGCGGCAGCGTCGTCGCCGCGCGCAACTGCCGCACCACGGCAGCGGCGGAACCGGCCCGCATGGCGAACGCCTTACCGTCTTCCTCGATATTGGGGCAGGAAATGTTCGCCTCGATTGCCGCCACCCCCGGCATGCTCACTTCGGCGGCAAGCGCCGCGAAGCCCTCTGCCGTCGGGGCCGAGATGGACACAACCAAGGGCGGCGTCCAACTCCGATAAAGCGGCAAGGTGTGCTGTAGGAAGTAAGGCACGCCCTTGGATGGAATGCCGATGGCGTTCAACATGCCACCCACCACTTCGGCGACGCGTGGCAGTGGGTTGCCGTCGCGCAGCTCCCGGGTGATGGTCTTGGTGACCAGCGCGCCCAGGCGGTTCAGGTCCACCGCGTCTCCCAGCCCTTCGGCGAAGGTGCCAGATGCGGGCATTACCGGATTGGCAAGCGTCAGGCCGCCGATCCGCACGGTCATGTCGGTCATGGGAGCGCCTCCATCATGTCGAACACGGGTCCGTCCCAGCAGACCCGCTTGTGGGCGATCTCGTCGCCCACGTTGAAGTCGCGGACGCAGCAGAAGCACATACCCAGGCCGCATGCCATTTGCTGCTCCATTGCCACTTGGCCCGGCAGGCCGAATTCGTGCGCGAGCCGCTGCTGCACCCGTAATAGCCGGGAGGAGCCGCAGGTGTAGAAGGCGTCGCACCTGTTCTCGGTGATCAGGTTGCGGAGCAGGCGCTCCACATGGGCCGGGCCGCTAGTTCCCTCGAAATCCGTCACCGTCAGCACGGTGGCGCCGCGCGAGCGGAACAGCTCGTCCGACACCATGAGGTCGGGGCGCCTGGCGCTGAGCACGGCGGAGACGCCGATGCCGGCCGCCTGGGCAGCCTGGGCCAGTGGACCCAGCGTGGCCAGTCCGGCGCCGCGCCCCACTGCCACGATGTGACGCAGGTTCGGTGCCAAGGTAAAGCCGCGCCCGAGCGGGCCGAGAATCTCGACCGTGTCGCCGACACCCAAGGTGGTGAGACCGCGGGTGCCGGCGCCCGCGATCTTGTAGAGGAATTCGACCGTGTTGGTGGCGGGGTCGGCCCCATACAGGCTCATCGGGCGCCGCAGAAATGGCGCCCCGCCCGGTGGCGGTGGGCAGAGCAGCTGAAAGAACTGCCCCGGCTTGGCGCCGGCCGAGAGGCTGGTGCAGCGCACCACCATGTGACGGTATTCGCCGTTGACCAGCGTGTTGGCGAGGATCTCGGACCGCTCCGCCACGGTCTTCGCGCGAAAGGTGCTCACGAAAGTTCACTCCCGCGCCGTTCGGGAATGAGCAGCCACATGACGAGAATGTCGAGCAGGTAGAGTAATGCGAGCAGGGCAATGGCAGTGTCAAAACCGAGGCTGTCCGCAATGACTCCAACGATGACCGGCCCAAAGCCACCAATCGCCCGGCCGATGTTGAACAGCACGTTCTGCGCCGTGGCACGAGCCGCCGTCGGATACAGCTCGCTCATCAGCGCGCCGTAGCCGCCCAGCATGCCGTTGACGAAGAAGCCCATGACAGCGCCCGCGACAAGCAACACGCCCGGGTCGGTCAGACGGGAGTAGGTCACCACCATGACGGCGGCGCCCAGCATATAACCGAAGAAGGCAGGTTTGCGGCCAACCCGGTCGGCGATGTGCCCGAAGGCATACATCCCGATAGCCATGCCGACGATGGTGACGGCCGTCCAGGTGGCAGATTGGGTGAGCCCGAAGCCGAACCGGGTTGCCAGGTAGTTCGGCAGCCAGATCATAACGCCGTAGTAGCCGAAGTTCTGCACAGCGCAGAGGATCACGAGGCCGATGCTGGTCTTCGTCGTCTCCCGGTCCGCGACCAGCAGACGAAGCGAGGACTCTCGAGGTGCATTCGCCGTGTGCGCGACGAACACATCTGGCTCGTGCAGGTCCTTGCGAATGAAATACGCAACGACTGCAGGAAACACTCCAAGCGCGAACATGCCGCGCCACCCGATGACGGGCAGCAGAATTGGCGTGAGCACCGCGGCCGCCAGCACGCCGGCTTGCCAGCCGACGCCGACATAGGATGAAGCTCGAGCGCGCTTGGAAGCCGGCCACGCCTCTGCGACCATGGCCATGCCGATGCCGAACTCCCCACCGAGCCCGACGCCGGAGATGGTGCGATACGCCAGCAGGTCCCAATAACCTTGCGCGAGGGCGCACAGGCCGGTGAACACGGCGAACAGCACGATGGTCCACGTCAGCACCCGAACCCGGCCGAGCCGATCGGACAGCATGCCGAAGCCCACGCCGCCGATCACAGCGCCGACCAGCGTGCCGGTGACAAGGGAGGCACCCTGCGTCTGGGTAAGGCCCAGGTCGGCGGCGATGATCTTCAGCATGAAACCGAGGATCAGCAGGTCGAAGCCATCCATGGCGTAGCCGAGTGCCGAGCCCGCCAATGCTTTCCAGCCCTGCCCCGTAACCGTGTCTGGATGGGCGCTCGGGAACGTTCCCGATCCCGGACCGAATAGCGTGCTGCTCGTCATCCATTTTCTCCCATGACAATCCGTGCCCTTGCTCAGGTCGGTTGGGTTCGGTTTAGGAGGGTGACAGCTGCTCTCGATAGAATAAGATTGCGGTCATCTTGATGCCGAATCGGCATCAAGTAGAAGGAAGTGACCTATGGCCCGACGAGCGATGCGCATCCACGCACCGGCACTGCAATACTTTGACGTCGTGCGCCGGGCTGGCTCGATCCGGGAAGGGGCGCGACGGCTAAACGTGGCTTCATCCGCCGTTAACCGACAGATCCTGAAGCTTGAAGACGAAGTCGGCGCCTTGCTGTTCGAGCGCCTCCCAACCGGTTTGAAGCTGACGCTTCCAGGCGAGGTTCTGGCGCATCACGTTACGACCGTCCTGCGGGACATGGAACGGGCAACCTCGGAGCTGGAAGCGATCAAGGGCCTGCAGCTCGGCCATGTTGAGATCGCGACGCTGGGCGGCATCTGCCACCGTATCGTGCCGGCGGCTCTGGGGGCGGCCCATAAGATCTACCCGCGACTGTCTTTCAGTGTGTCGATCCAGGACACTGCTGACATCCCGCCCGCCATCGTCAATGGCGACTTCCATCTCGGCCTTGCCTTCGAGGTGGAGCGACGCGTGGAGTTGCGGCAGCTCGCCGTCGCCCGGTTTCGGCTCGGGGCCGTCGTGCGCCCTGACTCACCGCTGGCCAGCAGGCCCTTCGTGACGCTGCGGGAATGCACGGACCAGCCGATGATCCTGCCGAAGACCAACCTCGCCAACCGCGGCCAGCTTCACCCGTTGTTCTTCCATTCCCAACTGCAGAACCGGGGCCAGTTCGAGGCCGGGTCGGTGGAGCTGATGTCGCAGTTGGTGCGCCAGGGCCTAGGGGTCGCCTTCATGACGCCCGTTGGGATCGAGGCGTTCCTGGACAGCGGCGAACTCGTGCACGTCCCGCTGCAGCATCAGCGTAGCCCGGTGTTCAGCGAGCTGGGCCTATATGCCCGAGTGGACACCGCACTGCCCATCGCCGCCGAAGCCGCGGCAGGGTTCATCGCAGAAGCGATGCAGGCTCACGCGTCGTAACACCGATTGCACTGATGCCGGTTCGGCATCAACCCAAGCGAAACTCTATGCTTCGTCGCTTCGCTCGGCTGGGATAACCCCCGAGGTGGCAACACCACGGGACACCAACGTCGCCATGACCGTCATCGAGTTCCCGGAGCACCCGACTACCGGGCTGCCGCATCCTTGGCAACGCCGCACTGAGGTCGCGATCTGGCGGCCTGACGACTGGCACGTGCGCCTGCGTGATGACACCATACTGGGCGCCTCGATGCCGCACACGGCCCCGCGGTTCGCGCGCGCCGTCATCATGCCCAACTTGGTAATGACGGTTGCAGTGTCAGAGGGACATCGCAGCCGGATCACCCCGGCCTGGCTCTGGAGGTCGGCGAAATCACGGTGTCCCGGGGAAACGAGGAGCTGCCCTGGTCCTTCGATGCCGCCTCGTCCTGATCCCTTTCTGCACCACCTTTCCTTGTGAGCCCCATGACAGACATGCAGACATCGGCCACCATCACCGAAAGTGACACGCTGGACCTAGCCACCACGCGTAAGGTCGTGTTGTCCAGCGTCGCAACCCGGACCGAGCACGACCTGCTCGGAGCCGCTGAGATCCCTGCCGACGCCTACTGGGGCGTGCATACCAAGCGCGCCGTGGAGAACTTCCCGATCACCGGGGTGCCGGTGGGGCATTTCTCGGAGTTCGTTCGCGCCCTCGTTCTAGTAAAGCAGGCAGCCGCGCGCGCCAACAAGCGGCTGGGGCAGCTTTCGTCTGAGAAGGCGGACGCCATTGACCAAGCCTGCACTGCGATCGCAGAAGGCAACCGCTTCCACGACCAGTTCGTGGTGGACGCTGTCCAGGGCGGCGCCGGCACCTCCACCAACATGAACACTAACGAGGTGGTCGCCAATGTCGCGCTGAAGTTGATGGGCAGGGCGCGCGGAGACTACGCGGCGCTTCATCCCAACGACGACGTCAACATGTCGCAATCCACCAACGACGCTTATCCGACCGCTCTGCGTCTTGCTGTCATCCTGGCGACTGAACCCCTGATTGGCGCGCTGGATGAGCTTGCCTTCGCCTTCAAGGCAAAGGCCGTGGAGTTCGCCGATATTCTAAAGATTGGCCGTACGCAACTCCAGGACGCCGTGCCCATGACGCTCGGTCAGGAGTTCGACGCCTTCCATGCGACCGTTAAGGAGGACGTCGCCCGGCTTCGGGAAGCCGCGGCGTTGTTCCGCGAGGTCAACCTTGGTGCCACCGCCATTGGCACCGGCATCAACGCTGATCCGCGCTACGCTTCCCTGGCTGTTGAGGAACTGGCCCGCGCGTCCCGGCAGCCCATGGTGCTGGCCTCGAACCTGATCGAGGCGACCTCCGACATGGGTGCTTTCGTACTGTTCTCCGGCGTGCTGAAGCGGGTCGCGGTCAAGCTGTCTAAGATCTGCAACGACCTGCGCCTGCTGTCGAGCGGCCCCCGGGCCGGGTTTGGCGAAATCTGCCTCCCCGCAGTGCAGGCAGGTTCGTCGATCATGCCGGGCAAGGTCAATCCGGTGATCCCCGAGGTGGTGAATCAGGTCGCCTACCTGGTGATCGGTCATGACCTGACGGTCACGATGTGCGCCGAAGGCGGACAGCTTCAGCTGAACGCCTTCGAGCCGACGATCGGCTACTGCGTGCTAACCTCACTTCGCGTGCTGACGGCTGCAATAGACACCCTGACCAGGAGGTGCATCACAGAGATCGAGGCCAACCGCGAACACTGCTTCAATCTGGTGGAGAACAGCATCGGTCTTGTGACCGCGCTGGGCCCAGCACTCGGTTATGAGGCATGCTCCCGCATCGCCAAACGTGCTTTGACGGAACGTAGGCGGGTGGCTGACCTCGTATTAGAAGAAGGGCTGCTTACCAACGCGCAGCTGACTGAACTTCTTGAGCTAGAAGCGATGACAAGACCACTTAGGGCGACTGCCAGGTCCTGCTAAATGTCAGTTCTCAATCCCGTTCAGAAAAACCTAAGCAGTCCTGCCATTCGGTCTGTTTGAGAGTGTCGAGCCTGCCGCTTTGATAACGACAGGCTACGAAGGTACATTCATTGAACTGCTTAGGCCATTGCATGCGGCGCATTCCGTAGGACGGCTTCCAAGTGCCGAAGATTCTTCCCAATTCGGACGTTGACCCATTGGGTCGGGGCGTTTCACGCGTCCAATCTAGCGTCCGCCTCCTTCTGTTCGCGCCCACACTGCGGTCACTACGCTTCCTGCGTGCATCCCTTGGCGCAGACCGCATCGCCGAAATGCGGTCCGCGATAGGTGCTGTTGGCAAACAGCTTACCCGGATTGTCGGGTACCGCGATCTGGCCGAGATGATGCAGGAGCGCGGCATGCGGTGGATCACCCCGCCATCTTTCATAGGTGCGGCGCTAGGTGCCCGAGAAACCGTTCGGCCTTCCCGCATAGCAGCGCCGATTACAAAGACGCAACGCAGCCGCCAGAAGTTAATGCAACAGAGCCGGCACTCAGACCCGCACGGCTTTGACCCCGGCGAGAAGATCAAACGCAAGAAGCGCCAAATCCTTGTCGACACGCAAGGTGGGCTGAGGCGCGCGGTCGTGCATGCGGCCAACGTCTAGGATAATAGGATGGCGGCGTACTGGTGATAGCCAGCTTGTTCGGGTTGTAACCGTTCCTGCTCCGGCTCTACGCGGAGGGTGGCTACGCGAGCGCGAAATTCCAGGTAGGTCTGGCCCGGACGGGCCGACACGTTGAGGTCGAGACCGTCAAGCGCTCGGGTGCCGCCACGAGTACAATCGTGGTGCTGTCGGGGCGCTGGATCGTGGAGCGCACCAACAGCTTGGCTCAGTCGCTGCCGCTGGCTGCCCAAGGTCTGGGAGAGCCTGAACCGCAATACCCTGGGGTTTCTACAATGGAATCAGTCCGGCGCATGCTGTGAAAACAATGCTAAAAAATATCTGATCCCGGATAGACACTGAGAGGGCAAAATTAGGCGTCATGTGTCGCCTATAATACTTGCTCAGTGACCTGGCAGCATGGCAGCGCGCGTACTCGGTACGAGTAGCGCGACGACAACGCCACCTCACACCCTTGAGGACTGACTACCGATGCCGATCTGGCAGCGGTCTAAGCGAGAAATTGCTCTTTCTGGCACTTGGTCACTGGCGTAACTCTGCGCTTGGAACGTCACAATGAAGATCAGGATTACGGCAGTTGGTTTGAATTAGCCGGACGGGCGTGTCCCTAACCGGCAAGCAGAATTACCATTGTACCTGGCGAAATGGAGATGAATTGCTCCAAGATAAAGCAAGTTACCCATAAGAAACTTAACCACATCTCAAATCACTACGACCAATGAACTTGGTCACGGGCAGATGTTATCCATTACGAGCAGCAAGTTTGCCTGATTGGCACCAAGCTTGTCGGCTTTTCACTGTCCCATCCAAAGGGTAACTCATGTCTATCTCCAATCCTCGTGGTCTCTACATCCAAGTCATTGCTGCTATAGCGGTGGGCATTGTCCTAGGACACTTCTATCCAAGCTTTGCCGTCCAGCTTAAGCCACTTGGCGACGTCTTCATCAGTATGATCAAGTTGCTGGTCGCCCCAATTATCTTTGTGACAGTCGTCGTCGGCATTGCCAAGGCTGGAGGTGAATCGGGTGGAAGGGTCGGTCGACTAAGCCTGAAAGCGATCATATACTTCGAGATCGTGACGACGCTCGCGATGGTCATTGGGCTCGCCGTTGGTCATTTCGTCCATCCCGGCGTGGGGATGAATGTGGACTTGGGCACAGTCGACACAAGCAGCGTTGCGTCCTACAAGACCGCCGCCAAGCCGTTCTCCGTGGTCGACTTCCTTGTACACATCGTTCCAAGTTCTTTGCTCGAACCTTTTATCAGGGGCGAGATGCTACAGATTCTCTTCCTGTCAGTCCTGATCGGTCTTGCGCTGTCTAGGACCGGAGAAACTGGCAAGAAGATAACTAGCGCATTGGACAACCTAACACTCCCGCTTTTCGCAATGGTGGCTATGATCATGCGTTTTGCACCCGTGGGTGCTTTCGGCGCCATGGCTTTCACCATCGGTCGGTTCGGCGTTGGCTCTCTCAGCAATCTTGGCACCTTGCTGCTGAGCTTCTACATCACATGCGCTTTGTTTATCGGCATCGTCTTGGGCGTGATTGCACACTTCTCGGGATTTTCACTTCTGGCGTTAGCGCGCTATTTCAAGGATGAGGCCGTCATCGTCCTCGCTACTGCCTCGAACGAAGCCGTTTTGCCGGCCCTTGTCGGAAAGATGGAGCGGTTAGGCTGTCGGCAGGATGTTGTCGGTTTGGCTCTTCCGATGAGCTACGCGCTGAACCTCGATGGAGCTTGCATCTACTATACGGTGGCGCTGGCGTTTATGGCGCAGGCTATCAATGTCGACCTCACGTGGGCTGATCAATTGACGTTTCTCGCGATCCTCCTCCTGACGTCGAAGGGGTCAGCGACCGTCACGGGGGGTGGCTTCATCACCCTCGCAGCGACCCTGGCGACCGTTGGAGGCAAGGTTCCGGTGGATGCGATGATCCTGTTGATCGGGATCGACCGCTTCATGTCGGAAGCCCGCTCATTCACCAACTTCTGCGGGAACGTTGTCGGCACCATCGCGATCTCACGGGCTGAGGGCGCGATCGACATGAACCAGGCCAGTCGGGCACTGTTGCATTAACATCTGATGGACGCGTTTCGGCCTTGTAACCGGTACCGCTATGCGGGTAGCCCGAACAGCTTGTTGACGAAGCGGACCTCACCGGCGGTCCCAGGCTCACGGCAAATGCAGTGCCCACGACGGATCATGCGCATAATCTCGAAACCCCTGATGGTGGCATGCGCCGTCTTCATCGTCTGGAACCCACGAGCCGGCCGGATTACTTGCTTCAGCGCGCCATGATCGGCTTCGATGATGTTGTTCAGGTATTTCGGCGTTCGGTGCATCATGTCTTCCGACAAACGACCCTCGCGCTGCAAGCGCCGGATCACCTTGCGGTAGAAGCCGAGTTTGTCCGTCGTGATCGAGACCGGCAGCCCCGCATCGTCTTCAGGGCTTTGCCCAAGAAACGATGCGCCGCTTGAGTGTTTCGCCGATCCGAGAGCATGAAGTCGATCAGCCGTCCTGTTTTGTCGACGGCACGGAACAGGTATTTCCACGCGCCACCAACGCGCACATAGGTTTCATCGACCCGCCAGGATGGCGAGCGATAGCCTGATACCAGCGACCCGCTTCTCGATCTCGGGTGCATAGTGCTGTACCCAGCGGAAGATCGTCTTGTGGTCCACCAGGATGCCGCGCTCTTGCATCATCTCGGCCAAATCGCGGTAGCTGATACCGTATTTGCAATACCACCGCATGCACAAGAGGATCGCCTCGGTCGGGAACCGGTGACGCTTGAACACGGACACAGGGCAGACCTCATCAAACTCGTCCGAGGAACCGCACAGCTGGCGTTAATGCAGCAGGGCCCGCAAGGCGCTGTGCGATGGCGTCAAGGAAGCCGGGATGTGGATCATAGGTGGTGTTGATCAGACGAAGAACGCCGCGATAGGTCGCCGCGCCGACGAATTGATAGCCGGCCAGATGAGTGGTGCATGCTGGGCCCCAAACGGCCCTTATCTTCAAACCGGCTCGATCCGCGGCCAACGAGAGCGTCCCCAGGTTGGACAGCATGTGATCGCCAAGCCCGTTGCCCAGAATGGAGCAGGCAGTCGCGGCTGACGCAGTGGGTGGGATCAGCCGTTCGAGACCGGTCATCATCGTCGCGAGATTGCGCAAGTCTCGGACAGCGGAGATACCCTCTACAGCATGACGCGCGGTGCTCCAGAAATCAGCGTCTCCAACTAATGTCGCTCTGAAGCCGCAAAACATCAAATTGCTGACATGAGAGGAGCCATCGAGGGTTCGCCGTAAGTCCACGGGCGAGTAGAGGGTGGTCGTGGTCTCGCCGGTCAATTCTGCCAGGGTCGCGGCTAGAGCTGCGGAGATAGCGCCGTGCACCGTCGTGCGCTCCTTGCGGCACCGAACCACGAGGGCCGTGGTCGCGTCCTCATTCAAGGACGCGGTTTGCACCCTCGGCCTCGTGTCGTCTTCGGCTCGCCAGCGCGGATCTTGTGGTAGTTCCGCCACCGGCTCAGGCGCGGCCGCCTGGATGGTCCAGAAATTCGCCAGCGCCGATACTTGCTCCTCGGCCGATCGTGCCACTGGCTCCGGCGCAAGCGCGCCACCGGATAATGCCGTAAGCAGATCGTCGAGCACGAATGTCATCGAGATGCCGTCGGCGACTGCGTGATACGCGCACAGGATGATAACCATCCCCGACTGCCGCTCCAACACCGTGACCCGCAGCATAGGGTCCCGCCTAGGATCGAAGCTGGTGGCGATTTCCGCGGCGACAGCCTCACGCCAGCCCAGCTCGGGATGCTCCGGCATGAAGCGCAGACTGGGGGCCTGCTTGGTCTGCCGAAGGACCGGTCCCTGCATGCCGTTGGCGACGATGACTGTCGAGAGTGCCTGATGCCGGGTCACCACGGCCTCGAGCGCGACTTGAAACTCACATCGTGTGCGCGTGCCATCCACTTCCACGACGAGACAGAAATGCAATGGGTGCTCGAGCGAGCAGAGATGCATGGTCCGCTCCATTGCGCTGAGCGGACGCACGAAAGAAAGGTCGGTGCTTTTCGGATGATGGTTCATTCAATCAGATACTTCTTCAATTCGTCAGAACAGGATGCGAACGGTCCGCCGTCAGCGCGCCATGTGGCTGCCCAAGCAGGCAAGTTCGCGAGGAGGGTGGTTCGATCTTCACGCCGACGGCCTGGCATGCGAGCGCGGTCAACAGGTCGAGCATCGGAGTCTCGACGTGAGTCAGCTGCGCCAATCGGTGTGGCCGGGTCAGAAGAGCGTTGATCTCCATTGGCCTGCCGAGTTCGAAATCCTGCAGGATGGAAGGCTTGTGTTCGAGCGTGGCAAGCTTGGCGACGATCTCGCCTGCATCGTCCAAGAGCGGGTATCCGAGCACCGCTGCGGCAACGGCTAGCCCCTCCTCCGCGACGCGCACGGCAGCTGCGCGTATCACCGGGTCCGAATAACTCTGCGCGAGACTTTGCCGGGTCAGGAGGCAGATCGTTGCGCCCGCAAGATTCATCATTAGCTTGCGCCAGACTTCGGCGCGAATGTCGTCCGTAACCCGGCAGGACAGCCCTCCTTGTCTGACGAGTTCCGCGACGGCGGCACTTCGAGCGTGGCCAGACCCGTCCACCTCGCCGAGCACGAGCAGGCCGGAGCCGGATGCGATCCGAATGACCCCGGGCTCGATGACGGTGCAGGCCGAATAGATCGTCCCGCCGATCACCTGCTCCGGATCGACCGCCCGATGCAGAGCCGATCCGGGATCGAATGCGTCCAGTGCTAGCGTGACGGCTGACCCGGCGCGGCGGCTCGGATACCACCACGGGATGCCGTTGGTGATGAAGACGACCGCCGTAGTCGGCGAGAGCAGCGGTGCGAGTTGCGCCGCGATGCCTTGCAACGCGGTGGATTTGACGGTGACGAAGACGACATCCTGGGCACCGAGCTTGTGGGGATCGTCGGCCGCCCGTTCGGGGTGAAAGCATGTGGTCGATCCGTCCGACGCTTGGATCGTGATCCCGCGCTGACGGATCGCCTGCAGCTGCGGCCCCCGCGCCACGATTGAGACGACGGCATCCGCTCGCGACAAGCGGGCCGCGATCAAACTGCCGATCGCGCCAACGCCGAAGACGCAGACGGTAGCGGTCATGGTCCGCTGCCTCCGTCACGCGATCGCTCGGCGTAGCCGCAGGTGCGGTATTGGCAACTGCCGTGTTCGACTAAGCCGTCTATCCAAGCCCGGCCGATCGCTGCAACAAGACGGGCCAGGTCAAGCCGCAGCGAATTTACAATGGTGATTGATTCGTTTTGAATAGCTGAGCCTTCAACTACGTTTCTTGACTGCATATCGACCCTCGGTCTCTCATCGGCGGCTCGACTCATCTGCGAGAATGATGGGCATGTCCTTAAAACTACGTTGAAATATTCTGAAAGCATGGCGCGCGAGACAATATCAATGAGAGACGAATTACCCGCGAGAGCCTGCCCATCAGTAGCCATGCGCATCCATCCAATGGCTGATATCGGACACGACATCGTCTTCGATGCCGAAATAGCCGTGTGGCGAGAGCGAGCCGCAGTCTTTGGCCGATCGGGTGATCCCGCCTGTCACCATCAGCACGCGTACGTCACGACTGGATGTCATGGCCGCGGCAATGCTTTGAGCCGCCTGGGGCGGTGCGACCCTGCAGCGATCGTCGCGGTTGGCGACCACCAAAGCGGGCACGCGTACCTGACCCGGCGCAGCGTCGAACACGGTCTCGCCACTGCCGCCCATGACCGAGACCGACTCGGTCAGCACGACACCGGCGAGGCTGCCGGGGGATGCATGAGCCGCCCCGTTCATCGCCGCGATCGATCCCTGACTGGTGCCGAGCGGGAATACGGGGCCACTGACCCGCTCGTGAGCGAAAGCAATCAAACCGGCGACGCGGCGGGCGTAGCTGGGAGAGCTTCGTTGGCCGCGCAGGTTGGCTCCGTCTACCGTATCGGGGATCAGCACGGCATAGCCGCGCTGGTTCCACACAGAGCGCGTCCGCACGACGAAGTTCTCGCCATGACGAATGTTGCCGTCGCGCTCGAGACCGACGTCGCCGGCACCGCCCGGAAGCATGACGATCATGCCGTGCGCATGGGTCGGTGCGGACAGGAGGACACGTTGATGACCGCCCTCACCGAGCGGAACGTCGATCGTCTCGCCGCCGCTGCCCCGGCAGCGTGCCTCGCACGGATGGAACGCAAGCCCAAGCGCGAGCAGCATCCCATACCCGATTCTGGTTCGCTTATGCATCCCGGACTCCCAATCTCGCGTTCGTTTGCTCGCTCATTGGATTATCCTTGATCGCTGCGCGATCGCGGACGTCTTCCCGACGGCTAACCACTCCACCATCATCGCCGTGAGCTGGTGCCGATCGAGCTTGCCGGTGGCGTTCCGTGGTAGGGCCGCCATCGGGAACAGCCGCTCCGGCAGCTTGTAGCCGGCGAGCTGGCCCGAGATCGCGACCATGATGTCGGACGGCACGAACGGGTCCGTATCGCCGTGCAAGTGCACCGCAGCTATTACCCGCTGCCCCAGCACCGGGTCGGGCACTCCCGTTAAGCAAACCTCCGCAACCGCGGGGTGCGACGCGATGACTGCTTCGACTTGGACCGGCGAGATATTGGAACCCCGCGCACGATTAGGTCCTTGAGCCGACCGACGAACCAGATAGCGCCGTCGGCATCCCGGCGCATGAGATCGCCCGAGCGGAACCAACCGTCGTGCAGTCGCGACAGCAGGCCGGGGGACTGCCAGTAACCCAGCATCACATGCGGCCCGCGCAACAGCATCTCGCCGGCTTCGCCGGGCGTGACGTCGGCGCCGTCATGATCGACAAGGCGCATGTCGGTGTTGGCGATCAAGCGGCTTACCGCACCGGACGTTCTGCCGTAGGTGCATGAACCGATCGCCTCTGTGGAAGCCCAGAACAAATTCAGTTCGCACGAGAACGTCTCTGCCCATGCCGCTTGCAGTCCGTCCGGCGGCGCATCGCCGGCGCTGAGGACGAGACGCAGGGACGACATGTCGCGCGGCTTCCTTCCGCACGCGGTCTCGTTCCGGTTCAATGCCAGGCGCACCGCCGCACTCTGTGCGCCCTCGACGCCGACGAGCACCACTCGCGACCTGTCGACGCCCGCCCGTTCGAGCGCGATCGCGACCCCTTCCCCACCCGCTCGAAGCTATCTTCTTCGCCGATCGTCAGCGCCGAGATGATCGCCCCGGGAACTGCCGGGGCCCAGGCACGGACCAACTCGAGCGCCAGGTAGCCTAAGCCTGTCGGGTGCAGCACGAGAACGATCGCGGGTAGCGCGGCTTGATGGGACGTCGAGTGATCTGGCAGGATTCGTTCCATGCTGGCCTCGCGGGCGACACCGCACGGCGGGGCTAATCCGTAGCGGGCATCGCGGCATGCGTGTCCGGCATGCTGCCACGCGGCTGTAGGACCAGGCCCTGACATCCTGTCCAACGTCGTCGATCAAACCTGGAGGCTGAAGTGAACTGGCGCATGATCGACCTGAACCTGCTCGTCATCTTCGACGCGGTGGCACAGGTACGCAGCGCCACCCAGGCGGTGGCAAAGCTCAACATGACACAGCCCGCCATCAGCCAGGCCCTTGCCCGCCTTCGTGGCGTGTTGCACGACGACCTGTTCGTCCGGACGCCGGAGGGCATGGAGCCTACGCCCTATGCGGAGCGTCTGGCTGGCCCAGTTCGGGCAGCCCTGGAGGGGCTTGGTACTGCTCTGGACGGCGCCGCGGATTTCGACCCCGCGACGGCGACACGGGGCTTCACGGTGGCGCTGGACAACCGCTCCGCGCTGATACTCGCCGCCCCGGTCGCGGCGGCTACGGCCGCGGAGGCGCCGGGAGTGAGCCTGGACCTTCGCCCGAGCGGTACGATGGACGTCGCCGCACGGCTCGACGTCTCCGAGATCGACTTAGCCCTGGGCAGCCTGGCCTCGCCCGGCGACCGCTTCTCCGACCTCAGGCTGTTCGATACCGGCTACGTGGCTCTGGTCCGCAGGGGTCATCCGCTGGCTGGGGGAGGCGATCCCGGCATCGCCGCAATGGCCGCCGTGCCGCACCTG
>Ga0160428_1001538_pt1 | contig 17030 bp, 13 predicted proteins | sample SolpanmetagenomM_FD_108198 | JGI IMG/M metagenome (GOLD analysis project Ga0160428, IMG submission 108198) | Solar panel surface microbial communities from Lawrence Berkeley National Laboratory, California, USA - M | ecosystem: Engineered > Built environment > Solar panel > Unclassified ... | reverse complement strand
GCTGGGTTGCATTTACATACCAGCCAGGGACGTCAGTCTTGTTAGCGACAAAGACACGCTCGAGACGGGCAGCATTGGCGAGCTGGAAATCGATGATCGGAGCACCGTGCCATACACGAAGCACCTGGCCCCAGATTGCAGGGCTGAAGTCGTGGTTGTTGCCCTTGCCGAAGTTGTAGTCTTCGCGAGACAGACTGTTGTCGTGCTCAATTGCGTGAGGCTGGTCGAGCATGGCGAGGTCGAAGGTGGTGCAGTTGGTGCCGGTCTGCGTGGAGCAGAGGCCGATGGCGCCTGCGAAAGCGCCAGTGACTGTGTCGGCGGCGAAGTTTTGACCGATGGCGAAGGCGCTGATGATGTCGCTCATGCTGATGTTCTTGCCGTCGTGGGGAAGAAGGAAGTGGTTGGCTAGGGTGTTGAGTGCGGGACATGGTGATCTGCCTGTTATGGTATTAGACTTGTGGTGGTCCGTGTAGGTTGGACATCACTTACTGTCACTAGGGCCTGCAGGTGCCCATGCAAGGGGAGCATTGGAAGAGAAGTTAGTGGGAGCAGACCCGTGCTGGGAAGAGCCAGAGGGAAATCCGCCTGAAGGGAAGCCGCCCGAAGGAAAGCCGCCAAATCCATGAGGACCGCCAGGAGGTCCACCTTGGGGAAAGGCAGACACTAGGCCGGCAGCCAAGACAAGTGGGAGAAGCATGATGCTGGTGTGAATGTGGTATTGATTTGGGAGGGAAAGATTGATAATAGATAGCACAATAGAAAATGCGACTGTAGCAAGACTATATAGCCTCTCTATTCCTACACATGTTTCTGAAGAGCAAATTTACCCTCAGTTCTTCAGCGGACACCCACACACCGTCTACCTTAAGCTCACTCTCACGCTAGCAATTATTGATAGGGTGAAGTAGGTCGGCTACTCTCGCACTTATGAACAGCGAAGCAAAGCCAAGAAAGTTAAGCTTCAAGTCCAGTCCAGGCCCTTTTGAACGGCTATCCGAAGTGGCGAATCATGACTCGAACTGCGCCAGAGCGCTGAGTTCCCGTCATCGGCACAACGCTTCAAGGGAAAGACCCCGCTCAATATTTGTTCTACCTGGTTTGGGCCAAGAAGCCTAGCTACATCCAGTTACATCATCTCATCGGACCTATCATGGCGACCCGGAATTGTAGGCGGACGGCGAAGATTCTAACGACCACTAGTACAGTCCAGCCTTTAATGTTCACCAAGTCTGCATCGAGACCAACAAGTTTGATACGAAAACTGGTGCCTGCATAGTTGCTGGACATCGTGCAGAAGACTTAGCATGCAGATCCTACACGACCTCAGACAGATGTTGTATTCGCGTAGGAAAGGATAATGCTAGGAGGGGATTTCTCCATGAAAGGCGAAAGGAAGAAGCTGCAAAGAACGCCTCCGTACCCAAGCGGCATTAAGTAGTAGTACCAATTGGTCGCAACCTCGTCAGTACTGTAAGTATAACTGTTCACTTCGTCGACATACTCTGAATATCGACCATGATTGTCGCCTTTCTCAAGGATCTCTGCATGAACATCAAAGCTTCATTCTCATCTTCCATGTCTCGAAGCTCTCAAGCCAAGGCAAGTTGGTCGGTCAAGTTGCCCATGTATTCGAAGACAAAAACGATACAGGAAATTGCTTCTCTTTCCCCTCTTAGTTCCCGAACATTGAAGCCTCCAACTTTCATGAAATTATACCGTTATCAAGCGCTTCGCTAGCTGCTCTACCCGGCCCACCTCATCTCAGTCTAGAAGAACATACGAGGACACATCTTAGGCACTAAGCTGGATGGAAAGGCTACGACATGAATTTCATCACAAAGAATGTTGCTCAGTTGCATTATCTAAGAGATGTAGCATAAAACAAGTAGCAGCTGGCGACCTAGCAAACCTCTCTGCTTTGAAGCGATCCAAGAAGTCTCTACTACTCCGATATTCAGTACATTTATAGCATCTATTCACCATCATAAACCTTCACAGTCGTACCCTCAAAAATCTAGCGAACTGATTCAAATCTTCTCAACATTCATGCCTAATCCTTTTCGCTGTTGTTGATTAGACCTGCCTCCAGGCGTCTCAACTCTAGGTGATATCATTACAGCGAGTATCGTCGTCGTCGGTTGCTTAGAGCAAGTCAGGATGCTGGTTGCTGTTTTCCGCTAACCGCACTTACAGTCAAGACCTGTTACTCCGGCAGTTTTTACACTGCACATTCAGATGAAGTCGATCATCCATGCGAACATATGCAGGCTCTCGACAAGGCCCATCTCTTCTAGCCTTGTCGCACAAGACAGTCCTGATGTGAGGCTCGGTACAGCTGCTGGCATATTTTTTACACATGTCTGCGTAAGAAGCACCGATTACAACGTTGAGATGGATGGGAGGCTTGCGTAGTCTTGTGTGATATCGCGCTCTGTTGAAGGTAGGGGGAATGGTGTATGTATAGTGTGACATATGTGTACTGGCTTGTGTTACCTTGTGCCACATGGGCACCAAAGTGCCTACCATTACATGTAGCTTCAAAGCTCAATTCTCACCTCCTCAGCCTCACTATACCGTACTCTAACAACCATCATCGCCACAAAAAGTACAAAGAAAAGTAGTCATAAGACATTACATGCACTCGCATTAAACCTACAAGGCGACGTTAGCCTGGTTGAACCTGTTGAGACACATTTAAGCCAAAGTAGTTAAACATCCACATCAATACTGCTCCTGAATGAAAAGAACTTACCATCGTTGCGCCTCTATCCTGTGCACCCATCTCGCTGTTATCTTCAATCGTTCTCTCACACTAGTCGCCGGTAGTAACTTGTACTTTTCATCTTCATGCAATGGAAGCACGCTCGCGAACCAATAGGGGAACACGGCCGGATCTTCCGGAGGTCCTCCATATACGTCGATTATACGACCTTGTAGCCACGGAGCAGAGCGTTCTCGTGCTCGAGCGACAAAAGTCTGCCCAATTTCGAAGAGCTCGCGTGTTGATAGACCATCCAGATTTATGATGTTCTGCTCCAATGGCACAGTTCGTGCAGCGGTCATCTCACGAATCTCTAATTGTTCTTCGTCGCCAAGAGAGATGTCTTCAATCTTTTGAACTCGACCGACAGCGTAGCCGTCCAGCGTGCCATGGGCGAGTACCCTGAATCTTGAGATTCCTCGGCATTGTAGGAATGACCGACCATCCGGTAAAGTCTGAAAGTGCTCGATCTGTACCATGACACCGATCTCCATGAACCGAGTACGACCCATGTTGCCCTGAGGTAGACCGTGCTGGTTGTGAGGTATCATGCCGAATCGCCCTCCAGTCTCGAGTGCTCGCCTGATCATTAGGCGATATCGGGGCTCGAAGACGTGGAGCAGTATCGGCATAAAAGGAAAGGTAACTGTGACCAGGAAGAGTGCCGTGTCCATTCCTGCTGGTAAGCTTCGTTCCTCCAGGTCGGTCTGTTCTTCTCGTATCTGTATTTCCTCCGGACAAATCGAGAGAAGGATCGTTGAGAGGTATTTATCGTTTGGTTGAGAGATGAGAGATGCTTGCAGAGGTAGATCCCGTCGACAAACAGGACAGATATCAGCGTGATCTAAAATTCGTGCAAGACATTTTCGGCAGAATGTATGCCCACACGGTGTCGTGACTGGATTGAGCATAAGATTGTAGCAGACGTGGCAATCCAGATCTCTTTGACATGCGTCTTTCAGATGTCCTAGCATATCTTCGTCCCGTTCTGCAGATTCCTCAGCTGGCTCAGGATCCTTGTAATTTATATCAGAACGAAAGTCCAGCTCGGCCATTTCAGCGAGTGTGTATGTTGCCACTAGTCGTGCTCCTGGTAATGTTCGCAGATGTGTATGCAGCCCCACTACCTTTTCTGACGGTCCTTCTGTCGACGGCTCTCTAACCGCGGGTATTTCTTGTACCATTGTCTGAACCATCCCAGCGTTCTGTCTGCATTTGATTACTTCCTCATTTATCGAATCCAACAGCTTGCAAAACACCACATTGACTCCGCAGTCCTCCGCAGTGTGCTCCAACTGGCAATCCGGGAACGGACACAATATGGCTTGTCTTCGGCTGAGCGTTGCCGGATATGAGACGTGCTCACGCTCATGAGGCGTTGGCAAGCATTTTCGACAAAGTGAGTTGCCACAAGGCAGCGTGACTGGCGATTGTAGGATTCTGGAACATAGCGAGCATTGTATCAGGCGAACCAGCGCCCGAGCATCCGCGTGGCCTCCTAGCACACGAACTTGTGTTCCTCCAGTGACGTCGTCATGGATGTTCATGAATTCGAAGTCGTCGTCGTGCTTTTCTTCTGGTGTGTCCAAATCGACAATGTATTGCCCTTCAGGTGCGGGTACGCTGGACTCTTGCAGGAGACTCATATAGAGACTATGATTATGTTTTAGATTCTTCCTCTATCACATGCACAATTGCTCTTAACGAAGATAGTACTGAACGAACGCTTGATGCTTCCAAAGTAGGGCGTCAACCTTCGAGTAGCGTGATACAGGACCAAAGCAAGATAGAGGAGTGCTGTCGTAAGGAAGTGGACTTTCACCACAGATTGACCTAAGTCTGGAGCAGGATCGAAGAGTCCTTTGAGGGCACAAAAACGTCGAGTGGGATGAACTATGGCGTGGATCGATGACTACACTAGAAGATCGAAGGTGAGGTGAGGGCGTAGAGGGACTGAGATGAGGCGTGCTGGAGCAAGTAAGGTAGATAGTGTCGTCCAAAGTGATTAGCGGCAGGTTCCAATGCGGTGCTAGCCGTGCTCGAGTATGTGGAATCGATCGTAAAGACACTGGTATCGAGACACGCGGGGCAAATCAAATGCACGCAGTGGCAGGACGGACTCGGTATAATGTCAAAGGTGTTGATGATGTCAAGTTGCTCTCTACCCGAAGGCAGGAGCCATTCCGCGCAACCGCTGTAGTTTCGACTAAGCACAACATGACAATATAAACTCTCGTCTGACTAGGATCTGATGCTGCAATCGGTGAAACGGTTCTCAGATCTAAGTCAATCACGTGACAGTTTGGCCTGTACCGCAACTGTCTAACTAACGGCAGCCTTGTGTCTCATAGTCCATTCGACAAGACGAGCTTCTACCTCAAGGCTCAAAGTCTGCCATTATCTGCCCAGTACAGATAATAACCCAGGCCAACTACTTCCATAACCACCGATAAAGCGCCAATTCCGTTCCCATTTCCCATTTCCCATAAAGCTCAATCGTCTGCCATCGAGGCCATCGTCGTGTCAAGCGGAGGCAGGTCGTCATCCATATCCTCTTTGCTCTCCTCTTCATTTTCTTCGTCCACTTCACTCTCCTCCTCGTCCAATACGATGCTCCGCAATACTCGTTTGTCGAACAAGTCGATCACAAATCTGAGAACTGGTAGTCGAAAGTGATGTGCTTCGAGGAGTTTCATGACTTTGTGGAAAAATGAAGTGTGCTTGAAAGGTGCTGGTCGTTTCGTCTTGATAATTAGCATCTCCGTCGCTCGCCGCTTTGCAAGCACTGGATTACAGAGATCCTTCATTAGGTTTAGTATTCGTGCCTTTACTGGATCTTCATCCACGACCGGAGTTGGTAGTGGCACCGCTCTGCTGGAGTTGTATTCGCCAGGATTCATCTTGTCGTCTCGAGCTTGTGCGCGAGTCTGCGAAATGTTAAACGTGTCATCGGACAAAGAGAAGCATTGGCAAAACGAACCATGAAAAGCTTGCCAAAGTCTGCTGGCAAGCAGATACCAAGCGATTGACCAAAATCATCAACAGCGACCTCCCAGCCCTGCTCCGCGATCATCTCTTGACCGTGAATACTCTTCGTAATAAGGCCAAGCGCAAAGAAGGCCGTTCCTCTGACTGACATCACCTTGGATTGCTCGGCTATACGGACGACTAGCTCTACAGCAAGACTCGAGTCCAGGAAAGGTGCACTAAGCTCCATAGAGCCAATGTTGCCTATAGCCCAGATAGCACCTTTCAATTTCAGGATTGTCTCTGTGTCCGTATCTTCCATGCCATGAGTCTTGATTATGGCTACGAACTCTTTGAAGTGTCCTTTGCTCTGCAACAGCTTACAGCCCTCTGACGTGCGAGCCAATTCACGGTAGAAGTGCGGCGGTGCAGAGCCGTATATCTGTGGTTCTGGTTGGTCACCGTGTCGCACTTTGCGGATATGTCCAGACTGTGTCAATGCTTGGGCGAGTGATGCCTCTACCACCATAACATATGAGTCGTTGCGACCCAGAAACCAGTCGTCCATCTCCTGTGAAATGTAGTCAAGATCATCGAGATATTGATAGCCAATCGAGGTTGATAAAAAGCGAAGTAGCAAGGGAGCACCAATCTCTCCTAAGTGGTCTAGTGCTGGCCGACAGCGTACTACATACTCAAGAGAGTCTGCATCATTGCAAGCTTCCTCTAGAATCTTGACTGCAACTTCGCAGACTTCAATGTCAGGGTCATAGAGCTGAGTGACCAGCAGCTGAATAGCCCACTCAGCATAGGCTGTATCGATTGACGTATCTGGTTGCGGCATTTGTCGCATGGCGTACTTTCGCAAGAGCCTGGTTGCATGTATCCGCACAGATTGGCTGCCTGATGTGAGAGTCTTGGATAAGATAATTCTCAAATGGCTGTCCAAAGTATAGTCCATTGAAGTTACAAGGAGCTTGACGAGATCTTCTCTGTCTTCCAGCTCAACAACATGGTAGAACATGTTAACCATCTTCCAGCGCTCCATCATCTCCAGACCTTGTGGATGAGCACTAAGAACACCAAGCATGGTGAAATAGCCACCACTAAGTGTATCCAGCAGACGGTCCACAGAGAAGAGCGGAGAAGCAGATGTCAAGCCACTCGACCGATCTACCTGTGCAAGACATTCTGCAACCTGTCTCAAAAACTTTTGCTCCGCCAAGTAAGCGATACCGTCTCTGCTTTGGAGCAGAGTTTTTAGCAGTGCACAACCTGTCTTAACATATCGCTGGTTTGGCTTGGTATTCAGGATATCGGCAAATCTATACTTGAACGGTCTGTAGAAGCTGAGTAGTCGTTTCACAAACTTGTTAGTCTTTGTGGCCTCCTCAAGACGCTTTGGGTTGAGAAGTGGTCCCTCGATTATCTTCAATATTAGATCCCAGCGCCATTTGGAGTAGTTGACAGTGGCTAGAACTTGTGTGTCCATGATAACAGCTCGAAAGTGACCTTCCTCTATTTGCGGTGATAATGTGTCCTTGTTCAGATCCGATGTCCTTCGATTCCCGGGTGAGGTCGACAGAGGTAAGTTGACCACTGATCCACCTGATTTACCAGTTCGCAATAATGTCCGAGTAACACTCTCGAGCTGATAAATAGTCCCACTCGCTACATATCTATTATTGGGCTGTCTTAAGAGTGATGCCTGCTGAAAGAGTGATGGCAGTACTTGTGTCTGGGCACTCCAAGAGTGTGGTAATCTCTCCTGTGCTATCCTTAACACTTCGCTAAGTAGAAGCGTGGCCTTTCGCTTAACTCCTGCATCCAGTTCACCGTCCAGTGTGACCAGCAACGATCCAACGAGACCACATCGCAGAAACACAGCTAATAAGGTGGATGTAAAATGCTCCACGAGATCTTCTTGCTGTTCTTGCTGGACTTCTGTATCGGTACCCAAATCGGGTTTGAGAGTTCCGACTCTTCCATATGTCGTCAGACGCCTTCCAGCTAGAAACGAAGAAGACCAAGACGGCTGCTTGATGCGGAGGACATCGAAAAGGAGGTCGAGCACGATGCCTCGTTGTGTAGATGACGGAATGTGCAGAGATCCTGTCAGACTCTGAAAGGCTCTGAAATCGTCCATTGCAAAAGCCGAAAGACCAGACCATGTCCTTAGAATAGCCGATATTATCCTTGCACTTGCTGCTAGTCGTTCTGTATCCTCAAGACCCGCTGGGTCTGTAAATGCAGATAGCGGCCCAACCAGCTCATGACCAGATTTCAGGTGCAGCCGTCGTGCCGGGGTGTCTAATAAGTACAAAAAGGCATGCGCCAGGCTTTCTGATGGCTGATAAGTCCCTTCCGCAAGTGTAGCTGACAATATACCCATACCGCCAGCAGCGACTACCAAGGCTGGATCTCTCACAAGCAGCTCAGCTAATGTCAACATGCAAATGCTGGAAAGACGATCTTCATGCAGTTCCGCAATAGCAGCCACAACTCGAATCACTGATACTGCCAGCTCCTGAGTTCCCTCCTTGACGTCAAGAAAAGCTCGCACGAACTTCAAGGCCTGCTCGCGTTCGACACTTGCTTTACTCTCTTTCACCAACGACAGTATGACAAGGTAATCTGTTTGAAGAGAACGCATGATAGACAAGGATTTCCTATCAGTAATTGCATGCCTCATCAGTCGAAAGCTCGCCGCGACGACTTCTCGACTGTCACTGAGCAGCATAGTCTGCATCCTCAGGCCGAATATGGACCAAGCAAGATCATACTTCAAAGTAGGGTGTCTCTTGAACAAATCCACCAAGTTATTTGCACGTTCTACATAGTACTCAGACGGCATACCCTCTCGTTCCAGCGATTGTAGTATTTCCGAAAGAACAAATGTAGGCGATTCAGCATCTTCTTCCTCTACAAAGACCGCGGCATCGTCTAATTCATGTCGAGATTGAGATCTTGTAGGCACACTTCGAAAAAGTTTAGATAGCCTGCCTACTGGACTTGGTGACCTCTCTTTTGCGTGCTGAATCTCAGCTTCCAGGTTTAGCTTGAGCTGGGCAATCTTGCGGTTCGATGCGTTCAACTCGGATTCCACTCTTTGTCGTTGCTCCTTTGCTTGCTTTGCGCTCTTTGCATTCAATGCTTCCAGCAGATTCTCAGAACCAGACTTGATCTTCTCCTCTCGCGCAATCGCTTCTTTCAGCTCTACCTGTCGTGCATCTGAGCCGTCTTTATCCTCTGCTTCTTGTGTCCTTGTTGAGTGGTAGCTGACGAACGATGGTCTTTGCGGTCGCATAGAGTCATGTCTTGGATTCCCTGTCGACCTCAAATCGGTGCTGAAACTGCCTGGAGCATTGTTATACGTTGCAACAGAGCCTGGAATGGCTTTCGACACCAGACTGAACGTCGACATGGAACGGCCATCGCGCCCAAGTCGATTTGGTTGAAGGAGATTGTCACGCTCCGTGGCCTGGTCATGCAGTCGGCTTGTCATGGGGGAGCCCTAGGTGGATAGGGACGGCCGAGATCTCGAGGTGGAGGTGACCTAAGCATTCGAGGTGATCTCATGAGGAGATTGTCGGTGGAAGACCATAGCACATTGATGGGCGGTGTGGTAGTCCTATGTGGACCATTAACGAATGCTCATGTAGGGGAAGGAGGCCAGATTGCGCAGAGGTCGTCAGGAAGTATATCGTCGTCAATTGGTAGTGGTGCATCTGCGCAATAGATGATTATATTGCGGGGTAAATGTCTTGGCATAGATCGCCGTGTTGCGCACAAGCACTCGAAGTGTTAGACACGCTCGCCTCCAATGTGTTTCTCAAGATGTGATCAGTCCCAGTATGGAAATACTGGGTTAGTACCTCAGTATACCAGGACTCTCCTGTGGCGAGCGCGACCATAGTACATTGCAATCAGTGACAGGTTTAGCCCTGTTGATTTCTCGGGGCACGCCGTCGGCCGATCTCCATTGGCCATTGATAAGTCCATTCGTTCTTTCTGATAGCAGCAGATCTTTTCGCATATCTACTCTGCGTACTTATACCTTCCATCTGTCCCAGAGCCCCTCCCTCGCGCTATACATATTGTGAAATCACTGAAAAGAAGGTGTACTATATTATCGCTACTTTGTCATCCCCACCATGCCTCAAGCTCAAGTCAGCTATGCCAAGTATGGCAAAGACAATGTTCGTGTATTCAAGGTGCAGAAACATCCAGATGGAACGCAAGATGTCTTTGAGTTTACAGTGTGTACTATGTTGGAGGGTGACATTGAGACCTCGTAAGCCAAGGTAACGCTATACAGCCTCATATCGCACTAAAAGCATTCTCAGATACACAAAGGCAGACAACTCCGTAGTAGTCCCAACAGACACACAAAAGCAGACAACATACATTGTGGCGAAGCAGAACCCGGTCGACCCACCAGAGACCTTTGCTGCCGTTCTGGCTAACCATTTTATTGAGAGATACGCCCACATCCACGTTGCCCATGTCAAAGTAATTCAGCACAAATGGACTCGTATGACCGTGGATGGAAAGCCTCATCCTCACTCCTTCTTCCGTGATGGTCAAGAAACACGCATAATTGAATGTACGGCCACAGAAGGACAAGGCATAAGTATTCGATCAGGAATCAAGGACCTTCTTGTGCTCAAGAGCACAGGATCAGCCTTTTATGGATATGATACAGAGGACAAATATACCATCCTACCGGAGACAGATGACCGTATCCTGAGCACATCAGTCGAGTGTGGCTGGAAGTGGAACAAGTTCGCTAGTGTTGATGATGTCAAGAAGGCAGAAGCAAAGTTCAACCCAGCATGGGAAGCTGCTAGGAAGATCACGTTTGAGACGTTTGCCAAGGAGGAGTCGCCGAGTGTGCAGAATACAATGTACAAGATGTGCGAGCAGATTCTAGCGGCGGAATCCGGTGTTGAGGCTGTGGACTACACGTTACCCAACAAGCACTACTTCCAGATTGGTATGTTTCTGGAAGCAACTGTACTATTAGTAGACCGATTATGCTAATCAGTTTGACAGACCTGAGTTGGTTCGAAGGCACGAAGAACACTGGCAAGGACGCTGAAGTGTATGCGCCGCAAACAGACCCTAATGGTCTCATTCATGTCGTGGTTACAAGGTAAAGAATCAATGAGTAATACTTCTCCGGTTTGGTTGCTCATGCAAATGGTAGGGAGTTAAAGTCGAAGCTGTGATCGGCGAACGAACAAACAGGATCTTATGCAACATATGTTATTAGTTATGCAGCCAAATTGATGGCCTGGGAGTCCCGAGCTTGTTCTTTAGCTGATGCGACCTCTGCTTCCCTGCTTTCGTGTCGGAACGTAATGTGCCACGCCTAAATATGCAAATCATGACCTTCGACCCGTAAACGCCAGTCGTGCTTGTTCCGTTGATTCTTGAGAGTTCTTCCGCTTTCTATTCCAATTCGATGCTGACATTTTGAACCCTCAAAGCTAATCATAGGCCATGAACTGTACCACATCTCTTCTCCCATCTACTCATACAGCTGGGTTTGTCGTGCTTTTTGCTTTTGTCTTAGCAGATTGCAACGTCTTCTTCACCTCCGGAATATTTAATATCGTCGAGTCTGCTCTGTGTCTTATTATATTTTGCTCGTACGGGTGTGCCAATCCTTCAAAAGCTGTTTCCCCAGTCAGCATTTCCTGTTCTCTTACATTTCTCCTTATACCACACTCACTCTTCAGTCGTGCCATCCTCTTATCCCTCAACCTATTCTTCGGTAACATGCCTCTCACGGCCCTCTTCAGTATTTCGCCTCCTCCCCACTTCGCCATGAGCTTATCCATCGTCAAGTCCTTCAAACTTCCCGGCCGCGTCGTATGTGTGTAGTACTTTTTCTGAAATCGCTTCTTGCCTGTAGTGTGTAGGTCGTGGCAGCCAAGGGCTACAACGTAGTCGCCGCAGTCTGTGGAGGGATCGAAGATTGGCTTATGCTTGCCCATAAGTGTGATGGCTATTTGAGTTGCTACGCGGCCGAGAGGACGTCGACCGGCACCAATATCAACGACATGCCAGGCACGAGAGTAGGCGAGACCAGTCTAGGAGGTATTAGGATGAATTGATAGGTAGAGGATGCTGGATTGGGCGGACTTGGCCTATTGTTTGTGACATCCTGAGACGAGCTCTCTGCTTGGCAGTGGGTTAGTCGGGACTAGGAGATTCAGGACGATATCCTCGATAAACTCTGCGGGCGGCTTCACTATCAAGATGAGCTTCTATATGTGATATGGACTTTCATATTGTCGCAAGCGAGTTTCAGACTTTCTAAACACTCCTAACCCTCATGATATGCAGGGTCCGCCGATCTCAATGATGACAAAGCTTCAGATGAGTTTCAGATATAACGCAGATTCGAAGGCGGTCATGTTATGTTGACAAGTCCTTGTGTAAGAATACTACAATGCCTGGCGTGATTCCATCGTTCGAGGTACGAACACCGTTCTTGTATCACCTCTTTGTGCTCGACTAAGAACCATATCCAGACTGTCTTCGCAGTCCCGCTTAGCTGCGAAGGGTGTGTCAAGAGCGTCTCAACTTCACTATATGATGTTCCTGGCATAAGCTCCGTTAAAGCAGATCTTAGCAATCAGCTCGTGTCGGTAGTAGGCACTGCACCACCATCGCAGATCGTTGCAGCTATCGAAGCTACAGGCAAGGATGCCATTCTGCGGGGAAGTGGAAAGTCTGACAGTGAGCATACTTATATGGACTTGTTAGTCTTTGCTGATCTCATTCTCTAGGTGCCGCTGTCTGTATCCTCGAGACCCACGCCAAAGTCCCAAACTATGTAAAAGGCCTTGTCCGGATGGTGCAAGTCGCGCCAGACTTGACTATCATCGATCTCAGCATCCGAGGTCTTTCTCCTGGCACATACCATGCCACCATCCGTGAAAGCGGCAACATCTCACAAGGCCCAGAGTCAACCGGTAGCATTTGGGATCTGCTACGAGCAAAGAAAGAGAAGACACCAGTACGGGGTATTCTAGGCACAGTACAAGTCAACAAAGGTGGCATTGGCGCAGTATTCCTCGATAAACCAATACAGATATGGGAGATGGTAGGACGAAGCATTGTCGTTTCCAAAGAGCAAGATCAGAAGATGGATAAGAACGATCCCGACACACTGGTCGGCGTGATAGCCCGAAGTGCAGGTGTTTGGGACAACGACAAGACAGTCTGCTCGTGTTCGGGAAAGACTGTGTGGGAGGAGAGGACGGAGCAGGCTGGACGAGGTATGCTGTAAGATCTTACGCCTGTTGGCGATTGATACCCATGACTTTATGAACGTGTAAATAAGAAATATGAACCGTGTTACTGAGATCTCAGAAGTGAAGTGAGAAACCTCAACCACTATCACTTGAACATTTTAAAATCAACTACTACCGTCACAGAGTTCACACAAATGATCATGAACACAGGGGGCACAATGGGTAACTTACTGTTACAGTCACAGCTGGCCAACTGGCCCTTCCCAACCTACCTGGCTGCAAGCAGACTTGTTTCAGAAAAGTATAATGGGTACGACTGGTTCCACTGAATCTGAGCGGAGTCACAAATCAAAACTAACGGTATCGTCCAAGGTTTGGACATCGTGCGATTTTTTAACAGTAGCTTAGCTTTGCCATGCGCTCAGATATGCAGGTTTGGTTGGTCATCTGAGCCGTGAACATGTCCAAGTATATAATGCTCCTTCTTCCCCTGCCATTAGCAAGACAGAAAAATACTCTCAACTACTTTCCAATACTCAAAGAAACTTGCAACCTCCTTCCAAACACCAATTAACACTTTACAAAACCTCATACATAACACCAACATGTTCAAGAAGACTGTCGCCGCTTATGTCGTCGCCATGATGTTTGGACTCGGCAATGCCATGCCTATTGTCTCCACCCAGACTCATGAGCTCAACATGACCTCCTTCTGCGCGATGGCAGGCACTTGGGCAGGCCCTCTCTGTGACAAATTGTAAGTCCTCTTTGATTCATCATATCTCAGCACTCTACACAAGCATTTTCTTCCTTCCCGTTCTTTATTTTCCTGTTCCATATCTTTGTCAAGTCTTGTTCGGATCTATCACGAAGAGGCATTCCCGAAGGACCTTTCATAAATTACAGCACTCTACACAATCTATTTCTTCCTTCACGCTCTTTGTATTCCCGTTCTATATCTCTATCAAGTCTTGTTCGGGATCTATCACAAAGAGGCATTCCCGAAAGACCTTTGATGATTCCCAGCACTCTCCACGAACATGTCTGACTGACTTCCTTTAGTAACTTGACAGCGCTTCCCACGCTATCAACTGAGGCAGTGAAGCCCAACAACACGGGACACGGTCTTGTTGATTACAATCTGCCAGGACTTCCCATACTACCACCCGATGTACTTGAAGATCTTGATAAGACGGGGCTACTACCAGCCGGATTACTTGAAAAGCTTAACAACACGAGACACGGAGACGTTGGTAGCGAGCCTGCAGCACTTCCAGGACTTCCTCTATTCCTACCACCAGGGCGGAGAGTGAAAGGAAGAATGGTGAAAGATGACAATGCTTGAGAAGGAACAGAGGGTGGAAAGAAACTGAATGTGCGAGTCCCGGAACTCTGCGCAGACTAGGTATGGAGGACGGAACGGTTTTGGGAGATAATTGATTAGGTGTTTTTCTTGGAGTCATGTGTTTAGGTCTTCAACCGCAGACAATATCAGTTTCAAACAATCCCTCGTCTTTCCTCATGCACGTTTCATGGTGATGCAATGATTTGATGGCATGGACTAGTGCATGAAGCCGCGGTCATGCTCACCAACCGGAATGAGAGCAAGAATGTGGTGCTACGTGACCTGCTGTGACGGACAGGGATGTCAATGGTTTCTGCTATTGACGTCGAGCTGCGAGGTATATGCTTGGCACGGAGGAGAACTCCGTCTTGATGATGACCATCGTTGTGTACAACCATCAATAGGACAATAGCAACACATTCATCCATGTAGCAAAGGTGAGCAAATCTTCCTCATCTCAGCATCCATGCCGCGAATCTAAGATGCAGGGTCCCCCAAAATTCTCGAGCTTCCGTCCCAAGACTGCTCCAGTAACAGCTACACCATTACCAGCAGCATCGAAAGAGAAAGATATAGAGAAAGAGCACAGGAAAGAGCACAGAGGCAATCGCGAGAACGAGAAAGACGTCTCGAGCGGGCATCGCCGCCATCGAGCCAACCATCGCCATGAGCATCATGGTCGTCACGACCGACGGTCACCATCCCGCAAAGAACATCGCCAACATGATCCAACTCCAGCTCCGATAGCACAAGAGGAACATGACTACGACGACGACTTGACTTGTGACCTCTTTGTCATTGACAGACGTGGTGATATCAATAACCTCAAATATGGCTGCAACGAGAAATACAAAGTGCCAACCTATAGAGAACCATCCGTGCGGAAACTCCTAGGAGACCGAGGAACATTCGAGCAAGATAGAGGGCAAAGGCGTAGCTTGCTGGCATCATTGAGTGCGAAAGACAAGCAAGAGCTGCGAAAAGAAGTTTCGCTGGTCACACCAAGTCCTGGTCAAGACAACTTGGCAGAGAATCAAGCAGATTTCATCACGTTGAAGCACGGCAAGAAACGAAGACGCTTGTCTCGTGATGTAGTTTCGCATCTGTTGACAGACAGAGCTGCTGACGACTCTATGGAATCCAGCAGTAGTGAGGTATCTGAAGGCTCAGAAGAAAACAATCCGGTGAACTCTGCCGATGATGCCAGCACGGTCCTCAGAGCAAAAAAGATTCGCCTTGCTAGACTTGTCAAGGACGAGCCTGCTGATGTCAACGCCTGGCTACAGTATATAGACTTTCAGAACACCTGGGCTCATCAAGGACGCGAGATAGAAGAATTCAAGCTGCCACGTGACGAACAGCATAGTCTTGCCGAGGTCAGACTGTCCATCTATCAGAAAGCGCTAAGCGCAATCGCGAAGACAGATCCACAGCGTGAGCATTTGTTGATTGGGATGATGGTCGAGTCAGAACTGGTGCTCGAGAGTGCAAAACTGGAAGCAAAGTGGCAGCAGGTCATCCTTGATAACCCTGGATATTTACGTCTCCGGCAAAGATTTCTTGAACATTCACAAACCGAGTCTACTCGATTCGACTATAATGAATGTCGCGAAAAATGCATTGACTATTTCGCTGCTTTCCCAGGGAATGGGGTTCACGACAGGCGAGCTATACATGCTATTCTACGCACCACAGCTTTCATGTCCCAAGCTGGTTTTCGAGAACATGCTATTGCGATATGGCAAGTACTCTTCGAACTCCACTGCTCAGCTGGTAGCAATAATATCGGCACAGCCGATTGGCAAGCCAAATTGGACGATTTCGAACGATTTTGGGACAGCGAGAAACCACGCTTTGGCGATGTTGAGATCTCAGTCTCCTTAAAGCTCGAAGGCCGATCAGATCCAACTGCAGAGAAACATCGGCAAGCTAGTTCTGAAGCTCTCGAGAAGCAGTCACACAACGAGACAGTCAGCAATTGGCTTCGACAGGAAGAGAGAACGACTATGCAGAAAGTATTGCCAGGAACTGTGATCGATCAAGAAGATGACGACGATTTATATCACATTGTTCTGTTCGACGACATTCGTCCATTCTTGCTTCACCTGTCTTATGACCGCTTTCCAAGCGACCTCGTCAACGCCTTCCTTCGCTTCATGCAGCTGCCACCATTGGCTGGTGAGCAAGTCATGGACCTTGCCTCCGATCAATTCCTCCGCTTCGAAAATCTTGATAACCGAACGTCTCTTTGCAAGTTGTGTAACAAACGTGGTCAGGCGACACATAATCGACCCGCTCTCCCGCATTTCCAGACTATCACTCAAACGCTCTTCGCGAAAGGTGGGGCTTTCACGCCTCACCATGTTTGCAGAAGAGGACATTCTCAACTTCCTAATTTCGTTTTGTCTGTGCTAAAAGCTCTGGTGTCACTACATCCTGATTGGACAGATCTCGCTGAATATTACTTGGCGTTTACACTATGTGAAAAGCCGTCGGTCGTACGAAAAGAGGTCAAGTTGTTGATCAAATCGTCTCCCTCGTGCTTGCGTCTGTATAATGTATATGGTCTTATTGAGATACGCGCGGAACATCAAGACAAGGGCACGAAGGCTATTCGAGCTGCGATAAGTATGTCCAACGATTTTGACGAGAAATCTCGATTTGATTTAGTACATCTCTGGCACACGCT
>Ga0160428_1001537_pt1 | contig 17043 bp, 13 predicted proteins | sample SolpanmetagenomM_FD_108198 | JGI IMG/M metagenome (GOLD analysis project Ga0160428, IMG submission 108198) | Solar panel surface microbial communities from Lawrence Berkeley National Laboratory, California, USA - M | ecosystem: Engineered > Built environment > Solar panel > Unclassified ... | reverse complement strand
CGGGATCGAGTGGTTCACGGCGATGAACTCGCACGAGAACGGCCCGAGCTGCTCGGTCATCCCCTCCTTCACCCCGAGGGTGTAGGGGCGGATGCGGTGCTCCTTGAGCTTCGCCTCGATGAGCGCCAGCGTCAGCTGCGAACCGATGAGGGGGATGTCGTTGCGCAGCTTGAGCAGGTACGGCACGGCCCCGATGTGGTCCTCGTGGCCGTGCGTCAGCACGAGCGCCACGACGTCCTTGAGGCGGTCCCGGATGGGCCCGAAGTCGGGGAGGATCAGGTCGACGCCGGGCTGGTGGTCCTCGGGGAACAGGACGCCGCAGTCGATGATCAGCAGCTTCCCGCGGTGCTCGAAGACCGTCATGTTGCGCCCGACCTCACCGATCCCGCCGAGGGCGTAGACGCGCAGGGCGCCGTCGGCCAGCTTGGGCGGGGACGTGAGTTCGGGGTGGGGGTGGCTCATGCGGCTCCTCCGCGGCTCTCGCGAGCCGCCGTCGTAGTGGTGTGGATCAGGTGTCCTGGGGGGTGGCCGGCAGCAGGCCGGCGGCGTCGAGGTCGGCGCGCACGAGCGCGACCTCCTCGGGCGTCGCGTCCAGCAGCGGGGGCCGGGTGGTGCGGTTCCTCAGCGCACCGGTGAGCTGCAGGGCGGCCTTCACGGCGACGACGCCCTGGGTGCGGGTCATGATCCCGCGCACGGCGGGCAGGAGCCGCGCGTGCACGGCGCGCGCCGCGACGAGGTCGCCCGCGTCGACGGCCTGGACCATCTCCCGGTACTGCCGTCCGGCGACGTGGCCGACGACGCTCACGACGCCCGAGGCGCCGTGGGCGAGCAGGCCCAGGTTGAGGGCGTCCTCGCCGGAGTAGTACGCGAGGTCCGTGCGGGCCATCACCCAGGAGGTGGCGTACAGGTCGCCCTTGGCGTCCTTCACGGCGACCACGCGGTCGTGCTCGGCGACGCGCACCAGGGTCTCGGTGTCGATCGCCACCCCGGCGCGGCCGGGGATGTCGTAGAGCATCACGGGCAGCCCCGTGGCGTCGGCCGCGGTGCGGAAGTGCTGCAGCAGCGCGGCCTGGGGGGGCTTGGAGTAGTAGGGCGTGACGACCAGCAGCCCCGCGGCCCCGGCCTTCTCCGCGGCCCGCGCGAGCTCGCACGTGTGGGCGGTGTCGTTGGTCCCGACGCCCGCGAGCACGCTCGCCCGGTCGCCCACGGCCTCGAGGACCGCGCGCAGCAGCCGGTCCTTCTCGTCGTCGGAGGTGGTGGGCGACTCCCCCGTCGTCCCGCTGACCACGAGGCCGTCGTGGCCCTCGGCCACGAGGCGCTGCGCGAGCGCCGCGGCGGCCTCGGTGTCCAGCGACCCGTCGGCGGTGAATGGCGTGACCATGGCCGTGAGGACCGTCCCGAACGGGCGGGGGGGTCGCGGGGCGGTGGCCGTCGGCATGCTCCGAGGTTACCGCCGCCGCGGCCCGCCCCCGGCGACCGACCCGACCGGGGCGTCGCGGCCCCGCGCCGCGCGCTCCGCGGGGTGCTCGCGCACCCCGCGCCGGGGGGCGGTGGGACGTGGGAGGACCCGGTCGCTGACCGCTCGGGGGTCCGGGCAGCGACCGGGTCCGTGCTTCCATCGGGCCCCGCCCGCGACGCGTTACACGGCCCGCCGCGCCGCGACCGTCCCCGGCGGCCCCCGGCGGGGGGACGCCGGCGCTCAGGCGGCGAGGCTCCCGGCGCCCGCGGGCTCGGCGTAGCGCCAGCCCCAGCCGTCGTCGGCGAGGACCTCGACCGGGCCCGACCGGGCGGGCTCGGCGGGCGGGCCCGCGTACTCCCGCTGCACCCCGTGGGCGCGGAAGAAGTCCACGGCGGCGCAGTGGTCGGTGTCCACGAACACGTGGTGGTGGGCGTCGCCGTCCTCGCAGCCGTCCACGCACTCGAGGCGGCAGGGGGCGCCGACCGGTGCGGCGCAGGTGATGTCGGCGTGCAGGGACCCGTCGTGGCGGTGGGTCCAGGTGATCGTGTGGTTCATCTCGCGTCCCGTGGTCGTGGCTCGGGGTCGGTCCCCCCGCCATGGTGCGCGCGCGCCGGGGCGGGGCCGCGCACCTGCGCCCGGCGTGTCGCCGGGCCGCGCGCGACGGACCGTCAGACCAGGGAGAGGCGCAGCCCGTCGGGGCCGGCGGCCAGGCGCACGGCGGTGAGGCGGTCCACGACGACGTCGGCGTCCAGCGGCCCCTCGGGGTGGGTCGTGCGCACGGCGAGGGTGGCGCAGCCGGCGGCGCGGGCCGCGGCCAGCCCGGCCGGGGCGTCCTCGACGACGAGGCAGTCGGCCGGGTCGACGCCCAGGCGCTGCGCCCCGAGCAGGAAGCAGGCCGGGTCGGGCTTGCCGCGCTCGACGTCGTCGAAGGTGACCAGCGCGCGCGGCGCGGGCAGGCCCCCGGCCCGCAGGCGCGCCGCGGCCAGCTGCGCCCCGCACGAGGTCACGACGGCCCAGCGCTCCGGCGGCAGGCCCGCGAGCAGCTCCGCCACCCCCGGCAGCTGGACGACGTCCGCCACGTCGGCCGTCTCCAGCGCGTCGATGCGGGCCACGGCCTGCGCGACGGCGTCGCCCCCCACCAGCTCGGCGACGATCTCCGCGGCGGGGCGGCCGTGCCCGTGCGCGGCGACGAGCGCCTCCTCGGTGATGCCCGCCTCGAGCGCCCACGTCGACCAGCTGCGGTAGATCGCGGCGCTGGAGTCCACCAGCGTCCCGTCCATGTCGAACAGGACGGCCGCGAAGGGGCGCGAGGTCGGGCTGCGGGGATCGCTCGTCGGGGCCACGGCGACGACCCTACGAGCGCGCCGCCCGCGCGGCGGCGCCACCCCGCAGCCCCCGGCTCACCCGGACGGTGGACGACGGGCCGCACACCCGCGCGGGGCGGGGCCGGGGTGGCAGGGTGGGTGCGTGCGGACCTCCATCGCGACCGTCTGCCTGGCGGGGCCCCTCACCGACAAGCTGGCGGCGGCCGCCGCGGCCGGCTTCGACGCCGTCGAGGTCTTCGAGCCCGACCTGCTCAGCTGCGCCCTGTCCCCCGGGGAGGTGCGGCAGCGGGCCGCCGACCTGGGGCTCGCCGTGTCGCTGTTCCAGCCCTTCCGCGACCCCGACCACGTGGACCCCGGCGAGGTGGCGCGCGTGCGGCACCGGCTGCACCGCAAGTGCGAGGTCGCGCGCGAGCTGGGCACCGACCTGCTGCTCGTCTGCTCCTCCGTGCACGACGGCGCCGTGCGCGACGACGCCCGCCTGGCCGCGCAGCTGCACGACCTCGGCGAGGTGGCCGCGGGCCACGGCGTGCGCCTGGCCTACGAGGCGCTGGCGTGGGGCACGCACGTGGACGACTACCGGCACTCCCTGCGCGTGGCGCGCGCCGCGGACCACCCCGCCGTCGGCGTCTGCCTGGACTCCTTCCACGTCCTCTCGCGCGGCGACGACACCGCCGGCCTCGCCGGGGTCCGCGGCGAGGAGCTGTTCTTCCTGCAGCTGGCCGACGCGCCGCGGATGTCGATGGGCGTGCTGCCGTGGAGCCGGCACCACCGCTGCTTCCCCGGGCAGGGGGCGTTCGACCTCGAGGGCTTCGTCGCCGACGTCCTCGCCGCGGGCTACACCGGGCCGCTGTCGCTGGAGGTGTTCAACGACGTGTTCCGCCAGTCCGACCCGCGCGGCACGGCGGTGGACGCCATGCGCTCGCTGCGCCGGCTGGCCGACCGGGTGGCGCTGCGCGTCCCGCCCGCCCCCGCGTCCGCGGCGAGCGCCCTGCCGACGCTGCCCGTGGCCCCCGCCCCGTCGTCCTGGGCGTTCGCCGAGGTGGCCACCTCCGCGGCCCACGCGGACGCCGTGACGACGCTCCTGGCCCGGCTCGGGCTGCGGCGCACCGGGACCCACCGCAGCGGACCGGTGGAGCTCTGGGGCGCGGGCGAGGCGCGCGTCGTCGTGAACACCCGCGCGCCCGACGTGCGGGCGCGGATCTCCTCCCTCGGGGTGGAGACGGCCGACCCGGCGGGTCTGGGGGCCCGCGCCCGCGGCCTCCTGGCCCCCGTGGTGACGCGGGCGGTCGGGCCGGGCGAGGTCGACATCCCGTCGCTGGCCGCCCCGGACGGGACGTGGGTGCAGTTCTGCCGCACCGACGCCGGGGCCGGCGACAGCTGGCTCGCCGACTTCGTCCCGGCGGAGCCCGCCGGCGGGGACGCGGCGGCCCCGCCCGGGGGGATCACCGCGCTGGACCACGTCGCCCTGCCGCAGCGGTTCGGGGAGTTCGACACCGCCGCGCTGTTCTTCCAGTCCGTGCTCGACCTCGCGCCCGCCGACGTCGCCGTCGTCCCCGGCCTGCAGGGCCTCGTGCGCAGCCGCGCGCTGCGCTCGGGCGCCGCCGGGATCCGCCTCGTCCTCAACGTCGTCCCGTCCGCGACGCTGCTGCAGGGCCGGGCCACCGGCGCGGGCCACCTCGCGTTCGCGTGCACCGACGTGTTCGCGACGGCCGCGGCCTTCACCGCCCGCGGCGGCCAGGTGCTCACCATCCCGCGCAACTACTACGACGACCTCGACGCCCGCTTCGACCTGGAGCCGGAGCTCCTGCGGCGGCTGCGGGACGCGGACGTCCTGTACGACCGCGACGCCGACGGCGAGCTGCTGCACTTCTACGCCGCCGCCGTGAGCCGGGAGCTGTTCGTCGAGGTCGTGCAGCGCGGGGGCGGCTACGACGGCTACGGCGGCGGCGACGCGGCCGTCCGGCTCGCGGTGCAGCAGGCCTGACGCGCGGCGGGGACGGGCGGTGGTGCCCCGCGGTCAGACCCCGCGGTCGGGGGCGCCCATGTCCCCCGTGGCGGGGACTCCATCGGCGCGGGCGTAGCGCAGGTGCACGGTGCCCTTCGGGCTGGCGACCGGCGGCGCCAGCAGCGTGAGGTTCGTGGGCACCGCGCCGCCCGCGAACACCGTCTTGCCGACCCCGAGCAGGAGCGGGTGGACCCAGAGGTCGATGCGGTCGAACAGCGCCTCCCGCAGCAGGGTCTGCACGAGGTCGAGGCTCCCGACGACCGTCACGTGCTCGTGGCGGTCGCGGACCTCGCGCACCGCCGCCGGCAGGTCCGCCCCGAGCAGGGTGGACCCCGCCCAGGACAGCTCGGGCACGCCGCGCGAGGCGACGTACTTCGGAACGCGGTCGAACAGGGCGGCGAAGGCGCCGTCCTCGCCCTCCTCGGGCTGGTGCGGCCAGTAGCCGGCGAAGATGTCGTAGGTCCGGCGGCCGAGCAGCAGGGCGTCGGTGCCCTCGTACGCGGCCGCGACCTGCGCCCCGGCGACGTCGTCCAGCAGCGGCGCCTGCCAGCCGCCGAAGGCGAAGCCCTCCGGGTCCTCGTCCGGCCCGCCGGGCGCCTGCCCGACGTGGTCGAGGGTGGCGAACAGCTCCAGGTGGATCAGTCCCACGGCTGGCTCCCGGTGTGTCGGAGTCGGTTTCGGAGGTGGTGTGTCAGAGGTGGTGCGGCGGAGGTCGCGCGGCGGCGGTCCCCGGTCACCGGTGCAGACCCGCCGGCGCCCGGGAACTCATCGCCGGCGGACCGGGGGCCTCACGCGGCGGCCCACCCCAGCAGCACCGGGACGCACCGCTCGGCGAAGTCCTCGTAGTCGTCGGGGGTGTTGTAGGCGTGCGCGGACAGCCGCAGGTAGGCGGTGCCGTCGAAGGACGTGACGGCCGTCTCGACGCCGAGCTCGGCGAGCACGCGGTCGCGCAGCTCCCCCGCCCCGGCGTGCCCGCCCCGGCCCAGCGCCGCGGGCAGGCGGACGAGCTGCTGCGGGCCGACGGGCATCCCGACGACCGGGCGGTGGTCCTCGCCGGTGCGCGCCGAGAACGCCGCGGCGACCGTGGCGGCCGCGTACTCGGCGAGCTCGGACACGCTGCGGCGCAACGTCTCCCAGCCCCAGGTCTGCTCCACGAACTCCAGCGCGACGGGGGCGGCGAGGTAGCTGGACTCGTCGAGCGTGCCCTGGTGGTCGAAGCGGTGCGGGAACGGCTCGTCGAAGCCCCACGAGTCGATGAGGGGGTTCAGCTCGCCGGCCAGCGGACCGCGCGCCACGAGCACGGCCGCACCGCGGGGGGCGCAGGCGAACTTGTGCAGGTTGCCGACCCAGACGTCGCACCCGACGCCCGCGAGCGGGTCGGCCACCAGCGCCGGCACGTGGGCGGCGTCGACCAGGACGGGGACGCCCCGCGCGGCCGCCGCCGCCGAGATCTCCGCGACGGGCAGGAAGCGGGCGGTGGGCGAGGTCACGTGGTCCACGACGACGAGCCCCGTGCGGTCGGTGAGCTCCGCGACGACGGCGGCGCACGCCTCCTCGGCGCTCGCGGCCAGGGGCACGTGCGCGCGCCGGACGGTGCCGCCGGCGCGCCGGGCCAGCCGCTCGGCGCCGGCCGTCACGGCGCCGTAGCCGTGGTCGGTGACGACGACCTCGGCGCCCGGGCGCAGGGGCAGGCTGGCGAAGACGACGCTCGCGCCACCGCTGGCGTTGGGGACGAAGGCGAGGTCGTCGGCGCGGACGCCGAGGTGCGGGGCCACCCGCGCGCGAGCCGCGGCGAGGCGCCCGGGCAGCGTCGCGAACCACGTCTGCGCGGACGCGTCGAGCTCGGCCCGCAGCCGCGCCTGCTCCTCCTGGGCCGCGCGCGGCACCGCGCCGAAGGAGCCGTGGTTGAGGTGGCGCAGCGCCGGGTCGAGCGTCCAGGCCGCGGCGCCCGGGCGCCCGTCGGGCAGCAGCAGCGGCGCGGGGCGGGCGGGCGGCGTGGACGGGGCGGGGGACGGGGCGGGGGACGGGGCGGGGGCCGGGGCCGGGGCGGGCGTCATGGCGGTGCTCCTGGGAACGGGTGGGGGGACGGGTGCGGCGCGGCGCTGAAGTCGCGGCGGGCAGGTGCCGAGACCAGGGGTGCGTGACCGTTTCCGAACACGTCCCCGGGCCTCACCTCAGCCGCTCCGAGCGGCGAACCGCCGCGAGGCGACTGGCGGACGGTCACGCGGTGCGGCCACCCCGCCTCCGGGCGGGGTGGCCGTCGCCACGTCCGGGCCCGTTCAGGCGCGGGCGGGCGAGCGCAGCTCCCACAGCGGGCTGGCGTGCAGCGGCTGGGTCGCCCAGGCCGTCGTGAAGGTCCGCTCCTGCGGCGCCAGGACCAGCGTCAGCCGGTGCGGCGTCTCGAGGAACTGCAGGGCGACCTCGAGGCGGCCGTCCGCGCGCCAGCCGCCGTTCGCGGCGATCGGCACGGCGAGGCCGTCGGGGCCCGCCGGCTCGGAGACCGCCCACGCCCCGGTGCCGAGGGTCACCGGGAGGCGGACGTCGCCCTCGACCAGGACGACGTCCCAGCCGTCCCCGCGCGGTTCCAGCAGCACCTGCTGCGGGGCGGGGCCGGGCGCGCCGGACTCCGCGGGCGCGAAGGGCGCCGACCAGGCCGCGGCGTCCGGCGGGGACGCCGCGAGGGCCGCGCCCGGCGCGGGCAGCGCGAGCGCCCCGAGCCGGGCCGCCAGCGCCGACTCCGCGGCCTCGTCCGCCGCGAGCGGGGCGTCGGAGAGCGCGGGGACGAGGTGCTCCCAGACGGCCGAGAGCTGCGTCTGCGTGTCGGTGGCCGCGGTCGTCATGGCGACCACGGTGTCCTGCTCGGGCAGGACGAGGCAGAACTGCCCGTAGGCCCCGTCGCCGCGGTAGCCGTGGGTCGAGATCCAGAACTGGAACCCGTAGCCCAGCGCCCAGTCGGGGTTCTCCTCGGCCGCGGTGCTGATGTGCGAGCGCGTGGCCTCCTCGACGTACGCCGCGGGCAGGAGCTGCTCGCCCTCCCACTCGCCGCGCTGGAGGTAGAGCTGGCCGACCGCCGCGATGGCCTCGGTGGGGGCGTGCAGGCCCGAGAACCCGATCTCGCGGCCCGACGCGTCGCGCTGCCACCCGACCGGCCCGATGCCGAGCGGGTCGAACAGGCGGGGGCGCAGGTACTCCGTCAGCGACTGGCCGGTGGCGCGCTGGACGATCGCCGCGAGCGCGAAGGTGCAGGGCTGGTTGTAGGTGAACACGCTGCCCGGGTCCCGCTCGGGGGGCAGCCGCAGGAACCCGCGCACGAGGTCGGCCGGGTCCTCGCGGTGGGCGGCCTCCACCATCTCCTGGAGGTGCCCGCTCGCCATCGCGGCGACGTCGCGGATCCGCATCGACCGGCTGCGCGGGTCGGTGACCTCGGCGTCGAGCTCGGGGAAGTGCGAGAGCACGGTGTCGTCGAGGGTGAGCAGCCCCTCGGCGGCGGCGAGGCCGACCGCCGTGGACGTCACGCTCTTGCTGAAGGAGTAGAGGAGGTGGGGACGCTCGGCGGTGTACGGCGCCCACCACCCCTCGGCGACGACGTGGCCGTGCCGGAGCACGACCAGGCCGTGGGGCTCGATCCCCGGGGCGGCCTCGAGGGCGTCGAGGAGGGCGTCGATGCCGCGGGCGTCGACGCCCTGGGTGGCCGGGCTGCTGCGCTGGAGCTTCGTCACCCGGGCGAGGCTAGAGCGTGCCCGGGGACACCGGTGGCGCGACCCGCCAGGCCCGCAGCAGGGCCCCGCGCCGCCCGGCCGCGACGAGGACGTCGACGCTGTCGACGCACTGCTCCACCGACCCCACCCCGGCCGGCAGCGCGCGCAGCTGCGCGTCGCCCCCGTCCGCCCGCAGCGAGGTCACGACCTCGTCGGCGACGCCGCGGTAGCGGCGGTCGTGGAACGGCCGGGTGGCCCGGGCGGGCGCCGGCAGGCCCGCGGCGCGCTGCAGCCGGAGCAGGTCCTCGAGCGCCGCGACGAGCGCGGCCTCGCGCTCGGGCCAGCGCCGCGCGCGCAGGGCCGCGGCGAGCAGCGGCCCGACGGCGCCCGCACGGGGCAGCCGGTCGAACGCCGTCCCCGTCCACTTGGCGTAGGGCGGCCACCGGCGCTCCAGCAGGAACCCGAGGTGCACCGCGACGCGGGCCAGGCGGGCCGCGAGCAGCCGCGAGCCCAGGTCGTCGCCGCGCTCGCCCGCGCGCCCCACGAAGGGCAGCTCCTGCTGCAGGCGCACCCAGTCGCAGGCCACGACGTGGCGCCAGACCTCCTCGGGGTACCAGGCCAGGCGCTCGCGCAGGCGGGTCAGCTCCCCCGTCGCGTCGGCCAGGACGGTCCCCGCGGTGACCTCCAGGACGGCCTGCCCCGTGAGGCTCAGCCAGTCCAGCGCGTCCCACGGCGACGCGGCCGCCAGGCCCAGGTGCGCGCGGGCGAACGCGTCGACGGTCGTGACCTCCACGCGGTGGCGGGCGAGCGGGTCGCCCGTCGTCGCGAAGCGCACGGGGTGCCCGGCCACCTCGGCCGGCAGCTCCGCGGCCAGGACGGCGTCCACGGGCCCGACGTCGGCGGCGGGCACGAGCAGCGTCAGCCGCAGGCCCCAGTCGTGGTCGCGGGACACGTCGTCGTCCAGGCCCAGGACGTCCGACCCCGCGCCGAGGCGTCCCGCCGCGTGGGGCAGGCCGGGCCGGTGCCGGTCCAGCAGCGGTCGCACGGCCTCGGCGTAGTAGAGCGCCGCCAGCTCCGCTCCGCGCACCGGGGCCCGCGTCAGGGCAGCAGGACGACGCGGCCCAGCGGGTGGTGCTCACGCACGTCCGCGTAGGCCTCGCGCACCAGCTCCAGCGGGTAGGTGCCCGCGATCGGCACCTGCAGGCGGCCCGAGCCCACGAGCCCCGCGAGCTCGGCGAGGACGTCGGGGGCCACGGGGCCGGCGGCGCGGGTCGAGGAGGGGGTGCTCACCGTGCGCTGCGGCGCGACGCCGAGCCGGCGCGCGAGGGCGGCCGCGCCGGGCGCGTCCTCGCCGCGCGCGTCGACGAGGGCGTCCACGCCGCCGGGGGCCGCGGCGGCGAGGCGCCGCGCCAGCTCCTCGGCGGGTTCGCCGTCGCCGGCCGCCGGGCCGACGGCGTCCACGCCGTGGGCGAGCAGCCAGTCGTGGTGCTCGGGCGCGGCGACGCCGATGACGCGACCCCCGCAGAGCCGGGCGAGCTGGACGACGAAGGCGCCGACGTCCGTGCAGGCCCCGGCCACGACCACGGTGTCCCCGTCGCGGACGGCGACGTCGTGCACACAGGCGTAGGCCGCGGCCCCGGCGACGCAGAGGGAGCCGGCGACCTCCCAGGACAGGTCCGCCGGCTTGGCGACCACGTGGCCGGCGGCCACGACGACGACGTCGGCCTGCCCGGCGAGGGTGTCGCTGAACCCGAGGACCTCGTCGCCCACCTGCAGACCCGCCACCCCGGGGCCGAGCGCCGTCACGACGCCCGCGAAGTCGCTGCCGCCGGAGGCGGAGGCGGTGGGGTAGAGCTCGCCCGACCCGCTGATCCCGGCCGCCCGCACCGTGACGCGGACCTCCCCGGGACCCGGGGCCGCCAGGTCGACGTCGACGACGGACGGCGTCGTGGAGCCCTGCCCGCCGAACTCGACTGCTCTGCTCACGTGCGACCTCCTCGTCGGTGCTGCGTCGTGCGGGCGCCCGCTGCGGTGCCCTCCGGGGTGGCCGGGGGCTGAGCCTGTGCGAGGACGACGGGCAGCGTCAACCCGGGTCGGGGGGCCGGGCCACCGGCGGTTGCTCCCGCGCACGATGTGCGGACCTCGTCCCCGGCGGGTAGGACTGGGCCCGTGGCCCGCGCGAGGACGGACCCGCCCCGTCCGTGAGGACCGGGCGGGCGCCGACGCGGTGCGGCCACCGTCGAGTCGTCGTGGCCGATCGACCCCCCGGTCGACGGCCGCGCCACCAGCAGCCCCAGGAGGAACCCGCGTGAAGGCCGTCGTCTACCGAGGACCCAAGTCCGTCGCCGTCGAGGAGGTGCCCGACGCCCGCGTCGAGCAGCCCACCGACGCCGTGGTCCGCATCACCACCACGAACATCTGCGGGTCGGACCTGCACATGTACGAGGGCCGCACGAGCGTCGAGGAGGGCAAGGTCCTCGGCCACGAGAACATGGGGATCGTCGAGGCCGTCGGCGCCGGCGTCAGCCGGGTGCGGGTCGGCGACCGCGTCTCGGTGCCGTTCAACATCGGTTGCGGCAGCTGCCGCAACTGCGTCCACGGCTGGACGTCGTTCTGCACGCGGATGAACCCGACCGAGGGCATGGACGGCGCCGCCTACGGCTACGCCAACATGGGCCCGTACGACGGCGGCCAGGCGGAGTTCCTGCGCATCCCCCACGCCGACTTCAACCTGCTGCACCTGCCCGAGGGCACGGAGCACGAGAACGACTTCACGATGCTGTCGGACATCTTCCCCACCGGCTGGCACGGCGTGGAGCTGTCCGGGATGGTCCCCGGTGACGACGTCGCCGTGTTCGGCGCCGGTCCGGTCGGCCTGATGGCGGCGCACAGCGCGCTGCTCAAGGGCGCGTCCCGCGTGTTCGTCGTGGACAAGGCCGCCGACCGCCTCGCCCTCGCCGCGCAGATCGGGGCCGTCCCCGTCGACTTCTCCGCGGGCGACCCCGTCGAGCAGATCATGGAGCAGACGGGCGGCCGGGGCACCGACCGCGGCGTCGAGGCCGTCGGCTACCAGGCGCACGACTCCGCGGGCGACGAGCACCCCGAGCTCGTGCTGGACAACCTCGTGAAGGTCGTCCGCGCGACGGGCGGCATCGGCGTCGTGGGCGTGTACATGCCCGAGGACCCGGGTGCGGCCGACGCGGGCGCGAAGGAGGGGCGCATCGGCTGGGACTACGGCACCTTCTTCACCAAGGGCCAGTCGATGGGCACCGGCCAGGCGCCGGTCATGCGCTACAACCGCCAGCTGCGCGACCTCATCGTCGCGGGCCGGGCCACCCCGGGGTTCATCGTCTCCCACGAGCTGCCGCTGGACCAGGCGCCCGAGGGCTACGAGAACTTCGACAACCGCGTCGACGGCTGGACCAAGGTGCTCCTGCACCCCTCCGCCTGAGCCCGGGCCCGTCGGCGGGCACCGCTCCCGCCGCGCTCCTAGGCTCCGTCGTGCCCGGGCTTCCCCCGGGCACGACGCAGCGAGGGGACGGCGCACGTGGTGCTGGGACTGCCCGAGGGCACGAGGGCCTGCCTGTTCGACCTGGACGGCGTGCTGACGAACACCGCCGCCGTCCACGACGCGGCCTGGAAGGCCGTGTTCGACGACTACCTGCGCGAGCACGCCCGGCGCACCGGGACGGAGTTCACGCCCTTCGACGCCGACGCCGACTACGCCACGTTCGTCGACGGCAAGCCGCGCGACGCCGGCGTCCGCGACTTCCTGGCCAGCCGCGGCGTCACCCTCCCCGAAGGGGCTCCCGGGGACCCGGTGGACCAGCCGTTCGAGGACGTGAGCGTCGCCGGGCTGGGCAACCGCAAGAACGAGCAGCTCCTGCAGCGCATCGAGACCGACGGCGTCGAGGTGTACGAGGGCTCGCGCCGCTACCTGCGGGCCGCGCGGGACGCGGGCCTGCGCCGCGCGGTCGTGTCGTCCAGCGCCAACACCCGCCAGGTGCTCGCGGTGACCGGGCTCGAGGAGTACGTCGAGGCGCGCGTGGACGGCGTGACGCTGCGCGAGCAGCACCTGCGGGGCAAGCCCGCGCCGGACACGTTCCTCGCCGGGGCGCGCGCGCTCGGGGTCGAGCCGGGCGAGGCCGCGGTGTTCGAGGACGCCCTGTCCGGCGTCGAGGCCGGGCGGGCCGGGGGTTTCGGCACGGTCGTGGGCGTCGACCGGGTGGGGCACGCCGACGCGCTGCGCGAGCACGGGGCCGACGTCGTGGTCGGCGACCTGGCCGAGCTGCTCCCGGCGGAGGACGACCGGTGATCACCGAGGACACGTTCCCGGTCGAGGAGTGGCAGGTGCGCGAGACGCGCCTGGACCTCGGGCTGCTGGGGTCCTCGGAGTCGGTGTTCGCCCTGTCCAACGGCCACCTGGGCCTGCGCGGGAACCTGGACGAGGGCGAACCCCACGGACTGCCGGGCACGTACCTCAACGGCTTCTACGAGGAGCGGCCCCTGCCCTACGCCGAGGCGGGCTACGGCTACCCGGAGCTCGGCCAGACCGTCGTCAACGTCACCAACGGCAAGCTGGTGCGGCTGCTGGTGGACGACGAGCCGTTCGACGTGCGCTACGGCCAGCTCCTGTCCCACGAGCGCGTGCTCGACCTCCGGGCGGGCACCCTGACCCGCACCGCCGACTGGGTCTCGCCCTCGGGGCGCCGGGTGCGGCTGCGCTCGCGCCGGCTGGTCTCCTTCGTGCAGCGGGCCGTCGCGGCCGTGGAGTTCACCGTCGAACCCGTCGACGGGCCCGCGCGCCTGACGCTGCAGTCCGAGCTCGTGGCCAACGAGCCCATGCCGCGGCGCGACGACGACCCGCGCGTCTCGGCCGCGCTCGACTCCCCCCTGGTGTCGCTGGAGGGCTCGAGCTCCCAGCACGGCGCGACGCTGGTGCACCGCACCCGCCGCAGCGGACTGGGGATGGCCGTGGCCATGCACAACGACGTCGAGGCGCCCGGGCGCGTCGAGGTGGAGACGACGACGGGCGAGGACTGGGCCCGCACCACCGCGGTGTCGGAGCTGCAGCCGGGGCAGCAGCTGCGCCTGGTGAAGCACCTGGGGTACGGCTGGTCGGCGCTGCGCTCGCGCCCCGCCCTGCGCGACCAGGTCGCCGGCGCCATCAGCGGAGCGCGGTTCACGGGCTTCGAGGGCCTGCTGCGCGAGCAGCGCGAGTACCTGGACGAGTTCTGGGGCGCGGCCGACGTCCTCGTGGAGGGGGACGCGGAGATCCAGCAGGCCGTGCGCTTCGCCCTGTTCCACGTCCTGCAGGCGGGCGCCCGCGCCGAGCAGCGGGGCATCCCCGCCAAGGGGCTCACGGGCCCGGGCTACGACGGGCACATCTTCTGGGACACCGAGGCCTACGTCCTGCCGGTGCTCACCTACACCGCGCCGGACGCCGCGGCCGACGCGCTGCGCTGGCGGTGGACGACGCTGGACCGGGCCCGCCGGCGGGCGGCGGAGCTGGGACTGCGCGGAGCGGCGTTCCCGTGGCGCACGATCCAGGGCGACGAGTCCTCGGGCTACTGGCCGGCCGGCACGGCCGCGTTCCACGTCAACGCCGACATCGCGGCGGCCGTGGAGCGCTACCGCGTGGCGACGGGCGACGAGGCGCTGGAGGCCGACGGCGGCGGGGAGGTGCTGGTCGAGACGGCGCGGCTGTGGATGTCGCTGGGCCACCACGACGCCGCCGGGCGCTGGCACCTCACCGGGGTGACCGGCCCCGACGAGTACTCCGCCCTGGTGGACGACAACGTGTTCACCAACCTGGCGGCGGCGCACAACCTCGTCGCGGCCGCCGACGCCGTCCACCGCCACCCGCAGCTCGCGCGCAGCGTGGGCGCGGACCTGGAGGAGGCCGCCGCGTGGCGCGACGCCGCCCGCGACGTGCACGTGCCCTACGACGAGGGCCTGCAGGTGCACTCCCAGGACGCGCAGTTCACCTCCCACCCGGAGTGGGACTTCGCCGCGCACTCCGACTACCCCCTGCTGCTGCACGCCCCCTACGTCGAGCTCTACCGCCGCCAGGTCGTCAAGCAGGCCGACGCGGAGTTCGCGGCCTTCTGGTTCGGGCAGCGGTTCTCGGCGCGGGACAAGGCGCGGATCGTCGACTACTACGAACCGCGCACGGTGCGGGACTCGTCGCTGTCCGCGGCGGTGCAGGCCGTGGTGACCGCGGAGGTCGGCCACCTGGAGCTGGCGCACGACTACGCCTACGAGGCCGCGAGCGTCGACCTGCGCGACCTGCACCACAACACCGGCGACGGCCTGCACATCGCCTCGCTGGCGGGGACGTGGATGGCGCTGGTCAACGGCTTCGGCGGGATGCGGGACGGCGACGGGGCGCTGAGCTTCGACCCGGCGCTGCCGCAGGGCATCTCGCGGTTGTGCTTCCACGTCCGCTGGCGCGGTGCGTCGCTGCAGGTGGACGTCCACCACGACCGCGTCGACTACCGCCTCGCGGGCGGGGGCGGGCAGGCCGTGGTGTTCCGCCACGCCGGCGAGGAGGTCGAGCTGCACCCCGGCGACGTCGCCACCCGCCCGCTGCGCCGCCGGCGGCCGCTGCTGGCCCCGCCGGCCCAGCCCCCGGGCCGGGCGCCCGTGCACCGGCGCCGGACCCGCTGAGGCGCAGGCGCCGAGGGCTCCGGCGCCGGACGTCAGGCGCCGGGAGGTCAGGCGCTGGTGACCTCGGCCGCGGGCGGGACCAGCGCTCCGCGTCGGCCGGCCACCCAGACCCCCAGCGCGAACAGGCACAGGGCGGCGCCGGCGGCGGTCACGGCGACCCATCCGCCGTGCGACCACAGCACGGAGGCCGCGGCCGAGCCGAGCGCGCCGCCGAGGAAGTTCCCCGTCACGTAGGCGGTGTTCAGGCGGCTGCGCTCGGCCGCCGAGACGGAGAACAGGCGGGTCTGGTTGAGGATGCCGACGGCCTGCAGGGCGACGTCGAGCAGCAGCACCGCCACGAGCACCGCGAGGATCGAGCCCCGGCCGAACCCCGCGACGGCGAAGGAGACCAGGGCGAGCACCCACCCGGCGCCCATGGCCGGCAGCGACCAACCCCGGTCGTGCAGCCGCCCGGCGCGCTGGGCCGCGAGCGCCCCGGCGAGGCCCACGAGGCCGACGAGGCCGATCACGGAGACGGGGTAGGCGAACGGGGCCGCGCTGAGCAGGAACGTCAGCGCCGTCCAGAACATCGTGAACGCGGCGAACCCGGTGGCGCCGAGCACGAGCGTCCACCGCACCAGCCGCTCGCGCCGCACGACACCGGCGACCGAGGCGATGAGCGCCGGGTAGCGCAGCCGCGTCTTCGGCGGCAGCGCCGGGATCGTCCGGTGCAGGACGGCGGCGAACACCACGGCCGCGAGCGCGGCGAGCAGGTAGATCGCGCGCCAGCCGGCGACGTCGGCCACGAGCCCGGCCAGGGTGCGGGAGACCAGGATGCCGATGAGGATCCCCGACACCACGGTGCCCACGACGCGCCCGCGGGACTCGTCGTCGGCCAGGTCCCCCGCCAGGGGGACGAGCACCTGCCCCGACACGGTGGTCAGTCCCAGGAGGCTGATCGCGGCCAGCAGCAGCGGGAACGACGGGGCCAGCGCGCACGCGACGAGGGCCACCGCCGAGCAGAGCAGGACGACGGGGACGAGGCGGCGCCGGTCCACGACGTCGCCCAGCGGCACGACGAGCAGGATCCCCAGGGCGTAGCCGACCTGGGTCGCGGTGACCAGCCAGCCCGCCGCGGCCGTGGACGCGTGCAGGTCCCCGGCGATGAAGTCGAGCAGCGGCTGGGCCCAGTAGAGGTTCCCCACTGCGGCCCCGCCGGCCACCGCGAAGAGGAACGTGCGCCCCCTGCTCATCGTCGTCCGCTGGTCCAGGGGTGCGTCCACGGCCCCATCATCGCCGCTCACGAGGAGGTGGGCCGCCGGGGACGTCGTGCCGGCGGGTGCGGGTGGCGGTCAGGCGCCGGCGGCGAAGCTCACCGTGGCGAAGCTGTGGGGCGGCAGGGTCACGGTGAGCAGCGAGTCCCGGACCTGCAGTCCGGTCAGGGGCTGCACCTGCACCGGCGTCTGCGACGCGGTGTTGTGGGCCGAGACCTCGCCGGCGGTGAGGAGCTCGCCAACCGGGTCCGCGGCCGAGGCGCCCCGCACGTCGATCGTCACCTCGAGCGCCTCGGCGGCGTCCAGGTTCGTGAGAGAGATCAGCACCTGGCCGTCCTTGGTGCTCGCGGAGGCGGAGAACGTCGCCAGCTGCTCGCCCTCGACCTCCTGCGTCGGGGCCTGCCCCCGCACGGTCAGCGGCAGCGACGCCGCGTCTTGGTGCCCCTTGTTCATCGCGAACACGTGGTAGCTCGGCGTCAGGACCAGGGCGTCGCCGTCGGTGAGGAGCATGGCCTGCAGGACGTTCACGGTCTGCGCGATGTTCGCCATCACCAACCGGTCCGCGTGGCGGTGGAACGCGTCGAAGTGCACGCTCGCCACCAACGCGTCACGCAACGTGTTCTGCTGGAACAGG
>Ga0160428_1001536_pt1 | contig 17049 bp, 13 predicted proteins | sample SolpanmetagenomM_FD_108198 | JGI IMG/M metagenome (GOLD analysis project Ga0160428, IMG submission 108198) | Solar panel surface microbial communities from Lawrence Berkeley National Laboratory, California, USA - M | ecosystem: Engineered > Built environment > Solar panel > Unclassified ... | reverse complement strand
CGTTCTAGCACATAATCAGCAGTAGAAATCATAGCTTCCTAAACCAAACCGGTTTCTTCCGAATTAGCTCAATGTAAATAATACAATAAATGAGCCAATTAAAGACCCATTTACTGCTATTCTTACTATTTGAAAGGCACTTGGACTAGTCCGCTTTTTTCTCAAAAGGGCGCCAGTCTAGCTCGCCGGTTTCCTTGCGGCGCAGGAAATAGCTCTGGTCATCGTCCTTGTTTTTGCCAAACGTGAGGTCGGCCCGGCACGAGAGGCACTTGATGGAGGTGTACTTATACTTACCCTGGGCCACGCGGCTGGTCAGGTCGAGGTTATCGGAACCGCAGAGACCACAGGCCGCCACGTCGGGGAAACTCAGGCGGTCGTACTCAGCCACGGTTTCGTGGAGGTTGCTACCCTGCACGGTGAAGTGAAATTGCCGGCGCCCAATGCGCTTGCTGGTCATCATCTGTAACATAAAAAAGGGTGTCTGATTGACGACTTAAAGTTACGCCTAAACGGCCGATTAGCCAATTAATTTAGCCAGATTCATCCAAAATAAACCAATAATATTAGCAGCAAATTATTGCCGTACGAAGCGCACCGTTTGGGCAGCGCCTCCGGCCACCGGCTGCACGCGGCAGAGGTAGGTACCCGGCGCCAATGGCCGCACGGGTAGGCGCAGCGGCACCGAGGCCCCGGCCCCAGCCGGCACCAGCTGCTCCCCAATGATAGCGCCGCGCACATCGAGCAGGCGCACCCGCAGGGCTTGCCCCCGCAGGCGAGGGGGTAGGGCCAGCATCAACTCATCGAGGCGGCTGGGGTTGGGAAACACGGCCAGGTCGGCGCCCGCCGTGCTGGCGGGCGCGGTAGGAAGCGTGCGGTGCGGGTGCAGCAGGTGGTAGGCCGCCGCAAAATTGACGATACCGTAGCCCAGGGTATTGTCCGGGCTTTGGGCCTGCGACGCGCCATTGCGCAGCGCCACAATTACTTGCTGGGCGCTGAGCGTGGGGTTGGCCTGCCAAAAACCCGCCACCAGGCCCGCCAGCTCGGGGCAGGCGTAGGACGTACCACTGCCGCGCACCACCGTGCCGCTGGGTGTGAGCACGGCTGAAGCAACCCCCATCGCGGCCAGGGTAGGCTTGAGGCGGCCGTCGGCGGTGGGCCCGTAGGAGCTGAAGCCGGCGTGATTGCGCAGCGAGTCGACGGCGCCCACCGAGATGATACTGTCGGCATCGGCCGGCACACCCACAAAGTGCCAGTTGTTGCTGCCGTCGTTGCCAGCCGAGTTCACAACGACCATGCCGGCGCGGGCCGCCCCGAGCGCGGCACGGCTGCTGATGGCCGTGCGCCCGTTCAGGTCGGCGTAGGTGTGCGACAGAGCCGCATCGTCGAACGTGTTATAGCCCAGCGACGAGCTAATCACATCGACTCCTACCGAGTCGGCGTACTCAGCGGCGGCCAGCCAGTTGGCTTCCTCCATCGGCGATTCGCTGCTCACGTCTTCCGTAATGCAGAGGTGAAAGGTAGCGTGCGGGGCCGTGCCTACGTAGTAGCCCGGCAGCTCGCCGCCGATGAGGCCTAGGCAGGCTGTGCCGTGGCCATTGCGCAGGTACACGTTGCGGCTACCATCCACGAAGTTGCGGGTGCTGGCTACGCGGCCCTGCTGCTGCATGGCCTGCAGGGCCGCCTGGCGGTCGGCCCCCGGAAAGCCGGCGTCGAACACGGCAACCTGCATTCCCTCGCCCCGGTAGCCAGCGTCGTGCATGGCCACAGCCCCGATGAGCTGGGCCTGCGGGTAGGCGGGGCCGTAGGCAGCGCGGGGCGTGAGGGGGGTAGGCGGCGCGGCCACCACCGCCACCGCGCCCGCCGCCGCCGGGGCCTGGGGCGGCACCCGGCTCAGCAGCTGGGCGCTAGCCACGGCGGGCAGCCGCTGCACTTGCGCCAGCGTCAGCGAGTCGCAGGCCAGCACGGCCCCATTGAGCCAGCGCGAGGTAAAGAGCACTTGCGGGCTGCCACTCACGGCGCGCACCTGGGCCAGGTACGTGGCACTCACGGGCAGGTCGCGGGCGCGCACAGCAATGCCTTGGCGGCTGCGCCGGGCCAGCGCCCGCGCCGACAAAAAGGCCTGGGGCTGGCTCACCGTGTAGGGCGTGCCGGCTTTATCCTGAAAAAAGACGAAGTAACGGTGCACGGCGGGCGTCGGCTGGGCCTGGGCCACCGGGGCAGCCCCCAGCGCCAGCAGCGCCGCCGGCCAGAAGAGAAGTTTCATGCTGCAAAATACGGCCCGCGCCGGCTGGCGGCCCGGCCAGCCCTACCCCCCCCTCAGCACCGAACAACCGCCGCGCCACCGCAGCAGTACACCTGCCCAGAGCCGACATACCACGCTTACTTAAAGCGTGCCTGTCTCAATAAGCGTTTCGCGGCGCGAGGCGCCCATTTGAATAATGCCGGGCGTCTGCGTTTGAGAACCATCCGGGTTGGTGATATTGGTGTAGTAGCTGTAGCGCCGCCGCATTATCCGGCCTATTCCCTGCGCGTATACTTGCAGGTAGCCGCTACTGCGTAGTCTACCATCATTGTCCTGCGCCGAGGCAATATCGTACGCCCCTACTGTGGTAGGATACGTTTTAGCCGCCTGGCCGCCCGCGGCAGGGGTAGTATACGGCGTGCCGACACCAGCAGTGTAGAAGCGCGTGAGGGTGGTAATGGTGTCGGGCGAGTTGGTAAAGGCATTTTTATTCCAGCCTTTATCCGCCCTGGGTGGATAAATCAATTCCACGGTGCGCAGGTTACTGGCCGTTTGCAGCACGGCTTGGGGCAGCAACTGCACCACCAGCACACTGTCGTCGACCCAGGCGGCACCGGTGTTGGCGCGCTTCGAGCGCACGAGGCGGTAAGCCGACTGGCCAGCGGCGTCGGCAAACTGTTCGGTGACGCGCTCCCGAAACTGGTAATTAGTTACCGTCACCACCCTGTTTTTCCAGCTGGAATCGGCCACGGCATAGGTGCGGTAGGTGCCCACCACCACCGGAAAATAATCGGTAACGGGCACCGGCACCACCGACTCGTTGCGGCAGCCCGCCAACAGCAGCCCTACCCCACTCACGGCGGCGAAACTGCGGCAACTTTTAACTACCTCAAAGGGGCGAAAACGTAGATTCATACAAGAAAAACTAGCCATAAAAATACCTTGCTAGCAGCGCGACGCGGCTGCCAGCAAGGTACTATCGGCCAGGCAATAGTTGGCGCGTATGAGGGCCTTACGCCTCGGCGGCTACCAAAGCTGGCGCCGGCACTTCGCCGATGATATGGCGCGTTATCCAGCCGCCGCCTAGCACGTCGTCGCCGTCGTAGAACACGGCCGCCTGGCCCGGCGTAATGGCGTGCACCGGCTCGGTGAAGTAGATGTTGATGTCATTACCTACCTGCTCCAGAAAGGCCGGCGAGCCGGCGTGGTGGTAGCGCACTTTCACCACGGCCGGCACCAGGCCGCGGCCGTCGAGGCTGGCCAGCTTGCCCATGTTGAGCTTGTGCACGGTGGTGGCAGTGCTGGCCAGCTCGTCATAGTTGCCCAGCACCACCTCGTTCAGCTCGGGCCGGATGGCCGTAACGTAGGCCGGAAAGCCCAATGCAATGCCCAGCCCTTTGCGCTGCCCAATGGTGTAGAAAGGGTAGCCCTCGTGCGCGCCCAGGTCGCGGCCATCGCGGTCCACAAAGCGGCCGCCGGCCACACGGTCTTCCAGGCCCGGCACGCGGCGGCGCAGGAAGCTGCGGTAGTCATTATCGGGGATAAAGCAGATTTCGTAGCTCTCGGGCTTGTTGACGAGCGCCGTGAAGCCCCGGCGCCGCGCCTCGTCGTAAATCTCAGTTTTGCGCATGGCCCCCAGCGGAAACAGCGTCCGGCTCAAGCTCTGCTGCGTCACGCCCCACAGCGCGTAGCTCTGGTCTTTGTGTTCGTCGAGGCCTTTGCTCACCACAAAGCGGCCCGTATTGGCATCCTGCCGGATTTGGGCGTAGTGGCCAGTGGCGATAAACTCGCAGCCCAATTGGTCGGCCCGGCGCAGCAGGGCATCCCACTTGATGTGGGTGTTGCAGAGCACGCAGGGGTTGGGGGTGCGGCCGGCCAGGTACTCGGAGGTGAAGTTGTCGATGACAAAATCGCCGAATTCCTCCCTAATATCAATGATGTAGTGCGGGAAGCCCAAGCGCACGGCAATGTCGCGGGCGTCGTTGATGCTGTCGAGCGAGCAGCAGCCCGTTTCTTTTTTGGAGCCACCGGCCGTGGCGTAGTCCCAGGTTTTCATCGTCATGCCGACGACTTCGTAACCGGCTTCGTGCAGCAGCACGGCGGCCACCGACGAGTCGATGCCGCCACTCATGGCCACGAGAACGCGGCCCTTAGTTGGGGTAGGATTCATTAGACTGGCTAGCCACCCAGGGAGTGAATGTTCCGGCTGGCGCCGGTGCAAAGATAATTATGAATTAGAAATTATGAATTACGAGTCAGGTAGGCTGCCTCAAACGCGCCAGCGTGCCGCCGCCCTGCCCGCCCGACTTACTTTTGCACCCAGCCACAATTCATAAATTACCACAAGGAATGTCCTTAGCTCTTCCCGTGCTCGTGCGCGGCATCAATAACCTGTCGGACGCGCGCTACTGCGCGGGCATGGGGGCCCAGGGCCTCATTTTTACGCTCGATGCCAACCTGCCCGGCGCCGTAGATGCAGCCACGGCCCGCGAACTGGCTGGCTGGGTGGCCGGCGTCGATATCATTGGCGAGTTTGGCCACGTGGCCGGCCCCGAAATCAACCGCCTAGTCGAGGAGTGCGGCCTCACGGGCGTGCTGCTGCGCCTCGACCGCGCCCGCCAAGCCTGGCCCGAGGGCCTGGCCGTACCGGCCCTGGTCGAAATACCCCAGGCCGTTATCCTTAACCAGGCCCACTACGCGGCAGCCGTAGCCGAGCTCACGGCCGCGCTGCCCCAGGGCTTTGCCTTATTCACCCTCCCCCCCCACCCCTACCCGGCCGACTACGCCTACTGGCACGACCTGGCGCGCCAGGCGCCACTATGGCTGGCTGGCCCCACCGACCCCACTGAGGCGGCCGACCTGGCCCAGCAGGTGCACCCCGCCGGCCTCATCCTGGCCGGCGGCGACGAGATCAAGCCTGGTCTGCGCGACTTCACCGAGCTTGAAGCCGTGTTTGAGGCCCTGGAGGAAGCGTAAGGTAGCGTAAGCTTTAGCTTGCCAGGTGGTGGCTATTCCACAGCTAACCCACCGGCAAGCTAAAGCTTACCCTATGCTTAGCCCAGCGAAAACCGCACGTATTTGATGGGCACGCCTACGGCGCGGTACTTGCCCTCAAAGTGCGTTTGGATGGCTTGGGCAGCGGCAAAAACGGGGTCAGTTTCGGCGTAGAGGTCGCGGGTCATAGCCTCAATTTTGGCGCCCGGCCGACTGGCCAGTACCTCCAGGGTGTAGTCGAACAGGTCCGCGCTGTCGGTCTTAAGCTGGGCTACCCCCCCGGCGGCCAGCAGCGTTTGGTACATGTTGAGAAAGCGCGGCGAGGTGAGCCGGCGCTTGATGTCGCGGTCGCGGGGCCGCGGATCGGGGAAGGTTATCCAGATTTCATTGAGCTCGGCGGGTGCAAAGTGCTCGGTGAGCTGGTGCGCCATGAGGCGCAGAAAGCCCACATTGGTGAGCCCCAGGGCCGCGGCACGGGTGCTACCCCGCCAAATGCGCTCGCCCTTGATATCGAGGCCCAGAAAATTCTGTTCGGGGTGCTGCTGGGCCAGGCCCACGGTATACTCGCCCTTGCCGCAGCCCACTTCGAGCACTAGCGGGTGGTCATTATGAAAAAAATCGGCGCGCCAATGACCGGCTAGGTGGCCAAAGCTGGGTTTGCCCGGCTCCACTATATCGGGGCGGGTGGCATTATCGGCGAAGCGTTGGAGTTTGATGCGGGGCACTTTTTTCGGGAAACAGGTAGCAGGAAGCGGTTACCAGGCAAGTGGACTAAGCAGGACAACCGGCTTTTCGCCGCGGCGAAAAGGGCCGCAAAACTACGCCCTACCCCGCGGTTTTTGGTGGGTTTTCGGCAGCTTCCGGCCCCGCGCCACCCAGGTACCTGCCCACGATGACGCTGATAACGAACACGTCGTAGAAATGCCTCAGCAGTTCAAAAAGACAGGTACCTTGCGCGCCACGTTGCTCACGGGCACAATGTCGCTGTAGCCCACAGTGAACAGCGCTACGAAACCGAAGTAATTGAAGACCTGGGCGCTACGCAGCCCCTGTAGGCACGTTCGCAAACGCGCCCGGCTGCACCAAGTCGATGATAACGAACAGAAACGCACCTATCATACCAGGCAGCACCAAGCCGTAAGCAGTGCGGCCCCTACTCGTATAGTTCGGCTACCTCAGCCACCACAAAAGTGCTGCCACCGATAAACACTACATCCTCGGGGCTCGCCGCCTCACGGGCCGCCGCCACGGCCGCCGCCACCGGCCCGTAGGCGCGGCCCGTGAGGCCCACCACCGTGGCCAGCTGGGCTAGTTCCTCGGCCGGCAGGGCGCGCGGAATGTTGGCCTGGCAGAAATAATAGGTGGCCGAGTGGGGCAGCAGCGCCAATACCTTGGTCACGTCTTTGTCGTTCACTACCCCCATAACCAGGTGCAAATGCTGGTGGGGCACCCGCGCCAGCTGGGCCAGCACCAAGCGCAGGCCGGCCTCGTTGTGGCCCGTATCGGCCACCACCAGCGGCCGCTGGCCAATAATGCTCCAGCGCCCGCGCAGCCCGGTGAGGCGCGTCACCTCGCGCAGGCCCTGGCGCAGGGCGCTTTCAGGGATGGCGAAGCCCTGGCTTCGCAGTTCATCCAAGGTGGCCAGCACGCCGGGCAGGTTCAGGCGCTGGTAGTCGCCGAGCAAGCCGAGCGCCAAGTTTTCGAGAAATGGCTGGCCGTCGCGCCGCACATCTAGTACCTGCACCCCAGCCCTACCCTCCTCGGCAGCATTAAAAACAACGGAGGGGGTAGGACTGGCGGGCTGAGCGGTGTAGCGCGCATCGGCAAAGACCAGCGGGCTGTTTTCCTGAGCTGCCTTGCGCCCGAAAACCTCGGCCACCTCGGCCTGGCGCTGGCTGACGACTACCGGCCGACCGGGCTTGATGATGCCCGCTTTCTCGCCCGCGATTTCGGGCAGCGTATTGCCCAGCATGGCCTGGTGGTCGTAGCTGATGTTGGTAATCAGCGACACGAGCGGCGTAATGATGTTGGTCGAATCGAGCCGGCCGCCCAGGCCTACTTCAACGACTGCCACATCGACTTGCTCGGCGGCAAAGTAGTCGAAGGCCAGCGCCACGCACATCTCGAAAAAGGAAGGCTCGATGCTGGCAAACAGGTCGCGGTGCGCTGCCACCCAGTTTACCAGATAGTCCGGGGCTAGCTCCTGCCCATTCACTCGAATGCGCTCGGTGAATTCGCGCAGGTGCGGCGAAGTATAGAGGCCCACCTTGTAGCCAGCACTCTGCAGTACCGCTGCCAGCAGGTGCGAGCTCGAGCCCTTACCGTTGGTGCCCGCCACGTGCACGCTTTTGAACTTGGTTTCGGGGTGGCCCAGGGCTGCGGCCAGCGCCTCAGTGTTGCCCAAGCCCTTCTTGAAGCCCGCCGCTCCTACCCGCTGGTACATGGGTAGTTGTGCGTAGAGCCAGGCTAGGGTTTCTTGGTAATCCATTTTCAATTAGCAGTCAGCAATTATCAGTTAGCAGCTAAGCAAGCTTTTACTTGACACCACCGACTATTTCTACTTGATACTTATTAAATGATGATTGGTAGCTGATACTTGACGCTACTTAACCGTGAAGCGGAAAGTATAAAAGCCAGTAGCGCCACCCGCGCCGGCGTTAGTTTTAACGAAGTTGGCGTTTTGCAGCTTGTCGCGGCAAAGCCGCTCCTGTGCCGGCGATACGTTGCCCGAGACTTTAGCTACCGACTCTACTTCTCCGTCGTCGTTAATCTTGATTTTGAAGCGCACCACACCGGGGTTATCGTCCACGGCTTCTACCACGGGCGTGTTGTCGAAGCGCCAGCCGCTCATTTCGAGGCCGCCCCCACCGCCGCTGCCGGGGCGCGAGCCGCTGCCGCCACTGCCAGGCTCGCCGTAGAGCGCTTTAGCATTTAGCGAGCCGCGGGGGTCGCCCTGGTCACCCACGGTGCCGGGGCGGTCACCGTTGCTATTGCCGGTGGGCGCGCTGCTCGTACCGTTGGTGCCATTGCCACCAGCCACGCCGCTGGCGCTACCCTTGGGCGTGTAGAGGGTGCGGGGCTGTTCGCGGGGCTTGGGGGGGTAGGCGTTTCGCGTACCGGCTCCACTGCTTTGGTAGTGGGCTTTTCGACGGGCGGAGCCGTGGTGCCGGCATCTTCGGCGTCGCTGGTGATCACTTTTTCCTGGGCTTGCGGCTGCGGCGCGGGGGTAGGCTCGGTGCGCGGCTGAGCGGGCTGCGGCTGGGTGGCCGCGGGCGGGCGCGAATCCTCCCGGTTTTGCGAGGCATTGGCAGTGGCTGTGGTCTGGATGTCGCCCGAGCCAGCCTCATCGAGGCCGTAGTTGAGCTCTACGCCATCGCCGCCCAGGGCGGTTAGGGGCGGATTGGGGCCGCTAAACTTCAGGAAAAAGCACACGAGCGCCAGCAATACCACCACGGCAGCCGTGATGCCCAGGGCTTCGCGCCGGTGCTCTTCAGGATAGTCGAGGGCCATTGAACTGTAGGGTAAGCTTTAGCTTGCCGGCAAATAGCCCTTACCAGCCTGGGCTGCCTTTCTGGCAAAAACTCCTTATTTTACGGTTACTGGCAAGCTCAAGCTTGCTCTACAACCTTATTTACCGGCTGCCTGCTGCGATTGAGTGGCCATCACCATCTTCATTTTGAGGCGGTTGCCTATTTCGAGCACGTCTACCAGCTTTTGCACGTTCAGGCCCGAATCGACGCGTAGCACAACCGTGGGCTGGGCCTCAGCAGGCTGGCCGGGGGCGATGGGGGCGCGTAGCTCGGGCTCAAGCGTGATGGCTGTCACGGGCTTCTTGTTCACAAAATACTCGCCCGCCGCGTTGATGCTCACCGTGATGGGCTGCTTCATCACTTGTTTACTGCTCTTGGCATTGGGCAGCAAAAGCTTGATAACGTTGGGGTTCACCATGGTAGACACAATCAGGAAGAACAGCATCAAGAAAAACATGATGTCGTTCATCGAGCTGGTCTCGACGTGCGAAGTGGCGTGGCGGCGGCGGGAAAGATTCAAGGTTTTGAGCTGTTGGCTGACAGCTATTAGCTGATAGCTTGCTGCTGTTTACTACTCTCCTTTCGGGAAAGCTAACAGCTAACAGCTATTGGCTAACAGCTTAAAAAACTTAATTATCCTGCAGGATATCCATGAACTCAATGGCCGAGTTTTCCATGCGAAACACCATACGCTCGACCAAAATGCTGAGCCAATGGTAGCCGATGTGGGCGATAATGCCCACGATGAGGCCTGCCGCCGAAGTCACCATCTTGGTGTAAAGGCCGCCGGCAATCTGAGTGATGCCAAACTCACCGCTGCTGCTAATAGCGTAGAAAATTTTAATAACACCGATGATGGTACCCACGAAGCCTAGCATCGGCGCGATGCCGGCAATGATGCCCAGGATGCTGATGTTCTTTTCAAGGCGAGCAATTTCAATCTTGCCTACGTTCTCGACGCTGGCTTCGATTTCGGTTATGGGCAGGCCGATGCGGCGTAGGCCTTTTTCGACCATGCGGGCCAGCGGTGAGGGGTTTTGGGCGCAGTAGAGCTTGGCGCCCTGCAAATCGCCCTTCACCATAAGCGCCCGGATGCCAGCCATAAAGCTCTCGGGGTTGCCACCCGCACTGCGAATAGTGAGGTAGCGCTCGGCGATGATGTAAATCGAAACGATGAGCAGCAGAAAGATAGGGAGCATTATCCAGCCGCCCTTCAGAATCAGGTCGATGAGCGAGAGGCCAGGCGTAGCGTTGGCCAGCGCGTTGGCGTGGGCGGCGGCAGTGTCAGTGGCGACCGTCGTGACGGCGGCGCCAGCTTGCAGCAGGAAAACGGACATTCAGCGGGAGAAGGAGGACGAGATAAGCGAAAGAGTAGCACCCCTGCCAGCGGGGGTAGGCGGTAGGCAGCGATTAATACGAAAACACTGACAACCCCTTATCCATGTGCGGGTTGCGGCGTAGCTGATTGGCTGCCATCTGGGCCGTGGGACGGTCGCCGAAGTCGGCTGCCGACAAGCGGTAGTGCCGGGTGCCCGGATACGGCAAGATAACCTTGGCGTTGGCGTGGCCGGCGTGAGCCAAGTTACGGCGGCCCTGCTCGGCGCGCGCCAAGGAGGAGTAAGCTGCCACCACCAGGTAATAACGGCCAGTGCGCGTATTAATTGTGGCTGCCGAAGCAGGTGCAGTGGGCACTAAAGCTTTCGTTTTAGCTTGGGCGGCCAGCGGCGCTAGCGGCTTGGCTTTGATGGCTACGGGCCGGGCGGTGCGCGCCGCTACGTTGGCAGGAACAGCGGCCTTGCGAGCTGCGCCTTTAGCAGCCGGCGTTACCGCTGCCGAGCGAGCGGGCGCGGCAGTAGGCACGGGCAGATTATCGGGCGGCGGCGTGGCAGTGCGAGCTGCGGCGTAGGATGTCGTAACCAACGCGGGCGAGTTGGCCTTGCGCAGGGCTATGGGCACGGGCCGCGCAATATTGCTTTCGCTGCCAATGGCAACAGCCGCCGCCGGTGGCAGCTTGCGCGCCTTGGTGCGTGGCTGCGCGGCAAAAGGACTAAGCGCCGACGCCGGCTGAGTTACCGTTGCCTGAGTTACCGTTGCTGCTGGAGGAGTCACCGTCTGAGGTAGCGCCGTTTGCGCCGGAGCCGCGGATAGTGTTACCGACGCTGGCGCTATAGCAACTAGGTCAGCGGGTGCACTGGCAGTGACTACCGGCAATGCCTTGGGGCGAGCTACTACAGCCAGTGGCACGACAGCTTTCGTGGGGGCGATTACTGGGATAGTGGTTGGTACCACTAACTCGGCCACGGGCTTACTAGCGCTACTAGTTGCGGCCGGGAGGGTAGGCACTACTGTGGTGAAGCTAGGCTGAGCCAGGGCGGCCTGCTGCGGGGTGGCGGGGCTCATACCTTGCTCCCAGCGGGGCAGGTGGTTTTGCCAGGCAGCAGGCAGCACCGTGGGGTGCAGGTTAAACAAGTAGAGCCCCGCCACCGCCAGGCCGGCCAGCAGGCCAATGGCCGCGCCGGGCACTACGCGCCGCAGCCGCAGGCCCCGCCCCGCCGAGCGCAAGCGCGGCACCAGCTGCGCCTGCTGCTCGCGGGCCAAGCGGGCATCGGTCACCGACACAGGCTGCACCTGCAGCTCGGGCAGGCCAAAGACGGCGGGCAGTAGGTCAGTGGCCCCGGTATAGTCAAATTGCAGCCCCCGGCCGGCCACCTGGCGAAACACGCCAATGCCCGGCAACTCGGTGCGCTGCTGGGCCTGCAAGTCGCGGTAGAGCGCGGCCACGGCCTGGCGCAGCGCCTCGCGGGCCTCGGCGGCCGGCAAACCCAGGTGCTGACACAGGGCATCCACGAGCAAGCCGTCGTTGCGCGTCAGGGCTTGGTTGAAGGCCACCTCACGGGTTGGCGGGCTCAGCAAATGCCTACCCCCCGGCTGCACCTTGGCCGGCACATAAGCCGCCACTAGGCCCCCAAAGTCCGGAATTATCACGCAGTCGTGGTCGCGGAGCAAAGGACGCAGGTGGTCAGAGAGGTTCATGGCGGTGAGATAAGAATAACGTAGGCAGCGGTAAAAGTCTAAAGATAAAGCCAGGAGCAGTAGGTCTGGCTACCTACTTGGCAGCTAGGTGCTAAACTCCTGTTTTATCCTACCTAACTCCTATTTTAAAACGAGTAAGTCAGGCCCCCAATTACGTTGATGCCCTGGCTTTGGTAGTTCAGGTAGCGCTGATAATGGCGGTTGGTGAGGTTGTTCCCCATTGCAAAGATGCTGAATTTTGGGGTAATGCGGTAGTCGGCGCGCAAACTCAGGTCCACTACAGCGTTGGTTTGGCGGTCGACGGCAGTGCGCGGGGCCGGCACTGGCAGCGTCAGGCCCGACGCATACCCTACCCCATAGTTGGCCGAGTAATAATAGAAATTGGCCCCCAGGAGCAGCTTGTCAAACACGTTGTACGTGCCGTAGAGCGTACCCAGGAAGGCCGGCCGGCCGTAGGCCTGCGCCAATGACTTGACGCCGTAGTGGTTGTAGTCGGCTTTGAAGCCCACTCGCACCTTTTCCGACGCGCTGTAGAGCGCCTCGGCATGCACATTCACCACGTTAATGGTGGTGCTATCGTACGCCAGGTCAAACTTGCTGGTGTCGGCCACCGCATTGCGGTAGAAGTACAAATTGCGCGCCCGGCCGAAGGTGGCGCGGGCAGCCAGTTCCAACCCACTCACAGGTGTCGAGGTAAAGCCACCGTATAGGGTGGGGCCAGCGTGGGTGTCGAGCACTGTTTGGCCGGGGGCCAACCAGGGGTTTTCCTGGCTAAGGCTGTAGCGTGTCACGCGCTGAATGGCACCACCGAGGCCACCATATACCACAAATTTCTCGGGAACCACGGCGTAGCCCAGCCGCACCGCCGGGTTGATGGCGCCCTTGCCCGAGCCACCCAGCACATCGCTCGAATAGCCTAGCGTGGCACCCAACGTCAGGGTGAGGCCGGTTTTGCCGGTCAGCACGTAGGCCGGTGTGGCCTGGAAGAAATTGCGGGTGCGGGTGAAGTCGCCGAGCTGGCCGTTCGGGCTAGCTGGCTGCTTGTCCGAGATAAACGAGCCCTGCGCATCGACCGTAATGCGGCTGGTTTCACCCAGCGCGTAGCCGGCCTTGGCGTCGAGCAATAGGTTATTTTCGCTCACCCCGAAGTAGTCGCCAAAGCGCTGGTAGCCTACCCCCACCTCGTAGGTCAAAGTGGCATCGGGGGCGCGGTTGCGGGCGTAGGCCCGCACGCCGAAGCGGTTGAAGGTCTGCTTGAGGGCGTCGCTTTCGGGCGTGGCCGTGAGGCGGCTGCGATCGTAGCCGTAAAAATTGTAACGGTCGTGGGCGTAGTCGAGGCTGGCCCCGAGAGCGGTGGCACCCAAGTAATACTCGCCGGTGAGGGCAGCGCTGGTTTGGCTAGCGCCCGAGTTCTTACCGTCGACGGGGCCGGTGGCCGAGCTATTGTGCCGCACGTCGAGACCGTAGCTATACTGCTCGTTGCGCACCGAGTGCAGGTGGGCGCGGCCGTACACGCTGCCGTAGTTACCAAGCCCCAGTTTGAGGTAGTTGCCGGTGAGCGGGTCCAACTCTTCCTGCGCCACGGTAAGCACCTGCACCGACGGGCTGAGGCGCGTAACGGGCAGCCGGAAATCGGGGTAGGTATACGTGACCGGTCGGGTGGGCTTGGGCGGCGGGGCTAGCCTGATTTTCTCGAAGTTGCGCGTGGCCTCGGGCAGGGTATTTACCCGGTCCTTCACAATCTCAATCTCGGCATCCTGGATGGTACCGCGCGCCTTGCCCCAGCCGGGTTGGCCCTGCGCCTGCGCACCCAGCGCCAGCGCGCCACTCAGGCCGGCGGCCAGCAGCAGAGGCCGCCCAGTGGTGGCAGCAAAGCTTGATGATAGTACTCCTAAACGTTTCATTAAATCAATTTTATGTCAGCAGGCTGCTAAGAACATGAGTCTAATACTGGTCTGTCGTGGCGAGCTTGCGAAGCACGCTTTCCTGGTCGCTGAGCTACTACTCTCTTGATGCGAACGGTAGGAAGGGGTTGCTTTGCAGGCTCGCCACGACTGGCGGCGTTGCTTCTTCAACCAGTTACTTAGCGGGTTTTCGAACCGGGGTTTTGGCAGGGGCCGGCGCGGCAGCCGGGGCCTTGGCAGGCGCCGTTTTGGCGGGCGTGGCCGGGGCAGTTTTGGCGGGCTTGGGGGGGGTAGGCTTGGGCGTTTCGGCGGCGGGAGCCGGGGCGTCGTCGCTGGCGGGCAGGGCCTTGAGGCGCTGGCGGGCGCCCTCTACTACTTCAGCCACCGGAAATTTATTGTCAATAACCGAGTTCAGCGTAGCCCGTGCCTGGAAGATGTCGCGCTGAGCCGTGTACACGTCGGCGAGCAGCAAGAAGGCCCGGCCCTGCCATAGCTCGTAGGCGCTGTAGTTGGAGTTCACCTTGAAGGCTTCGGCGAGGGCCTCGTCGTATTTCTGCTGCTTGAACAGCACCTGGGCCAGCGTATACTGGGCCTCGGCGCCGTTCACGTCGCTGGGGGCAGCGGCCACGGTGGCGGCCAGCTCGGTAGCCGCTTGGTCGAGGTTGCCGAGCTGAAAATCGGCCTTGCCCTGGTAGAGCAGCGCGGTGTTGGTGGCGTTGGCGGTGGCGCCAGCCAGGGTGCTGAGGTCGGTGGCGGTGGCGCGGGCTTTGGCGTAGTCGCCGCCGTCGTAGTAGGCGCGCAGCAGGCCCAGCGTGGCGGTAGCCACCTCGCGGCGGTTGCTGGAAGCTTGGCGCAGGCGGTCGTAGTACTTGGTGGCTTCGGGGTAATTCTTATTTTCCAGCTCCAGGTCGGCCACCCGGCCCACGGCGCGGTTCACAAACTCGCTTTTGTTCTCGGCCACCACGGCTTTGAGCAGGGGTAGCGATTTGGCTTTGTCGCCGGTGCGCAGGTACGAATCGGCCAGGATAAAGCGGGCGTCCGGGGCCAGGGCATTATCGGGGTACTGCTGCAAATAGGCCTGTACGCGGGGCAGCGCCTGGGCGTATTTCTCAGCCAAATACAGCGACTTGGCCGCCTCAAACTCGACGCTCTCGGTGGCTTTGTTGTTCGGGTTTTGGGCTTTGAAGCCGGCCAGCGCTTGGTCAAATTCCTCGTTGCGGCCCAGCGCGGCCAAGCTTTCCTGCAAGCTGTAAAGCGCCTGCTGGGCGGCCGTGCTGCGCGGGTAGTCGGCCAGCACTTTCTGGAAATCGAGCACCGCTTTGTCCTGCTGCTCCAGGTTGGCGTAGGCCACGCCGCGGCGCTGGTAGGCGTCGGGCAGCAGGCTCGACGTGGGCCGGTTCTGGATGAGGCGGGTAAAGCCCTCGGCCGCGGGGCCGTAGTTGCCGGCCTGGAACGCCAGCTGCGCCTGTTGAAACACGGCCTGCTCGGCGTAGCGCGAGTTGGGGTTGCTTTGGAGCAGGGCGGCCAGTGTTTGGTTGGCCTCATCCTGGCGGCCCAGCAGGCCCAGCGTCACGCCCTTTTGATAGTAGGCGTAGTCCTTGTCGGTGGCGTTGGCCTGAATTACTTTGTCGTAGAGGTCGAGCGCCTGCTGGTAGCTTTTGGCCACGTAGTAGGTATCGGCCAAGCGCAGGATAGTATCGTAGTAGTTTGGGTCCGAAGGCTTAGCGGCCGGGTCGCTCAAGTAAGCCTGGAACTGCGGCTGGGCCTTGGCATACTGCTTGGTATTGTAGTAGGCGTAGCCCAGGCCGTAGCGGGCCAGCTGCACGTACTGCGTCTCCTCGTCGCTCACACCGCCCTGGCGGGCCGAGCGCGCGGCGGCCGCGTAGGCTGTAATGGCCTCGGGATACTGCTGGCCCACGGAGTAGATTTCGCCGCGCAGCACCTGGGCGGCGGCACGCAGCCCATCGTCCTGCGGGTACTTCAGCGACTTGTCGAGCAGGGGTAGGGCCTGGCTGTACTGGCCGTCGTTGTAGAGCGTAGCGGCCTGGGCGTAGGCCACGCGCTGGTACGTGCCGTTGAGGGTGGCGCCACGGTCGTCGCCGAGGCCGTCGAGGTAAGTGAGCGCCTGCTGGTAGTCGGTGCTCGACAGGAAGCCGTCGCTGAGGAGCTGGTCCACCACGGGCTGGCTTTTCGAGCGCGGGTACTTGCGGCGGAAGTCGCGCAACGCGGCAATCACGTCGGGCAGGTTGCCCAGCTCGTACTGCACCTGGGCGTACTTGAGGGTGGCGTTTTCCGATAGGTTTTTCTCAATCGTGCTCTGGCGGGCGGCATCGAAGGCGGCCAGTGCCTGCGGCTTTTGGCCGGCCTGCAGGTAGCTCAGGCCCAGGTGGTAGGCCGCGTTCTGGCCCAGCGAGTCGCGGCGTGTGGCCACGTTGCGCAGGTTGGTGATGGCGTTTTTGTAGTCGCCCTGCTTGTAGTTGGCAAAGCCAATTTTATACTGCAGGCTGGGCTCTATCTGGCCTTTGTGCGCCGCTGCGTACTGGTCGAAGTACGTACCCGCCTGCTTGTAATCCTGCTTTTGATAGTACGCGTCGCCCGTCAGCAGCTGAATCTCGTCGGCACTCTGGGGTGGCGGCGTTTGCTGCAGCGCCTTGGTGGCGTAGGCAATAAGGCCGTCGTAGTTGCCTTCCTTGTAGTAAAGCTGGGTCATGATGGCCGGCACCACGCTGCGGTAAGCGTCGTTTTCGGCCGCCACGGTCAGGTCTTGGCGGGCGGCGGCGTAGTCACCGGCGCGGTAGGCCAGGTAGCCCGCGTAGTATGAGCTGGCGTAGCGGTACTGGCTATTTTCCTTCTTATTGCGGTCGAATAAGATGCGAGCCGGCTCGTATTCCTTGAGTTGAAAGTGGCTGTAGCCCAGCTTGAAATCGGACTCGGCGCGCTGGCTGGCGCTGAGGTTGGCCGGAGCCACCTTCTGAAAATAGGTACTGGCCTGGGCGTAGTTCTGCTGGTCGAAGTAAAACTTGGCCAGCTCGAAGTAGGCCACGGCCGCCCGCGGGTGGGCCGGGTGCTGCTGCGCAAAATCCAGGATGAGCCCCTCGGCATCGGGGTGCAGCAGGTAGAGGCCGCTCACGGCGTAGTAGTACTCGGCATCGGCCAGGCGCTCTTGCCGGCCCGAGGTGGCGGCCGGGCCGCTCTGCTCGCCTACCCGGGCGGGGGCCGTCTGCATATACTGCTGCATGGCCTGCTGGGCCGCGCCGTACTGCCGCTTATCAAACAGGTCGAGGCCTTCCTGGTAATAGCGCTCGGCGGCGGTATTGGTTTGGGTGAGCTGGGCGTGGGCAAGCTG
>Ga0160428_1001535_pt1 | contig 17053 bp, 19 predicted proteins | sample SolpanmetagenomM_FD_108198 | JGI IMG/M metagenome (GOLD analysis project Ga0160428, IMG submission 108198) | Solar panel surface microbial communities from Lawrence Berkeley National Laboratory, California, USA - M | ecosystem: Engineered > Built environment > Solar panel > Unclassified ... | reverse complement strand
TCATGCCGCTGGTCGCGCGAAGACGCGCTCATGCCGCTGGTCGCGCGAAGACGCGCTCATGCCGCTGGTCGCGCGAAGACGCGCTCATGCCGCTGGTCGCGCGAAGACGCGCTCATGCCGCTGATCGCGCGAAGGCGCGCTCATGCCGCTGGTCGCGCCACTCGACGATCAAGCCGGTCGGAGGGTCACCGAAACAGTGAGCGTGCCGTCTGGCGGCTGGACCTGGCCTAGTGCGGCCTGCTCCGGTGAGTGATCGGTGTACCCCCACCACACTGGCGCCTTCAGCTCGAAGGTGCCCGGCGCCCCAGCCACCACCAGCACGTGCCAGCCCGCGAAGTGGGCCAGCAAGCCCATTAACGCCACCCCCGGTGGCGGGGAAGGCAGCACCCAGCCCAGGTCAGGGTCGAGTCCGGAGTCCACCCGGACGTCCAGGCCCTGCTCCACCACGTGCGCTCGTGTGGTCTGCAGGTACGTCGAGCGGACTGTGCGCTGCTTCTCCAGCTTGCGCCGCAACGACGGGTGCATCGCCTCGTCCCACGCCGGGACGACCGGGTCGTGGAACTCGACCTCGATGGTGAAGGCGCACCCTTCCTGCACCTGCGCAGTCACCGCAGCCTTCTCACCCTCCTGGCCGCCAACGCGCAGCAGGGTGCGCGGGGCAGACGCTCCCAGCGTCGTGACCTTGGCGCGTGCGGTGATCAGCCAGTGCCGTCCCAGGGGCAGCGGTTGCCCGTCGTAGATCATCGCCTCACTCACGGATCCAGCCTGCCAATAGCAAGGGACTCAGCGCGAGAGCTCGACCGCCCGCTCATGCCGCTGGTCGCGCACAACACGCGCTCATGCCGCTGGTCGCGCACAACACGCGCTCATGCCGCTGGTCGCGCGCAACGCGCGCTCATGCCGCTGGTCGCGCACAACACGCGCTCATGCCGCTGGTCGCGCGAAGACCCGCTCATGTCGCGGTGCAGGCGCGATCATGCTGCAGAGCGCTTACCGTGGGCGCGAGCTCCGTGGCAGCATGGCGCGATGCGACCGTGCCGCCTTCACGTGATGGGCGCGAGCGGAGCTGGGACCACGACTCTCGCAAGAGCCGTAGCTGACGCTTGGGCGGTGCCGCACGCTGACGCCGACGACTACTTCTGGTGGCCGACCGACCCGCCGTACACGACGATGCGGCCGCCGGGTGATCGGGTGACGCTGATGCAGCAGGTGTTCGTCCCACGGCAGGCATGGGTCCTGTCCGGGTCGATGCTCGGGTGGGGTCAGTCCGTCCTCGAACGCTGCGATGCCGTGGTGTTCTTGAGCCTGGACTCGACCGAGCGGCTGGCGCGTCTCGCGCTGCGTGAGCGAGTGCGTCGGGACCAGCGTCCGGTGGACGAAGGCGCATTGGAAGCCTTCCTCGACTGGGCTCGCAGGTATGACGACCCGGACTTCGACGGGCGCAGTCGCAGGGCACACGAGGAATGGCTGGCCACCTTGACCTGTCCCGTCCTCCGACTCGACAGTGCCTCACCGCGAGACGAGATGCGCGATGCGGTACTGACTTGGACTCCCCCTCCGGTCGTGGCCCACACCACCGCAGGACCCGCACCCGCACCCGGCGAGGCCCCGGGCGCATGAGCACCGCCCACGACCTCGGCCCGCGACCTACGCGCCTCACCGTCGAGGCCGACGTGGTCCAGCAGCTCATCGCCGACCAGTTCCCCCGCTGGGCCGGCCTCCCCGTGCGCCCGGTGGCCAATGGCGGCTGGGACAACGTCACCTTCCACCTCGGCCCAGACATGTCAGTACGCCTGCCCAGCGCCGCGGAGTACGCCCTAGCCGTGCAAAAGGAGCACCGCTGGCTGCCTCGACTCGCAGCTGAGCTTCCAGTGCCCATCTCCACCCCGCTCGCTCAAGGTCGACCCGGCCGCGACTACCCCTTCGCCTGGTCGGTGTACCGGTGGCTACCTGGGGAGCCGGTGAGCGCCGCCCACATCGCCGGCAGCACCGTCGACCCGGTCCGTCTCGCTCTCGAGCTCGCCGACTTACAGCGAATCGACCCCACTGACGGCCCGGCTCCCGGCATCCACGACTGGTTCCGCGGCGGCACACTGCTTACCTACAACGCGACGACTCAGAACGCGCTGCAGACCTTGGAGGACCACCCACACGCGGGCGTCGACGTCGAGCTGGCCCGGCAGGTCTGGGCCACTGCCCTGAAGGCGCGCTGGAACCGCGTCCCGACTTGGTTCCACGGCGACCTCGCCGCCGGCAACCTCTTGCTGCGCGGAGAGCGGCTAGGCGCGGTCATCGACTTCGACACCTGCGGGGTCGGCGACCCCGCCTGCGACCTCGCCGGGGCCTGGACCCTGCTGGACACCGCCGGCCGGCACGCCTTCCGGAAGCGGCTGGACGTCGACGAGGGGACGTGGGCTCGGGGCGGGGCTGGGCGCTGTGGAAGACCTTGAGCACCTACGCCAGAGTCATCGACGACGACGCAGCAGCAGCCGCTACAGCTCAGCGCGCCCTCCAGGCAATCTCCGAGGAGTACGAGACCGCCAGCTGATACCCCATAGTCGCGCAGGAGCTCCTGACCTCGCGGTCAAGCCGCTGGTCAGAGGCGGTCATGGTCGGGTGGACGCGCCCTCACACGCCGGTCCACGCTACATCCGACGGGACCGAACAAGACGGTCGTCAAGTAGACATGTCGGCCTGCTGTCACCATGACGTGTGTAATCGCGGGACGATCGAGGCGTGGAAGACGCTGAGTCAGGGCTGCCGATCGTCCGTGTCTCGATGATTCGCGCCGACTCATCGATCGTGTTCGTGCGCGAGGACGGCAAGGAGGCGCGGTTCCCGCTCGGGACGTCGCCGTTCTCCGCGACCAGCGCGTTGGCGAGCCTGCATTGGGCACCCTCCGACGCCAGCTTCGCGGGATCTGTTCTGCTCGCCGTCACTGTGGCCGGCGACACCGTCGTGTTCGAACTGCCCTCTGATGACCAGGAGCAGCTCGCTGGCCGACTCATCGTCTACCTCGACCAGAACCAGTGGAGCGTACTGAGCAAAGCCAACGACCCGTCTTCCCGGATCCCTGACGAGGACCGCGCTGCGGCGCTACGACTCGAAGACCTGGCCCGGGGTGGTGCACTGATCCTGCCGGCGTCATCCGCGCACTATCACGAGACGACGAAGTGGTCCCACGACGCGGCGAGGTACCAGCTTGGGCTGACCGTCCTTCAGCTCAGCCGCGGATGGCAACTCCGGGACCCGCTACAGGTCCGCCGTGATGAGATCCGGGCCTCCTACGCGCAGATGTTCCGCGCTGGGCCCACACCCAGCGCGCGGGCGGTTGTCACCTTGATGCCGGACAAGCTGCACGGGCCCCCGCGCGGTGGCCATTCTTCCGAGCCGCCGCTGGATCTTCCGCCCCATATGGCCGCCGCGTATAAGGCACTGCTGTCGGCCACCGTGCTCATCGACGTCATGCTCGATCACGATCACATCCCTGCGACGCCGGCGACCGGCTGGACCCAGACCAACCAGCAGTTCTCGGACTGGCTCGACCAAGAGTCTCGCGACTCCCAGCAGAAGCGGAAGGCCGTCGACGTTCTACTACTGCAGGACCTCCAGCGCGAGCTGGCAGAGGAGGCCCACTCCAGCGGCATCACGCCGATGCAGATGAGTTCTTGGGTGCGGCAGCACGCCGTCCGACTCGCAGAGCTGCCCGCACTGGGGGTGTTCCGCGAGATACTCCACGATCGCCACCTCAACCAGGGTCTGACCTGGCATCCGAACGACCTGACCGACATGCTTTACCTGTCGACCGCAGCCGCTTACACCGACGTCATCGTCTGCGAACGCACGATGGGCAGCGCCCTTCGAGGCGGCCTCACCCGCCTTGGCCGCAACACACCGGTCTTTCGCCGGCTCCGCGATGCGGTCCCCGCCCTCGAGCACATGCTGCATCTCCGTGAGCTTCCCACCGACTCGTAGGTCAGGGGGCGGTCGGCGGCACCTGGTGAAGACCTAGACGAGAGATCACGGTCATGCCGCTGGTCGCGCGAAGACGCGCTCATGCCGCGATCCGTGCGGCTGTAGACGTCCTGCTCCACTCCCCCGGCAGGTCCTATCGATCTTCGACTAGGACAGGTTGGATGAGACGAGTAAGCCGCCGGCCGTCGCCTGCGACCTGTCCCACCGCAGTTCACAGACCCAAGACCGGGACAGATCGGGTGAGAACGGACACCCGGCCACCCCGCCGACGGGGGCAGGACTCCCGCTCGGACCGATGCTGCGGAGGCGTCGGACGCGCCGACGACACGTGGTGCCCACCGCGGCAGAGGGTCGCCTCGACGCCGTGCGTCACGCTCGTGGTGTCGCGGCGTCCCAGCTGTCGATGAGAGCTGGGCCCATCGTGACCCGTGACAGCTGCTCCAGCAGTGCGGACTCGTGCAGGTGCGCGGGAGCCGCGGCGACGAGCAGCACGTTGATGAGCATGCCGTGGGCCAGGAAGTCGCGGGCCGTCTGCAGATCGCTGCCGGTGCGTTCCTGGAACAAGCGGACCGTCTCGGTCAGGACGAAGCGGGCCAGGGGCCCGATGACGGGATCGGTACCCGCGCACAACCCGTGCACCAGCACCCTCAGCAGGTCACCGTCTTGGGCCAGGCTCATGTAGGCCGCCGACATGGCTCCCTCGGCGCGGGGGCCGGCGGGCACGGCGGCGAAGGCCGCCAGGACCCGCTCACTGGTGCGCTCGAACACCGCAGCCAGCAGCTGGGCCTTGCTGCCGAACATCTGCACCACGTAGGGCTGTGACACCCCGGCCGCCTGCGCCACCGCGTCCGTGCTGACGCCGGCGAACCCGCGCTCGGCCACCATCGCCGTGGCCGCAGCCAGCATCAGCTCCCGCCGCTGCTCACGGGCCATCCGCCGCACCGGCGCGTCGGCTGCACCGACCTCGGCTACACCCGCGTCGGCCGCGGTGACAGCAGATCGGCGTGGTCGGGAACGGGTCGTCATCCCGACAAGCTATCAAGCGATAAGCAATGTACGGTCGAGAGGTCAGGTGGCGCGCAGGCGTCGCGGCGCACACGCACCCTGGAGGCACCGTGAGCACCACGCAGGCCCGAACCCCGTCACCGGCAGCGGCCACCTCGGTGCGTTCAACGGCCCGCACCGCGCTCGCCCGCACCGGACTGACCAGGGCGGTGCGCGCTGTCGACGGGTGGCACCGCCCCCTGGCCTGGTTCGCCGCGTCCATGGTGGTCTGGGCGCTCGTGTCGGTCCTGGGCTACCTGCTGGACCCCCGACTGCTGGCCGGGGACCACATCTGGGGCAAGCCGCTGAAGTTCACGATCTCCCTGACCCTGTACGCGGTGACCCTGGCGTGGATGACCTCACGCATCCGCAGCCGGCGCCTGGCCCGGGTGGCGTGGTGGGCCGGGACCTTCGGGGCGCTGTCCTCCCTCGTGGAGATCACCACGATCACCGTCCAGGTCGTGCGCGGAACCTCCAGCCACTTCAACGTCTCCACGCCCTTCGACGCCGCCGCCTACTTCGCCATGGGCTCCGGCGTCGTGTTCCTGTACTCCGCGGCCCTGGTCAACGGGGTGGTCCTGCTCTTTTCCTCCACCATCACCGACCGGGTGCTCACCTGGGCCGTCCGCCTGGGCCTGCTCATCGGGGTGGCGGGGCTGTCGGTGGGTTTCCTCATGGTGCGGCCCACCACCGCCCAGCTCATCGGGGCCGACCCCGACCACCTCGGTTCCCACTCCGTCGGCGGCGACGACACAACCGCCGGTCTGCCCTTCCTCGGGTGGAACACCGAGCACGGTGACCTGCGGGTGGCGCACTTCGTCGGCATGCACGCCCTGCAGGTCCTGCCGCTGCTGGCCCTGGTCCTGACCGGGCTGCTGCACCACCAGCTGCACCCCGGCACCCGGCTGCAGCTGCTCCTCCTCGCCGCCGCCGGCTACGCCTCACTGACCGGCCTGACCCTGTGGCAGGCGCTGCGCGGACAGTCGGTCATCCACCCCGACGCTCTCACCGTCGCCGTCGCCGCAGCTCTCGCCGCGATCGGCGTGCTCCACGCGGCCATCATCGCCACCCGCGAGTGCTCTCAGCGGCGCGAGGAGGCAAGCCGGCGCGTGCTCGAGACCCGTCGAACGCCAGCCGAGTACTCCCGCTGATCAGCTCGGGGCCGCCATCTCGATGACGGCCGACTGGGCCACGCGCGCGCCACACTCGAAGCCGTCGTCCTCACGACGAGCGGGCGCAACGCCTCAGCACCAGGACGCCACCTGTCACAGCGATGACTCCCGCACCGGCACTCGGTGAGTGACGGTTCACGCTCTCGGTCAGGTCGTGGTGCCGCCGGCGCGGACGCCCAACCCCGCTCCCCCACCACGGGCAACTCACGGGTGCGAGTGACTCCGGTGGTCCTGGTGTGACGCCGCAGCGTCCTCCCCCGAGATGAGGCCGTCGGAGCTGGCTGGGGCGATCGGGCATGGAGGACCCGCTCGCCCGTCCAACGGGCGCTGTGAAGCTGCCGTTCCGCCTTCTGCCGGCGCTGCTCGGCGCCGAGAACTCAGCCGCTGACCCGGTCAGGGCACCGGCACGACGGGGGAACCGTCGGTGTGCTGGTCCGGGTACTGCTCCCGGTACTGCTCGAGGCTCAGTCCGAGCTGCTTCGCACCGGCTCGGTCCTCCGCATCGGCGTACTGGTTCCAGTCGTCGACGACGCGCTGAGTCAGGTACGGCTTCTCGACGCAGATGTAGCTCCCGTCGGCGGGCAGGTCCGGTGGCGGAGTGCAGGCCGACGCCGTCTGGAAGGCGTCCGGGTCGAAGCAGCTCATCCAGTACAGCCCCGAGGTGGCGTCGGGATCCGCGGGATCTGTCGTCGCCAGCTCCTCGTCGGTGGGCTGGTGGGAGGTGCACGTTCGCGTCGGCATCGACGTCGCCATGGGCCCGCCCTGCAACCACTCCTCGTGCGCGATCTCCTCCGGGCTCGACGTCTCCCCGCCGTCGGTCCCCGCGGGCGCCGTCGTCGGCGCGCCAGCCGACGACACCGTCGACGGAGACGAGGTCGCGGCCCCAGTGCCGCACGAACCGAGGAGCAGGGCGAGGGCCGCGAGCGAGAGGGCGAGCACGAGACGCACCCCACCGAGCTTTCCAGAGCGATGGGAGGGAGAGCTGCGAACGGAACCACGTCACCCGTCCGGACTCGACCCGACCTCGCGGTCATGCCGCTGGTCGCGCGCGATCGTGGCCCGCCGACCGTGGTGTGGTCATGCCGCTGGGCGAGCGGCTGAGTGGACCCACTGCGAACGCGTCCACGAGGCCACTGCGCTGCCGCCGGGTTCACCTGCTCCCCGGGGTGTCGGGCTGGACCACCGCTCATCCCGTGTGCGACCCATGCCTCAGGATGGGGCCCGTGAGCGACTTCTCGAACCTGCCGCCTGACCTTCCCGCCGGTTCCGTGGTGCCGAACGATGAAGGCATCCCCGTCCTGTGGGCGTCGGCTGGACCAACCTCGCTGGAGGACTTCGCCCAGCTCCACACCCAGCGCACTCGCAGTGGGTTCCACCCCGTGCTGCTCGATGAGCCCGGGAGTGACTGGGAGGCGGAGACCCTCTTCGAGTCCGAGCTGGAGCGCGTCGATGACCTCGACGCCGAGCAGGTGCTCATCCCCTGGTTCGAGGAGTCGGAGAAGCAGAGCACCTGGCCGGGCCTGACTCCGGCGCAGCCGCTGAGGCACGACCCCGACGTGCTGGCCCTGGAGCTGGCGCGCGAGCTGCTGGCGGCGAACGCTACCCTCCGCCTGGGGCTCATCCCGGTCTCCCGAGGTGCTGATGTGCTGGCGGCGCTGGGCTGGTCTGGGGCGGTGAATTTCGACGTCAGCCCCGCCGAGCTGTCGTGCGTGCTCCGCAGCTGGGAGGGGCGCTTCGGTGCCCGCCTGGCGGCGATCGACTCGGCCACCATCTTCCTCTCCGTCGCCGCGGAGATCACCGAGGCAGTCTCGCTGCGGCTGGCGAGTGAGCACGTGGCCTTCTGCTCCGACGCCATCTACCAGGACGGTCCAGGCACGGTGCCCGCGTACGCAGACGCGTTGCCCGGTCGGCTGTCCTGGCGCTTCTGGTGGGACTGAGTGCGCATGACGAACGTCCGGCACTCGATCACGCGCCCTGCGGCGGGAGAGGGCCGACGGGGCCTGTGCACGACGTCGATCTCCCCACCAGTCAGCCGCACCGCGTGGGGAAGCTGAACATCGCCGACGTCGACTGGCGGGACAGGCCCCACCAGCCGCTGCAGGCCTACCGCGACTCCGAGCTGGCCCAGGTGCCCTTCCTCGAGCTGCAGCGCCGCCTCACCGCGTCCGGAAGCGCCGTTCGATCGGTACTGGCACCCGCGCATCCCCCACACCGGCCTGGTCGAGCACTCCTCGCAGAAGACGGTCCTGCGCCTGGGCGGTCGACTCCTCAGCGAGGCGGAGCACGGCGAGCTTCCGACGCTGTTCGCCGCGACCCAGGACGTCCCGGGCAACTCCTACGTCGGCCCCGACGGATTGGGCGACGTCGAGGGCCACCCGGCGGTGCGTCGCCCCGCCCGCAGGGGACGGGACGCCGCCAAGGCGGCCGAACAGTGGCGGACGACGGCCGGCTGACCGGCTTTCGCTGAGGACTTCGGGCTCCAGTGGGTGCAGCGGCACACCACGGCGTCGCCGGCGCAGGCGCGGGTGCCCAGGTGTTGAGATGCGGTCACCGAGCACACGACAGCTGCGGGTGACCGGGCTACTCCTCATGGGTGCGTCGCCCTCGGGCTCGGCCTGCGGGTGTTCAGGTCCACGACCACGCGTGGGAGTGGCGACGGTAGGCCTCCGCCACACCCCCGAGATCCGCTTCCACGACCACGACGACCGCCGTGACCAGGACGCACCCAGCCTGCGTCGGCCGCCGGCATGATGGACGTGGGAATGACCAGTGCGGGCACTCCCCCGTCTGGGGTGGGCAACGACCTCTACGCCCCGACCGGTCCGTGCGCCCGAACCCAGCGCGGTCCCATCTCGCACTGGTCGCTGAGCGGGCCGTAGACGACACCCGCGCCGCGCCTGGGCCGGTGCGCGCTCATGCGGCTGGTCGCGCGAAGACGCGCTCATGCCGCTGGTCGCGCCCGCGACCTGGTCGTGAGGGCTCACCCACCGCCGGCAAGCTCACTAGACGGTGCTGAGACTGCCGTTCGCAGCGGCCCGGACGGTGGCCCGGTACAGATCTTTCTGACAGACCGGTTCTTCGGGCGGGTACTGCCTCAGCTCCGCCGTACCCGCACCGTCGAAGGTCGTCATCCCAGCCGCATCGGTGACCGTAGCGGTGACCTTCACCGACCGCTCAGACGTGACGTCCTTGATGGTGAGGCACAAGGTCGACGTGTCCCGCCCGGCGACGTCCCAGTCCTCACACCGGTCTTCGACGCACAGCCGGACCCTGCCACCCGCGGTCGGGTCAACCACCTCGGTGAGGTCGAAGTTCACTCCGGAAGGCTCGTACACCGCCGCACATGGCTGCCCCCGAAGAGCGAGCAACCACCTAGCATCCCCACCAACATCAAGGCCCCAGCGCTAGGGACCCAGAGATGCTGCCACCCCGGCTGACGTTGCATCTCGGCCCCAGTCATTCCGTCACCGCGCGTCCCCGCACCGATCTCGCCTCGGACGTTCACGGGCCGTGGTCGGTTCCGCCCACCCCAGGCCTGTCGCGCGAAGACGCGCTCATGCCGCTGGTCGCGCGTGAGAATCACCGCCGATAGACCTCGATGTCGTGCGTCTCACGGAAGACGCGCGATGATGCATCGTCCATCCACCGCACCTGCCACTGCTCACCGATGAAGACGAAGACATCTCGGTCGGAGTCATCGAGAGTCGTCACTAGGTCCTGACCAGCGGTGACGAAGTCAACTGAGCACGGGGGCCGCGGCTGCGATCGCGGAGATTTGCCACGGGCGGGCCGTCCGCTGGTCGTCGGCCCTGGCTGAGCACCGTCGACCGCAGACGGGCCCGGGAACTACCGTGTGGTGTCGAGGCGCTCCAGCCAGCGGTTCAGCAGAGCCACCTCGACGGCCTCCAGCTGCTGGGTGCCTTCTAGGCGGAGCTGGGCGTGCAGCTGGCGGGCTGCATCACGTACAGAGCGCGACGTGGCCGCCGCGCCGGTCTCGTTCAGAATCGTGCTGAGTGTCGCTTCGCGGGTGCGTCGTGACAGCTCGGGATCATCGAAGAGGGCGGGCTGGGCGATGAGGCTGAGGGCCAGGCCGGTGTTGGCCGCCAGGATGAGTTGCGCCGCCTGCCGTGGCGTCGTGGTGAGCGCCCCAGCGGCCGCGCACCGCGTCAGGGTTGCCTCGAGCAGGGCGAAGATGCGTCGCTGCACGGTCGACGCGGACCCCGTCCGAGGGGCGAACATCAGTCGATACAGCGCGGGGTTGTCCAGAGCGAAGGCCGTGTGGTCGTCCCAACCGGCGCGCAGGTCCGCGACAGGGTCATCGCTGACTTCCAGGTCGCTCTTGCGCTGCGCGTACCGCTCCAAACCAGCCTCGGCCACCGCGTCGAGCAGGCCCTGCTTGTCGCCGAAGAGCCGGTAGAGGACCGGCTGCGTCACCCCCGCCTCCTGGCACACCGCCCGGGTGGCGATGTCCCCATCCGCAGAGCCGGCCAACTGCCGCTGCGCTGCGGCCACCAGCGCGAGGCGGACATCGGCGTCCTCGGCCTGGCTCCCGACGCTGCGCTGGCGCCGCCGAGCGCTCCCCGGCGCCGGCAGCTCGGACGCGGGTACCGAACCGGGCGCAGGGCCGGGTGAGGAGGGGGCGATGTGGGGCCGGTCGGTCATCTGCATGGAGCAATGCTACGACCAATCGCTAGCGTCGAACGGATGACGTGTTACGGTCGTCGTATCGACGGCACGGACTAGACGTACCGTCACTATGAGCAGACGGGACCGTCTCCATGGTCGACTCTCCGAGTCCCCGAGTTGCCGTCGTCACCGGCGCCTCCCGCGGCATCGGCCGTACCACCGCGCTGACCCTGGCCGCCGCCGGACAGACCGTCGTCGTAGGCTACGCCGGCTCACCCGAGGCCGCCGCCGACGTCGTGGCGCAGATCACCGCCGCGGGCGGGCAGGCGATCGCTTCCCAGGCCGACGTCGCCGACGAACACCAGGTCGCCGCCCTCTTCGACACCGCCACCGCCACCTTCGGCGGCGTCGACGTGGTGGTCCACTCCGCCGGCCGACTGTCACTGTCCACCATCGCCGACCTCGACCTCGATGACCTCGACGCTCTGCACCGCACCAACATCCGCGGCAGTTTCGTCGTGGCGCGCGAAGCAGCCCGGCGGGTGCGCAACGGTGGCGCGGTGGTGATGCTGTCCACGTCGGTCGTCGGGCTGCAGTTCCCGACCTACGGCGCCTACGCTGCGAGCAAGGGAGCTGTTGAGGCCATGACCTTGATCCTGGCCCGCGAACTGCGCGGTCGCGACATCACCGTCAACGCCGTGGCCCCCGGCCCCACCGCCACCGACCTGTTCCTCGACGGCAAGGACGAAGGAACGATCGAACGACTGGCCAAGCAGCCTCCGCTGGAGCGCCTGGGCACCCCCGCCGACATCGCCGAGGTCATCTCCTTCCTCGCCGGCCCCGGCGGCCGGTGGGTCAACGGCCAGGTGTTGCGCGCCAACGGCGGCATCATCTGATGCCCACCAACCATGACGCGACCGCGGGCGGGAACCGCCAGGTGGTGCTGGTCACCGGCGCTTCCAGCGGTTTCGGTCACTTGACCGCGATCTCTCTGGCGCGTACCGGGCACACCGTCGTCGCCGGGATGCGCGCCAGCACCGGCCGCAACGCCCCGGTGGTTGCTGACCTGGCACAGGTGGCCATCACCGAGGGCCTGCGCCTGAGCGCCGTCGAGCTGGACGTGCAGTCCCAGCCCTCCGCCGACGCCGCGATCGCGGAGGTGGGCCAGCGACACGGTCGGCTCGACGTGGTCGTGCACAACGCCGGCCACATGGTCACCGGACCGGCCGAAGCCTTCACCCCCGAGCAGCTCGCCGCGGTCTACGACGTCAACGTCGTGGGCACCCAGCGCGTCAACCGGGCAGCGCTCCCGCTGCTGCGCGAGCAGCGATCAGGTCTGCTGGTCTGGGTGGGCAGCTCTTCCACCCACGGTGGACATCCCCCGTTCCTGGCGCCCTACTTCGCCGCCAAAGCGGCCATGGACGCCTTGGCCGAGAGCTACGCCGGCGAGCTCATCCGCTTCGGCATCGACACCACGATCGTGGTGCCCGGGGCGTTCACCTCCGGAACGAACCACTTCACCCACGCCGGGCACCCCGAGGACCAGGCGACCGTGGCGGCCTATGCGCCGCAGTACGGGACGTTGCAGGACGACCTACCGAAGCGCTTGGCCGCCCTGGTCCCAGCCGAGGCCGACGTGCAGTCCGTCGCCGACGAGATCGTGCGCGTCGTGGCCCTCCCGGCGGGCCAGCGGCCCTTCCGAACCCACGTGGACCCCAGCCAGGACGGCAGCGAAGTGGTCTCGACCGTCGCTGACCGCATCCGGGCTGAGTTCTACCGCCGCGTCGGCCTCGAGGGCCTGCTGCCCTCGAACGCCGCACTCTGAATAAGACACCCACCAGAAGGAAAGAGAAGATCATGCCTTTCGCCAACCTCAAGGTTCCCGCCGACACCCTGACCCCAGAGTCGAAGAAGAAGCTTTCCGACGCCGTGGTCGACGCCTACGCCTCGATCTACGGTGAGCGCGCCCGCGCCACCACCCTCGTGCTCGTCGAGGAGGTCGTCGAGGGTGGCTGGAACCTCGGCGGAACCATCCTGACCGCGGACATGCTCGGCCGCAGCTGATCAGGTCCTGACCTGCTGGGTGCTGGGGTGCTCCAACACCCCAGCACCCAGCAACACGCCAGCACAACACGTCGTCAACGCGGCGGCCCGAGCGAGGGCGACAACGAAACGGACACGCCATGACCGACCGATCCCCGGCAGGCTCAGAGCGCCGCATCCCTGAGACTCATCGAGACCTGTTAACAGCGGCCACCGTCACGATGAGCACGAACAACGCTGACGGCAGCAACCAGAGCACCGCCATCTGGGCACACCTCGACATCCACGGGACGATCCGCACCTCCCTGGCCAAGGACCGCCAGAAGTACCGCAACCTCCTGGCCCGTCCCCACGCCACCCTGTTCAGCATCTCGCCCGAGGACCCCTTCCGCACGATCGAGGTCCGCGCCGACGTCAGCTTCACCCACGACCCCGACCACACGTTCTTCGCTCAGCTGCTCGCCCTGTACGGCCGCGACCTGCAAATCTTCAGCGCCCAAGCCGCCGAAGACCGCGTCGTGGTGAGCTTCCACCCGCACCGCATCCGAACCTGAAGCAAGCCACACGAGTCGTCGACGTGACCGAGCGCAACCAGGAGACGTCGCCATGATCCTCATATTCGATCAATTGGAGAACCGCTACTGACAAAGGCTCACTGACCAGGTCGTCGCCCTCGAACCAGAGCCCGTCGAGCTCGTGGTGCGGGGCGGACCAGCGACGCCACCACAGGTGCCCGCTCATGCAGGTCCAGCCGGTGTCGACGCGGCAGTACAGCACTGCTCGGCGGCCGTCAGTGTGCTGCAGGTGAGCTCCGCGGTCGAGGCACGCCTCGACCCGTTCGTCGTGCGGGGGTTCTTCTTGCAACGGCGGCTTTCATGACACGTACTGATCTTGCCAGGCGACTGCACGTTCATGCCGCTGGTCGCGCGCAACGCGCGTTCATGCCGCTGGTCGCGCTAAGACGCGGACAGAGCGATGCGCACCAGCGCCGCGTCGTGCAGCTTCCGAGCGGCTCAGAAAGCCCAAGTCTTAACGACCGCGAAGACAACGATCGCAACCAAGATCAACAGACCCCGTCGCCACCAGGCACGACCTCCCCGCCGCGGGGCAGCCCTGGTCTCCTCGACCAGGCCGATGTACTCCGCTGCACGCCACACTCTCGATCGCTGTGTGCTCACCGGATCAAGCTAGCCGCCGGCTGCTTGCGCGATCGGAAGTCGGCTCATGTTGCTGGTCGCGCGAAGACGCGCTCATGCCCGTGACGCCGCGGAACATCTCGCCTCCGAAACCAACAGGCAAGGGCATCACTGACGCGCGCTCATGCCGCTGGCCGCGCGAAGACGCGCTCATGCCGCTGGTCGCGCGACGCCCGGTTGCACGGCTGGTGTTCGGCACAGCTGTCCCTGCTCGGGTCAGCGGCGGCTGCCTCGTCGGCTCAGGAGAAGTCCGATGAGGACAGCGACGATCAGCACAGCGACCACGATGACCACTGCCAGGACGGTGCTCGGTCCCACATCGACTCCCTTGTCGATCCTGGTGGACCTCGGATCTCCCTCGCCATCGGCGTCCTGTCCTGCGCCCTAGGCGCGCAGCGACGTGCTCCGCCATGCCGATGACCGCACCGTCGCGATCCTGCGACGGTGCGAGCTCGCGCATGACAGTCACCGTCGTGCGCTGCCAGGCATCGTTCTCTCGGGTCGCCGAACCGACGAGGTCACTGCCGCCGCTCCACGGCGCCCAGCCGGTAGATGCACTGCTCGTCGATGATGTCGTACTCCTCCTGCAGGAAGCCCGCACGCTTGAGAACGCGCCGCGAGGCAGCGTTGTCCACGTGCACGCGGGCCTGGATGACGTGGACGTCTCCCGCCTGGGCGCACATGACGAGGGCACGCTGGACCATCAGGCCCGCCAGGCCCCGGCCCCAGTGCGCTGGCGCCACCCAGTAGCCGATCTCCACGCACGGGCCATCTCGTCGCAAGGACAGCAGGCCCACGTCGCCCAGCGCGCCGGTCGAGGCGATCCTCCAGCTCACCCCCTCCCGCACGCTGCAGCCGGACTCCTCACCGCAGGCCTGCGTGAGACGTTGTCGCAAGTAGTTCGCGGTCCAAGGCCGGCCATCACCCACGTAGGCGGTCACTCGCCGGTCTTGCGCCAGCGAGGCCACGAAGGCGAAGTCCCGCTGTCGGACGGGCCGGGTCTGCAACGTCGTCACGGCACCCCTCACTGATCGGAGGCGACGAGCACGGAAACCCCTCCGGTCAGCGCCACCAGCTCGTCGAAGGTGAGGGGAACGACGGTGTGTGGGGTGCCCGCTGCGGCCCACACCTGCTCGTAGTCCTGCAACGTCACATCCACGACAGTCCTGATCGTGGCGGGATGCCCGGTCGGGGCCACCCCACCGATTGCCTGGCCGGTGACGGCCTTGACCTGCTTGGCCGAAGCCATGACGACGCTCCGAGCGCCGACGGCGGCAGCCAGCGCGTCCGGGTCGACACGATGAGCACCGCTGGTCATCACCAGCAGCGGCTCGTCGTCGGCCAGGAACAGCAGGCTGCTGGCTATGGCACCGACCGGACACCCCAGGGCTGTTGCGGCCTCGGCGGCGGTGCGGGTGGACTGCGGGAGCTGACGCACGCGGGCCTGCACCCCTGCCCTTTTCAAGTGCTCCACCACGATGCGACTGCGCTCGGGCAGCTGGTCCTTGTCGATGTGTCCACGGTGCGTCCTTCCTCAGGGGTCAGGAGTGGTGGCCGGGGCGGGATACTGCATGAGCAGGAGCACCTCGGCCGGGCCGAGCAGGGCTTCGAAGCGGTGGGGCCGGTCGCCGGCGTAGTGGTGGCTCTGCCCCGCGGACAGCTCGACCAGCGCGTCCAGACAACCCACCCGCACACGGCCCTGGATCACCGTGATGGTCTCGCTCACTCCTGCGGCGTGGCCGACGGAGTGCTGGGTCGTGGTGTCGACACGAGCTCGGTAGGCCTCCAGCAACAACGCGTCGGCCGACCACCGGTCCATCAAGATCGCGGTCACCGCCTCTCCGTGCAGCGGCGCGGCGCCGGATGCGCCAGGCGCGGGAAGGAGGTCACCGAGGGGCGCCTCCAGTGCGGTGCTCAACGCGAAGAGGGTTTCCAGGCGGGCACTGCGTAGACCGTTCTCCAGTTCCGAGACAGTGCCCTTGCCGACGCCGCTGCGACGGGCCAGCTCAGACAGTGACATGCCCCGCTGGACTCGCATCCGCTTCAACCGTTCGCCCACGTCGTCGACCACCACTCACTCCGTTCTGTTCCCAGAACGATAGAGCATTCGCCGTTCTCCTGCGACCGCCGTCCTCGCTGAAGTGGTCATGGCTGGGCCTGCTCGTGCGGCAGCCGCCGCACCGCGCACTCGTTCCGCGTCGAGTGTGTCGACGCCGGCGGCTGGCGACCTCACGATCTCGCCGAGGTGCGGATGGCGTCCCATCAGCAGAGGCGGCTCCTGTGGTGCAGTGAGACGGCAGAGCGGTGATCATCGTCTGAGCGTTCACAGGACGCGTGGCAGTCGGTAGGCAGACCTCGACATCGGCCCCATCGGTCTCCCAGACTGCCCCAGTGACCATGCCCCGGGTGGACGCCGTGACCTTCCTCGTGCGCACCGGCGACGGCCCCGACGCCGTCGCCTGGTACTCACGCTTGTTGGGCCGGGGTCCTGACGTGAGCCCCACGGCGGACCTGCACGAGTGGGAGCTCGTCCCCCGCGCTTGGCTGCAGGTAGCCACGGCCGTAGCCGACGTGACCCCGTCCTCCTTCCGGGTGCGCTTGGGGGTGGCGGACCTGACCGCCGCCGTTGCTGCCGCGCGGGCGGATGGAATCGCCGTCGAGGACCCTGAAGTCCTCCCGGGCATCGTGGCCTGGACCGACCTCAGTGATCCCTGGGGCAACCCGTTGGGCCTGTTCCAGGAGCTGGCTGGGACCAGCTGAGGGGTCAGCCCAGCGGGCTGCCGTCCACGGGTGTGCGGGGGACGTGCGGAGCACTCCTTCCCACCAGTGCGTCGTTCCCCTGCCGGACCCCGTTGCTCGGGCCGCGGCGACAACGCACGCTCACTGCGCAGACTCTTCCTGTCAGCGCTCTCCTGCGGCACCGTGAGCGGTGCCAGCGGGAAGAAGCTGCTGGTGCACCTGGTCCCACCGGATCACCGCCCAATTCACGCTGACCGT